>Ga0066798_10000247_pt1 | contig 30138 bp, 26 predicted proteins | sample PersoiDNA2013203_FD_70961 | JGI IMG/M metagenome (GOLD analysis project Ga0066798, IMG submission 70961) | Permafrost soil microbial communities from the Arctic, to analyse light accelerated degradation of dissolved organic matter (DOM) -... | ecosystem: Environmental > Terrestrial > Soil >... | reverse complement strand
CTTTTACTTGGTGTTGGTTCTACTTTGTTGCGCGAAGCTCCAAACAGGGTCGAACCGTTTCACTGTAGCGCGGCGGCTCCTGACCGCCTAGCGAAGCGCGAGCGCAGGTCACCCCGCCGGTGCTGGTGCTTGAGCCTGAGGAGTTAGATCAAGCTCCGCAGGCGCGGCGGCTCGCTTTCGATAGACACCGACGGAAGTCGTCATGCCTCCGAAGGAGGCGGACTTCCGTCGGTTAGCCGCGCCTCGGCGCCAGGCGCTTCCGCTTGGACGCGGGCTCCCTTTTACTTGGTGTTGGTTCTACTTTGTTGCGCGAAGCTCCAAACAGGGTCGAACCATTTCACTGTAGCGCGGCGGCTCCTGTCTATTGGGCGAAGCGCCAGCGAACGTCGGTCGCGCTGCCGATGTTCAGCTTCACCGCCAGTGCCGGGGTCAGGTCGAGCCCCCGTCCCGGAACGTAGGGCCCGCGGGCGATCACCTGGGTCAGCGCCTGAATGTGACCGTAGGCGACGAAGATCCTCGTGCCACAGGGGAAGCTCGGGTGCGCCACACCGAAGGTCGTGGCACCGATCGTCACGCCGCAGGCGGTCTTCTTTCCCTTCTCGCTGAGCGGGAGAATGCCGGCGCGGACCTCATTCCAGCTGGTGCCCGGAGCGGGCACCGCCTGCACCGTCGTGGTCGAAGCCGAGGAGCTCGAGCCGAACCGAGGGGCAAACTCGATCGCCACAAGCAAGGCGATGAGCGCTATCCCGGCCAACACGCCGACTCGCTGGGCAACGAGCTTCACGAGCAGCCTCCATCACAAGCACGATCTCGCTCGGGCGAGCGAGAGCCACGGACGAAGCCGGCGGAGCTGAGCATGTTCGCGGCGACGGCCACTAGCTCGCGGGACCGCGCACGAGGTCGCCGAACGACTCGCGCACGAGATCATCGAACTCCGGCGGAAGCTGGCCATCGAGATCGGCGAACTCGCGCAGGTAGACAAGTAGGAGCGAGCGCTCGTAGTCGCGCTCCTGGTCGGGCTTGGGCTGAGAGGCAAGAAGCCGCTCGAGCTGCCAGACGTTCCAGCCGCCGACCGAGCGAGTCGCCTTTCGAGCGTCCGGACCTGCAGCTATCTCCGCCAGGCGCGAGCGTGGCTTTGGCGGCTCCACTTCGCGCTTCTCTTCGGGCGCCAACTCGCTCCCCGGCGAGCTAGGTGCCGCGGCCGCAGGCTGGGGAGCGCTTTCCGTCGCCGTTACCGGCACGGGCTCTTCTCGCCTCCGAGACTCCGGCTCGCGTGCCTCTTTCGTCTCCACTCGCTCGCGCGGCGGTTCGAACGAGGCGGTCTTGCCGGAAGGAACGGACTTAGATGGAGTAGTCGGGGCCGCGGGTTCTTTCGCTGCTCGACTGGCTTCTTCCTCGGCCTCGCCACCGTGCAGCTTCGCGGCCAGGCGTTCCGGAATCGACCGGGTGGACGGCGCAGACTCGGCCTTGCTCACCTTCTTGACGCTGAATGACGGCCGAGGTAGAGATCTCTCGCCCGGCTCGGCGAAGCCGCCATAGAGATCGGTCGCCTTTCTCCGCGAGCGCCGAGTCTCCGCTCGCTCGCGCCGGCTGAGTCTGTCGAGCCAACTCTCGTAGAGGAACACGAGCGCGTAGGCGCCGAAGATGACGCCGATGAGGACCGCCAACGGCGCGTCGAACACGAGCCAGGCGATGAGCCAGACTCCGATCAAGAAAGCCACTTCGAGCAGGAAGCTCGGTTTTAAGCGGTACTTCCCCAGCATCCTCTAGCGATCTCCATCGAGAGCACGACTTAGCTCGGCCGATCCAGAGCCGAGCTCGGCCAGCTCATTGTCCACGTCGATTACGAACTCGGCAAGGGCCGGTATGCACCGGGGTGGGCCAAAGTGAATCAGTAGAAGCGCGGCGGCTCGTCCTCGCCGGGTTCTTCCTCGCCGGGTTCTTCTTCGCCGGGACCTTCCTCAGCCGTCTCTTCTTCTTCGAACGAGGCGACCTCTTCTTCAGGACTATCGGAGTCCCGGGTCCGGCCCTCGCTCACACTCGGCCTGTCTGCCTGCTTGATTTGCTCGGCCTCGGTCGTCTCGGCTTCTGGCTCCTCGGCCATGGGCTCCTCAACCTCGGGCTCGGTCGGTTTTGCCGCGGCAGCGGGCGATCTCGTCTGCAGTTGAGAGGTCACCTGGCGCATGACGCCACCCGGCGAGCGGGCGCTCTGCGCCTCGCGATCGGCCGCCTGGACGAGCGAATCCGCCACCCTGCCGACCTTGTCCTCGCCGAGACCAGCCGCCGATAGAAGCTGCTCGGCGCCTTGCTGAGCGCGCGTCATGATAGACGCTGCCTGGGCACGGGCCCACTCGAGCGTCCCTTCCACCTCGGCGCGAGCCGCGTTGGTGAGCTCGGTCGCCTGGTGCCGGGCCTGTTCGAGCAGCCGGTTCCCGCGCGACTCGGCCTCGCGCAGCTCCTGCGAAGACTCGCGCTGGGCATTGGCGAGCAGCTCGCGAGATTCGTTGCGGGCGACGCCGAGGATCTCCTGGCGCTGGCGCTCGGACTCCTGGCGGAAGCGCTCAAGCTCGTCCTCGCGAGCGGCCAGCTCCTGCTGGCGCGTTCTGATCTCCACCTCGGTGCGCGAGAGCTGCGTGACGGAGGCGGTCTGGGCGTCGCGCTCGAGTGCATCGGCGAACTCGGCAGCGGAGCGAATCAAGTGCAGCGCGTCCATGCGAACCGCATGACCGCTGGACTCCATACTGGTGCGACCGGCCGCCTGCAGCACACGAAGCTGCGCCTGAAGCTGCGCTACGTGGCGCTGAAAGGCATCGAATGCGCTTCGAACCTGGTCGGGTTCATATCCGTGATCGGTGAACGGAACGTCCTCGATGCGCGGAAGGGACGTCAGCGACGCCGGTTGTGCTCTCCCTGGATCTTGCGTCGACATGGCTCGCTCTCTCCTCGCTCGCGCGTGATTACAAGTAAGAAATTCGGTTGTGATTGAAGTATGCCTGCTCCATCGGTTGATTTCCCGCTCGCAATTAGCCGGGAGGAGCCACCGGCCGTATACCAAGCTCGCGCAGATGCTTGGGATCGGCTTCCGAGGGAGCTCCTGTCATCGGGTCGGCGCCTGCCTGGTTCTTGGGAAATGCCTGCGTATCGCGGAGATTCGACTCGTGGCCGAGCACCATCAACATGCGTTCGATGCCGAAGGCGATACCTCCGTGCGGCGGCGCTCCCATCGAAAGCGCGTCGAGCAGGAAGCCGAACTTGCTGCGCTGCTCCTCGGGCGCGATGCGAAGGAGCTCGAAGAGCTTCTGCTGCAGATCCGCCTCGTGAATCCTGAACGAGCCGCCGCCCAGCTCGACGCCGTTTCCGACCAGGTCGTAGGCGAGTGCTCGTGCGGCCCCGGGATCGCTGTCGAGCAGCGCCTCGTGGCCGGGAGTCGGACGCGTAAAGGGATGGTGAACGGCGTCCCAGCGCTCCCCGTCGGCGTCCCACTCCAGCAGCGGGAAGTCGGTCACCCAGAGGAAGTGCCAGGCATCCTCGTCGATCAAGCCGAGCTCGCTTCCGAGCCGGAGCCGAAGCTGGCCGAGCACGCGCGCGACCGCCGCCGGCTCGCCGGCGCCGAAGAGAACGGTGGTGCCGGGCTCACTGCGGAAGAGCTCGAGCTCGGCCCCGGAGAGAAACTTGGCGATCGGCGAGCGCGGCTCACCGTCCTCTCCGTAGACGATGTAGGCCAGGCCGCCCGCGCCCCACTCCTTGGCGAACTCCTCCAGCCGTGCCAGCTCGCCGCGCGAGTAGGCCTGCGGCGCGCGCAGGAAGCGGACGCAGGGCGCCTTGGCGAAGACGCCGAACTCGGAGCCGCGCGTGGCCTCGGTCGCATCCTCGATCTCGAGCCCAAAGCGCAGGTCGGGCTTGTCGCTGCCGTAGCGGCTCATGGCCTCGCTCCAGTCCATGCGCGGGAAAGGCGGCTCGAGCTCGACCCCGAGACACTCGCTCCAGACGGCCTTGATCATCCGCTCCATCAGCGAGAAGAGCTCGTCCAGGTCGGGGAAGGCGACCTCCACATCGAGCTGAGTCAGCTCCTGGAGGCGATCGGCACGCAGGTCCTCGTCCCGGAAGCAGACGGCGATCTGGTAGTAGCGGTCGAAGCCGGCGATCATCAGGATCTGCTTGTAGAGCTGGGGCGACTGCGGCAGCGCGTAGAAGCGGCCGGGCTGCAGGCGCGCCGGCACGAGGAAGTCGCGCGCGCCCTCGGGAGTCGGCTTGCCGAGGATGGGCGTCTGGATGTCGAGGAAGCCGGCCTGCTCCATCACTCGCCTGATCACGCCGATCATCTGCGCGCGCAGGGCGATGTTTTGCTGCAGGCGGTCGCGACGCAGGTCGAGCCAGCGGTTGCGCAGGCGCAGCGTCTCGTCGACGTTCTCCTCGTCGAGCTGGAAGGGAAGCGGCTGGCAGCGCGAGACGATCTCGAGCGTGTCGACCTGCAGCTCGATCTCACCAGTCGGAAGCTTGGAGTTGACGGCCTCGGGGTCGCGGGCGACGATCTCGCCCTCGGCGCGCAGGACGAACTCGTTGCGGATCTCGTGCGAGAGCCCGGCCGCCTCGGGCGAGCGCTCGGGGTTGATCACGAGCTGGCAGACGCCGGCCCGGTCGCGCAGGTCGATAAAGATGAGCCCACCGTGATCGCGCCGCCGCGCCGTCCAGCCCGAGAGCGTCAGCCTCTCGCCGATTCGGTCCCGGCGAACGTCGCCGCACATGAGGTCACGCCATTTCACGGACAGGTTCCTCCCAACCTCGCTACGACTTTCTGAACAACTTCGTCGAACGGGACTAACGGCTCATCCCGGAAGTTTCCAGAACCCACCCACTCGATAAGAGCAGTTTTTGAGTAGAAGGAGATGAGGCAGCGCGCTCCAAGCCGCCAGCCTTGGGTCAGCTGCCCTCTATTCGAACGCGACGCGTAGTCCATGTCTGCTGCGAACCGGTTCTCTCGAAACTCTTTCAGGATCTTCGCCATGAGGACCCGATCTGCCCCCTTCGCGGCGATCAGAAAGACGTCGATCCCGGGCTCGGCGGCAGTCTCGTCCTGCTCGGCACTGAGCACGATCCGCTCGATGCCGCTGGCAAAGCCGACCGCGGGCGTCGGCGGGCCGCCGATCGTCTCGACCAGATAGTCGTAGCGGCCGCCGGCCGAGACGGTGTCCTGGGCGCCGAGGCCCGGGGCGACGAACTCGAAGGCGGTGCGGGTGTAGTAGTCGAGCCCACGCACTAGCCTGGGCGCGAGCGTGAAGACGACACCGTAGGCTTCGAGGTAGCTCTTGACCTCCTCGAAGTGCTCGCGGCACTCGGCGCAGAGAGCATCGCCGATCGTCGGAGCGCCTTCGAGCAGGGCGGCCAGCGCGGGGTTCTTGGTGTCGAAGACGCGCAGAGGACTGGTCGCTCGCTTGCGGCGCGCCTCGGCGTCGAGCTCGGAGGAGTGCTCGTCGAGCCAAGCTTCGAGGCGCTCGATGTAGGCCGGGCGGCAGGCGCGGTCGCCGATCGAGTTGAGAAGAAGGGTTGTTTGAATGCCGAGCTTTTCGAACCAGGCGGCCTGGAGCGCGATCAACTCGGCGTCGAGCGCCGGATCGTCCGACCCGACCGCCTCGACGTTCAGCTGCCAGAACTCGCGGAAGCGGCCCTTCTGCGGCCTGGCGTAGCGGAACATCGGCGCCACCATCCAGGTCTTGACCGGCTGAGGCTCGCGCTGCAGGCCGTGCTCGAGGTAGGCGCGACAGACCTGGGCGGTGCCCTCGGGACGAAGCGTCAGCGAGCGGCCGCCGCGGTCCTCGAAGGTGTACATCTCCTTCGAAACGATGTCGGAGGCCTCGCCCGAGCTGCGCGCGAACAGCTCCGTCTCCTCGAAGGTCGGGGTGGTGATGCGCCGGTAGCCGTAGGCGCGACAAAGCTGCTCCGCCTCGTCCAGCACCCGCTGCCAGCGCGGCCATTCACGAGGAAGTACGTCGTGGGTTCCCTTGGGCGCCTCGAAGCTCATCGCGAGCGCAGCTCCGAAAGGAAGGGGTTGGAAGCAAGCTCGGCTCCGAGCGTCGTCTCGGGGCCGTGGCCCGAGTAGACGACCGTCTCGGGCGGGAAGCGCCCGACCAGCATCTCGAGCGTGGCCAGGAGCGTCGGCCAGTCACCGCCGGGAAGATCGGCGCGGCCGACCGAGCCACGGAAGAGAACGTCGCCCGAGAACAGGCACCCGTCTATTGCGAAAGCCATGTGCCCGGGCCGGTGTCCGGGCACCGACACGACCTCGATCTCCAGACCCGCGAGCTCGAGCGTCTCGCCGCCGGAGAGCAACTGGTCGGGGGCAAAGGAACGTAGCGCCGGCGCGCCCAGCAACTCGGGCACTCCGACCCGAAGCTCGGACAGCTCGGCCTCGCCCAGGTGAATCGGGGCGCCGGTCGCCTCGGCCAGCTCGGCGACGCCGAGCACGTGATCCCAGTGCCCGTGCGTCAGCAGGATGGCAGCCACCTTAGCGCCCATTCGCGCCAGCTCCAGGCGCAGCTGAGTAACGTCGCCGCCCGGATCGATGACGACGGCCTCGGCGGCGCCACGCTCGCGCCGAACGACGTAGCAGTTCGTCTGCAGCGGGCCAAGCTCGTGGCGATCGACGACGAGACTCACAGCCGCATTCTGACTATCGCGGACGCCGGGGGTGGTTTCTTACTTCGAGTGGCGGTCGCGCGAAGGCGGAAGTTGGCCGGTTCGCTTCAGATAAGAGCGGTAGACCATTCGCTGCGTCATCCACATGAGCGGCAGCATGATCAACGTGTAGACGACCGCCAACAGGGCAGCAGTAGGAACCGACCTGTTCAGAATCGTGAAAGCGACGAGGATGATGACGAAGAAAATGAGCGCCTGTTTACGCAGGTAGCGCCAGTTGGGCGGTTGCACCGGCCGCACCTGAGCGGGGCGGCGACCGTTCGAGGACACCTTCGCTTGGCGTTGCTTCTCCTTGCGCGGGGACGGAGGCTGCTCGACCTCGACCTCCTTGCCCTCCTCGTCGATGTAGACGTATTCGTACTCGTGCCGGAGCTCTTTCTCGCGGCGGCGGCGTTGTTTCTTCGTTGCCATCGGCTTCTAGCGTAGCGCCAGCGGGCGTAGCGGTGAGCAGGGTCTTCTTCGCCAGACGGCCGCGGCGACATGTTCGTTCACGTCACCAGTCTCAGCTCGAGGATCTGCGAACGATCGAAGAGGAGCCCCGTTTGCTCGGCCTCAATGGCGGCGCCGGCCGGGAGCAGACCGACCAGCTCCGTACCGACGACCTCTGCCCCGCGCTGCGCAGCTTCCCGCTCGATTCGCGCGGTGATCTCCCCCAGCCCGCTTTTGCGCCAGTCCTCGATATTCATGCTCACCTGCACGAGCCCGATCTCGCGCTCTCGGCCAGCGGCTCCGACCGTCCGGGCGCGGTCAGTCGCCCGGAGTCGCCTGGCGCCGCTGGGCGCGCGAGATGCAACTCGGTCGAATCCGCCTAGCTCCAGTCCGAGCGCGCGCACCCCGGCGAAGCCACCCCCGCTTTCGCGCACCAGGCCCGCGATCTCCCTAGCCAGCTCGAGGCCGCCGCGCAGATTGACGTTGAAAGCGATCAGGGGATGGCGGGCGCCAACCAGCGCGGCGCCCGAGCACGGATCGAGACGTGAGGGGCCGAAATCCGGCTCGATCTCGCCGCTTTCGATCCGGTGCGCCAGTCCCTCGACTCCGCCGCGCCGGAGCTCGGCCAGCGTTCGCCCGGCGGCGAGATCGCCATAGAGAAAGACCGGCAACTCGAGCTCGGCGCCGATCCGCTCCGCCAGCTCCAGCGCCGTCGCCTTCGCGCGCTCCGCGTCTTCGGGACGGACAGCCACGATCGGTAGAACGTCGGCGACTCCGACGCAGGGATGGACGCCATCGTGCAAGCGCAGATCGATCCCGTCTCGCGCCACGGCAACGCCGGCCAGGAGCACGGCGATCAGCTCCTGCTCACTTCCTGCCAGAGTGAAAACCGAGCGATTGTGATCGAGGTCGGAATGGATGTCGAGCAGCCTCGCCCGCGCGCCGAGCGCCGCGGCGAGCGCATCGATCGTCGTCTGATCTCGGCCCTCGGAGAAGTTCGGAACGGCTTCCAGCGGGAACGGCATGGGATTACTCTAAGCGGCATGCGCGAGTACTACGACGCCCGCGCGCCGGAGTACGACGACTGGTACCTCGGTCGCGGGCTGTTCAACAAGCGCGAGCGACTCGGCTGGAAGCGGGAGCTGACGGCGCTCGAACGCGCACTGGCCTCGCTTCCCTGGGCCCACACTCTCGATGTCACCTGCGGGACGGGCTTCTTGACCCGGCACCTCCCGGGCGAGGTGGTGGGGCTCGATCAGAGCGAGCGGATGCTCGAGATCGCCCGCGCGAGCATTCCAGCGGCAGCCTTCGTTCGCGGCGACGCCTTTGAGCTTCCCTTCGCCGACGGCGCCTTCGAGCGCGTCTTCACGGCTCACTTCTACGGTCACCTCGATCGCGAGGAGCGGGCACGTTTCCTGGCCGAAGCCGCCCGGGTCGCGCCCGAACTGGTCGTCTGCGACGCCGCGCTGCGTCCCGACCGCGAGCGCGAGGAGATGCAGGAGCGAATCCTCGAGGACGGGTCCAGCTGGCAGGTCTACAAGCGCTTCTTCGGCGCCGAGGAGCTGGCCGCGGAGCTGGGCGGCGGCGAGGTGATCTTCGCGGGCGACTGGTTCGTGGTCGTGCGTTCGTGACGAGACGGCGCTCGCGCTTTCGCATCCCTTCGGCGCCTCGGATTGGCTGAACGAGTAGGTCGTCTGACACCGGCGGAAACGCTCGCACCGAGATATGCCTATAAGGAGCGGGTTTCGAGCCAACCAGCTCCGACGCGGGTGTCAGACACCTGTTGGTGTCAAGGGTCAGGTGCGCCGGGAGTGGAACATTCCGTCCTCAGACGCGGCCTCGCCCAGGCGGAACTTGACGCTACCCTGGAATATCGATAGAAATCGATCATCGACACTTGTCGATATAGGCTCATGGACATAGCTCTCCAACAGACTCCGGCCACGCGGCGCAAGAACCGGCGCACCTTCTTCCGCCTGATTGGTTTCCTGCGCCCGTACCGGGTCGGGCTGGCGCTGTCGGTTGTGCTGGCCGTCGGAGCGCAGGTCGCTCAGATTGCGATCATCCTTCTCTCCGGCGCGGCGATCGGCGCGATCAAGAACGGTCAGCACCAGCAGCTCTGGACTCTGATCGCGCTGATCCTGGCGACCGGGGTCGCGCGCGCGCTCTTCATGTCCGGGCGCCGCTTCATCGCCGGCAATCAGGCGCTCGGGGTCGAGTACGACCTGCGCATGCACATCTACTCGAAGCTCGTCCGGCTCTCCTTCTCCTTCTTCGACCGCCACCAGACCGGGCAGCTCCTCTCGCGCTCGATGGTCGACCTGACGCTGGTTCGCTTCTTCCTCGGCTACGGGCTGATCTTCTTCGCCCAGCACGTGCTGACCGTCTTCGGCGTGGCGGCGGTGATGCTCTACCTCGATTGGCAGCTCGCGCTGGTAACGATCGCCGTGACGCCGCTGATCATTGCCGTCGCCTACCGCTACAGCCGCATCGCCCACCCCGTGCTCCGCGACGTGCAGCAGAAGATGGCCGATGTCGCCACCTCGGCCGAGGAGAACATCACCGGCGTGCATGTGGTCAAGGCCTTCGCCCAGGAGGACGCCGAGGCGGCGCGCTTCGCCGAGCGGAACGAGCGCCTGTTCGCGCGCAGCATCCAGGCCAACCGCCAGCAGTCCTTCTATATCCCGCTGCTCGGCTTCATCCCGCTCTTCGCCCAGGCCGGCGTGATCCTCTACGGCGGCTGGATGGTCATCCACGGCCAGCTCGCGCTGCAGTGGTTCGTCTCGTTTGCCTTCTTGCTCAACATGCTGATGTTTCCCCTGCGCCAGATCGGCACCTGGATCGGCCAGGCGCAGCGGGCGACCGCGGCCGGCGAGCGGATCTTCGAGATCGTGGACGAGCCCGAGGAGATTGCCGAGCGCCCCGGCGCGCGCGAGCTCCCCGCCGGCCCCGGCGAGATCCGCTTCGAGAAGGTGAGCTTCACCTACGCGACCGGGCGAACGGTGCTGGAGGAGGTCGACCTCGTTCTGGAGCCGGGTAAAACGGTTGCCCTGATCGGGCAGACCGGCTCGGGCAAGACGACGCTCGCCTCGCTGGTGCCGCGCTTCTACGACGTCAGCTCCGGGCGCGTGCTCGTGGACGGCGCCGACGTGCGCGATCTCGAGCTCTCGGCGCTGCGGCCGCAGGTGGGCGTGATAGCGCAGGATCCCTTTCTGTTCTCGGCCAGCGTGCGCGAGAACATCGCCTTCGGGCGCCCCGAGGCAAGCCTCGAGGAGGTCGAGAACGCCGCCCGACTGGCGCAGGCGCACGAGTTCATCGAGTTCCTTCCCGACGGCTACGAGACCGAGGTGGGCGAGCGCGGCGTCACACTTTCGGGCGGCCAGCGCCAGCGCCTGGCGATCGCGCGGGCGCTCCTGACCAACCCACGCATCCTCATCCTCGACGACGCCACCGCCTCGGTTGACGCCACCACCGAGGCGCAGATCCGCTCCGGGCTGGAGCAGGCCGTGCGCGGCCGCACCACGATCGTGATCGCGCACCGGCTCTCGACGATCGCCCTGGCCGATGAGATCGTGGTGCTCGAGCACGGGCGCATCGCCGCTCGCGGCAGTCACGAGAAGCTGCTCGGCACCTCCGCGATCTACCGCGAGATCTACGAGCACGGGCTGGTCGAGCAGGAGATGGCCGGGCGGCTGGAGGAGCACGCCGACGACGGCAACGCGAATGGAAGGGCGCCGCGGTGAGGGTCTGGCAGCCCTACCAGCACCTGACGCGGGTCGGAAACGAGCGGGTGCAGGACTGGTCATGGCGCCAGACGGCGAGGCGCCTGCGCGCGCTGGCGCAGCTCGTCGCTCCGTACAAGGGCCGAGCGGTTCTTGCCGTGCTCTCGCTGTTGGCGGCCGCAGCGACCGGCCTCGCGCCTCCTTTCCTCGCCAAGATGGCGATCGACCGCGGCATCATGCGTGGCGACGCTCACCTGCTCGTCATCATCGTGATCGTCTTCCTCGCGATCGGCCTGGCGAACTGGGCGACCGGCTACGCCGAGAGCTATTACACCGGCTGGGTGGGCGAGCGCGTCCTCGCCGACCTGCGCCGCAAGCTCTTTGGCCACCTGCAGCGGCTCTCGCTCGGCTTCTACGAGCGCAACCGCACCGGCGTCATCGTCAGCCGCATGACCAACGACATCGAGGCGCTCGATCAGCTCGTCACCGAGGGCGTCTCGACTCTGATTCGAAACACCCTCATGCTGGTCGGCTCGGCCGTGATCCTGTTCGTGCTCGACTGGCGGCTGGCGCTGGCGACCTTGACCGTGATGCCGCTGATGCTCGCCGCCACTACGGTCTTCCGCGTCTATTCGACTCGCGCCTACCGAGCCGTCAGGGAGCGGATCGGCAACGTCACCGGCACGCTCGCCGAGGACATCGGCGGCATGCGCGTCGTCCAGGCCTACACGCGCGAGCAAGAGCGCGTGCGCAACTTCGCCGAGCTGAACGAGAGCTACCGCGAGGCCAACTACCGCACCGTCGTCTGGAACGCGATCTACTTCCCCTTCGTCGACGTGCTCTCGGGCGCCGGCAGTGCGATCGTGCTCGGCTACGGCGGCTGGCTCGTCTTTCACGGGCAGGTGACGATCGGCACGCTCGTTGCCTTCATCTACTACCTGTCGAACTTCTTCGATCCGATCCAGCAGCTCTCGCAGCTGTTCAACACCTTCATCGCGGCCACGGCGGCGCTGGACAAGATCATGGACGTGCTCGAGACCGAGCCCGACGTGGTCGACCGGCCGCAGGCGCACGAGCTGGATGGAGTGGCCGGCCATGTCCACTTCGACCATGTCCGCTTCCGCTACCGGCCCGATCTGCCCGAGGTGCTGCACGACCTCGAGCTGGATGTGCCGCCGGGTACGACCGTGGCGCTCGTCGGCCACACCGGCGCCGGCAAGTCGACGATCGCCAAGTTGCTCGCGCGCTTCTACGACCCGGTCGCCGGAAGGATCACGATCGACAGCTCCGACCTGCGCGACCTCAAGCAGCGCTCGCTCCGCTCGCGGCTCGGCATCGTTCCGCAGGAGGGCTTCCTGTTCGCCGGCACGGTACGCGACAACATCGCCTTCGCTCGGCCTGGTGCGACAGACAGGCAGATCGAAGCCGCTGCTCGCGCGGTCGGGGCGCTCGACTTCATCGAGGGGCTCGAGGACGGCTTCGACACCCAGCTCGGCGAACGGGGCGCCCGGCTCTCGGTCGGGCAGCGCCAGCTCGTCGCCTTCGCCCGGGCGCTGGTTGCCGATCCGCGCATCCTGATCCTCGACGAGGCGACCTCGTCGGTGGACATCTCGACCGAGCGCACGATCGAGCGGGCGCTGCGGGTGCTCCTGGCCGACCGCACCGCCTTCGTGATCGCCCACCGCCTCTCGACCATCCGCAATGCAGACATGATCGTGGTGCTCGAGCACGGCCGCGTCGTCGAGCAGGGAAAGCACAACGAGCTGCTCGAGCGGAGGGGGTTCTACACCTCGCTCTACACCGACCCCGCCGTCGCCACGAGTTAACGCACCTCAGAGGCGCCTCCGCGACTCACTGCTCCACCCCGGATCGGGTGCGTTTGATACAGCCCGCATACGTCTCCCGATCGGCCCTAGGGAACCAGGTTGTCTCTTTGCTCCACGGTGCGCTCCTGTCCGCCAGGCGTGCTGTGCGTTTCCTCGCGGACGCTGCTCCTGCGTGCGCCGCCGGAGATCATCAGCGCGAGACCAACGACGAACGACACGATGCCCACGAGGAGCAGGATGACCCCGACCGTGTGGATGTTGAAGCCCTTGGCGCTGGCTGTAACCGCGAACTCCAGTATCGCGCCCACAACCACCAGGACCACTCCGAATCCCATCAAACCGGCGCCTCTGTTCATGCCTATCCTCCCCAATAAGAACAGCCCATTCTGGCGACTGTCGTTTTCATCCTATTCCCATTTTGGGGGACTGAAACGCCGCGCAAGTACCGGCCGACCCGGACGCTAGCCTCGACTCGTGGCCGATGCCCGCTGGATCGATCTGCTCGACCCGAGCAAAGAAGAGCTCGATCAGGCGATGCCGCGCGGCCTGCACGAACGGGCGCTGAGCAGGCTACTCGCCCCGGCGACGCACGAGGACGAGCCCCGCCCCACGCTCGAGAGCCACGAGGGCTACGTCTTCGGCGTCTTCCTGATCGCCGTCGCCGTGCCCGACGAGGACCGAGTCTTCTACCAGGAGATCGACCTGGTGGCCACGGGCGAGCTCCTGATCAGCGTGCGCAAGACGCCGCCGGACGGAGCCCCGTTCGATCCCGCGCCGATTCGCGACGCCCGCGCAGGTGGACAGGCGAAATCGGGGATGCTCGTCTATGCGCTCGTAGACGAGGTGGCCGAGCGCTATCTCTCGCTGGTGGACACACTCGAGGACGAGATCGACGAGCTGGAAGAAGGGGTCGAGAGCCTGGCAGCGGCGGTCATCCGCGGCCGCATCTCAGGGCTTCGCCACGACCTGCTTCATGTTCGGCGCACGCTCACACCGACGCGAGACTCCGTCCGCCGCGTACTCGACGGGAGGATCGAGATCGGCGGCAAGCGCCAGTTCACACGCGAGGTTGAGCTGCACTTCGAGGACGCCTACGACAAGCTCCTGCGCGCGAGCGAGGGACTGGAGCTGGCGCGCGACCTGGTCGCCGGGGTGCGCGACTACAGCCAGGCCAAGATCGCCATCGACCAGAACGAGGTGATGAAGCGCCTGACCGCGATCGCCTCGATGCTGCTCGTGCCGACCTTCATCGTCGGCCTCTACGGCCAGAACTTCCATCACATCCCCGAGCTCAGCTGGGGCTTCGGCTACTGGTGGGCCTGGGGCTGGATCGTGGCCACCACGATCGCCCAGATCGTCTACTTCCGGCGCAAGCGCTGGATCTGACGAGCGACCGCTGACGGTTTCGCGCGCGGGCGATTGGTCGGAGTCGGGGTTGTTCCTAAGGTGTCAGGACGCCGCGACCCGAGGCTTGCCGGCGCGGTGGGAGAGATACACGGCACTGAATATCGGGAGCACGATCAGGGCGACGAAAACCACGATCATGACGGCGCGCAACGTTGGTGAGATCTCGGACGTGCAGTGAGTGACCGACCGCGCGGGATGGGTTCGCGTGGCTGGTTCGAACCCACCCTGGCACGTCTGAATCCCCGCGCCGGCAAAGACGAGAGCCGGCAGTAGCCCGCCCGGAACCAGGAGAGCGCCGATCAACTTGTCGCGCGTTGTCCAGATCCGAGACGACCAGAGCAGGTGCAGCCCGACGAACCAGCCTACGACGAAGAGAAGCCCTCCAAAGAGCAAGAGGCCTACCGCCAGCGACTCGCGCACACCGGCGCGCGCTTCAAGCGCCTCCTTCGACCCTGACTCGGCCTCGGCGACGATCTGACCGGGCTCGCCCAGGCGCTCGAGCACGTTCAGCGCCTCGGCTTCACTGGCGCCGGCCGGAAGAGCCTCGCTCAGATGCGACTCGATCTCTTCGATCAGCTCGGTTCTCCGGACGCGAGGCAGGTTCGCGGCGCCTTTCTTGAGTCGCTTCAAATAGTCGCGGGCAAGCGGATGGAGCGAGGAGTCGTTCATGCGGCTTTCTCCTGGTTGAGGAAGTGATCGACGGCGTCGCGGAAGCTCGCCCACTCGCCGCTGAAGGCCTCCAGTACGGCTCGTCCGGAGGAGGTGAGGCGGTAGTAGCGCCGGGGCGGGCCCGAAGGGGACTCGCGCCAGCTCGTCTCGACCACGCCGGCGCGGCGGAGCCGGCTCAGAAGCGGGTAGAGCGTGCCTTCGCTGGTGACCATGCCCGGAACCTCGCTCAGCGTGCGCACCAGCTCGAAGCCGTAGCGCTCGCCGTCGCGAAGCAGAGCCAGGACGCAGTACTCGATCACGCCCCGGCGAAGCTGCGAAAGGGTTCCTTGGTCTACTATGCGCTACATAGTACCTTGCCGACGGAGCAAGTCAAGACGCCCCGTGAAGCGCGAAAACTTCGACGCCTCGTTCGGTCGGGCGTCCGCTCGAGCGCAGGCAACCCTAACCTCCTCCCCACTGCGAGCCTAGCCCCGAAAAACGCACGCGTGTGAAACGCACCTGTGCCGGAATCGGAACAAGCGCGAGCAACCTAGGCAGCGAAAGCGCTCACCTCGAATCGAAGCGTTCTCTCACCTGCCCCGGCGCCGATACGATCCGTTCGTGCCTCTCTACATCTGCCCCAATTGCAAGCAGCGCTCGGTCGATCTCGACGGGCGCGAGGGCTTCTCGGACGCGCCGGTGGCCTGCCGGAGCTGCGGCTTCGGCTTCCTCTTCGAGCTGATGGAGGACTACTACCCGGGCCCGAATACGGGTCTCGTCACCTGCGACCGGGAGGGACGGGTGATCGCGGCCGGGCGCAGCGTTTTCGAGCTGACGGGATTCGGCGAGGGCGACCTGCTCGGGCGCGACGTCCGCGAAGGGCTTGGGCTGAAGGCCGAGGGTGACCAGGATCCGGTGGCGCTCGCGCTCGAGTGGGGCGTCCGGCGGCTCGGGGAGCCGATGACGATGCGGGCGCGAAGCGGGCGCGAGAAGCCGGTCGTCTGCGACTTCTTCCCGGCCTACGACGACGATGGCGGGTTGCTAGTGGCTTTGTCGCCGGCTAACGATTCCTGATCTCGCCCTAGACCCGGTTAGAAGGGCACAGATCCGAGACGACGCAGCGCTCGCAGGCCGGGCGCCTCGCAACACAGACGCGACGCCCATGCCAGATCAGCAGGTGCGGGAAAAGGCGCCAGTGCTCGCGCGGGACAAGCTTCGTCAGTTCGCGCTCGATCTTGACCGGATCCTGCTCTCGGGTCAGGGCGAGCCGTTGCGCCAGGCGGCGAACGTGGGTGTCGACGACGATCCCCTGCGCCTCGCCGAGCTCGGCCACGACGACGTTGGCCGTCTTGCGCGCTACTCCGGGCAGGCGAACGAGCTCGGCGATCGTACGCGGCACTCGTCCGTCGTACTCCTCGACCAGCATCCGCATCGAGCCCTGCAGCGAGCGCGCCTTCTGGCGGTAGAAGCCGGCCGCGTAGATGTCCTGCTCGAGCTCCTGAATGGGGACGGCGAGGTAGTCCTCGGGGCGCCGGTACTTGCGGAAGAGGCGCTCGGTGACCCGGTTGACGTTCACGTCGGTGGTCTGAGCCGAGAGCATGACGGCGACGAGCAGCTCGATCTCGTTCTCGAACCGGAGCGCGATTTTCGCGTCGGGGTGCTCAGCCGAGAGCCGCTCGATCAGGGGCCCGATCCGCTTCTTCGCGGGCGCCAGCCGACGTCGAGCTTCAACCGTGTAGTCGCGCGGCATCAGTGCCCCTTCAAGTGATGCCCCCGAGTTTCTGGGTCGCTAGCACCAAGCGATGCAAGGACGCAGGGAGCGTTCGTACTGGATAGTACGGGCGTGACTGAGGACACAGCAGCGCGCCGCGTGATAGCGGGCCAGAAGCCGGGATGTATTGCTTGAAGGGGCACCTAGCCTCAGCTCTCGACGGAAACGGCCACGAGCCTCGGCGGCGCGCCGGGCAGATCCATCCCCGCGCAGACGACTCCGTTCGCCGGGCAGTCCGAGCAGGTGTACTCGCTTGGAGTCGGGGGGAAATCGCCGCCGGCGACTCGTTCGATCACGGCGCCGAGCTCGCTCTCCAGCTCCGCCGCGTCGCCGGCGCGATAGGTGGCGCTGACGACGGCGTCCGGCCGCTCGAGGAAGGCGTAGGCAACCTCCACCTCCTCGTAGCCGGCGCGCAGGCAGGCAAGCGCATAGACGAGCCGCTGCAGGCGGTACTCGCTCTCGACGATCTGCTCCAACTCCCGATCGATTCGATTCGTCTTGTAGTCGAGCACGAAGGCCTTCCCGTCAGCGAAGGAGACGACATCGAGGAAGCCGTTCACGAGCACTTCGCCATGCTCGAAGACGAAGTAGAGCTCGGTCGCCGGGCCGGGTAGCTTCGCCACCCTCCCCGCCAGCTCCGAGTCGCAGTAGTTCGCGACCAGGCGCCCGATTCGCTCCAGGTCTTCCTCGCTCGCCGCCGGGTAGCGCGAGCGCACGCTCTGCTCGAGCTCCGCGGGAGTGGGCGGTTCCGGGGCAGCCAAGTCGATCTTCTCGAGCAGCTCGTGCACGGCACTACCAAGATCGGTGGCAGCCAGGCCGACGTCCTCTGCGCCAACGGAGCGCTGCGGCAGCGGCTTCATGCCACAGACGCGCTCGGCGAAGTAGCGATAGGGGCAGCTCTTGAAAAGCCTGAGTGAGCTGTAGGAAAGTCGGCGCGGCCGGTGCACGGTAGGCGAGGCGATCGGCTCGAGCGGCTCGAGCGCGGCGGCAGGCTCCGAAGCCGGTGCCAGGCCCTGCCCGAAGAGCGAGAGCTGGGCGACGGGACTGTTCTCTTCAGCACCGGCGACCTGCTCAGACCGCTCGGCCTGAGGCTCGAAGCGATCGACGCGCAGGAGAACGCTCGCCTCGCCACAAGCGACCTCCTCGGGCTCCTCTCCGGCCCCCTCTAGCACGTCCGTGCCGAGCCGCTCGAGGATCCATCCGATCGGCGTCTCACCGTCGGCGGCGCTCTCCCGATCGATCGCCCCGGAAACGATCAGGCGCTCGATCGCGCGCGTCATCGCCACGTAGTAGAGGCGCCTGCGCTCGGCCTCCTCCTGGGCGACGTCTGCCTCGCTCACCTGCTCGTAGCCGAGCGCAGGACGACGCCTACCGCCGCTCGGGTCGGCGACGCGAAAGCCGAGGCGCCCGTCGGTTGGGCAGAGGATCTCGTCGGACGAGGGACGAGGTTTCGCGCGGCCGGCGTCGGCAACGACCACCACCTTGAACTCCAGCCCCTTGGCGCCGTGGATGGTGAGCAGCCGCACCGAGTCGGAGCCCTCCTCCTCGGCCGGCGCCTCTCGAGCGGAAGCTCCAGCGGCCCCGAGGTCGGTGACGAAGCGGACGAAGCCCTCGATGTCGGGCCCGCGCAGCTCCTCGAAGGAACGGGCCATCCGCGCCAGCTTGCGCACGTTGGCGTAGCGCTGGCGCCCGTCCCACTGCGCCAGCAGCGCCAGGTCGTAGTCGTGCTCGCAGACGATCCGCTCGCACAGCTGCTCAAGCGAAAGTGCCTCCGAGGCAGCGGCCAGGCGCTCGTAGCGCTGGTGGAAGGCGCGGAAGAGGCGCTCGTCGCCGTCCGAGAGTCCCTCTGGCAGGCTGCGCTCGAGCCCGCAGAAGAGCGGTCGCTTGGGCGCGGCGCGCCTGAGTAGGAAGAGCGCGTCGTTCGAGACCCCGACGAAGGGCGAGGCGAGCACGGTGCAGAGCGCCTCGTCGTCGTAGCGGTTGTGGAGCAGGCGCAAATAGGCGAGCAGATCGACCACCTGCTGCTGGCCGTAGTAACCGCGGCCAGTGGCGCGGTAGGTGGGAAGACCGAGCGCACGCAGCTCCCGCTCGTAGAGCTCGGCGTCGGTTCCGGCCGCGAAGAGGTAAACGATCTCGCCCGGCGCGGCTTGGCCGCTTTGTACCAGCTCGTGTACGCGCGCAGCGATGTGACGAGCCTCGGCACGGCGCCAGTCGATCGGCGAGCCCGCGTAGCTGGCCTTGTCGGTCACCAGCACCTCGACTGCTGGGCCATCAATCGGAGCGAACTCGACGGCCGCGGCGAGCGGGCGATAACCGGCACCGAAGTCCGGCCCGAAGATGTGGTTGACGACGCCCAACACCTCCGGACGCGAGCGGTAGTTGAGAGTCAGATCGAGCACACCGCCCGACTGCGAGCGGCGCTCGCGGAAGACATCGACGTCGGCGTGGCGGAAGCGGTAGATCGACTGGAACTCGTCGCCAACGAAGAAGAGCTCCTCGGCCCCACCGGCGCCCGCCGAGGAAGCGGCCCCGACCTCGCCCGCGAGCAGATCGATGATCTCGCACTGCAGGCGGTTCGTGTCTTGGAACTCGTCGACCATGAGCGAGCGGAAGCGCAGGCGCTCGCGCTCCAGCACCCCTGCATCGCTTTTCAAGAGGTCGCGCGCGAAAAGTTGCAGATCCTCGAAGTCGAGCGCCGAGGCGGCGTCCTTGGCCGCTCTGTAAGCACGATCGAAGACGAGTAGGAGCTCCTGCAGCAGATCGCGGTCGTGCAACGCCAGCTCGTCCCAGACAACCTGCTCGAGCACATGGCGCGCCTGCTCGTAGCCCTCCGTTCGTTCACAGCGCCTGACCTTGAACCCGGCGAGATGGAGAAGCGCCTCGCTGCTCGGTCGCGCGTCGAGTAGATCGAGCAGCTCCCGAGCCGTGAGCCGAGCTTGCTCGGGCGCCTCGGAGTCAGCCGCGAGCGCTTCGGCCTCCGCCCTCAGGGCGACTTCGCTCTCGGCTCGGGGCGATGCTCCGGAGAGCTCCAACTCGAGCGCTCGCCCGGCCGAGCGCAGCGTCTCGTGCACCGAGATGATCATGCGCTGCAGTCCGCCTCGCCCGTAGGAGACGACGAGTGTCGTTCGCTCTGGATCACCGCTCGCGCAGAACTCCTCCAGCGCCGTGGCGAAAGCCTCGCGCCCGAGCACGAGCGCCTGCTCGGCGTCGAGCACACGGAAGCGCGGATCGACACCGGCAGCCACCGCGTTCTGACGCAGCAGCCGGTTGCAGAAGCCGTGGATGGTCGAGATCCAGGCACCGTCAAGCTCGCGGGCGAGATCGGGCCTGCCCTTCTCCTGCAGAGTCGAGCGGATGCGGGCACGAAGCTCACCGGCGGCACGATCGGTGTAGGTGATGACGAGCAACGAGTCGACCGGAAGCCCACGCTCGATGACCGCGCGACAGAAGCGCTCGACCAGCACCGTCGTCTTGCCGGTACCGGCGCCAGCCGAGACGAAGACCAGCCCGGATGCCTCGATCGCTCGCTGCTGCTCGGGATTGGGGATGCGCGCGCTCATCTTCTCGACACCCGGCAAAGTGGCGCGAGCTGACACCAGCTCGGACAGCGACCGCTCTCGGATTGGTTTCCGTTCTTCTCGCTTGGGCGCACATCGAGCCCGAGCGGATCGTGGCGCACATCGCCTGTGCGAATGCGAGCGGCAAAGCGACGCGCGCTTGTCGCCGCCCACTCGACCTTGGCCCAGAACTCGTCCTCTGGCAGGTAGTCGTTGGAGACAAAGCCGGGCACCCCGTCATCACGCGCCACTTCACGCAGGAGTCCGCGCGCCGGCCGCTCCCCCGCCAGCGCCCTGTAGACACCCCCGAGCGGCTCGACGCCGACGAGATCCCTAAGCACGAGCACATAGAGCGGGAGCTGTAGCTTGAACGCGGCCTCGATCTGCGCGGCCGACTGGGCCGTCCTGCCCGACTTGTAGTCCTGAACCAGGCCGCGGGCGGCGAAGGGGTCGAGGTCGATGCGGTCGATCTTCCCCGACACGGTTAGATCGCCGAGGTCGAGTCCGCGCCTGAGCTCCGGCGAGGAGCGCTCGGTGCCGAAGGCGACCTCGAAGCGCCTCGGCACCAGCGGCAGTTGCGACTTGGCCTCGCTCCTCAGGAAGTGCTCGAGGTCGCGCCAGAGCCCCGCCTCCAGCTCCCTACGCTCCAGCTCCTCGAGCTCCAGCCGCACCTGACTGGCGATCGCCTCGCTCAAGCACTCGCGCATGTAGTCAAGCGCCTGCTCGAGCTTGCTCGCCTCTACGTTCTCGATCTTGAGCCGCTTCGGCAGTCCCGAGAAGAAACGGTAGAGCGCCTGGTGGGCGACCGAGCCACGCAGCATCGCGTCGACCTCTCCGTCAATCTCGCGCGGCGAGATGACGCGCTCGACAAACCAGATCGACGAGCAAGTACCGAAGGCCTCGAGCTCGGTGACCGAGAAGGTGCCGCGAGCCTGCAGCGCGTCGAGCACCACCGGGTTGGTCAGCGCGCTCGACCGCTCGAAGGCACGTGCTGCGCGCTCGAGCTGCCGCTCCCAACCGTTTGCCCGGGCGAGCGCTCGCGCCCGGATGGGCTGCGAAGAGGCCAGCGCCGCCAACGAGCGTAGGCGCTCGCGCTCGTTGGGCGCCTTGGCGGTCTCGTCCCAGACGAGCTTCGAGAGCGAGCGGCGTTTCGTCCAGCGCTCTACGTCGGCGGCATCGAAGAGATCGCACAGCTCCTCCCAGAACGGACTTGCCTGCCGCGGCGAGCCATCTTCGCTGGCCGACTCGCGCACGAGATAGAGCCTTTCGTGGGCGCGCGTGCAGGCGTTGTAGAAGAGAAAGCGGTCGCGTTCCAGCTCCTCGGCCGGCGGCGGCGTCGCCATCGCCTGCTCGAGCTTCTCGCGCGCCTCGTCGCCGAGAAGCTGGTGCCTCGAGGAGCGGCGCGGGAAGCTGCCCTCCTCCAGCCCGATCACGAAAACAACGCGGAACCGACGCGCCCGCGCCTGTAGGAGATCGCTGACCACGACCCGCCCCGGCTCGTCCGCGGAGCCGATACGTACGGGAGCGCGCTCGAGCGCCGCCGACAGATCGTCTCGCTCGAGCGGCTGCTCGCACAGTCTCTGCCAATCCTCGAGCTCGTCTAAAAGCGCGCGAACGCTCTCGAAAGCGCGCAGATCGAGGCGCGAGCGCTCCGAGACGGGCGGGCTCTCGAGACCGTGGGCGCGCCGCAACATCAGGGTGGTGAGCTCGCGCACGGCTGCGAGCGGTGAATCGGCGCTTGCCAGCAGCTCCAGATCGGCCAGCTGCCGACCGCCCCTGAGCGAGGCCAGCTCCGATTCGATGCGCTCGTGGCTGTGCACCGCGCGGCCGCGCAAGCGCCCCTCGAGGAAATCCGCGCTCGAGCGAGTCACCTCCGAGTAGGGGGAGCGCACGAAGGAAAAGAGATCTGAACGCTCGCCGCCGGCCCAGACGAAGCGAAGCAACCCGCAGAGAGCGTGACCGAAGGGCGTCTGACCGAGCCGAACCCGGCCTTCGAGCACGTAGGGAAGCCCGAAGCTCGAGAAGGCGATCTCGAGAGGAGTGCGTAATCGCTCGAGCGAAGGGCAGACGACGGCGATCTCCTCCGCCTCGACTCCTTGCCTGAGCAATGTCAGCGCTTCCTCGGCCACCAGCTCGAAGGCCGCCCGTGCGCCCGAGGCCTCGAGGAAGCGAACGGCGCCCTCGATCGGCGGTGCGCCCGCTCTGTCGGGCTCGAAAAGCTTGCGCTCGATGAAGGCCAGCGCCGGATGCGCGTACTCGCTCGAGCGCGGCTCGAGCTCGGTTATCCGTCCGGGTGCGCGCCGGGCGAGCTCCTGCTGGGTACGCGCGAGCGCGGTGAAGGCGGCTCGCCCGGGCTCGTAGGGAAGCGCCACGGTGACCTCCGAGCGGGCGGCAAGCGCGTCGAGCAGGCGCCACTGAGCGCCCGTCAGATCCTCAAAGCCATAGACGAAGAGCGGGCGCTCGTGCGACCAGACGTCTAGCTCGTTCGCCACTCGCTCGGCGACGAGCCAGCGCTCGCGCTCGCGATCGGCCAAACCCAGCCGCTCGAGCTCGGCGAGGTAGAGCGAGTAGAGCGAGCCCAGCTCCCCCTCCACCTGCCCCGGCTCGATCAGAGCCGACTCGAGCTCGGCGAATCCATCAATCAAGGCATCGACGAAACCGCCGAAGCGAGCCGAGCGCGTAAAAGAGTCCAGCTTCGTTCGATCCAGCAGCGAGCGGACGAGCAGCCGGCGCTGCGCATCACCGAGGGCACTGCGCGCACTCGCGCCGACGGCAAGCTCCCGGAACAGGTCGTCGAAAGTCCCGACCCGACCGGCAAACAGCGAGGGTGATCTACTCAGGAGATCTCGCTGCAATCGCCCGATATCGCCGACATTTGGAACGATCAGGAAGGGGTGCCGATCGAGCTCCGCGGAGAACCGCTCGAGCAGCCGTTCCACCTTGCCGGCATTGGCCGGCCCAACGAGAAGATTCAGCGGCACCGGTTCATCGTAGTCGGCGCCTGTCGAGAGACGGACACCATCTCGTCACGAACGCCAAATCGCAACTAAAAAAGACGAGGGACGGTCACCCGTCCCTCGTCGATACCGATTAGAAACTCTGCTAGACGGCAGCATTCTTGGGGCGGCGGCCGCGACGGGCGACCGCATGCCCGGGCATGTCCTGGGCGCAGACGTCACAGAGGTCGGCCTGCTTCGCGCCGCGCCGCGCATCGGCGTAAGTCAAACGAAGCGTAGACCCCTTACCCTCGTCGATCTCTTTGCTGCAGCTATCACATACGAGCACAGTTTTACGAGCCACTTAATCCTCCTACCTCATTCGCAGAACTGTTTTATCGTAGCGAAATACGACCGCATACGAAACTCTTGTCTTCTACCAGTAAGTTAACGAGCATTCCCGCGCGGACTGAATCGAGTACGCACTTTTTTACGACGAAGCATTCGCAGCGAAACCGCGCCGCTCATTTTTCTGCGCCCTACCCAGCTCCAACCGGCGCGTAACACAGAGAAGTGCGAGATTCGGCTCGCCAAGACCGCTACGATGGCGCCGTGCAGAAACGATGTCTAGCCGTACTCGAAGGCGACGAGACCGGGCAGGAGCTGCTGGAGCAGACGCTGCGAGTACTTGCGCCGGAGACGATCGGTATCGAGCTCGAGCTGCAGCGCTTCGATCTCTCGCTCGCCAACCGGCGCACGACGGGCAACGCGGTTGTCTCGGAAGCCGCCGCCGCCATACGCGAGCTCGGCCTGGGCTTGAAAGCGCCAACCATTACGCCGGAGAAACCCGGCGACGTCGGCTCTCCGAACCGGATACTGCGCGAGGAGATAGGCGCTCAGGTGATCGTACGCACCGGTCGACGCATCCCTGGCGTGGCTCCGGTCACGAAGGTGCAAGCACCGATCACGGTCGTGAGAATGGCGATCGGTGACGCCTATGGTGCCGAGGAATGGCGCGAGGGCGAGGGCGAGGGCGAGGTCGCTTTTCGTAAGGAGCGCATCGAGCGCCGCGTCTGTCATGCGGTCGCCGAATTCGCCTTCCGCGAGGCCGAGATCGTGGACGCAACGGTTTTCGGCGGTCCTAAGTTCACCGTCAGCCCTGTTTACGAGGGAATGTTCAAGGAAGAGCTCGACGCGGCGGCGACAAGACACCCCAAAGTCGCCTACGAGCCGCAGCTGATCGACGCGACCTTCGCGCTGCTGCTCGCCGCAGAGGGCGAGCCGCTGGTGATTCCGGCGCTCAACCGCGACGGCGACATCCTTTCCGACCTCGTATTGCCGATGTTCGGATCGATCGCGGGTGCCGAATCGCTGGTCGCCGCGCTTGATGAAAACTACATTCCTACGCGCCTCATGGCCGAGGCGCCACACGGAACCGCACCCTCATTGATCGGAAAAGACACGGCCAATCCGCTGGCCATGATCCTCGCTGCGGCGGCGCTTCTCACGCACGGGGACGAGGCGATGAAGGCGGCCGGCAACGCCATCCGCCAGGCGTGCCTCGATGCCATTGAGGCTGGCGTCCGCACCACCGATCTCGGCGGTACGAGCAGAACTAGCGAGTTCACCGGTGAGGTCATCGCCAGGGTGCGCGCTCTGCTCTCGCTTTGACCCAGCTTAGGTGTACGCGCTCTACTCTCGTCCTCGTTCGAATTGGTGTGCCTCGATCGCGCCGACAGCGCTGATCGAAATCAGCGCTGTCGAAATCAACTAGAACGATTCTGACCTGCCGGAAACCGGCATCAGAATTTAGAGCGCTTGTTCCCGCAGAAGGCTCGCTTCTTTCCGCTAAAGTCAGCGCCGTGAAGATTGGCGTGCCAAAGGAAACCGCTGCCGGCGAGGCGCGCGTCGCGCTCGTCCCGGAGGTTGTCGCCAAGCTAACCGGGCAGGGGCTCGAGGTCGTCGTCGAGAAGGGTGCGGGCACTGCCGCCGCCTTCACCGACGAGGCCTACAAAGAGGCCGGCGCCGATCTCGTCAGCGCCAAGGTCGCTCTTGGCGCCGACATCGTCGCCAAAGTCGCCAAGCCGAGCGCCGCCGAGATCAAGCTGCTGAAGAAGGACGCCGTTCTGATCGGCTTCCTGCAGCCGCTCACCGACGAGAAGGGGATCGACGCGCTGGTCAAACAGGGAGTCGTAGGCCTGGCGATGGAGTCGGTGCCGCGCATCACGCGCGCCCAGGCGATGGACGCACTCTCCTCTCAGGCCACCGTCGCCGGCTACAAGGCCGTGGTGATCGCCGCCGACCGAGCACCGAAGCTTTTCCCGATGCTGATGACCGCAGCCGGAACGATCGCACCGGTCAAGGTGCTCGTGATCGGCGCCGGTGTCGCCGGACTGCAGGCGATCGCAACGGCCCGCCGTCTCGGCGCCGTCGTCTCGGCCTTCGACATCCGCCCGGCCGTCAAGGAAGAGATCGAGAGCCTCGGCGCCATGTTCCTCGACCTCGGCGTCGTCGGCGAAGAGACCGAAGGCGGCTACGCGCGCGAGCTCACCCCCAAGCAGCAGAAGCAGCAGCAGGCCGAGCTCGAGAAGCGCATCCCAAGTTTCGACGTCGTCATCACCACTGCCATGGTGCCCGGCCGCCCGGCGCCGAAGCTGATCCCGGCCAAGGCGGCCGAGGCGATGCGGCTCGGCTCGGTGATCGTCGATCTCGCCGCCGAGACCGGCGGCAACTGCGCGCTGACCGTGCCCGGCAAGATCATCGAGAAGAACGGCATCACCGTCGTCGGCTCGACCAACCTGCCGAGCGAGATGGCGTTCCACTCCAGCCAACTCTATTCGCGCAACGTGGCTGCGCTGCTCGGGCTGCTCGTCAAGGACGGCGAGCTGACGCTCGATTTCGAGGACGAGATCATCGCCGGCGCCTGCGTAACCCGGAAGGAGGAGAAATCGTGAGCAGCAACACGGCCGTCTTCCTAGCTGAGCTGACAGTGCTGATCCTGGCGATCTTCCTCGGTATCGAGGTGATCTCCAAGGTGCCGACGCTCCTACACACACCTTTGATGTCAGGCACCAACGCGATCCACGGCATCGTCATCGTGGGCGCGATCCTGATTACGGGCCTGAACGACAACCTGCTCGGTCAGATCGTCGGCTTCTTCGCCATGGTTTTGGCCAGCGCGAACGTCGTCGGTGGTTTCGCGGTCACCGACCGCATGCTCGAGATGTTCAAGGGGAAATAGTCGAGTGAGCGCCAACCTGACGACACTCGCCTACCTGCCGACGATCATCGCTTTCATCCTCGCGCTCAAGTTCCTCTCCTCTCCGAAGCACGCGCGACTGGGCAACCAGCTCGGAGCCGTCGGCATGGCGCTCGCCATCGTCGTGACGCTGGCGCAGAAGCACATTTACGGGCTCGGCTACGCGATCATCGCGGTCGGTGGTGTGATCGGAGGCGCAATCGGCTGGATCGGCGCCCGCAAGGTGAAGATGACGGACATGCCGCAGATGGTGGCGCTCTTCAACGGCGTCGGCGGCGGCGCAGTGGCTTTGGTCGCGCTGATCGAGTTCCACGAGAAGGCCGGCCTTCCCGGCCGCATGCTTGCCAACGAATCGGTCGCGATCATCATTTCGGCGCTGATCGGGAGTATCTCCTTCGCCGGCAGCATGATCGCCTTCGGCAAGCTGCAAGGCTTGGTCAGCGACCGCCCGATCGTCTGGCGCGGCCAGCGCGTCGGCAACATCATCATCCTTCTCGTCGGCATCACGGCGGGAGCGATCATTCTCGGCGGCCACGACTTACAGCTCATCTGGCTGCTGCTGATCGAGATCGCAGCCGCCCTGGCCTTCGGAGTGCTCTTCGTGCTGCCGATCGGCGGCGCCGACATGCCGGTCGTGATCTCTCTGCTCAACGCCTGCACCGGCATCTCCGCCTCAGCGGCGGGCTTCGAGCTGCGCCAGGACGTCCTGATCGTCAGCGGCATGCTCGTCGGTTCCTCCGGTTCGCTGCTGACGCTGATGATGTGCCGCGCGATGAACCGCTCGCTCGGGAACGTCATCTTCGGCGCCTTCGGTCAGATTCAGGCCGGCGGCGCGGAGGCTGCCTCAGCAGAGGACAAGTCGGTTCGCGCGACCACCGCCGAAGACGTGGCGACCATGCTCGCCTACGCGCACAAGGTGATCATCGTCCCGGGCTACGGCCTCGCGGTCGCCCAGGCCCAGCACGACGTGCGCCAGCTCGCCGACCTGCTCACCGCGCGCGGCGTCAACGTCGAGTACGCCATTCACCCGGTCGCCGGGCGCATGCCGGGGCACATGAACGTCCTCCTGGCCGAGGCCAACGTGCCCTACACGCAGCTGAAAGAGATGGACGAGATCAACTCGGAGTTCCCGCAGACGGATGTCTCGCTGGTAATCGGCGCCAACGACGTGGTCAACCCGGCCGCGCGCTCCGACCAGTCGAGCCCGATCTACGGCATGCCGATCCTCGACGTCGACAAGTCGAAGGCGGTCGTGGTGCTCAAGCGCTCGATGAATCCGGGCTTCGCCGGAATCGAGAACCACCTCTTCTACGAGCCCGAGACCTCGATGCTCTTCGGCGACGCCAAGGACTCGATCATCAAGCTGATCGCCGCAGTCAAGGCCGCTTAGAGCGCCTGGCGAAACGAAGCGCTCTGCCACCTAGGCGCCCTCGGCGCTTTCTGGCCAACGTGGCAGTGGTCGAGCCGGAGGCGTCTAGCGACGTCTTGCATTTCGGCACGAAACCGGCACATTCACCAGCGTTTCTTGCCTCTTCGGGCCGGTACCGTGTCACGACCCCGCGGGTGGGTGGCTCGGGGGAGGGCGGAGGAACTTGGTGCCGTCTCCGGTGAGCTTCCGGCTCGCGCCGAGCGATGAGCCGTCCGACGGCGAGCGCCTCACGCTTAGGGGCCTGTCCAAGAACGGCGTCCGGTAGCCGTCCGGGGCTCAGTTGAGGCAGATGGTGTAGGTCCAGGTGCTCGCCGAGGCGCCGTCGGCGCGGGCGGGCGCATGGCCGGCGGGGCTTGGCGTGCGTCTGGCGGCCGCAGGCGTTCCGGCCGCGGCCGGCCCGAGGTCGCTCGGAGCGGCCTGCGGTGCGGCGGCGACGCCGCGCGCCGTTTCCGGGACGTGGTCAGCCAGTCGTTTGCAGTTGAGCGCGGTACAGCCGAGCAGGAGCTGGACGTGGAAGAGCGGCGTTCCGCGCGAGCGGACGGGGCCGAGTCCGTGCCGGTTCTTCAGCTCGCCGATCACGCCCTCGGCGTCGCCCATCCGCTGCTTGTGCGCCCAGACGCCACGCTCGCTCTTGCAGCGCCTGCGGGCGGCGAGCGCCTCACGCTGGGCCTCGCTCCTCGGCTCGCCGTCCTTGGGCAGCATCGTCGGTTGCGGCGGCACGTAGGCGGTGATCCCGCGCTTGTCGAGTCCGCGCCAGACGCGCTCGGCAGCGAAGCCGGAGTCGGCGCCGACCGAGTCGAGCTCCGGGCAGGCAAAGCGGGCGCGGTCGAGGATCGGCGCAAGCGCGTCCCCCTCGTAGCCATCCGCCTGCTCCCCGAGGCAGGCGACCACGCAGCGCGCCTTCGGATCGACCGCCACCTGGCCGCGGTAGACGAGGTGCGGGCGCTGGCCGGGCTTACCCCGCAACTTCGCCTCCGGATCGGTGCGCGAGATCGAGGTCTGATTCGAGCTGCGCCGCCTCGGCGTCGGGCCCGAGCGCGGCTCGGCGAGCGTGAGCTGAGGCGGCGCAGACAGCCCCGGCGGCTCGCCCTCGCCCGGCTCCTCCAACCCCGGCTCCTCGACAGCCACCAGCGCCAGGCTCGCCCGCAGGCTGACGAGCGCGGCGTTCGCCTCGGCATGGAAACCATCGACCGAGAGATGCGTCCCCTCGACCAGGCCGTGCTGCTTGCAGAGATCGAGCGAGCGCAGAAACAGACGCTCGAACAGCGCCCCATCGACGAAGCGACGCGTCTGCGCGTGCGAGAGCGTCTGGTGGGCGGGCAGGCGCTCGTGGAAGCCGTAGCCGAGAAAGCGCCTCAGGTCGAGACGCAGGCCGGCCGTCCGGCAGAGCTCACGAGTCGAGCCGATCCCCTCCAGTGCCGCGGCGACCATCAACTTGACCAGCACGATCGGGTCGATCGAGGGACGCCCGACCTCATCGGCGTAGTACGGACTCGCCGCCTCACGCACGAACGACCAGTCGACCAGCCGATCGAGCTTCCGGTAGCGGCAGCCCTCCGCCACCAGCTCGTCCAAGCAGACCATCGCCACCTGCAACGTCGCCTCCTGCCCCTGCGCCACGCCCATCGCCATCCCGCACCCCCTCGCGCTCGCTCAACCCGGCGAGCCGAGCATAGGACCACCCCCGCCGGACCGCAAAAGAAGACGCCTTTTTGGGCAGGCCCTTAGCGGAGTATCACCAAACCCGCAGCACGCCACCTGCCTCCCAGACCGTTCCCGTTCTGAAGATCACGTCGTGCGGTCAGAAGAGGAAGCGCAGAGAGACCGACCGCTCGCTGCGGTCGATCTCTCTGCGGGCTCTGCGGCTAACCCTCGGTCTGGTCTGCGATCGTGAACGCGACCTGGTACTGCTCGACGCTCGCGTCGAGGACCTTATCGTCGAGGAGCGACGCCGCTTCCGGTTCGAGGAAGACGCGTGCTCCGTCCTCTTCGATCACCTCGTCGTCCTCGGCGGGCAGCAGAACGACGCTGAGCTGGAAGCTCGCCTGCGTCCCAGCCCGCTCGGCGGTCATTCGCAGCCCGCTCGTCTCGGAGCCCTCGTCCGAGGACGAGACCATGTTCTTCACGGCCTCAACCGCGCTGTCGGTGAGTGCGAGCAACGCGCTCACCTCCTTCCTGGTTGGTTCCGGTCGAATCAGCCCAGGCTAGCATCTAAGCCCCTGCGATCGACGACCGCCGGTGATCGGCCAGGCTATTTGGGCTGACCGTCCGCGCTCCCCGCCGATCGTGGCGTTCTATGAGAGCGCTCTCACGAGCGGCAGCATGGACTCTTCAAGGTGGCTTGCCAAGCGCATGCGGCGCACTTGCTTCGATTGGCGTAGTACGGACTCGCCGCCTCACGCACGAACGACCAGTCGACCAGCCGATCGAGCTTCCGGTAGCGGCAGCCCTCCGCCACCAG
>Ga0066798_10000240_pt1 | contig 30306 bp, 32 predicted proteins | sample PersoiDNA2013203_FD_70961 | JGI IMG/M metagenome (GOLD analysis project Ga0066798, IMG submission 70961) | Permafrost soil microbial communities from the Arctic, to analyse light accelerated degradation of dissolved organic matter (DOM) -... | ecosystem: Environmental > Terrestrial > Soil >... | reverse complement strand
AAGTTGGCGGCGATATTACGAATCTTGTCACTGTAGGGACGTGCCGCATGCATCCGGTCTTGCGCCTTGCGCATTTTGGATGCAGCGACCATTTCCATCGCCTTGGTGATCTTCTTCGTATTTTCGACGCTCTTGATCTTGCCGCGTATCTCTTTACCTGTAGCCATGAGACTGACTCCTTATAGCTTCAGTGAGATTAATACGCGCCGGATTTCTTGAACTCAGCAATCGCAGCGGCCAATGCAGCTTCCGCTTCTTTATCAAGTTGCTTGGTGTCTTCGATCTTTTGCAGCAAGGCAGCTTGGCTGGACTTCAGGAAGCTGTGCACGCCGGCTTCAAAGGACAGCACTTGCTTGACTTCGATGTCATCCAGATAGCCCTTGTTGACGGCGAACAACGTCACCGCCATCAGCGAAATCGACAGTGGCGCATATTGCGCTTGCTTCAGCAATTCAGTCACACGTGCACCGCGGTCGAGCTGCTTGCGGGTTGCGCTGTCCAGATCGGAAGCAAATTGTGCAAACGCGGCCAATTCACGATACTGCGCCAAGTCGGTACGGATACCGCCAGACAAGTTTTTGATGACCTTGGTTTGCGCAGCACCGCCAACGCGCGACACCGAAATACCGGCGTTGATCGCAGGACGGATACCAGCGTTGAACAAGGAAGTTTCCAGGAAGATCTGACCGTCGGTGATCGAAATCACGTTGGTAGGAACGAAGGCAGAAACGTCGCCAGCCTGGGTTTCAATGATTGGCAATGCCGTCAGCGAACCAGTCTTGCCCTTGACCTCACCATTGGTGAACTTTTCGACGTAATCCGGGTTGACGCGTGCTGCGCGTTCCAGCAGGCGGCTGTGCAAATAGAACACGTCGCCAGGATAAGCTTCACGGCCTGGTGGACGGCGCAGCAGCAGCGACACTTGACGATAAGCTACTGCTTGCTTGGACAGATCATCATAGACGATCAGCGCGTCTTGACCACGATCACGGAAGTATTCACCCATGGTGCAACCGGAGTAGGCCGACACATATTGCATCGCTGCCGATTCCGACGCCGACGCTGCCACGACAATGGTGTAATCCATCGCGCCGTGTGCTTCCAGAGCGCGCACGATATTCTTGATCGACGATGCTTTTTGACCGATTGCGACATAGATACATGTCACGTTCTGGCCCTTTTGATTGATGATCGCATCAATCGCAACAGCAGTCTTGCCGGTTTGGCGATCGCCAATGATCAGCTCACGTTGGCCACGGCCGATAGGCACCATGGCATCAATCGACTTGATACCGGTTTGCATCGGCTCGGAAACCGATTGACGGGCAATCACGCCTGGCGCGATCTTTTCGATCGGTGCCGACAACTTGGCATTGACCGGACCCTTGCCATCGATAGGCTGACCCAGTGCATTGACCACGCGGCCGCACAGTTCAGGACCAATTGGCACTTCCAGAATACGACCGGTACACTTGACCACGTCGCCTTCGGAAATATGCTCGTACTCGCCGAGGATAACGGAACCAACGGAATCGCGCTCAAGATTGAGCGCCAGACCGAATGTGTTGCCTGGGAATTCCAGCATCTCACCTTGCATCACGTCGGACAGACCATGGATACGGCAGATACCGTCGGACACAGAAATAACCGTGCCCTGATTGCGAATCTCAGCGGTATCGCCAAGGCCTTGAATCCGGCTCTTGATCAGCTCGCTGATTTCAGATGCGTTGAGTTGCATACTAACTCCTAAAAATTTTTCTTTCGCTTAAGCTCACGCTTGGGCTCTGACCGTTACGCAGCCAGAGCAACATGTAACTGCTGCAGCTTGGCGCGTACCGAGGTATCAAATACTTCGTCACCGACCACCACGCGCACGCCGCCAATCAAGGCCTCATCCACCGTGACGGCAGGAGTCAGCTTGCGACCAAATTTCTTTTCCAGCGCGGTAACCATTTCCTCGAGCTGCACGCCGGACAAAGCAAACGCGCTGCTAATTTCCGCGTTGGCAGTGCCTTCCTGTGCATTTTTCAATACAAGGAATTGCGCCGCGATCTCAGGCAACAGCGCCAGGCGACCGTTTTTCACCAACGCGTTGACGAAGTTTTTCGCTTCCGCGCTCAGCGGGGTTTTTAAAACCGCCATAAACGTCGAGGCAATCTGTTCATCCGACCAAGCTGGATTCTGCACGAAGACCTTGACATCCGGGTGTGCTGCTGCTTGCGCCATCTCGGAAACGAGATCGGACCAAGCCGACAAACTGCCAGCCTTGGCCACACGGAACAGCGCTTCTGCGTAAGGACGAGCAATCGTTGCGAGTTCGGCCATATTACAGCTCTGTTTTCAGTTGATTCAGCAAGTCAGCATGCACCCCAGCGTTGACTTCACGCTTGAGGATCTGCTCGGCGCCTTTGACCGCGAGGGTCGCTACCGCACCGCGCAGTTCTTCGCGCGCCTTGATCACTTGCTGTTGCGCATCTTCCTTGGCATTGGCGATGATGCGAGCAGCTTCTTCAGAGGCGGTCTTCTTGGCCTCTTCGATGATGAGCTGGCCACGCTTTTCGGCATCGCCAATACGCTTCTGACCTTCGTCACGTGCTGTCGCCAACTCTGCCTGGGCGCGCTTTTCAGCAGCAGCCAGGTCAGCCTTGCCACGGTCCGCAGCAGCCAAGCCGTCCGCAATCTTCTTCGCACGCTCATCGAGCGCCTTGATCAACGGCGGCCATACGAATTTCATCGTAAAAACCGCGAGGATGAAGAAGACCACGAACTGAGCAAACAATGTTGCATTTAAGTTCACGGTAATTTCCTTCTCAGAATATCGTGTGCCGAATCAACTAATCCGGCAAAAATGAGAATCGGCTATGCCGCCCGAATTACTTCGCGATGAATGGATTGGCAAATGCGAACAACATGGCGATACCGACACCGATCAGGAACGCGGCATCAATCAGGCCGGCCAACAGGAACATCTTGGTTTGCAATGTGTTCATCAGTTCTGGCTGACGTGCAGATGCTTCGAGGTATTTACCGCCCATGATGCCGATGCCGATACATGCACCGATAGCACCCAGGCCAATGATCAAACCGCAAGCCAAAGCAACGAAAGAGACATCAGTCATGACAATTCCTTAGAAAGTTAAAGTTAATACAAAAATCAAAAAATAAATGCTAATACCTTACCGCTACCTATCAATGCGCCTCATGCGCCTGGCCGATATACACCAGAGTCAACATCATGAAAATGAATGCTTGCAGCAACACAATCAGGATGTGGAAGATTGCCCAGATCGAACCGGCGACGACGTGGCCGATAAAACCGAACGCTGTGGCAGTCGAACCTAGCAATGCGATGAGCAAGAACAACAGTTCGCCCGCGTACATGTTGCCAAACAATCGCATGCCCAGCGAAAGGGTTTTGGCCACAAATTCAATCACGTTGAGCAGCAGGTTGAAAGGCGCAAACCAGATGCCAAACGGTGCTGCAAACAGTTCATGGATAAAACCGCCCAGGCCCTTGATCTTGACGCTGTAATACAACATCAGCGTCAGCACGCCCAAAGCGATGCCGAGCGTGCCATTCAAGTCAGCGGTAGGAACGATGCGATGATGGATTTCTTCCAATCCGGCCAGACGCATGATGCCCGAGACCAGGTCCACTGGCAGAAAGTCCAGCGCATTCATCAAGGCCACCCAGACGAATACGGTCAACGCCAATGGCGCAATGAAAGTACGATTTCCGTGCACCATACTCTTGGACTGATCTTCTACCATTTCCACGATCATTTCAACGAAAGCCTGAAAACGGCCCGGCACGCCGGAGTGGGCCTTGCGCGCGGCAAGATACATCAACAAGCAACCAACCACGCCACAGAATACCGACCAAAAAACGGTATCCATGTTGATAATCGAAAAATCAACAATCTTGGATTGGTGGTGCGTGGTGAAGTGACCCAGATGGTGGACGATGTATTCTGATGCGGTAGGTGCGTGCGCAGCTGCGGTCATGGTCGATGTCTAAACAGTAAAATTAAATAACTTTTAAGCACCACAATGAAGCTCAACAAAAATGCGAGCCAGTTCACATCGTGGTACAACCAAACAACTGCGCCCATGAGCGCAAGAGTCGTAGCAATTTTGATAAATTCCCCGAAGAAAAAAGTCATCGGGTCAGCCCCATCAGGCTTGCGAGCACTTATATAGAGGCGCAGGGCGAACAGACTATTGGGGACAACGCAACATATCCCGCCCAGCAACGCCGACCATAACGCTGATCTACCGCCCAACAAACCAGCAGCACATGCAACGACGACCATGGCGACAAGCTGCAATAGGGTAATGCGCAGCATATATATCCAATATCGTGCAAGCCGCACTCATTTCGAGCAGACGGCAGTTTAGAAGCACGGCGATTATAATTGCTACCGTCAGCATTCGTCAAACTCTTACCGCACGATCAATACGTTATATCGTCAAGTTACCCGTCAGATGTGTGCATTAACATACAGTCGCAAAATGAGGCACAACACAAAAATCATCAAAGCCCGAGACCCTGCCCAGCACTGCCACGCCAGAACACACACGACTACCCCGGACACAAAAAAACACCATCGCCTGCAATGGACTGCCAGACGAGAAACTGTTTTTTTACAAGCACAACTACTTTTTTGTTGACAGTTCAAATACGCTACTGCTTTGGCCGCCGGCGAGTATTTGTATTTTTGTTTTTGTATTCAACCGAGAAACCCAAGGCGAGCTTGTGCTTGCTTTTCGCCTTCAATTTTAATGCGACGCACAAAACAAAACGCGATACGAACAACGACAACCAGCAAGCAGTTACTACTCATTGCCACTGCTTCTGCAAAAATATACCTGCAAATAGCAGTGAAGACCACCCCTTGCTGCGCTCTCCAACGAATGAGCCTCTGCCTGCAGATAGCGGATGACCGACTGAGGCAAAAGTGGCGCCCGGAAGGGACGTTGCTGCACCTGGCAGCAATCAGCCAACAACAGGAACACCGACACTAGGGGACAAACGAAAATGGTGCGGCTGGCTGGGATCGAACCAGCGACCCTTGGCTTCGGAGGCCAATACTCTATCCACTGAGCTACAGCCGCATGTGACATGAATGTCGAAGAGGATGAAGGATACCGGTTTTCCCGACTGTCGTCCATGGCAAGCAACTATTTCCCGTTTCCATCGATATACATTGTGTCTATAATCAAAAGTTGGGCGAGACACCACCTCTCTTTACGCTATCGTAGAATATTGCACTGGGGGAAACATGAGCGACGCGCATCACGAGCACGAATCCGCAATCAAGACGCCAAAGCAATTAATTGCTGCTGTATTGGCTGGCTTCCTGATTCCAATCATCTGCATTGTCCTGCTGGTGCAATATGTCACGAATGCGCAAAAAACCGGCGCAGGTTCGGCAAGCCAGACACCCGAAATGATTGCCGCACGTATCAAGCCAGTGGCCGACGAGGGCTTCACCTACCGCGATGCCAATGCACCGAAGCAATTGCTCAGCGGCGAAGAGGTGTTCAAATCCACCTGCTCGGCCTGTCACGCGGCCGGCGTCGCCGGTGCCCCCAAGGTGGGCGACCCGGCAGCTTGGAAGGCCCGCATCAGCGAAGGCTATGACAAGTTACTAAACCATGCGCTGCACGGCCTCAATGCCATGCCAGCCAAAGGCGGCAATCCTGAACTGGATGACGTTGAAATTGCCCGTACCGTGGTCTACATGGCCAATCAATCGGGCGCTTCGTTCAAGGAACCGGAAACACCTGCGCCTGTTGCGGCCGTTGCACCGGCCCCGAACGCAGCACCCGCAGCCAAATAAGCCGGAATCAACGCAATGCCACGTCCTTAAAGCAAAAGCCCCGCAAGGTGCGGGGCTTTTGCATGATGAAGCATCGTGCATGACCTTACTAACGATAACGCCTGTGGCAATTTGCAGCAGGCGCTTGCCGGTCAGCGTTGCTGAGGTTCTGCTACGAAAATTTCGACCCGGCGGTTACGTGCACGGTTGAAGTCACTATCATTAGCCACCAGCGGCTCATGCGAACCACGTCCATCGATATGGAAACGGCCCGGCGAGACACCACGCGTGGTTAGATAATCACGCGTACGCGCAGCCCGCTCCATCGACAACGGATTGTTGATCGCATCGCTGCCGGTATTGTCGGTATGACCGACGATAGTCACTGTGGTCGCCTGGTTTTCATTGAGTGTCGCAGCGAACTTGTCGAGCACGACGCGGAAATTGGGGCGAATGTCGGAGCGACCGCTATCGAACGAAATATCGCTCGGCACTTCCAGCTTCAGGCGATTATCCTGCGTCTGCGTAACTTGCACGCCGGTGCCTTGGGTCGCTTGCTCCATTGCGCGTTTTTGGTTTTCCATGCGGGTCGACCAGACGTTACCGATGACAGCGCCCAAAGCGCCACCAATGGCCGCACCACCCACTGCACGACCACCACCGCCGCCGCCAGTCGCTGCACCCAGCACGCCACCAATACCGGCACCAATACCGGCGCCAGTTGCAGTACCACGCTGCGTGGCCGACATATCGGCACAGCCGCTCGCCAGCAGAGTCAAGGCCAATGCGCCAATAGTGAGTTTTTTCATGATGATTCCTGATTGATTCCTGAATTGAATTTTATTGATTTGATTGAATCGCTGGCTCTACACCGTCCAAACCCCAACAAGTATTGAAGAGAATATAACCGGTGCCCGACGGACACCATTTGGACACGCTACAGAAAGTCAGCTTCCGCTGCTGCTGGATCAGCCTCAGCATCCGCAGCGATTGCATCCGAACGCTTGCGCGTCAAATAATAGGCCATGGCAGCACCAGCACTGATGATGCCACCGTACAGCAAGGGCTTGCGCAACGAGCGCTTGGACAACAACGAAATGGCGCTCAACAGATACGGCGAATACGACTGCAAGGATTGCAGTGAAGGCATCTGCATGCCACTACCACCCTTGCTGGCGAATAGACCGCTAAACGTTGAACTGACCGAACCGAACATGCGCTTGACTGCACTTTTTGCCAGCGATTCGGCATTCAAATTACTGCGCACGGTGACGCGCGCATCCATGATGCCTATACGCAGCAACGCACCTTCAGCCAGCAACTTCCGACGCCGCTCTTCGAACGGCATCTCGTCTTTCACGTTTGCCATGGTATCTCTCATAACAAGGCATCCCGGTCTTTGCGCAACTCGGCCATGGTCATCGGCAATGACAGATCACTACGACGCAGCAATGCGCACGCATACCAGGCCAGCGCAGCAGTGACGATCGTAAACAGCAGACCCAGCCCGGCCAGTATCTTCCAGCCCCACGCATCCCAGGCCAGATACACCAGCAGCGCAGTCCAGAAAGCCACCGCAAACCACAGGGCAATGGCAGCCATGGCGAACAGCACCAAAAAGGTGATCAGTTTATTACCGATCTGGGACAGTTCCAGCGTTGCCAATTCAATCCGATTGGCAATCAGGGCTAGCAGGTTTTTGGCAATCACCAACATCCCGGCAACAAGGCCGGGACGCTCCGGAGTGGTCTGTGTTCGTTTAGCGTCCATGGTCGAGCGCGGCGCTTACTTGCTGCGACCAATAACCAGGCCGACCAACAGCCCGACACCAGCGGAAATTGCCACGGCGCGCCATGGATTTTCGTGCACATAATCATCAGTGCGCTTGGCGACTTCCTTGCCTTTTTCTATAGCAATTGCCTGAGCATTCTGCGCCGATTCGACCGCTGCTTCGAGCATGGTCAAGCCTTTGCTGCGCAGTTCTTCGGCTTTTTCACCAGTTGCCGTGGCGGCTTCGCGGAACAGTTCCTGGGCATCGCTTACCAATGTCTTCATATCGTTTCTCACAGTTTTGAGGGTGGATGTTGTCATGAGGGTTCTCCTTTTAAAAAATACGTCAGCAATTGAGCAATTGAGCAATTTTGCTGCGCAAGCCCGATTCGATAAGCTTTTGCAACAGAAGGTTCCCGATTAGCGAGCAGCGTCAGAAGCGCGTCTCGCGCGCGGTACGTAGAAAGCTGTCCAGAATCGGCATGCAATCGAGCAATTCGGGTCCACCGGCGCGATGGAATTCCGGATGCCATTGCAGCCCCATGACGAACGGCGCCTTGCGATAACGAATCGCTTCGACGATGCTATCTGATCCGGACACTGCTTCAATCGACAAGTCGCGGCCCAGGTCCTTGACAGCCTGATGGTGAATTGAGTTGACCATTGCGCTTTGCGCATTGACCAGCGAGGCCAGCGTCGAGCCTGCCGGGAACGACAGTTCGTGATAATTGCTGTCGTACAAATCGTTGACATGGGCAATCGCAGTCGGCACATCGGTGGCGATATCCTGATACAGCGTGCCGCCGAATGCCACATTGATCAACTGGCAACCGCGGCAAATGCCCAACACCGGCTTGCCGGCTTCGACGAATTCGTGCAGCAATTCCAGTTCGTACATGTCGCGCACGCGGTCGCCATTCCATTCCGGCCGGGTGGCGGCCTGGGCGTAGCTTTGCGGTGACACATCGGCACCACCCTGCAGCACCAGGCCATCGAGATGCTTAGCATAGTCGCGCAACCGAATATTGCTGGGATGAACCAGGCCATTGGTATTGACGGTCGGGATCATGAACACCAGCACATCGCGCGACATGACCCATTGCGCAATCGACTCTTCCAAGTATTGCAAGGTTTTGCCGCGCAACCCCTTGGCACCGCTCTCGGGATGAAAGATGCGCGCCGAGATGCCGATCTTGAGCGTGCGCTGCATGATGCGCCGGCCGGCCTTGTCGGAGATGGCCTTGAAACGGGCCGCCAACAATTTCCAGGTTTGCGCCCACGGCGTCTCGATCGCGGATTGCGGCGCGTGATGGCGCGGTGGCGGCGGAGAACTCGACTGATTGGATTGGGAATCGCTAATATCGGACATGGCGGCTAGAGAAAGTTGACATCAATGGATGCGGTCAATTGCGTCGCCTGCGAACAACATTACCAAAGTATAAGCGCATTGATTTGATTTTGACATCATGCACATCAGCTCTTTTTGCGATGGCGCACGGCGTCAGACTGCCGCAAGGCGATGGTTTCTGGCATCACGCTTGCGAACACAGGGCTCAGGCAAGGCAGGATGCTATCTCTTCCAGACCGCGCAATCGCGATATATGTTCCAATCGATGCAGAAATTATTCGATATTCAGACTTACTCCTACATGACACCTGCGCGCATTCTTATCCTTTACGCCCATCCTGGCGCCGAACACTCGCGGGCCAACCGCGTCATGCTCGATGCCGTGCGTTCCTTGCCACAGGTCCGCATTCACGACTTGTATGAATGCTACCCCGACTTCCACATCGACGTCGCCTACGAACAGGCACAGTTGCGCGAGGCCGATCTGGTGGTATTGCAGCATCCGATCCATTGGTACAGCATGCCGGCCCTGCAAAAGGAGTGGCTCGATCTGGTGCTGCAGCGCGGCTGGGCCTTCGGGCCTGGCGGCGATGCCTTGCGTGGCAAGGGCTTGTGGCTGGTGGCCAGCACCGGCGGCGATGCCTCGGCTTACCAGATCGATGGCCATCATGGCCACCGGTTCGACGACTTTTTGCCACCCTACCAGCAAACGGCACGACTATGCAGCATGCAATGGCAAACGCCATACCTGCTGTATGGCGCCCACCATATCAGCAATGACACACTGACCCTGCATGCGGCACGCTACCGCGCCTTGCTGGCCAGTTACCCGCAATGGCCAGCATCAGACCCGGCCGCGCCAACCATCCTCATCCCAGAATAAGCGAAGCGCGCCATGGAACTACAACTGCTCAATCCATTGATTTACCTGCTGGCTGCGGTCGTGGCCGTGCCGATTGCCAAGAAACTGGGTCTCGGCGCGGTGCTCGGCTATCTGCTGGCCGGCATCGCCATCGGCCCCTGGGGGCTGGGTCTGATCAACGAAGTCGAGGACATTCTGCATTTTTCCGAATTCGGCGTGGTCCTGCTGCTATTTCTGATCGGCCTTGAGCTCGACCCCAAGCGACTCTGGTCGTTACGCCGGCATATTTTCGGCTGGGGGAGCGCCCAGGTCGGGCTGGTCAGTCTGGCATTGTGCCTGGCCGCGATGGCGGTAGGCATTGATTGGCGCGTGGCGCTGATCGGCGCGCTCGGCATGTCCTTGTCGTCCACCGCGATTGCCTTGGCGACGCTGGGCGAACGCAAGCTCAGCGCCACGCCAGCCGGTTCGGCCGGCTTTGCCATTCTGTTGTTTCAGGATATTGCCGCCATTCCGATGATGGCTGCCGTGCCCCTGCTCGGCGTCGCGGTGGCGCAAGGCAGTGGCCAGGGCTGGTGGCATGCCTTGCGCGTGGTAGCGGTGATTGCCTTGCTAATCTTCGGCGGCCGCTTCCTGATCAAGCCTATCCTGCGCTTCATCGCCAAAACCGATATGCGTGAAATCTTCACCGCTTTCGCCTTGCTGCTGGTGATTGCTACTTGCCTATTGATGCAATCGGTAGGCATGTCGATGGCGCTCGGCACCTTTCTGGCCGGCGTGTTGCTGGCCGATTCCGAATATCGTCACGCACTGGAAAGTGATCTGGAGCCGTTCAAGGGCCTGCTGCTGGGACTGTTTTTCATTGCCGTCGGCATGTCGGTCGATTTCGGCATCTTCCTGGCGCAACCTTTGCTGATCCTCGGTCTAGTGCTGGCGTTTCTGGTCATCAAGACCGTGATTCTGTTCGGACTAGCAAAATGCTTTCGCATTCCGCGCGACCAGCAGGTGTTTTTTGCCTTCCTGTTGTCGCAAGGTGGCGAATTCGCCTTTGTCGTGTTTGGTGCCGCCGCTGCCGCCCAGGTACTGACACCGCGCATTTCATCAATCCTGGTGGTGGTCGTGGCACTGTCGATGGTCATCACGCCATTGCTATTGCTGCTGCATGATCGCTTCCTGTTGCCGCGTCTGCTGGCTTCCGACAAACGTGCGGAAGACGAGATAGAACCGCAGGACAATCCCGTCATCATCGCCGGCTTTGGCCGCTTCGGCCAGATTGTCGGGCGTCTGCTGCATGCCAACGGCATCGGTCTGACCATTCTCGACCACGACCCAGATCAGATCGAGTCCCTGCGCAAATTCGGTTTCAAAGTGTTTTACGGCGACGCCACACGCATTGATCTATTGCGCACCGCAGGAGCAGACAAAGCCCGCCTGCTCTTGATCGCCATCGATGATGCCCCGGCCAGCCTGAAACTGGTGGAAGCCGTCCAGCGCGCATTTCCGCACCTGAAAATCGCCGCGCGTGCACGCAATGTGACCCATTTATACGATTTGATGGATCGCGGCGTCACGGTGCTGGAGCGAGAAACCTTCGAAAGCGCGCTGCAAATGGGCAAGCAGGTATTGCATGAACTCGATTTCGGCGCCTACCGCGCCCATCGGGCGGCGATGAAATTCCGTGCCCACAATATCGAAACCCTGCACAAGCTCTATCCGCATTACAAGGATCAACAGCAAATGGTGTCGATGGCAGTACAGGCACGCGAAGAACTGGAAGCCATGTTTGCCAGCGATCACGATGCCATCACCAGCGGCGACAAACATCGCTGGGACTGAGAAAAAAAACCGGACGCCTTGATACGGCGTCCGGCCTGATGATAATGTCTGCAGATCAGTTCAAATTCACCGGCACGAAGATTTTCTCGTCACCACGCTCCACCAGCAAGGCGACATTCTTGCCGGCCTTCTCGACCAAATTACGCAACTGCGCAACACCGGTCACGGCAGTACCGTTCAGGGACAAGATCACATCGCCGTTTTCGATGCCAGCCACTGCTGCCGGGCCATCAACGTCTTCCACCAGCAAGCCGCCATGCACGCCGATCTGTTGTTGCTCATCCTTGTCCAGCGGCCGCACCGACAAGCCGAGCCGGCCTTGTGGCTCACCACTATTTTTACCGTTGCCATCCTTGGTTGCCTTCATCTCGCCAACCACCACATTAAGAGACTTGGCCGCACCATTGCGCATGACTTCCAGTTTTTGCGTGCTGCCCGGCGCAGCATCAGCCACCAGCGTCGGCAAATCGACCGAGTGATCCACCGGCTGGTTATTGAAACTCAGAATCACATCGCCTGGCTGCACACCTGCCTTTTCGGCCGGGCTCCCCTTTTCCACCGAACTGACCAGCGCACCCTCGGATTTCTTCAAGCCGAACGATTCCGCCAGCGCCTGATTCACTTCCTGCACCGACACCCCGAGACGTCCGCGAGTGACCTTGCCGTGCAATAGCAATTGCTGTTCGACCTTCATGGCAACATCGATTGGAATCGAGAACGACAAGCCTTGATATCCGCCGGTCTGGCTGTAAATCTGCGAATTGATACCAACCACCTGGCCGCGCAGATTGAACAAGGGTCCACCGGAATTACCCGGATTGACCGCGACGTCGGTCTGGATGAACGGCACATAATTGTCATCCGGCAGGCTACGCGATTTGGCGCTCACGATGCCTGCAGTCGCGGTATTGTCAAAACCATAGGGCGAACCGATGGCCAGCACCGGCTCACCGACTTTCATCAAGGCAGGATTGCCGATTTGCACGGTTGGCAAATCTTTGGCCGCAATGCGGATGACGGCAATATCGCTTTGCTTGTCGCTGCCCAGCACCTTGGCCCTGAATTCGCGCCGATCGGTTAGCTTGACGGTCACTTCCTGAGCGCCGTCGACCACGTGGGCATTGGTCAAGATCAGGCCATCAGGACTGATGATGAAGCCCGAACCGAGGCCGCGCATGATCTGCGGCGCACGTTGTTGTTGCTGGAACTGCGGGCCGAAGCGCTTGAAGAATTCGGAAAATGGATCATTGGGATCGACTTCAGCAGTATCGTCGGCATTGCGTTTGGCCTTGCCAGTGACGCTGATGTTGACCACGGCCGGACCAGCGCGCTCGACAATGCCGGAAAAATCAGTCGGCGTCGACAGCATCGGCGCAGTTGCTGTTGTCGGTGCCGCCACCATTGTGGCCAGCGGAGCAGCATGTGCAGCTGGCAAGTCAACCCCGTGAAAATAGACATAACTGCCGCCGACGATGGCCGCCAGCATGATGGCGAGGCTGTTGCGAACGAAAATGACACGGCGATTCATGGAGCACTCCTCGTGAAATGGATGACTTATCACCCGATGGAATGCAGAATAACCGTCAAAAATTAAGAGAAACTTAAGAAGAACTATTTTTATGCGACAGGCAATAGCACCGTCACCAGCAAACCCTTGCCGGTGTTTTGCAATTGCACGGTAGCGCCATGCAGCTCAGCGATCTGCTTAACAATTGCCAAACCCAGGCCGCTACCCGGCACCGCTTGTATCTGGCTGGTGCTGGCACGATAAAAGCGGTCGAACACGCGTGCCATATCCTGCTCGGGGATACCTGCACCACTATCCTGTATTGTTACGCGGACCTGCCCGCCAGCCGCTGGTATCGTCTGCACCGCGACATCCACCACACCACCGGCCGGACTATAGCGCAACGCATTGGACAGCAGATTGCCGAACAGGATGCGCAAGGCATCAACATTACCTGCCACCGTGGCCACCGCAGTAGCAGACGGACTTACGTCGCTCATGCCCAGGTCGATCGACTGATGCTCGGCCAGCGGCGCCATATCGGCAATGACACTGTGCAGCAGGTCCACGACATCCACTGGTGCATGACTTTGCACGCCCGGCTCCTGGCGCGCCAAGGTCAATAATTGCTGCACCAGATGCGTAGTGCGCTCCAGTCCGTTCTTGAGGTCCGCAAACGCGGCGCGGCGCTCATCATCGTTACCGGCGCGTTCGGCCAGTTGCGTCTGCAAGCGCAACGCGGTCAATGGCGTGCGCAATTCATGCGCCGCATCGGCCACGAATGCCCGTTGCGCCTGCATGGCTTGTCCCAACCGCGTCAACAAATCATTGAAGGCATGCGTCAGTGGCTGGATTTCGTGCGGCAGGCTATGGTCGGCAATTGGTGTCAGCGTATGCATGTCGCGCGACTGCACATCGGCTGCCGCGCGCCGCACCGGCGCCAGACCGTGGCCGACCGCAAACCAGATCAAGGCGCCCAGGAACGGAAACAGCAGCAACAGCGGCATCACGGTTTTCACCGCCATCTGCGCGGCCACCTGCTGGCGTGCGCTCTGCGGTTGCGAAACCTGAACCACGGTGCTGCCGATCTGCGCGCTATAAACCCTCCACATGCCGCCCGGCCCCGGTACATCGACAAAACCGAGCTCAGCCTGCTGCGGCATGACACTGCGCGAGTGCGAGTGATAAATCACGGTGCCGGTGCTGTCCCAGATCTGCATCATAATTTCATCGTCCAACCCAGGCAAATCCTGGCCCGGCGCAATCGGTGCAAACGCCTGGCGCGGCAGCGAGGCGGCAATCTGGTGCATCTGATAATCGAAGATTTCATTGGCCTCATCGCGCGCCTGAAAGTACAACGCGATGCCGGCCAGCAGAATACCGGCGCTCAATCCCAGCGCCAACCATAACAAGAGTTGCCGGCGGATCGAATTCATTTCGGCACCAGATAGCCAATGCCGCGCACATTCTTGATGAAGTCGCTGCCCAGCTTTTTGCGCAAGGCGTGAATATGTACTTCGACGGCATTGCTGTCGACGCCGTCATCCCAGCCATAGAGCTTTTCTTCCAGTTGCGCGCGCGACAACACCACCCCAGGGCGATCCAGAAACGCATGCAGCAAGGCAAATTCACGCGCAGACAGATTGACCGCCCGCCCGGCAGCGAGCACTTCATGCGTGGCCGGATTGAGACTGACATCACGCACCTGGATCACGCTTTCGGCGCGGCCCGACTGACGCCGCAACAAGGCTCGCATACGCGCCGATAGTTCTTCCAGGTCATACGGTTTGATCAGATAGTCGTCGGCGCCGGCATCAAGGCCGGCCACCCGATCAGCAACGGCATCGCGTGCCGTGGTGATCAATACCGCGATGGTGTCGCCACGACCGCGCAGGCTTTGCAGCACCGCCAGTCCATTCTTTTGCGGCAAACCGAGGTCAAGCAACAGCAACGCATAGTCTTCCTGCGTCAGTGCGGCATCGGCGGCCTTGCCGTCCTGCACCCAGTCAATGGTAAAACCATCCTGGCGCAAGCCCTTGCAGACCGCTGCGCCGACCATCAAATCATCTTCGACCAGCAGAATGCGCATCGCCACTCACTCAGAGAAAACGGGCCAACAGGAACACCACCAGGGTAATCAACATGGTGGACGCAAACGGCAACGAAAAATCGCGACCGAACAAGCGGAAGCGCAGATCGCCCGGCAACCGGCCGATACCCAGCCGTTCCAGCCAGGGCAGCAAACTGGAAAAGACAATCACGGCCAGAAAGATCACCAGCACCCAACGTATCATATGCACTCTTTCATTGTATTAAAGCCGGTGACTGCGGTCATGTGCCACCAGCCGTTGCGGCCATTCGATGTTGCAACCGAGCGCCAGTACCTTGAACAATTCGCCCATCTCGGCAGGCGAAATCAGTTTTTGCACAGCATTGGCCTGCGGCAGATAGGCACTGGCCTGCTCTGGCGACGTGCGCAACAGCAAATCACCTATCCCGGCGGTGAGCAAGAAGCCGGCTTGACTGGTATAACCAAGCAGGTCCAACCCGGCATTGATGCCGGCCAGCGCCATTGCAGTGAAATCGACATGCGCCGTCACATCCTGCAAACCCGGCAGGTAAAACGGATCGGGGTGAGCGTGATGGCGGTAGTGGCACATCAGCGTGCCCTGCGCCCGCCCGGCAAAATAATATTCCCGCGCCGGAAAACCGTAGTCAAACAGCAAGGCCGCTGCGCGCTGCCCTTGCAACATGCTCGCCAGCGCTTGCATGAAGCCGCTGGCAATTGGATGCACTTCGCTCAGGTAACCGACCGGCAACGTATCGGCGTCAGGGATTTGCGCCACCAGCGCCTGGTCGCAGGCCTGATCGGCAAAGCAGAACTGCTCCTGCGCGGTGAGACTGACACCACGCTCCAACCAGCCCTGTTCGGCCTTGACCACCAATTGCACCGGCATCGCATCGAGCACTTCATTGCCCAGCACCAGGCCAGAAAATGTCGCTGGCAGACTGTCCAGCCAACGCACCTGAGCAAACTCGCTGAGCACCTCCTGTTGCCGGGCCCGCAATTGCCCCGAGATTTCAACAATGCAATATTCTTTTGGCAACTTCCCGGCAGCACGCAATTCGCTGAGAATATCGAAGGCCAGTTTGCCAGTACCGGCACCGAACTCCATGATGGCAAGCGCGTCCGGCTGGAACAATTCTGTTGCCAACTGTGCCAATGTTGCGCCAAAAAGCGGCGAGATTTCTGGCGCGGTTGTAAAATCACCCTCTTTGCCCAATTTTGCCGCGCCGCCGCTGTAATAACCGAGTCCAGGCGCATAGAGCGCCAGTTCCATATAGCGTGCGAAGGAAATCCAACCGCCGCAACGCCGAATCTCGTCGGCAATCAGGTGCTGGAGCGAATGGGAAGCGGCGCGCGCGTCGGCAGAAGGTTCTGGTAATTGCAGTTGCATGGTGCGTATTGTAAGTGAATCTGCCCGCCCGCCTCCGCGATTGCCAAGACGATACCGGCACAATGCGCCATCCCTGAAATGAAATGAAGCCCATGACCCCATCTCGACAACAAGTTGCCCTCGTCACCGGCGCCGCCAAGCGCATCGGGCGCGTCATCGCACTGGCGCTAGCGCGCGACGGCTGGGATGTGGCGGTGCATTATGGTCAGTCGCAGGAAGAAGCACTGGCGCTGGTTGCGCAAATTCAAGCCATGGGCCGTCGGGCGCTGGCCTTGCAATGCGATCTGGCCAGCGAAGCCGGTGTGCGCGCATTGATAGGCCAGGCGACGCAACTGGGCCCGGTGGTTTGCGTGGTCAATAACGCCTCGTTGTTTCAGCACGATGTCGCCGAAAGTTTCTCAATGGCATCACTAGACACCCACATGCACGCCAACGTCGCCGCCCCCATCTTGCTGGCGCAGGCCCTGTATCAGGCCACACCTCCTGACCAGCAGGCCGTGGTGATCAATCTGCTCGACCAGAAGCTGTACAATCCCAATCCCGATTTCCTGTCCTACACCTTGTCCAAGGCAGCGCTGCTGAGCGCCACCACCTTGTTGGCACAGGCGCTGGCACCGCGCGTGCGCGTAGTCGGTGTCGCGCCCGGCATCACGATGATGTCAGGCGAACAGACCGAGGCCGAATTCGACAAGGCGCACCGCGTTACGCCGCTGGGCAAAAGCAGCACGCCGGACGACATTGCCAGCGCCGTCTGCTTCGCCGCTACCGCCACCGCGATGACTGGCACCACCTTATTGGTGGATGGCGGCCAGCATTTAATTCCGTTACAACGCGATGTGATGTTTATCGCCAAATAATGACAGCATCTGCCAACCAATGACATGACCGCGCAAACGACAGCACGGTTTTTACCTGACACTTTTATTTTTGGAAATCATGTTCCCTCTTTCCCATCCTGAATTAACCGATTGCCGTCGCCTGTTTCTGCGCAACTATGAAGTGCTGATCAACATCGGCGTCCATGAATTCGAAAAGAAAGGTGAGCAGCGCATCTTGATCAATGTCGACTTGTTCATCCCGCTGACCATGTCGACCCCAAAGGACGACTTGCTGGACGAAGTGGTCGACTACGACTTCATCCGCAGCACCATCGCCAAACGCATGGCGCAAGGCCACATCCATCTGCAGGAAACCTTGTGCGACGATGTCGTCAAAGCCATGCTCGGCCATCCCAAGGTGCTTGCCGCCCGTGTCTCCACCGAAAAGCCTGACGTCTATCCGGATTGCGATTCGGTCGGCGTGGAAGTGTTCCGCATCAAGGAAGCACTCTGAACGTCCGGTGCGCTACGATTGCACATCGATTGAAATTTGACTGAATATTTGCAGGATTTGCCATGGATCATTTGTTAAACCACGCGACATTGGACGCTGCGACAGCGAAAAGCGACAGCGACGCCGCGCAACCCTCGTTCAAACAGGCTGAGAAGATTGTCTACGAAAACAACAAGCTGCATAAACGCCTGTGCCGCCTGACCGGGCAAGCGATTGGCGACTACAACATGATCGAGGATGGCGACAAGATCATGGTCTGCCTGTCCGGCGGCAAGGACAGTTACGCACTGCTCGATATCCTGCTGACGCTGCGCGAACGCGCCCCGATTCACTTCGACATCATCGCCGTCAATCTGGATCAGAAGCAGCCGAATTTCCCAGCGGACATTTTGCCTGCCTATCTCGACAAACTGGGCGTTGCCTATCACATCGAAAACCAGGATACCTACAGCATCGTCAAACGTGTCGTACCGGAAGGCAAGACCACCTGCGCTTTGTGCTCACGTCTGCGCCGCGGCATTCTCTATCGTGTCGCCACTGAACTGGGCGCCACCAAGATCGCACTTGGCCACCATCGCGATGATATTCTGGAAACCTTCTTCCTCAACATGTTCTTCGGCGGCAAACTCAAGGGCATGCCACCCAAGCTGCAATCCGACGACGGCAAGCAAATCGTGATCCGCCCATTGGCCTACGTCAAAGAAGCCGACCTCACGCGCTATGCCGAAGTCAAGCAATTCCCGATCATTCCCTGCGACCTGTGCGGCAGCCAGGAAAACCTGCAACGCAAGCAGATCAAGGGCTTGATGCGCGAATGGGACAAGAAATTTCCGGGCCGCGTCGACAACATCTTTGCCGCCCTATCGACCGCTGCACCGTCGCACTTAATGGACCGCCAGTTATTCGATTTTGCCAATCTGAAAGCCACAGGCGTAGCCGATACCAATGGCGATATCGCGTTCGATGAAGATCCCTGTGCCCCCATCGGTGGCGGCACCGGCAATGTCATTTCCTTGCACCTGAAAAATTGATGCGCGGCAACATGAAAGCACCTGTCCGCAGCGTGCTTTACCACCCCTACCCCATGTAAATAAAAGCACAAAGCTGCATATTGGCTGGATTGAATGCCAAATACCCTCCTGCTCCTCGCATGAAGCGCTTTGCGGCCATGATTTAATTTGCCTGTCGGATACGAAATTGGCAGTAGCGCAACATTTCGCACCTGGACGACCAACATTAATCCAATAAAGAAGTCGCGACAGCAGCAGGGGAATGAGGACAACCTCAGACAGGAAACAGAAGGATTGGTTTTCTGCGCCGGGATGCATCAGCACCCACCACCTCTGCACATGCCGGACACTAGCTTATTTCGTGCATGAGGAAGTTTGATGGCAGCACCATTCTGGCGTGACAAACGCGTTTTCATTACTGGCCATACCGGTTTCAAGGGTAGCTGGCTCTCTTTGTGGTTGCATCGTTACGGCGCCCAGGTGTTCGGCTATTCGTTGCCAGCCCCGACCAACCCGAGCCTGTTTCATCTTGCCCGCTTGCAAAATTGCGTGCAGACCACCACAGGTGATGTACGCGATCTGAAACATCTGACCGACACCATGGCAGAAGTACAGCCCGATATTGTCTTCCACCTGGCGGCCCAGCCGCTGGTACGTGACTCTTATCACGCGCCGATCGATACCTTCGCCACCAACATTATGGGTACCGCCAACCTGCTGGAAGCGGTACGACACACGCCCAGCGTGCGTGCGGCAGTGATCGTCACCAGCGACAAATGCTATGAAAACCGCGAATGGCTGTGGGGTTACCGCGAAGATGACCCGATGGGCGGCCATGATCCCTACAGCAGCAGCAAAGGTGCAGCCGAACTAATTACCTCGGCCTACCGTCGCTCGTATTTCAACAAAGAACATGAAGGTGCCGCGGCGATTGCCAGCGTACGTGCGGGCAATGTCATTGGCGGTGGCGATTTTTCGTCCGACCGTCTGATTCCCGATTTCATCCGCGCGCTGGAAAAGGATGAACCGGTCAGCATCCGCAGCCCGCATGCGATCCGCCCGTGGCAATTCGTGCTGGAGCCCTTGTCCGGTTACATGCAGGTAGCCAAACGTCTATACGAAGCCGGCCAGATCTTCGCCGAAGGCTGGAATTTCGGCCCCGCCGATACCGACCTGCAAACGGTGAGCCAATTGTGCGCGACCTTCAATCATTCGCTGCACAAGAACGATGTTTCCCCTGTCGAAGTGCGCCTCGAACAACAACCAAGCGCGCCCCATGAAGCAGCCTTCTTGCGTCTGGATACCTCCAAGGCGCGTCAGCGCCTGGACTGGATTCCCAAGCTGGAGCTATATACCGCGCTGGAAATGACCGCGCAATGGTATGCCGGCTACATCAATAATGAAGATCTACGCGATCTGAGCGAAAGCCAGATTGATTTTTACCAGAATCTGACATAATTCAATGCTCTTTCATCGAACTGAGCATTTACATGAATATTCTGGTCACCGGCGGTGCTGGTTATATCGGCACACATACGTGCGTGGAGTTGTTGAACGCGGGACATCAAGTTGTCGTCTTTGACAACTTTTGCAACAGCTTTCCAGAAGCCGTAAGCCGGGTAGAAAAAATCACCAATCGGTCCGTCCCTGTCGTACAGGCAGATGTACGCGATCGCAACGCACTGGAACAGGCATTGCAAGAACATCATTGCGATGCTGTCATTCATTTCGCGGGACTAAAGGCAGTCGGAGAATCTGTTGAAAAACCTCTCGACTACTATGACAACAATGTTGTGGGGACCTTACGCCTGCTCGAAGCCATGCAAGCGACTGGCGTCAAGACTTTAGTCTTCAGTTCCTCGGCCACTGTCTACGGCACACCCCAGTTTCTACCACTGAGTGAAATACATCCATTAAGTGCCAGCAGCCCTTATGGACGCAGCAAGATCATGATCGAGGAAATATTGCGTGATTATCATATTGCCAATTCAGATTGGCATATTGCGTTATTACGCTATTTCAATCCAGTTGGCGCCCACGAAAGTGGCCTGATCGGTGAGGATCCGCAAGGCACCCCCAACAACCTGATGCCCTTTGTCGCACAAGTAGCGATAGGTAAACGGCAACAACTCAATATCTGGGGCGGAGACTATGACACCCCGGACGGTACAGGTGTGCGTGATTTCATTCATGTAGTCGATCTAGCTATCGGTCACCTCAATGCCCTGGAATATCTCAAATCGCCGCAATGCTTCACCGTCAATTTTGGCACCGGAAAAGGATATAGCGTACTCGACGTACTCAAAGCGTTTGAGAAAGCTTGCGGCAAAAAACTGCCCTATACGATTGCACCGAGACGTGCTGGCGATATTGGCAAGTTCTATGCCGACCCCTCGCTGGCCAAGTCGGCTTTGGGTTGGACCGCAAAGCGTTCACTCGATGCTATGTGCGCCGATAGCTGGCGCTGGCAAAGCCGCAACCCAAATGGCTTTCGCAATTAACGACCTACACGGAACAGATCATGATTTTTGTCACTGGCGGTGCCGGCTTCATCGGCAGCAATTTCATTCTCGATTATTTATCGCAGCACGACGAACACGTGCTCAATATCGATAAGCTGACATATGCTGGCAATCCTTACAATCTGGCCAGCCTGGAAAACGACTCGCGCTACCATTTCGTGCAGGCCGACATCAACGATAGTGCCACGCTCAAAAGTCTTTTTGAACAACATCGCCCACGCGCGATCTTGCATTTTGCGGCAGAGAGCCACGTTGATCGGTCTATTCATAGCCCCGGCGATTTTATCCATACCAACGTAAATGGCACCTTTTCTTTGCTGGAAGTTACTCGCCAATACTGGTCTGAGCTACCAGCGGCGGAAAAAGAACACTTCCGATTTCTACACGTATCAACCGATGAAGTGTACGGCACACTCGGGCCAACTGATGCGCCCTTTAGCGAGACAACAGCATACGCACCGAACAGCCCCTATTCGGCTTCTAAAGCTGCATCGGACCATTTGGTACGGGCCTACCATCATACCTATGGGCTGCCAACGCTGACCACAAATTGCTCCAACAATTATGGCCCCTATCACTTCCCTGAAAAACTGATTCCTCTGGTCATTCTCAATGCGCTCGACGGTAAGTCATTACCGATCTATGGTGACGGACAACAAATACGTGATTGGCTTTTCGTTACGGATCACTGCACTGCAATTCGCCAGGTGTTGGCACGTGGAATTCCTGGTGAAACGTATAACATTGGCGGATGGAACGAAAAAACCAATCTCATAGTCGTGCAAACCTTATGCGACCTACTCGACCGACTCAAACCAAAAGCCGACGGTAGTTATCGAGATCAGATTACATTTGTCCAGGATCGCCCCGGACACGATCGCCGGTATGCCATCGATTCTCGCAAACTGAAATGCGAACTGGATTGGGAACCAGTAGAAACGTTCGAAACCGGCATTGAGAAAACCGTCAAGTGGTATCTCTCCCATCCGGACTGGGTTGCTAATATTCGCTCAGGCGATTATCTCAACTGGATTAAGCTGCATTACGGCACCGAACAACAATGATAAATATCATCGTATCCAGCCGATACCTGTAAGCCAATTACATAATTTCAGCAACGAAATGCAAATCATCGAAACCGCATTATCAGAAGTGTTTATCCTTGAACCAACAGTGTTCAGTGATGCCCGTGGGTTCTTTTTTGAGCATTTCAACGTTCGTGATTTCGCAAATACGACCGGATTCAACGGCACTTTCGTGCAGGACAATCACTCGAAATCGATTGGCAACGTCTTGCGCGGCTTACATTATCAAGTCCGGCAACCACAGGGAAAACTGGTCCGAGTCATTGCAGGTGAAGTCTTGGACGTCGTCGTCGATATCCGTAAGAGTTCACCAACATTCGGTCGTTGGATCAGCACGGTACTTTCTGCCGACAACAAACGCGCGCATTGGATTCCTGCAGGTTTTGCACATGGTTTTCTCGTACGTAGCGAAACTGCCGAGCTCTCCTACAAGACAACTGACTACTGGGCGCCGGAGATGGAGCGCTGTATCTTATGGAACGATCCTCAGCTCAATATCGACTGGCAATTTTCTGGCACACCTATCCTCTCGGACAAAGATAGAGCGGGTACCCAACTAGCTAACGCGGAGATATTTCCCTGAAAATCTTGCTTACCGGACAAAGTGGGCAACTAGGGAAGTTGTTCGCAGCCGAGCTGAGAAAAAATGCAGAAGTCATTGCGCCCTCTCGCCTCGAAATGGATCTGGAACGACCGCAACAGGTACGCGAATTTATCCGTTCAGTTCAACCTCAGTTAATCGTCAATACAGCTGCCTATACAGCGGTTGACCATGCCGAGTCAGACCCCGCCACTACCTTGCGAGTCAATACAGAGGCACCAGGAATTCTGGCGGAGGAAGCGCATCGTCTAAGTGCGGCACTTATTCACTATTCAACCGACTATGTTTTTGACGGAACACAAACAGCTCCGTACGATGAAAACGACAGCCCGCAACCAATCAACGTTTACGGTCGTAGCAAACAACTCGGAGAGCACCTCATCTCTAGTCGCTGTCAAGCGTACTGGATCGTGCGCTGCAGCTGGATTTATTCACCTCACGGCAGAAATTTCTTGCGCACATTCTGGCAGCTCGCTCAAGAGCGCGAGCATTTAAATGTCGTAGACGATCAAATTGGCGCGCCTACTTCGGCACGCTTCATCGTCGCCGCCACTTCGCACATGATTGGCAAAGCAATGCAGTCGCCCATGGCCTTATATGACTACATTAGGCAGACATCCGGCATCTACCATATGACTGCCGGTGGCCAAACATCCTGGCACGGCATGGCAACGCATATTTTGCAACACATGGAACAGGCAGGCATGCCGCTCAAACTTACACAGAAGAACTTGATCGCAATTGCTTCAGAAAATTTTCCAACATCTGCACAGCGCCCTCTGAATTCGAGACTGAATATCGAAAAATTAAAACGGATATTTCAGCTCGATATCCCAGAATGGCGCGATGAACTAGACGCCTGCATTTCCGAATTACTGCAAAAATCGACAAGGCCTGTTAACCGGGATAACTGACAACTTGTATCTGTAAAAAAGAGATTTAATGGCATATTGGGATTGGTCGATTGCCGCCGCCACATCTCAATCCAGCTTGATCCCAATGAACTTGTCTGCGCCCTGCAACTGCTTGATATAACGCACAGCCGACGACGGATTGATCACCACAAACTTGCTGAAGTTATACAGTGACGACTCAAAACCCATGGCAAACCCGTTCATCTCAAAAAATTCTTGATACGCAGTGCCATAACGGTACATCTCATTCTTGAAATCGGGATGCAGATGCACATCATCCGATGGATGAAATTTGATCACCAGCGAGCCGCCCTGATCCGCCAGCACTGCGCTCTGTGTGCGCAGCATCATGATGACGCCATACAGCATCTTATCCAGCAGCGGCTTGTTCTTGGCGTGCACCGCATGCAGATTGATGATATTGGGCAGCATGCAAAGCCAGATATTTTCACCTTCGGGAATGATCTCGATACGCTCCAGCTCCAGCACGGTCACATTACTCAACAGCGTAAAAGCCTGCGGCGAAATACAAAAGGCACCGCCGTATTGCGCACTGGAGGCATCGAAAAAGAATGACTTCATGCTGTTGATCTCTTGCAGGCCAGCACGATCAATCTTGAGCGTTTCCATGATGCCGCGCGCTTCCAGCATGGCGACCAAAGCATCAACATCGACTTCACGACTCGGCCACGCTTGTGTCACGTTCACTGTGTCGTAGGCAGCGTCGCCTTCTTCGATATAGAACACCTTGCGTACCACACCCGCCAGCTTCAATAGTTTGCCGGCCAGATATCCGCTGTGCGGCACATACAGATTCAACCCGAAGTTGTCATGGCCTTGCAAACCCTGGCAAATGCTTTCGAGGAAATTACCAACCCGGTCCATTTCCCAAATGCCGTCATCTTCCACGACAATGTGCGCACCAGGCCATGGGGTGTTTCTGCCACACACCACCAAAGGCGTGTTCTTGAGATAACCATTGTCATGCAGGTGACGCCCAATCGAATAAGTAATCGGACTATGGACATACATCAGGTCAATCATTGTTTCAGTTTGCATCGTCTATCCAGAGTAAAAGCATCGGGGCAGCCTTGGAACGCTCTTTTTGTTCTTGGGTTCTGCCGCTGCACATTGTTCGTCATTGCCATTGCTTCACATCAGCCAAATTACAGAGCGAACTATGCCAGTCTATGGCAAATTAAAACATGTGCACCCACGCCATCAATGCACGATTAACGAGGCTTTTATCGTTCATTCCTGCCGACAGGCAAGATTCTTATTTCGTGATTTTCGACAGCAAAATACCGATCTATAACGTAGATGTCCCGATTTATGGCGCCAATACCGAATACGGCACATGATAAACTCACTGACTAGGCGCTTCCAACCGCCTCCGTATTGCCGTTTTTATCCCCTATCCATTGTTTATTGCCGCCATTTCGCCCTATGAACATCGTCATCCTCGCTGCCGGCATGGGCAAACGCATGCAATCTGCGTTACCCAAAGTCCTCCACCCACTCGCCGGCAAGCCGCTGCTGGCCCATGTGGTCGACACTGCCAAAACACTGCAACCCGGCAAGCTATGCATCGTCTACGGTCATGGCGGTGACGCGGTGCCATCAAGCTTCAACGACAACACCCTGAGCTTTGCACTACAGGCGCCGCAACTAGGGACCGGCCATGCTGTGGCTCAGGCCATGCCGCAACTCGATGACCAGGTGCCAACATTGATCCTCTATGGCGATGTGCCGCTGACCACCCCCGCCACCTTGCAACGCCTGCTTGCCAGCGCCGGTACCGACAAACTCGCGGTGCTGACCCTCAGCGTGGCAGATCCCAGCGGCTATGGCCGCATCGTGCGCGAAAACGGCAAGATCGTGCGCATCGTCGAACAAAAGGATGCCAATGCCAGCGAACGCGCCATTGGCGAGATCAACACCGGCATCATCGTCGCCCCCACCGGCAAGTTACGCCAATGGCTGGCAGCGCTGTCCAACGACAACGCCCAGGGCGAGTATTACCTGACCGACGTGATTGCCAGCGCAGTTGCCGACGGTGTCGAAATCGTCTCAGCGCAACCCGACGACATCGCAGAAACCCTGGGCGTGAACAGCAAGTTGCAACTGGCCGAACTGGAACGTATGCATCAACGTCGTGTCGCCAATGCCTTGTTGGAGCAAGGCGTCACGCTGCTCGATCCGGCGCGCCTGGATGTGCGTGGCACATTGCAATGTGGACGCGACGTCAGTATCGACGTCAATTGCCTGTTCGAAGGCAAGGTAGTGATCGAAGACGGTGCCGTCATCGGCGCCAACTGCGTCATCCGCGATGCGCACATCGGTGCACGGGTACAGATCAAGCCGTTTTCGCACATTGACGGTGCTGTGATCGGCAAGGCGGCACAAATCGGCCCCTATGCACGCTTGCGCCCCGGCGCCAAACTCGGCGAGGAAGTGCACATCGGCAACTTCGTGGAAGTCAAGAAAAGCACCATCGCCGCGCGCAGCAAGGCCAATCACCTGGCTTACATTGGCGACGCCACGATCGGCTCGGGCGTCAATGTTGGTGCTGGTGTGATTACCTGCAACTATGACGGCGTCAACAAATTTGAAACCATCATCGAAGACGACGTCTTCGTCGGCAGCGACAGTCAATTGATTGCCCCGGTACGCATCGGCAAGGGCGCCACCATCGGTGCTGGCACCACACTGACCAAGGATGCACCGGCCGGACAATTGACGCTGTCACGCGCCAAGCAGATGTCATTGGCCGGCTGGGTACGCCCGGTCAAGATCAAAAAATAAGCAGCAACGGGAGCGTCGTTATCTATCTAGAACTCAAACGGCGATCCTGGTTTCAAACTTGCTGCGGTGAATTGAAAAGTAACTGCGCACATTACGCACGTTTTTATGGGTGGCAAACAAGCGATGCGCCAAGGCATGGTAAGCCGGCATGTCTGCCACCTGCACCATCAGCACGAAGTCCGGCCCCGGCGACACCCGGTAACACTGCAACACCGCCGCTTCTGCCGCCACTAGCTGCTCAAACTCCACTTGCTGCTCATCACCTTGTTGATCGAGCGTGATTTCCACAATCGCCGTCAAAGCGGGCCCCAGTTTTTCCGGCGCCAGCAACGCAACCTGACGCACGATCACCCCGGTATCGACCAGACGCTTGACACGGCGCAGGCAGGTCGGTGCCGAAGCATGCACCCGCTCCGCCAATTGATGATTGGTCTGTGCGGCATCATCCTGCAGCACATTCAAGATCCGCTTATCCAAATCATCCAATATCAACATATCATCCATTTTTTATAATTTATTGAAATATTATTTCACACATTAATACAAATGAAATATTTAGTCAATAATTAGATTATTTAGAAATCTTATTTCACACCATCTCTCCTAAGATAGCCACATTCATTCATCTACTGAAAGGCCCATCATGTGCGGTATCGTCGGCGCAGTCGCGCAAAAAGATGTCACTCCCATCCTGCTAGAGGGCCTGAAACGTCTCGAATATCGTGGCTACGACTCCTGCGGCGTGGCAGTCCACACCGATGGCAAGTTGCAACGTGCACGCAGCACCTCCCGCGTGGCCGAACTGCAAAAGCAGGTCGCCGAAACCCATCTAAGCGGCTTCACCGGTATTGCACATACCCGCTGGGCCACGCACGGCGCGCCAGCCACGCACAATGCCCACCCGCATTTCTCGCGTGACCGTATCGCCCTGGTGCATAACGGCATCATCGAAAACTACGAAGAGCTGCGCGCTGAACTGCAAGCCGTCGGCTACCTATTTGAAAGCCAGACCGATACCGAGGTGATCGCCCATCTGGTCGACCACATGTACAGCGGCGACCTGTTCGACACCGTGCAACACGCCGTGCGCCGCCTCACCGGTGCCTACGCCATTGCCGTCTTCTGCGTCGATGAGCCTCACCGGGTAGTGGCAGCACGCAAGGGGTCGCCACTCATCGTCGGCGTCGGCCAGGGCGAAAACTTCGTCGCCTCTGACGCCATGGCACTGGCCGGCACTACCGACCAGATCATCTTCCTGGAAGAAGGCGATGTCGTGGATCTGCAATTGCAACGCTACTGGATCGTCGACGGCAGCGGCAAGTCAGTCGAACGCGAAGTCAAAACCGTGCACGCCTTCACCAGCGCCGTCGAACTCGGCCCTTACCAGCATTACATGCAAAAGGAAATTTTCGAGCAACCACGCGCGATTGCCGATACGCTCGAAGGCGTTGAGAGCATCATGCCCGAGCTGTTCGGCGATCAAGCCCACAAGATTTTCAAGAAGGCTGACTCAGTGCTGATTCTGGCCTGCGGCACCAGCTACTATTCCGGCCTGACCGCCAAGTACTGGCTCGAATCGATCGCCAAGATTCCCGTCAACGTCGAAATTGCCAGCGAATACCGCTATCGCGACAGCGTCCCCAACCCGAACAGCCTGGTCGTGACCATTTCGCAAAGCGGCGAAACTGCCGATACCCTGGCCGCGCTCAAACATGCGCGAGCGCAAGGCATGCTGCACACGCTGACGATTTGCAACGTCGCCACCAGCGCCATGGTGCGTGAATCGGCGCTGGCCTATATCACACGCGCCGGCGTCGAAGTCGGTGTGGCCTCGACCAAGGCCTTCACGACACAACTGGCGGCGTTATTCCTGTTGACACTGGCGCTGGCGCAAACCCGCGGCCTGCTCAGCGACGAACAAGAAAGCCAGCATCTCAAAGCCATGCGTCATCTGCCAGCCGCCCTGCAAAGCGTGCTTGCGTTGGAGCCGAGCATTGCCGCCTGGGCAGAAGCTTTTGCACGCAAGGAAAACGTCCTGTTCCTCGGTCGCGGCCTGCATTATCCGATTGCACTAGAGGGCGCGCTCAAGCTCAAGGAAATCACCTACATCCATGCCGAAGCCTACGCAGCCGGCGAACTCAAACACGGCCCGCTGGCGTTGGTCACAGAGGAAATGCCGGTGGTCACCGTCGCGCCCAATGACGCCCTGATCGAAAAACTCAAGTCCAACATGCAAGAAGTCCGCGCCCGTGGCGGCCAACTCTATGTGTTCGCAGATGCCGGCTCCAGCATCACCTCCAGCGAAGGCGTGCACGTGATTCGTTTGCCGGAAAACTACGGCCTACTGTCGCCGATCCTGCATGTGGTGCCGCTGCAATTGCTGGCGTATCACACTGCGCTGGCGCGCGGGACTGACGTGGACAAGCCGCGCAATTTGGCGAAATCAGTGACGGTGGAGTGATGCGCTTTGAAATGTTTGACTACTGTTCTTTGAAATTAAAGTCTGAGAAGAACAATTAAAGTCTGAGACAACCAATTAAAGTTTGAGAAGGAATCCCGCAATCGCGGGATTTTTTTTTGTATCTATGCGCAAAAAATCATGAAATTCCACATTTAGGTGGAAGATGTTGCGACGGAATAAAGTTTGATCGTACGAAATAAAGTTGGATCGCACGGAATAAAGTTGGATCGTATCTTGACGCTTCAACTTTCCCGCTCCCGGGCACCCAATAGAAGCCGCGACATACCTAATCGGTAATTCCAAGAAACGCCACCGATTAAATTGAAATTTGCACGGCCGCCTCCTCGAAGGAGCAACTAGCTTTGTTTTCGAAACTCAACCAATTTGGGCAATATGAACTCCGCAAGACGCCTAGTGTCACTTTCTGCCCCTGAATAACCGAACGATAGTGAAACAGTAACGATTGCCGCATTTTGTATAGTTGACTTCATCGTGTTGAGAAATCCGCATATCTGATCGTCTCCCCAAATTTCTCCCTCAAACATATTGCCATTGCTACGGTTAAAGAGATCAAGACATAGATCAAAAATAATCGGTGAGAGATAGGGATACTTTGCGAGATCGTCTGCCGTGGAATGTATATGTTGAATCACACCTGAATTCTGCAACAAATCCTCATCCAACCCTCGATCCGTCTCCGAACCATCATCCTGCTTACAGAAAAAATGCACTTCATCGAACATTCCTCGCTTCACTGCAGGTGCGATGAAAGAATCAAATCTAATCCAATGACCTTCACTGACGTATCTTTGAATATCAGCGACAGAAGCAACTAGCAGACGAGCTTCTTCCTCCAAATCTCCATGGAAATCGTAAATTCCGTCCCAATGGTAGTCCGCGTGAATAAGGGTAAACTTCGATATCGCCGATTGCTCCCGAAATACCTCCCAGACGGAAACGGCCCAACGATGATCGT
>Ga0066798_10000238_pt1 | contig 30372 bp, 29 predicted proteins | sample PersoiDNA2013203_FD_70961 | JGI IMG/M metagenome (GOLD analysis project Ga0066798, IMG submission 70961) | Permafrost soil microbial communities from the Arctic, to analyse light accelerated degradation of dissolved organic matter (DOM) -... | ecosystem: Environmental > Terrestrial > Soil >... | reverse complement strand
CAGTACTTCCATCTCGTGAAGACCCTCGACGGATTTTCTGGACGGCTCCCACCGAGAGACGACACTTACCCTCATTACCTCATACGAATCTGGTCGGATGGCCTTCTTGAGTGGGGTGACCTACAAGCTCCGGCAATCAGACGGGAGCGACCTGAAGATAACCGAGTAATCCCTACCCGTGCAGTTGCCGAGTACGTGCACGATTTCCTAACCGCCGCAGCCTCGATATACCGTCTGGCCGGATACGCGGACGAAGTCCTAGCCGGGGCTCGCCTTAGCCACATCGCTGGGTACCGCCTGGCCGTCGAGCCACGGCGACTTTACCGGGGATCCCTCGTCGTACGAGAAGACACGGTCGAGTCGTCAGGTTGGCGCGGTAACGCTGCTGACCTCGAGCGAGGCGCAGTCGAAGTCGCTCACGACATTTCCGACAGGATGTTCATCGCTGGCGGAGCGGAGAACGGTGCTTACTTCTTTGATACCGACGGGAAATACACGGATAGTCAGTAGCGTCGTCTTCGTCATAACCGCTATGAGCCAGATGCGCTCGCGGCCTTCTTCGCCTCCGCCTTCGTGAACACGATCTCGCCGTTCTGGGCGTCGACGAGCACGGTGTCACCTCCTACGAACTCGCCCTCGAGCAGGTGCTGGGCGAGCGGGTTTTCGAGCAGGCGCTGGATGGCGCGCTTGAGCGGGCGGGCGCCGAAGGACGGATCCCAGCCGGCCTCGGCGATCTCCTCCTTGGCGGCGTCGGTCAGCTCGAGCGAGATCTCACGCTCGGCCAGGCGCTGGCGTAGGCGGGCGAGCTGCAGCTCGGCGACACTCGCGATCTGCTCGCGGGTCAGCTGCTTGAACTCGATGATCTCATCGATCCGGTTCAGGAACTCGGGTCGGAAGAATTCGCGCAGCTGCCCGGCCGAGCGCAGGTTCGAGGTCATGATCACGACCGTGTTGCGGAAATCGACCGTGCGGCCCTGCCCGTCGGTGAGACGGCCGTCGTCGAGAATCTGCAGCAGCACGTCGAAGACCTCGGCGTGCGCCTTCTCGATCTCGTCGAGCAGGATCACGCAGTAGGGGCGGCGGCGGACTGCCTCGGTCAGCTGGCCGCCCTCCTCGTAGCCGACGTAGCCGGGCGGGGCGCCGATCAGCCGTGCGACGGTGTGGCGCTCCTGGTACTCGGTCATGTCGAGCCTGACCATGGCCCGCTCGTCGTCGAACATGAACTCGGCCAGCGCGCGGGCCAGCTCGGTCTTCCCCACTCCGGTCGGGCCGAGGAAGACGAAGGAGCCGATCGGCCGGTTCGGGTCCTGCAGTCCGGAGCGGGCGCGGCGTAGCGCGTTCGCCACCGCCTCGACGGCCTCGTGCTGACCGACGACGCGCTCATGCAAGCGCTCTTCCATCTGGATCAGCTTCTCCGTCTCGCCCTCGAGCAGGCGGTCGACCGGGATCCCCGTCCAGCGCGCGACGACCGAAGCGATGTCGTCCTCGTCCACTTCTTCTTTCACCATCGGCTCGCTCCCAACCTCGGCCTCGGCGCGCTCGTCGCGCTCCTTCTCGAGCGCCGGCAGCTCGCCGTAGCGGATCTCGGCCACGCGCTCGAGCTCGCCGTTGCGTTCGGCCCGCTCGGCCTCGCCGCTCAGCTCGTCGATCTTCTGCGTGATCTCCTTGACTCGGTCGAGCGCCTCCTTCTCCTTAGCCCAGCGGGCGGCCAACTCGTCCCGCTCCGCCTTGGCCTCGGCCAGCTCGCGCTCGACGGGCTCCTTGACCTCCTTCTTCTCCTTGGCCATCGCCGCCAGCTCGATCTCGAGCTGGCGCACCCGGCGCTCGGCCTCGTCCAGCTCGAGCGGCGAGGAGTCGATCTCCATGCGCAGGCGCGAGGCGGACTCGTCAACCAGGTCGATCGCCTTGTCGGGCAAGAAGCGGTCGGAGATGTAGCGGTCGGAGAGAACGGCGGCAGCCACCAGCGCGGCGTCACGAATGCGCACGCCGTGGTGAGCCTCATAGCGCTCCTTGAGCCCGCGCAGGATGGCGACCGTGTCGGCGACCGTCGGCTCACCGACGATGATCGGCTGGAAGCGACGCTCGAGCGCGGCGTCTTTCTCGATGTGTTTTCGGTACTCGTCGAGCGTGGTCGCGCCGACCGCGCGCAGCTCGCCGCGCGCCAGCATCGGCTTGAGCATATTGGCCGCGTCGACGGCTCCCTCGGCGGCCCCCGCGCCGACGATCGTGTGCAACTCGTCGATGAAGACGATCAGCTGGCCCTCGGCCGCTTTGATCTCGTTCAGCACCGCCTGTAGACGCTCTTCGAACTCGCCGCGGTACTTGGCGCCGGCCAGCATCGAGCCGATCTCGAGCGCCCAGACGCGCTTGCCTTTCAATCCCTCGGGCACGTCGCCGGCGACGATCCGCTGCGCCAGCCCCTCGACCACCGCCGTTTTACCGACGCCCGGCTCGCCGATCAGAACCGGGTTGTTCTTCGTTCGGCGCGAAAGGACTTGCATCACGCGGCGGATCTCGTCGTCGCGACCGATCACCGGGTCGAGCTTGCCGGCTTCCGCGAGCGCAGTCAGGTCGCGGCCGAACTTCTCGAGCGCCTGGTAGGTGCCTTCGGGATCCTGCGTCGTGACGTGCTGGGAGCCGCGCACCCCCTTCAGCCGAGCCATCAGCTCGTCGCTCGGAACGACATCCAGCGCGAGCAGCAGGTGCTCGACCGAGACGAAGTCGTCGCCGAGCTTCTTCGCTTCGTCGAAGGCGCGGTCGAGCGCGGACGAAAACAGGGTCGAGGCGTGTGGCTGCACCCCGGCGCCGGAGATACTCGGCCTCTGCCTGAGCTCCGACTCCGCCTTCTGCCTGAGCGCCTGCGGGTCGCCGGCGAGCGCGCGCGGCAGCTCCTGATCGAGCAGCGCGAGCAGCAGATGCTCGGGGTAGACCTCGGGGTTGCCGTTTCGGCGCGCCAGCTCCTGCGCTCCGGCGACGGCCTCCTGCGACTTCAATGTCAGCTTGTTGAAGTCCATCGCTCCCCCTTACCCTCCCTGCCGCTTTCGTCGCGGCTGCGGAAGCGGTGGCTCGGGCGTGCGGTAGATAACGAGCTCGCGCCGGTAGGAGTGGTGCACCTGCTCGATCGCCTCGCGCATCTCGCGCTCCAATCGATCGAGGCGGCCGCGCATCTTTCGCATCTCGTCCTCGAGCACGAGCACCCGCTCGACTCCGGCCAGGTTCAGCCCCAGCTCGGTCGTCAGGCGCTGGATCTCGCGCAGCCGCTCGAGATCGGCCTCGGAATAGAGCCGTGTGTTCCCACCCGTCCGCTGCGGCCGCACCAGCCCCTTGGCCTCGTAGATACGCAGCGTCTGCGGATGCATTCCAACCAGCTCGGCTGCGATCGAGATCATGTAGCGGGGGCGGTCGTCAGTCATCGTCGTCGTCCTTTATGGGCGGGAGCGTCTTGTAGAAACCGCTGGCCATGCGCTTGCGCCAGAGAGCATCCGAGGAGCGCCAGCTGCCGATCGCGGCCAGCCAGTGAACCGGGAACCAAAACAGGCTCATCCCACACACGTAAGCGATGCCGACGAGGACGGCTCGATGGACACCACCCGTAACCAGCGCCAAAATCGTCGCGACCGGGAGTCCGGCGAGAACCAACGCGTCGAGCACACTCACTATCCGCGTGGTCCGCTCCGCCTTCGGCGGTTGCCGTCTTTCTTCCATCAGCGCACCAGCCTCTCGCGCGGATTCTCTCTCGAAACCGACTTGAGTTGCTCGAGCGCTTCTTTCTCGGCCTTGGAAAGCTTCTTGGGCACGGTCACGCGCACGCGCGCGAGCAGGTCGCCGCGGCCCGAGCCCTTGAGCTTGGGGGCGCCGCGGCCGCGCACGCGCAGGAGCTTGCCCGACTCGGTGCCGGGCGGAACCTTGAGCGAGATCGCGCCGTCGGGAGTCGGTACCTCAACCGTGGCGCCGAGTGCGGCCTCGGGGTAGGTGACCGGCACCTCGACGACCAGGTCGGCGCCGCGACGCTCGTAGAGCGAGGAGGGCGCCACGCGAGTGACCACGTAGAGGTCGCCGGATGGGCCGCCGTTCAGTCCGGTCTCGCCCTTACCCTTGAGCCGGATACGGGTGCCGTCCTTTACGCCGGCCGGGATTTTGACCTTGTACTGCTTGGTGCGTCGCACGTGGCCCGAACCGTGGCAAGTCGGGCAAGGACTCTTGATGATCATGCCGGCGCCACGGCAGCGCCGGCAGGGTTGCGAGATGGCGAAGGGGCCCTGGCTCTCGGCGACGACGCCGCGACCGCCGCACTGGGGGCAGGTCTTGGGTGAAGTCCCCGGCTTGGCGCCCGAGCCGGCGCAGGTCGAGCAGGCGACTTCCGCCTCGACCGGAACGCGTGTCTCGGACCCGCGCAACGAGTCCTCGAAGGAAAGATTGAGTGTCGCCTCGATGTCGGCGCCCCTGAGCGCTTGCGAGCGAGCGCGCCCGCCGCCCCCGAAGAGGTTGGCGAAGACGTCGCCGAAGCCGCCGAGGTCGCCGAGATCAAATTGCTCGAAACGGACACCGCCCGGCCCTGCTCCGCCCATCTGCGGGCCACCGGCGCCGAACATGTCGTACTGCTTGCGCTTGTCGGCGTCGGAGAGGACGTCGTAGGCGTTCTGGACCTCCTTAAAGCGCTCCTCGGCTTCCTTGTCGCCGGGATTGGCGTCGGGGTGGTGGCGCCGTGCCAGCTTGCGGTAGGCCTTCTTGATCTCCTCCGCGGAGGCGGTGCGCGAAACCCCAAGCGTCTCGTAGAGGTCGCTCGGCACTGGTCGCTACTCCTCCTGAGCGCCCGCGACAATCACGCGCGCCGGGCGCAAGACCCGATCGCCGAGCAGATAGCCGAGTTGTACGACCTCGAGGATCGTCCCCTCTTCGGACCCGGAGGGAATCGCCGCCAGCGCCTCGTGCACGTGCGGATCGAAGGGGACATCGGTGGGAATCTCCTGCAGCCCCTCTTTGGTCAGCACATCACTGAGCTGGCGATGGACGAGACGAACGCCGTCCTCGAGCTTGGCCTCTTCGTGTAGACCAGCGGCCTCGAGCGCCCGTCCGAGATCGTCCAGCACAGGCAAGATCGCCTCGACCAGCCCGGCGTGGGCGCGCGCCACCAGCGCCTGCTGCTCGCGGGCGACGCGCTTTCGGTAATTGTCGAAGTCGGCCGCCACACGCTGCAGGTCGGCCAGGTGCTGATCCCGCACCGCCTCGGCCTCGGCGAGCGCTCGCTCCAGCTCCTCGCGACCGACAGCCGCCTCGGCGGTTTCGCGTGACGCCTCTGCGACCTCCGCCGCTTTTTGCCCGTGATCCCCGGGCTCGTTCGGCTTGTGCGGTTGTCTGCTGCCCGGCATCGGTGGCTAGCCCTTCTTCTCGTCCTCGTCGATGACCTCGTAGTCGGCCTCCTCGACGTCCTCGTCGGAGCCGGTCTGGCCGCCCTCCGCCGAAGCCGTGCTCGCCTGCGCCTGCGCGGCCGCCTGTGCGTAGACGGCTTCGGCCAGCTTGTGCGAGGCCTCCTGCAGCACCTCCGTCTTCGATTTGATCTCACTCAGGTCGCTGCCCTCGACCGCCTTGCGCAGCTCCTCGATCCGGCTCTCGATGTTCGAGGCCTCGTCGGAGGAGAGCTTGTCGCGATGCTCCTTGAGCGTGCGCTCGGTCGCGTAGAGAAGCTGCTCGCCGGCGTTCTTGGCCTCGGCCAGCTCGTGCAGATTGTGGGCCTCGTCGGCGTGGGCTTCGGCCTCGTGAACCATCCGCTCGACCTCGTTCGGATTGAGCCCCGAGCCACCCTCGATCTTGATCTGCTGCAGGTTGCCGGTGCCGAGATCCTTAGCCGAGACAGCGATGATGCCGTTGGCGTCGATGTCGAAAGCAACCTCGATCTGCGGGATTCCGCGCGGCGCCGGCGGGATGCCCATCAGGTGGAACTTGCCCAGCGTCTTGTTGTAGGCGGCCATCTCGGACTCGCCCTGGAGCACGTGCACCTCGACCGAGTCCTGGTTGTCGGCGGCCGTGGTGAAGATTTCCGACTTGCGCGTCGGGATGGTCGTGTTGCGCTCGATCAGACGCGTGAAGACGCCGCCCTTGGTCTCGATCCCGAGCGAGAGCGGAGTCACATCCAGAAGCAGGATGTCCTTGACCTCGCCCTTGAGCACGCCGGCCTGGATCGCGGCGCCGACGGCGACGACCTCGTCGGGGTTGACGCCCTTGTGCGGATCCTTGCCGACGATCTCCTTGACCCGCTCCTGCACCGCCGGCATACGGGTCATGCCACCGACGAGAATGACGTGGTCGATCTTTTCGGCAGTGAGACCAGCGTCGGAGAGCGCCCGCTTGGTCGGCCCAACCACCCGCTCGAGCAGAGCGGCGGTCAGCTCGTTCAGCTTGGCACGCGTGAGCTGCAGGTCAAGGTGCTTGGGGCCCTCGGGCGTGGCGGTGATGAAAGGCAGGTTGATCTGCGTCGACATCGTCGAGGAGAGCTCGATCTTGGCCTTCTCGGCCGCCTCGTAGAGGCGCTGCAGCGCCATCGCGTCCTGGCTCAGGTCGATGCCGTTGTCACGCTTGAACTCGGCCACCATCCAGTCGACGACGGCCTTGTCGAAGTTGTCGCCGCCGAGATGGTTGTCGCCCGATGTGGACTTGACCTCGAACACGCCCTCGCCCAGCTCGAGCACCGAGACGTCGAAGGTGCCGCCGCCGAGGTCGAAGACGAGGATCGTCTGGTCGTGTTCCTTGTCGAGCCCATAAGCGAGCGATGCCGCGGTTGGCTCGTTGATGATGCGAAGGACGTTCAGACCGGCGATCTTGCCGGCGTCACGGGTCGCCTCGCGCTGGGCGTTGTTGAAGTAGGCCGGGACGGTGACGACCGCTTCCGAGACCGACTCGCCGAGATAGGCCTCGGCGTCGGCCTTCAACTTCTGCAAAATCATCGCGGAGATCTCCGGCGGCGCGTACTGCTTGCCGTCGGCGTTGACGCGAACATCCGCGTTCGGGCCCTTGACGACCTCGTAGGGGACGATCGTCATCTCCTCGTTCACCTCTTCGAACTTGCGCCCCATGAAGCGCTTGATCGAGAAGATGGTGTTCTTGGGGTTAGTGACCTGTTGACGCTTGGCCGGCGCGCCGACTAGGCGCTGGCCGTCCTTGGCGAAGGCGACTACCGACGGCGTCGTCCGCCCGCCCTCGGCGTTCGGGATGACCGTCGGCTCACCGCCTTCGAGCACGGCCATACAGCTGTTGGTCGTGCCGAGGTCGATACCGATCGTCTTTGCCATTTTCGAAATCTCCTTCTTGCGTCGTTACCTACTAAGATAATCTAAGTGGCAGTGTATCAACCTTTCCCACGTCCGCAAGAGGGCGAGCTGGCTCATCTTCCCTCTAGCCGCTCCCGAAACTTCCTTCACGAGCAAGGAAAGGCGGTGATAGAGATCTCTCGATCCTTCTTCCAGGTAACAACGCAGGATCCCTCATTCGAGGGAGAGCGGGCTCGCCCAAGCGAGTGATCCTGTTCGCGTAAAAGGCACCCATATGAGTGAGAAACGCCGATGTCAACAGCAAGAACGAGGGATTAAAGAGCGCCTACGCTCCGCCGATATCCCCATTAAGTGGCAGGCGCCGGCGGCATCGATAGCGACGTGAGGTCCCCCCGCATCCTTCTGGGGACTTCGGACGAGGCGTACTTGAAGGACGTCCGCCGCGCGCTACAAGAAGCTGGCTACCGCGTCGAGGTGGCGCTGGACAGCGAGACCGTGATGGCTTCGCTCGAGCCGCGCCGGTACGACCTCGCTGTTCTCGATACCGGCCTCGGCGAGATCGACGGGCTGTCCATCTTCGATCGCCTGCGCACCGAGCCGGATGGCCGCGATCTCTATCTGATCGCGCTCGGCGACTCGGAGGAAAAGCAGCCGCTTGGAGCCCCTGTCGGGCCCGACGACTACGTGACCAAGCCGTTCGAGATTGCCGACCTGCTCGCCAGCGTTCACATCGGTGTTCGCATCGTCACACTTCAGCACGAGCTCGACTTCGCCAATCACCGTATCTCGACGCTCGCTATGACCGACACGCTGACCGGGCTGTCGAACCGCCAGGCGATCTACGAAATGCTCAGCACCGAGATCGCGCGCCAGGATCGGGAGAGCCCGCCCTCGTGCCTGGCGCTGATCGACATCGACCGGATGCGCGAGATCAACGACGCCTACGGCCACGCCGGCGGCGATCTGGCCGTCCTGCGCATCGCCCGCACGCTTCGCTCAACCGCCCGCGAGGCTGACACCGTCGGCCGGCTAGGCGACGATAAGTTCGTTGTCGTCCTTTACGACTGCACTCCCGAAGATTCCGTAGTTGCCTGCGACAGACTCTGCGAGTCGATCGAGCACGAGCCGCTGGTCATGCCCGATGGCGAGGTTCGCCTGTCGGTGTCTTGTGGCGTGGTCGCACTCGACCCGGACTTTTCCGCCGTCGAGACGCTTGACGCCGCGCGCGCCGCCCTACACACCGCCAAGGCGCGCGGCGTCAACCACGTCGCGCTCGAAGCGAAGTTCCGCGAAGCCTGGCTCTGAGCCAACGAAAGTCCCTCGGCGCTCGTTGGAGCGTACCGGGATCGAATCGGGCGCCTCTCGCTTTCTCGGGGCGCCGCTGGCGGTGCGAGCCCGGAGAGGACAGTGTTACTAACACGGCCTCGGAGAGGATCATGCCGCCAGCGACGTCAGGCGGCTCCGCAAGCCGGTCGCGCCCGGCCGGAAGAAGCCGCCGGCCGAGGAAGTGAGATGGAAGAAGGAGCGGGCGAATCGCTTCGACTGCGCCTGCGGCCTCGTCGCTGTACTCTGACTCGCAGGCGCCCAGCGCGAAGGATTTACGTCGTCATTACCTTCGGCGTTTGAAGTAGGGGCTGTATCTGACGACAATCCAATACGGTGATAACGATGAGAAGAAATCGGCCGGCGCAGCTAGCACTGCTCACCGCGCTCGTTGTGACGATCAGCGGCGTAACCTTCTCGTCGCCTGCTTCCAGCGCGCCCGCGAGCTCCAGCCAAAATGCAAATCGGGCTGTGAAAGCCCTCGTGCGTCCCGGCCTCATCCGCGCCGAGATCGTGACGTTCAGCAACGGCGAGGTTGGCGACTACAGAGTCGACCGCGGCGTCGTAAGGAAGATGCGCGGACGTGTTCTGACTCTGACCGAACGCGACGGAACCGTCGTCCGAGTCAGGCTCTCTTCGGCCACAAAAATTAAGATCGACGGTGGCAAGAGCACGACGAAGCGCGTGCGGCGAGGCATGCGCGCGGCGGTGGTCAGGACGGGAAACAGCGCGGTCTCGTGGCTGTACGTCACGCGGAGGTTGCCCGATAGATCGCTAGTCAAGATCAGATCGCTTCTTTCAACAGGCTTCGTACGCACCGAGGTGATTTCCTGGACCGGCGGCATGGTGCTCGACAGCCGGGCCGACACCGGGGTCATCGAGAGCGCCGACGGTGCCTCGCTGACACTGCAGGAAAGCGACGGCGCGAGCGTGCAGATGCAGTTCGATGGCGCTCCGGAAGTGTGGGTCAACAACAAGGCGTCGAGCACGACAGATCTCGCAGCGGGGATGAGGGTAACGACGATCGGTACGGGCGACGGAGTCGTCAGCCAGATCTGGGCCTACGGCGAGAAGCTGGGCGTCGGATAGAAGTAGAGCGTGCCGGCAGCCGCCCCGCTCTCAGAATCCGGCGCGCTCACCAACCGGGCGCCGCGCACAGTCCTTCTCATCGAGGACGAGGAGAGCATCGGAAACCTCGTCCGGACGTACTTCGAGCGCGACAAGTTCGCCGTCGTCTGGCTGCGATCGGGCGAGGAGGCCTTGCTCGAGCTGGCGAGCCACAAGATCGACCTAGTGGTGCTCGATATCGGCCTGCCGGGAATCGACGGCTTCGAAGTCTGCCGCCGCATCCGCTCTCGCTCGCAGGTGCCCATCCTCATGTTGACGGCGCGAGACGAGGAGCCCGATCGCATCACCGGCTTCGATCTCGGCGCGGATGACTACGTCCTCAAGCCCTTCTCTCCGCGCGAGCTGGTTGCCCGCGCCCACGCGATCTTGCGCCGCGGCAGGCAGGCCGCCTATCAGGACGTGCTCCGTCTTGGCGACGTCGAGCTCCAGCGCGGCGAGCGGGTCGCACTCGCCGGCGAGCAGGAGGTCAAGCTCACGAACAAGGAGTTCGATCTCCTGACGGTCCTGATCGAGAACGCCGGACTCGTGCTCTCGCGCGAGAAGCTCCTCGACGAGGTCTGGGGCATGACCTATCCGGGCGACACGCGGACCGTGGACGTGCACATCGCCCAGTTGAGGCGCAAGCTCGGCCTGCAGGAGCTCATCCTCACCGTGCGAGGCGCCGGATACAAAGCCGTTCGCGAATGAGACCGCAACTGAACTCGCTTCGAGCGCAGCTTTTCGCGGCCATAGGTGTGATCTTGTTGCTCTCGGCCGCCGTCACGCTCGGCGTCGGAGGTCTGCTCACACGCCAGGCGGTCGACCGAGCGACGCTACGCGATCTCTCCCACCAGGCCGATCTGCTCGTGCACCGCGAGGAGGCAGACATCTTGCCGCTGGCGCGTTTATCCGAGCTCAAGCCCTACCTCGCCCGTCAGAACGAGCAAGTAATAGTTCTGTCCTCCCTTCGCTCGAAGCCGCGGTACGTCTCCGATGAGACGCTTCGCGAGTTGCGTGCCGGCCATTCGGTCAACGGCTCGATAACAATCGCGGGGACGAGCAACTACTTCGCCGCTCGTCCACTCGGTCGCAAGGCCTTCGTGCTCCTGCGCCCGCACCGCAACGCTTCCACCGAATGGCGACCATTTCTGAACGCGCTGGTGATCGCGGCGGCGGCGGGCATGCTGCTGGCGGCGTTGATCTCGCTCCTGCTCGCACGCCTGATCACGCGCCCGCTCGACCGCGTAGCCCTTGCCAGCCGAGTCCTTGCCGAACGCGGCGTCTCGGAGCCGGTCCCGGCGGAAGGTGCAACCGAGCTGCGCTCGCTCGCAACCTCGTTCAACGAGATGGCAGAACAGCTCGCCAACGCGAGAGAGGCCGAGAAGGCGTTCTTGCTATCAGTGAGTCACGAGCTGAGAACCCCCCTTGCCTCGGTGCGCGGCTATTCGGAAGCGCTGGCCGATGGCGCAATCGCTTCTGGGGAGGCGGCCGAGACGATAGGCCGCGAGGCGCTTCGACTGGAGCGACTGGTCGGCGACCTGCTCGACCTTGCTCGCATGAGCCGGAGCGAGTTCAGCATCCATTGCGCGCCGCTAGACCTCAGCGAGGTTGCACACGAAGCACTTCGGCGTTTCCAGACGCAAGCGAAGTCGTTCGGTGTCCAGCTGGAATTCGTCTCGAACGGGGCGGCGCCGGCGCTCGGCGATCACGATCGATTGCTGCAGGTTGCATCGAATCTGATCGAGAACGCCCTCCGAGTCACACCATCGGCGGGATCGGTCCGTGTCGCTGCCGCGGCAGGAATGCTCACGGTTGAGGACACCGGCCCCGGTCTGGCGCCCGATGAGCTTCCGCGCGCGTTCGAGCGCTTCTTCCTCTATTCGCGCTACGGAAGCGAACGCTCGGTTGGCACGGGGCTCGGTCTAGCCATCGTCAAGGAGCTGGTCGACGGTATGAGGGGCACGGTCACAGTCACGAGCGAGCCAGGAGTGGGCACGAGCTTCACGGTCCGGCTTCCGCTCGACGAGGAGGCCGTCGTATCACAAGCTGCCCCCAACGCAGCTGGAATCGATTGAGAGTAGCCGGTCGAATATCGGCCTTTGATTCAACGACAGCCTCTGTCGCCGAATACGTTTTACATGGATTTTACATTGAGGATAATGCGCAGATCGATTTACAACGATTTTACGCTGAACTGATTGACACTACCGCGCATAAAGCCTAAAAACTGAACGCGGGCTTAATTCGAAGCTCTTCAAGACTCCTTCGATCGGCGGGGTCCCGAGCTACAAAGGAGACGGAAATGAAGTTCAAGTTTGTACTTGCTGCCGTGCTCGTCGCCGGATTGACGGCTTCGCTCGCGGTTGCGGCTCCGGCGAAGACTTCAAAGAAGCCGGCAAGAACCAACACGCCAACCACTACCGCGAAGAAGGCCAAGAAGGTCTGCCGCCCCAACGTCTCGCTGATTCTGAGAGGCAATCTCGTCTCGGTCGATGTCGATGGCGCCTTGTTCACGATGGATGTGAAGCAGACCAACAGGCTTGGAAAGCGGCTCGATTACAAGGGCCAGACCGTCAGCGTCCGGGTCGATGCGAACACGAAGATCCGCCGCCTCGGTAAGAAGGTGACGCTCGACAAACTCGTCGCGGGCGAGACGAACGGCGACACCCTCAACGTGAGGGCGCGTGTCTGCAAGACGAAGACGAGCACCGGCGAGGCCAAGAAGAAGTGGACCTGGACCACCGAGCCCGCATGGCCGCTCGCAGTGCGCGTCGTAGCCAAGCCCGCCAAGGCTGCTCCAACTACCTCGTAGGAAAAATTTACGCGGGGCAGACGGTCGGGCATAAACCGACGGAGCCCCAACGGTTGACTGTGTGGGGAAGGATTGACAAGCACCGTCCTTCCCCACGTTTTGCCGCGGTCGCCTGGGTCGGACCGGAGCCCGGAATCGCCGCCTCTATCTCGGCGCAGGCCACATTCGACCCGATGTTCCGTCAAGCCGCGGAACCCTTACCGCGTCAACTCGTTACAGAAACGGCGCTTTTACGGGCGTTTTCTCTTGATACCGTGCTCCGCCCCGTGGGAGGGTTTGTTCGAGCGCCAAGCGAAACGAAGCACTCCATCGCCTGGCCGCGCTCGGCGCTCTGGGAGGTGGGTGGATTAGCGAGGCGCCCAGGGCCCCGAGAGCTGCAGCTCCGATCGCCTTGATCGCAAAGGGCGCCGAGAAAAGAGCCGATCCAGCTCGCGCGGCGACTACGGCTTCTCTTCGGCGACCGGTACACGCAGGAGAAGCCCGCGCAGCACTCGCGCAGCCGCCGGCTCGGCGAGGACGATCCCGGCCATGATCACCGCGCAGCCGCCCCAGCCGAGCCATCCCAGCCGATCGCCGGCGAGAAGCACGCCGAAGATCGCGGCGAAAACGGGCTCGAGCGCGAACACAATCGCTGTGCGAACCGCACTCATTCGTTGCTGAGCCCAACTCTGTACCAGAAAGGCAAAAGCGCTCGCAAGTAGGCCCGTAACGAGCAGGGCGCCCCAGACGACCCAGCCGCGCGGAATGCTCAGGTCGCCCAGCGCCAGCGCGATCGCAACGAAGCAGACGAGACAAGTGACCATCTCGCCGAGCGCAAGGATCAGCGGATCGAAGCGCGGCGCATAGCGCTCCATCAGCACGATCTGCGCAGCCCAGAGCAGCGCCGAGACAAGCACGAGCGCGTTGCCCGAACGCGATCCCTGCGGAATGCCCGAGAGCATGGCGAAACCGAGCCCCGCGAGCACCACCGCAAGCCAGGTTGCGGGCTCGATTCGCCGACGCAGTAGAACGAGAGCGAGTAGCGGCGTCATCACCACGTAGAGCCCGGTGACGAAACCGGCACCCGAGACAGTCGTGTGAACGAGGCCCGCGGTTTGGAACGCATAGGCGCCCGCGACCAGGAGACCGAGCAAAGCCCCGGCCACAGCGCCTCCCTTCCACGAGTTCCGCCGCGCGCGCGTGAGGGCAAACGGAAAGAGAGCCAGGCTGCCGATAGCGAAACGAAGCGCCAGAAAGGCGAAGAGCGGGTAGATGGCCACCGCGTCCTTGACCTGGACGAAAGTGACGCCCCAGACAACGGTGACGAGAACGAGTGCAACCAGCGGCACCGTCCGAGCATAGTCACTGCTCGTTCGCAGCCGGGGCGCCTGTAAAGGCGCCCCGCTCGATCCGCTGTTCCTTCTCAAAATGAGGCGACACACGAGAAATTTGGTGTACAAACCTCTATCTTTTAAGGAGTTTTTCATCTTTGGGATCGGACAAAACGTCCAAACCTTTAGAGCGAATCGATACGAGGTTCTCGACGCTGCACAACGGCAATAAAGTGAGGAGCACCCTGATTCGCCGCTACAGTAGCCCAGGCCATCGGTTTAAACACCCGCGACCGCGTTTAGAATCCTGACCTATGCCGGACAGCACCGCATCCGCCACCACGCGCCGGACCTCAGAGCGCCTACTGCCGCGCGGCCTCGGCGATCTCATCTTTCAGATCTCGCTCTGGCTGGGGTTCGTTCTCGTGTACCGGCTGGCGTGGGGTATCGCCGATCACGGTGGAGCCGTCACTCCGGTGGCGAGGGAGAACGCGCGCCACGTAATCGCCTTCGAGAATCACGTGAACGCGCTCTTCGAGCAGAGCCTGCAGAAGGTCCTCCTCTCCTCGCGCCTGCTCGTCGACCTCGCGGCCGCGACCTACTGGCTTTCGCAGTTCGTCGTCCTCGGATTCGCTCTGCTCTGGGTCTACTTCCGGCAGACGGAGTCGTTCACGCGTTTCCGTAACTGGCTGATGCTCGCCAACGTCATTGGCCTGGTCGGCTATGTGCTCATCCCGACGGCGCCGCCGCGGATGTTCCCCAACCTCGGCTTCCTCGATATCGAGGCGCTCTTCTCCGGCCTCACCACCTCGAGCAAAGGCGTCGGCGCCTTCGCCAATCCCTACGCGGCGATGCCGAGCCTCCACGCTGCGGACGCACTCATCGTTGGGATTTCGATGGCCTTCGTTTGCCGCCGGTTGTGGGCCAAAGTGCTCTGGCTCCTCTGGCCGCTATGGGTCTGGTTCACGGTCATGGCGACTGGCAACCACTTCTGGCTCGACTGCCTCGCCGGCGTGCTGGTGACGCTCGTCGCAGCGCCGGTCGTAGATGCACGCTTCCGCTTCTGGCGACGCAACAGATCGGCGCAGACAGAAGCGGTCGCCACTCGAGACTGACCGTTCGAGCAGTTCGGCCCGGCGCTCGAAGTGAGGGCCAGCCGCAAGAGGAACCGCGACGTAATGATCGCAAATCCGCTATGCTCATAGCAGTTATGCGATTGGCAAGCTCGAAGGCGGAAACGATCAGGCGGGGCTTCCTGAACGATGTGCGTCGATTCGCCACCCGAGCGATGGGCGGACTTACGCGTACTCGCGTCACCCCCAATGCCCTCACCGCGACCGGCGTATCGCTGTGCATCGGAAGTTCCGTCTTCGCCTTCTTCAGCTACCGCCACGAGCTCGCCTTCTTCTGGGCGGCCGCCGCGCTTTTCGTTGCCGGCTCGCTGCTCGACATTCTCGACGGCGCGCTCGCTCGCGCCAGCGGAAATGTGACGCCGTTCGGTGCTTTCGTCGACTCGACGACCGATCGCATCAGTGAGGCGTTCATGCTCGGTGCGATCGCTCTCGTCTTCGCGCGCGGTCACGCGCTCTTCTCGGTGGGGCTGACGATTGCGGCGATCGCCGGCTCCTTCCTCGTCAGCTACACGCGCGCACGCGCCGAGATGCTCGGATTGCGCGGCGACGTGGGGCTGGGGGATCGCGCCACGCGCGTAGTAGTGATCACGGCCGGCCTCGTGCTCGCGCCCTGGGGAGTGCTCCCCTGGGCGATTGGAGTACTGACGGCACTGGCTTGGTACACAGTCATCTTGCGGGCGTTCTTCATTCGCTCGCAACTGCTCCAAGGAGGAAAGTGATGGCTTCATCTCCACGTTCCGCGAACGGCAAGCTTCGTGTGGCGATAATCGGCGTCGGGAACTGTGCGAACTCGTTCCTGCAGGGCGTCGAGTACTACAAGAACGCAGACCCGGGCGACTTCGTCCCCGGTCTGATGCACGTCGATCTCGGCGGCTACCACATCAGCGACATCGAGTTCGTCGCGGCCTTCGACGTCGTCAAGGGCAAGGTTGGCAAAGACCTCTCCGAGGCGATGTGGGCCTTCCCTAACAACACGATCAAGTTCTGCGACGTTCCCAAGACTGGCATCAAGGTATCGCGCGGCATGACCCACGACGGACTCGGCAAGTATCTCTCCGAGATCGTCGAGAAGGCGCCCGGCCCGACCGATGACGTCGTCGGGATCCTCAAGGAGACCGGCGCCGACGTGGTCGTGAACTATCTTCCGGTCGGCTCGGAAGAGGCGGTCAAGTGGTATACGGAGCAGATCCTGAACGCCGGCTGCGCGATGGTGAACTGCATGCCGGTCTTCATCGCCCGCGAGGACTACTGGCAGAAGCGCTTCGTCGAGGCGGGCGTGCCGGTCATCGGCGACGACATCAAGTCGCAGGTCGGCGCCACGATCACCCACCGCGTTCTCACGAGTCTGTATCGCGAGCGCGGCGTCAAGCTCGAGCGCACGATGCAGCTCAACGTCGGCGGCAACGCCGACTTCCTCAATATGCTCGAGCGCGAGCGACTGGAGTCGAAGAAGATCTCTAAGACGAACGCGGTGATCTCGATGCTCGACTACGACATGGGCGCGGAGAACGTCCACGTCGGCCCGTCGGACTACGTGCCCTGGCTGACCGACCGCAAGTGGGCCTACATCCGCATGGAGGGCCGCACCTTCGGCGACGTGCCGCTCAATATCGAGCTCAAACTGGAGGTCTGGGACTCGCCCAACTCGGCCGGCGTCGTCATCGACGCGGTGCGCCTGGCCAAGCTGGCGCTCGACAACGGCGTCTCGGGCGCACTCGAGGGACCCAGCTCCTACCTGATGAAGTCGCCGCCGAAGCAGATCGTCGACGACGAGGCCCATGAGCTGACCGAGGAGTTCATCAAGCGCTATCCGCGCAAGGCCGCAAAGGCGTAGCGGCTCACTGTCGGCTCCTTCGACCTGCGCCCGCTACGGCGGGCGCAGGTCTTTGACCGCCGCCTGACTCAGCGCCGCGACTACACTCGCTCTCGTGGCTTTGCGCATCTGCCTCGTCACGCCAATTGCCTGGTCGCAGCCTCATCCCGTCAACGAGAACGTGGGCGGGATCGCCGCTGCCCTGCGGGAGCGCGGGCACCACGTCACGGTACTGGCGCCATCGAACCGCGCCAGCGACCTCAAGGCGGGTCGGCGCACGCTCGGGCGTGAGCAAGATGCCGACCTGATCGCCGTCGGGCCCGCGGTTCCTGTGACGCGAAGGAGCAAGCTCGGCATACCCGTCGGCGTCCGCGCCAACATGGCGCTCGCGCTCGCGAAAGGACGGTTCGACGTGGTGCACGGTTTCGAGCCAGGGCTTCCGAGCCTCTCCTATCTGGCCCTGCGCGACACGAGATCGCTAACGGTCGCCAGCTTCCTCTCGACCGAGCGCATCGCCTATCCGCCGGCACGAAGTCGCCGCGAGCGCTTACTCGCCCGCACCGACGCGCTGCTGGCAACCAGCGAAGAGATAGCCGAGGCCGCACGCGAGCGGTTCCCCGGCGATTACCGGCTGCTCCCCGAAGGCGTCGACACAGATCTCTTCCAGCCGGGAAAGAAGCGCCGACTGATCGCCGCCGAGTGGCGCTCGACCGAGCGCGCCGTTGCCCGCAGCCTGATTCGCGTTCTGCGCGAGCTCGACGACTGGGAGCTCCTGCTGCTGCGCACCAAGCCGCTCGCCGGCAGACCCAGCGTGCCGCACGCTCTGCGCGATCGCGTTCGCGTCCGTACCGCCCGCGATGCCGCGACGCGAGCACAGTTGCTTGCCGACGCGGCCGTCTTCGTTCCGGCTCCGGGCGGGCTCGCCCGGCTACGACTGGAGGCCGAAGCCTGCGGCGCGGCCATTGCCGATCCGCCCGCACTCGCAGAACAGTCCCAGCTAGCTGCGGCGGCCGTGGCTCGACTGGCCGAGAACGAGACCGTGCGGCAGGAGTTGCAGGCACAGGGTCGGGAGCACGCCGAGAAACAGTCGTTCGCGGTTGTCGCCGCCGAGCTCGACGGGATCTACCGCGAGCTGTGCAAGCGCCGACGCGCACCACGTAAGCAGAGCGCCGATCCACTTGCCGGACGCGAGTGGATCCTCTGCGACCTGCACATGCACACGAGCTGGTCGCCGGACTGCTCGATCGAGGTCGACGACCTGCTCACGCACGCCGAGGAGATCGGCCTGGGCGCGATCGCCGTGACCGACCACAACGTCTTCGGTGGCGCCGCGGAAGCGGTCGCGCGGGCGCGCTCGCGAAAGCTGATCGTGATCCCCGGCGAGGAGATCAAGACCGACGAGCAGGGCGAGGTAATCGGCCTATTTCTAGAGCGTGAGATCCCGCGCGGACTCTCCTTTGCCGACACGATCGCCGCCATCCACGAGCAGGGCGGGCTTGTCTACGTCCCCCACCCGTTCGATCGCCTGCACTCGATTCCCGACGCGGCGACGTTGCGCCGGCACCTGGCCGAGATCGACGTCTTCGAGGCCTACAACGCACGGCTCGTGTTCGAAGCCTTCAACGACGAGGCGCTTCGTTTCGCGCGAAAGTACAACCTGACCATGGGCGCGGGCTCCGACGCGCACGTGCTGCAGGGGATCGGCACCGGTTGCGTGCGCATGCGCTATTTCGAAGGCCCCGAGGAGTTCCTGATCGGCTTGCACGGTGCCGAGATCGTGCGCCGGCCGAGGTCACTCGTCTACCTGCAGTCGCTCAAATGGGCGGCGCAGGTCAAGGAAAGGGCGCGCTAGAGGAGAAAGAAGGACCCGCCTATCGTGCCCGTCGTGCCCAAAGACGAACTCTTCGAAAAGCACCTGAAAAAGGCGATCACCGAGATCAACGATCTCGGGCATGAGATCGCCGCCTCGGGTGATGGCCCGCGTGCGGCTGTGCTCGGATCGGGCCACCCGCTGGCCGACATCATATTGCTCAAGTACGACCCGAAGCCGGCCGAGCTGCAGGAGGGCGTCGCCTTCTTCGGCCGTTCCGGCCAAGCGATCTTGAAGTCGTTGCAGCGCTTGCGCGTGGATCCGATGGCGATCTACGGAACGAACTGCCTCAAGCTGGCCGGCGAGGACGCGGCCGAAGCGCTTCCGTTTCTGCTGCGCGAGCTGCACATCGTTCAGCCGCGGCTGCTCGTTGTCATTGGCGAGCAGGCGCTCCAGTTCGTGAACGAGCTCGACTTCCCGCTCTCGGAACAGCTCGAGCCCTCGCTCGGCGCTCTACAGCGCTTCACGCCAACGATCGAGGCGCTCTACTGCCCCGATATCGACGCCTCGCTCGACGAGCAAGCGGCCAAAACGGCGTTCTGGAAGTCCTTCAAGCTAATCGGGCCGTGGTGGGCAGAACAACCGCCGTACTGAGGCTCCGACCGACGCTCGCGGTCGGCTTCCTGTTGCTGCTCGGTCTCTACTACGCGAGCAGCGAGTTCCTGCCCGACCTGCCTGAATGGGCCGCGGTGCTCTGGGTCGGCTTCGCGCTCAGTGCCCTCGCTTTCGCACCGGTCATGCTCGCCCTGCCTCTGCGCCGTGCGCGCCCCCTCGCACTCGTCGCACTCGGCTTCGCGGCCATCGCGGTCGTCCTCTACCTGATCGGCGCTGATCTATACGCCTCGCTGCCCAAGCTTGCCGCCGCCGCGCTGCTCGGCTTTCTCTTCTTGCGCTACTTCGAGAAGCTGAGCTGGGTCGTACTACTCGCCCTCCTCATTCCGGCAGCCGACACGCTCTCGGTCTGGCGCGGTCCGACGCACTACGTGGTGACCGAAAAGCCGCAGGTCTTCGGCATCAGCTCCATCGCCTTCCCCGTCCCGGGCGAACGAACCATCACACTTCGCTGGAACGCGCCGGCGGGAACGCGCATCACCGGGTGGCGCGTGTATCGCCGCACGGGCAGCGGACGGGAGCTTCTAATGGCTCCAAACCCCCTCTGCCCACCTGCCGATCGTTGCGGTAAGGAGATTGTCTTCAGCGACGGGGCCGAGCCGGCCGGCAAGCAACTCAGTTACCGCGTCGTGACGCTGACTGGCGGCCGCGAGAGCGGAAAGGCGACCGTCGTCTTCCCGCCTGCAGGCGAGGGCGCTTCGCAGGCGACAGAAAAAACGGGCAAGCTCGCGCCGAGTAAGCTGCGAGCGAGTAGCGCACCCACTTCCGCCGGGCTCGGACTGCCTGACGTGCTCTTCTTCGCGCTCTTCCTCGGCGCGGCGGCCCGCTTCGGCCTGCGGCGCTACGCAACCTGGCTCGCACTAGTCGGCTCACTCGGCCTGACGACCGTACTGGCCGTCTACGCCGATCCCTTCAAGACAAGCGGGCTACCCGCCCTCCCCAGTATCTCGCTTGCATTCCTGCTCACGAACGCCGACCTGATCTGGCGCCGGTTACGAGGCGGTGCCGAGGTCGACATCGACTTCCGGCCGTGACCCGTGGCGCAGCCCAGGCGCTAGCAACGCCCAACGCCGAACAGTCGCTATCCAGAAAATGCCTCTCGCTTTCTCGGGGCGCCGTTGGCCGTGCTTCGCCGGAGGGGACAGTGCTCCTAGCACGGCCCCGTAGAGCGAAGTGCGGTCAGCGGCGTCAGGCGGCTCCGTAGGCCGGTCGCGCCCGGCCGGTAGGAGCCGCCGGCCGAGGAAGCGAGTGGCGCTAGTCGACACCGAGCACGGCTGAAAGTGGCTCGCGATCCGGGCTACTCGCCTGAAAGTACTCCGCCGGCTCGAAGCCGAACACGTCCGCGTACATGCTGACCGGGAAGGTCTGGGTGCGCGTGTTGAAGATACGCACGTTGCCGTTGTAGATGAAGCGCGCGGCCGAGATCTCGTCTTCGGTGTCGGCGATCTCCTTCTGCAGAGAGAGGTAGTTCTGCGAGGCGCGCAGATTCGGGTAGCTCTCGGCGACCGCGATCGCCCCACCGAGAGCGTCCGCGAGCTCCGACTCCGGTTCGCTCTTGGCGGCCGCACCGCTTGCTCTCTGAGCCTCGCTTCGCAACCGCGCCAGCTGCTCGAAGAGCGCGCTCTCGTGCGCCGCGTAGCCTCTGACAACCTCGACCAATCTCGGGATCAGATCGTGGCGGCGCTGGAGCTGCACGTCCACGTCCTGCCAGGCCTGGGTGACCTTGTTACGCAGGCGAACGAGGTGGTTGTAGGAAAGCGCGACCAGCAAAGCGGCGAAGGCAAGCAGCGCGAGAGCGGCGTAGAGCGGCGTCATGATGGCGATCGTCCGCCTTCGGGAGCGCTCATCGGTGACTGTGCCGTCGCGCCGGCCTCGTCGATCAGCCAGGCGGCGATCGGTTGCCAGCACTCGAGCAGCCGGTCGATCGCCTGCGGTCGTTTCGGGGAGAGCGTCTCTTCGACCAGGAAAGCGACTCTCGACCCCTGGATCTCGAAGCGGGCGCCGGCGTCCGGCAACGCGTGGTGGAAGTCAAGGATCTTGACCATGGCGCTCGGCGTGAGCAGCCTCACGGCCTCGTCTTCCAGTCCGTGCAGGCTGCTGACGCCGAAGTCCTGCATCAGCTCGATCGATTCGAGCTCGATCTGCGCGCCAATATCGGCGTGGTGACCGAAGAGCTTCTCGCCGACGTCGGCGGCGCGACTGCGCGGCGAGATCTGCAGCAGGTCGATCAGAGGTCGAGCGAGAGAGAGGTGCAAGACGACGTACGTGTTCACCTGCTGGCTACGGCCGCTGCCGACGATGCGCTTGTGTTGGTAGAGAACGGCATCGGATCCCGGCCAGAACCCGGAGAAGAAGTCGCTTGCGCGGCGCTTGTCTCCGCTGCAGAGGTACGGCGTATCCTCGAACGGCTCGCCCGAAGCCCGGTACGTCCAGCCTCGCGCCTCGGCCCAGCGAGCGAAGAACCGTTCTCGGGCGCGAACCCGAACTCGCGCAAGACCGGTGATGAAGGCGACCAGCGCTCCGATCACCATACCCGCAAAGACGTCCGCAGCCCGCTGCCGAGACCCGTCTCCGAGACCGTGCAGAAAGCCGAGCCCGGCTCCCACCACCGCACCGAGAGCCACGATATCCCAGTAGCCGAAGGAGCGGAGAAGGCGGCGATTCTCGTCGCTCGCGATCTCCTGGTAGTCGGGCTCGTTCATGCGCGGAGCTTAGATCCTAGAAGTGCTTCGTTTTGAGACGAGCTCCACAGACGAGCGAGCCCTGCCCCTACTGGGGACAGGGCTCGAACACGCGTCCCTTTCAGCGTCTCGGCGTTAGTTCTTCGTGCAGACCTTATTAGCCCACGCGGCGACATTCTTGCCGGCCTCGCCTAACTTCACGAGGTCCACTTTGGCCATCAACTGCATCAGCTGCTGGGTCTGTGCCGGCGTCAGTTTGGTCTGCCCGGGGGTCAAATGTAGTTTGGTAAGTGAACTGGCGGCGGCTGCGAGCGTCTCTAAATCGGCTTTCACCGACGCCGGAGCGACCTTGGCGAGTGCGTTAAGGCTGGCGACCTGCGCGGCGATGTTGCTCGGGAGTTTGCCGCTAGACGCATTGGTTACGGTCGACCCCGCGGCCAGGAGGTTCGCACATTCCTCGCTTGTGAGGTTCGACCCGCCCGACGCCGAGGTCGTCGTCGTAGGTGTAGTCGTCTTCGTCGTCGTCGACTTCTTCTTCGAGCCACAGCCGGGCGCGATCACCAATACGCCAACGAGGACGGCACAGATCAACTTCAGTCTCATGTACGGGGCCCCTTCCCAGCGCTCGCGCGCATGGATTCGCTTGCCGCGCGATCGTAGAACACGGCGGCCCTCGCCACAAGCGAAGTCGGTGCGAACTGAGCTACTCGATCGTCTCGCGCTCGAGCAGCGCGACCGTCTCGACGTGCGGCGTGTGCGGGAACATGTCGAGCGGACGGGCGCGGAGAAGCTCGTACCCGGCCTGCTCCCGCAGCAGCTTGAAGTCGCCGGCGAGAGTGGTCGGGTTACAAGAGACGTAGACGATGCGAGGCGCTCCGATCTCGGCCAGGCGGCGCAGTGCCTTGCCGGCGAGCCCGGCGCGGGGCGGATCGACCACCACGACGTCGGGCGAACCGGAGCGCTCCACCAACTCGCGCACGACCTGACCCACGTTGCCGGCGAAGAAGGCTTCGTTGCCGATGCCGTTTCGCTCAGCGTTCTCGAGCGCGCAGGCGACCGACTCCTCCGAGATCTCGATCCCCCACACCGAGCGCGCTTGCCGCGCCAGCGTCAGGCCGATCGTGCCGGTGCCGCAGTAGAGGTCCCAGACGGTCTCCTCTCCCGTCAGGCCCGCGTACTCGCCGGCCAGCGAGTAGAGCTTCTCTGCCATCAGCGTGTTCGTCTGCAGGAAGGCATTCGGCCGGATCCGGAAACGAAGACCGCAGAGCTCCTCCTCGATCGCCTCCTCGCCCCATAGGAGCTCGGCCGGAACGTTGGTGGTCTCACCCGCGCCCTCGTTCACCGCCCAGTAGATCGAGCGCACTTCGGGGAACTTCGTCAGCGAGCGGACGAGGAAGTCGGGGTCGAAGGGCTCGGCCGTGGCGGTTACGAGCACGACAAGCGCCTGACCGGTGTTGCGACCCTCGCGCACGACCAGGTGGCGCAGGTAACCGCGGTGGTCCTTCTGGTCGTAGGCCTCGAGTACCTCCTCACGCGCCCAGTCGACGACCGCGGCGCGGATCGAGTTGCCGAGCTCGGTCGTGAGCAGACAGCGCTCGATCGGCAGCAACTCGTCCCAGCGGCCGGCGCGGTGGAAGCCAAGCGCCGGGCCCTCGGGAGTGCGCGCGAACGAGTACTCGAGCTTGTTGCGGTAGCCGTAGATCTCCTCGGCCGGGATGATCGGCTCGAGCGGCGGCTCAGCGATGCCGGCGATGCGTACCAGCGCGTCCCGCACCTGCGCGGCCTTCGACTCGCACTGGATCTCGTAGGCGAGATCCTGGAAGCGACAGCCGCCGCAGCTGCCGAAGTAGGGGCAGGGCGCCTCGACCCGGCTCGGGCCCGGCTCCAGCACCTCGACCGTCTCGGCCTCGGCGTGGCTGCGCTTCACCTTGGTAACGCGGGCACGTACGAGATCGCCGGGAAGCCCGCGGCGGACGAAGAGGACGAAACCCTCCAAGCGCGCAACGCCGTTGCCACCGAAGGCGAGCGACTCGATCCGGAGCTCGAGCTCCTGTTCTTTGACGACGGGCGCGGGCATGAACCGGCAGCGTAGCTGTGACGAGCGCGGGTACCGGCGACGTATCTAGACCGCCGAACTTGAGTGCTCGCCGCCCGGCGCGTCAGGATCTCGTCAACCGCTCTCCGAGGAGGACCGATGAAGCACTCCACTCTCGCCCTTGCACTCGTCGCGCTGCTCGTGCTTGGCCTGACAACGGCCTGCGGCTCCAGCTCAACGAAGAGGACAATCACCGTCAGCGCCAGCGCGACTATCAAGGCGAAGCCGAATCTCATTAGCTTCTCTCTCGGCGTGAGCTCGAAGGACGCCAGTGCGAGCGCGGCACTCAACAAGAACTCTGCCGCCATGCGCCGTGTCATCGCCGCGATTAAGAAGCAAGGCGTCGCCGCGCGCGACATTCAGACCCAGAACATCGATGTCAGCCCGACGTACTCACACGGGCAGGTCAGCGGCTACAGCGCCTCCAACTCGATGAGCGTCGATCTGCACCAGATAAGTAAGGCCGGCGCTTTGATCACACACGCGACGGCGGCCGGCGCCAACCTGGAGGGTGGACTCAGCTTCTCGCTGGGGAACACGGATCTCACCTACCGGCAGGCGCTAGTCAAGGCGCTAGACAAGGCCAAGGCGAAAGCCGCCTCGATGGCCGAGCACGGCGGCCTCAGCCTGGGCAAGCCGGTCAGGATCAAGGAAGGAACCGAGAGCCTCGAGCCCGTCTACAGCGGCGCGTACAGAACAGCGGCATTATCGGTGGCGACGAAAGCCCCGGTTGAGTCTGGGCGTGTCTCGACGAGCGCATCGGTCACGGTCGTGTACTCGGCGAGCTAGACGCGCTTCTCAGCGCAACACAGTCACGCACACCTTGCGCGAGCGCGGGCCGTCGAACTCGCAGAAGAAGATCCCCTGCCAGGTGCCGAGCGCCAGCTTGCCGGCGTCGAGCGGAACCAGCACCTGCGGACCGATCAGCGCGGTGCGGATATGCGAGGAAGCGTTCTCGTCGCCGGGCTCCCAGTGCTTGAAGGGCCAGCCGTCATCGACCACCCGCTCCAGCGACATCTCCAGATCGCGAGCTACGTTCGGATCGGCGTGCTCGTTGATCGTTACACCGGCCGTTGTGTGCGGCACGTAGACGAGTACGGCCGAGCCCTCGACATCCTTGCCGAGCGCCTCGCGGATCGCCGAGGTGATGTCTAGAACCTGGGTTCGCCTCTCGGTTTTCACTGAGATCTCGTGCACGGCCATTATCCTAAGCGCATGGCGGGGAGCCTGGGACTCGAGCAGTCGCTGGACGAATATCGCGAGCGAGCCGATCGCTTCATCGCGGAGCTCGAGGAGGAGACATACCTCCACTTCGCCGGGCTCAAGCCAAGCTTCGAGCTCGGAGCGATCCACGAGCGCTACAGCGATCTCACCTCGTTGGAGCAAGCACGCTGGATAGGCGAGCGCGTCGACGGCGACGGGCGCATGCGCGAGCTCTGGCGTTTCGCTTGCGAGGGCTACCTGGGAGCGCTCACGCGCGCCGAGGAGGAGCGCCTGGCGACACTTGAGGCCGGGTTGGAAGCCGACATCGGCAGTGAGCGAATCGCCTTTCGCATGCTCGGCCCCGAGATCGCGAACTCCGAAGATCGCGAGCACCGCGAGCGGCTCGAACGGGCTCGTTGCTCTCTGGTAGAGAACGAGCTCAACCCGATCAAGCTCGACCTACGCAGGCGTCTGCGTGTGGCCGTACTCAAGCTGGGGAGCGAGTCGGCGATCGATCTCTACCGGCGTTTCGGCCTGCCCCTAGATGATTTGGCCGCTCAGTGCCGCTCGTTCCTCACCGAGACCGAGGAGCTCTACGAGCGCGCGCTGGAGCGGCTGCTTGGCATGCGACTCGGCCTCCGCCTCGACCAGGTGGCCCGCTACGACACGCCCAAGCTCTTCCGAGCCAGCCACTGGGACGCCGCTTTCCCCGCCGATCGCATGCTTGCGGCGCTCAAGGCGACCCTGGCCGGTCTCGGCATCGACCTCCGCAGCCAGAAGAACGTCGAGATCGACGTCGCCTCGCGGCCGAGCAAATCGCCGCGCGCCTTCTGCGCGCCGATCGAGGTACCGAACCGGATCGCGCTCGTGATCAACCCCATCGGCGGCCCGGACGACTGGCGAGCGCTCTTCCACGAGGCGGGCCACACCGAGCACTACGCCCACACCTCGGCGGATCTCGCCTTCGAATACCGTCGCCTCGGCGACGATGCGGTTACCGAGGGCTGGGCTTTCCTGTTCGAGGGGATGATCTCGACCCCGGCCTGGCTGACGAGACTGCTCGACGAGGAAAAAACGCGCGAGCTCTGCTGGGAGGGAGCGACACAGAAGCTCTACTTCGTGCGCCGGTACTGCGCCAAGCTCCTCTACGAGCTCGAGCTGCACGCTGCGACCGATCTGGCCGAGATGCCGGCGCGCTACGTGGAGTTGCTTCGGAACGCAACTCTGATCGAGCCGAGCGCAGCCGACTACCTGCGCGATCTCGACGAGGGCTTCTACTGCACGTCGTACCTGCGCGCCTGGGCTTTCGAGGCGCGTGTTCGCACCGCCCTCAGCGAGCGCTTCGGCCGCGAGTGGTTCAAGCGCCTCGAAGCAGGCGAGCTGCTGCGCGAGCTCTGGTCGCAGGGGCAGCGCCTGAACGCCGACGATCTCCTGCACCAGCTCGACGGCTCGCAGCTCGAGCTATCGGCGCTTGCAACCGAGTTGGAAGAGACGCTCGGCTGACGCAAGCGGAAGACGCCTTGGGCCGCCTCCCACTCGGTCTTCTTGGGGCCTATCCCGTTAGGGATGCGCGACCGAGGGGGTTGAGCCGTGGATGCCAGGGGCCGGACGGATCGTGAAGGCGCACTGGTTGTGCGTCAAACGGTCCGGGCGGTCACTGGCGCCGCGGGGCGGCCGCTTCGGTTGTGTAGGCCTAGCGGTATAGGCCCTTAGCCCGAAGCTAGTCCTTCTTGTGCGCCTTGCCCTCGATCGCGCCGGTACCTGCGACCGGGATGCGGTGCGGCTTCGGTTGCTCGGGCTTGTGGATGCGCAGCTCGAGCACTCCGTTCGAGTAACTCGCCTTGATGTCTGCCTCGGTCACGCCGACCGGCAGTGAGATCGTCCGCTCGAACGTACCGAAGTGGCGCTCGTAGCGATGGAAGCCGTCGTGAGAGCTGGTCTCCTCGCGCTCCCTCTCGGCACTGACACTGAGGGTGCCATCCTCGAACTCGACCGAGATCTTCTCCTCGGGAATGCCGGGTAGATCAAACGCGTAGACAACCTCGTTCTCGCTCTCCCAGACATCCAGAGCCGGAATCCAGCCGCGCGAGCCACGCTCGCCGGCGCTCCCGGCGACGACGCCACTCATCATCCTGCTCATCTCGTTCTGAAGGCCGGCGAGCTCCCTGAACGGATCGAATCGAACCAGTGTGGCCATCTCGTCTCCTCCCTCCTGCTACTTGATGGACTCGGAAGAATAAAACCTAAGCCTCTTATTGTCAAGGCTTCGGATCGTTAAACTCACCGCCTTCTCATGGCGAATCTGCCGACTAGCTCACTCAAGGGAAGACATTTCCTCCGCGTCGCGGACTGGAAGCCCGACGAGCTGAAATCGGTGCTCGATCTCGGCGATGAGCTGAAGATGCTCCTCGCCAGGGGCCGGCCGCACAAGCTTCTTCCGGGCCGCTCGCTGGCGCTGATCTTCAACAAGGCCTCGACCCGCACGCGCGTCTCCTTCGAGGTCGGCATCTGCCAGCTAGGCGGCACCGGGGTCAGTATCACGGCCGCGCATACGCATCTGGCCCGCGGCGAGACGCTCAAGGACACGGCCTGCGTGCTCTCGCGCTACGTCGATGCCATCGTCATCCGCACCGGCCCCCATTCCGACGTGGACGAGCTGGCGAGCTACTCCAGCGTCCCGGTCATCAACGCGCTCACCGACAGCTCTCATCCCTGCCAGGCCTTGGCGGATGTGATGACGATCCGCGAGCGCTATGGCCGGCTCCAGGGAATACGGCTCGCCTACCTTGGCGACGGCAACAACGTCTGCGCCTCGCTGATGGTTGCCGCGGCCAAACTCGGCATGAGCTTCGTCTGCGCCTGCCCGACCGGCTACGAGCCGACCGAGCAGGCTCAGGCGGACGCGCGCGAGGCAGCTGCGGAGTCCGGGGGCAGCATCGAGATCACACATGACCCGGAGCAGGCGGCGGCCGGCGCCGACGTTCTGTACACGGACGTCTGGGTAAGCATGGGCGAGGAGGAGGAGCGAGACGAGCGCCTGGCCGCGTTCCGCGGCTACGCGATCAACGAGCGGCTGCTCGAGCTCGCAAGCCCCGAGGCAGTCGTCATGCACTGCCTGCCGGCGCACTACGGCGAGGAGATCTCGGAAGAGATCGCGCACGGGCCCCGCTCGGCGATCTGGGATCAGGCGGAGAATCGCCTGCACGCCCAGAAGGCGCTGATGGCGCTGGTTATGCGCTAGTTTTCCGCCGAAAGTCCGCCCTCCTTCGGAGGGCCTGACGACTTTCGGCGGCGTGCCTTACTTACGAGTCACCGCGCCTGCGGTGCGTGTGTCTCGTCTGCTCCTAGTCGCGCCGCGGGCTGACCGAAGTTGGGAGCGGGGTCCGTGGTGAACAGTTGGGGACGGCGTTTGCTGAGCCGCGCCCGCCATGTCGGTCGCGGCAGCCGAGAATCGCCAATACGCCCAGAAGGCGCTAGTGGCGCTGTCATTGAACTAGGCCTTCGGCTTCGCATTATCTTCCGACTAAGTTCGCCGATATTCGGGAATACGGTGCAGCCAACCACGTTTGCACCGATAGATGAGGACTCTCGAACAGATACGCGAGCAGATCGAGCAGGCGAGCGACCGTCGGGCCGAGCTCTGGCACGAGCTTTCTGAAGGCCACGATCCGTCGGTCGCCGCCGAGCTTCACCAGCTCGAGCGCGAGATCGAGCGGCTCTGGGACGAGCAGCGCGCGGTGCGCGCGGCGATCCGCTTCGGCGATCGCGAGAAGATCCTCCGCCGCGCCCGCACCGAGGAGCGAATCGAGCGCTCCGCCGCCTGATCCGCCGAAAGTCCGCCCTCCTGCGGAGGGCATGACGACTTTCGGCGGTGAGACCTCCGTGCGAGTCACCGCGCCTGCGGCGCTTTGACTCGCCCTGCTCCTACGAGCGAGGCGGGCTGGCCCGGATTGGCGGCGGGGTTCGTAGCGTGAGGTTGGGGACGGCGTTTTGTGTGCCGCGCCCGCGCATGTCGGTCGCGGCGGCCACCGGCTCCGACCTCGACCCCGACCCCGACCCGTCGTACTCTCAGCGAGGAACGCAGTCCGTCTTGCAGAGCCACTTTTTCTGAGCCGGCGACCAGCGCCAGACCTCGTGGTGATCGCGACCGTCCGGAGCGTGATTCGCCTTGATCAAGACTTTCCAACTGACCGGCGCCTTGCGTTTGGCGATGACGACTTGGTCACCGACAACCGTCTGCAGCTTCGAGAAGCGAAGCGAGCGAACCTTCCGCTGGCGATAGAGCGTCAAAGTCTCGCCGACCGAGGCCGTCGCGTAGTCACGTACGGCGATCTCTACGCGGCGGTCACCGTTCAGGTCGCGTACCCACGCCTGCACGAGTCCGCTATCGCTACTCCCGGGGCTTTGGAAGACCTGGACGAGCTGGACGTAGAACCAAGCGCCCTTGCGGCGATCACTGACCCGAAAGTAGGTCGTCGGGCTAGACATCGCGCCTTGATGCAGGTCGTAGATCTGCACGCGCTCCAACGCCCGGTCGCGGTCGAGGTTCACCTTGAAGGTGTGCAGGCGGTACAGCGTGGGCAGAGGCACCTGCGAGTTGCCCAAGCCCGAGCTCGGCAAGACGAGAGGGGCTGGAGGAGAAGTGCGACCGAGACGAGAGCGGCGTTTCTCGACACAGGACGAGTATAGAACTGCTGGAACGGTAATCTCAAGCGCCCGGCATGACGGCTCGCGACGGATGGAGAAGGGCCAACCACAGGCGGGCTACACTGCAAGCGACGGGGCGTTAGCTCAGCTGGGAGAGCGCCGGCTTTGCATGCCGGAGGTCACCGGTTCGATCCCGGTACGCTCCATTGGCTCTACGACACGAGAAGCCGCATGGTTGAGCGGTAAACAGCTTCTCGCGAGCGCTCCTCGTTGACTGGCTGGTATCCGCTCAAATCCGCTCAGCGAAGGTATTGACTGGCCCATCACTGGCCCGCACTTTCGTCTGAGATCCGTCTATCTCGTTGGCGAGAAGGAGAGATGGGGGCAGTACCTATCTGGTGAAGACGTGTTCGAAAGAGCGTGAGGGTGCCGGAAAACCAATCCGCCCTCGATCACGCCGCGGCCTTGTACTCGTGAATGAGCCCTCCGAGCACGTCTCGA
>Ga0066798_10000234_pt1 | contig 30871 bp, 28 predicted proteins | sample PersoiDNA2013203_FD_70961 | JGI IMG/M metagenome (GOLD analysis project Ga0066798, IMG submission 70961) | Permafrost soil microbial communities from the Arctic, to analyse light accelerated degradation of dissolved organic matter (DOM) -... | ecosystem: Environmental > Terrestrial > Soil >... | reverse complement strand
GCGGACCGGGTAAAACCACGGTAGGCGCCAATCTAGGCGCGTTCTGCGCCGATGCAGGTCTTCGAACCCTACTTATTGATCTTGATAACCAGCCATCGTTGTCGTCGTTCTACGCGCTATTGCATGAAGCGCCAGGCGGCACCTATCAACTGATCGCGAATAATGAGACCCGGGCAGACCAGATCATCTCCCAGACCTGCATTCCCAATCTCTCGCTGATTCACTCGAATGACCCGTTCAACCAGTTGAGCAATCTGCTTTTGCACGCAGCTGACGGCCGTCTTCGTCTCAAAAATTTGATGCCGGCTTTTGAGGGCGACTTTGATCTGATTTTGATCGACACCCAAGGCGCGCGCTCCATCCTCTTGGAGATGGCGTTATTGGGCGCCCAAATGGCTATTTCCCCCATCACGCCGGATATGTTGACTGCTCGAGAGTTTCACCGCGGAATGCTCCAGCTCTACCGGGATCTTGAGCCATTGGCAGCACTTGGTGCTGTGACGCCCCCCCTGAATGTGGTGATCAACAAGCTTGACGCAACGAACGATGCAAGTCTGATTTATCAATCTTTAGCCGAGACCTTTTCAGACCATCCCCAGGTTCAGATGGTCCGCACGACAATCCCGGCGGCGGTGAGTTTTCGTCGTGCCGCCACCGAAGGTATTCCCGCTCACCGATTGGAGTATCGGCTTCCCACACACCGCCGCTCACCAACCGCGTTCAAGGTCATCAAAGACCTCTCCATGGAGCTGTTTCCCGAGTGGCGTTTGAAGTTTGAAACGCTGAGTGAGGAACGCCTGAGCCAGAACGTGTCGTTGATATCGAAGAGGGCGACCCTGGGGAGAGCGGCAGTATGAGCGCGCTTGATTTTGCCCCACCTCATTCAGTTGAGGCCGAGCAAGGCGTTATCGGTGGCCTGATGCTCGACAACTCCACGTGGGATCTCATTGCAGACATGATTACCGCAGACGATTTTTTCAGGCGTGACCATCGCCTGATTTACCTGGCGATCGAGACGCTTGCGCTGCGCGGTTTGCCCATTGATGTGGTTACCGTTCTCGAGTCATTGGATGAGCCAGATGAAGTAGGAGGCCTGAGCTACCTAGGAGAGTTAGCCAAGAACACTCCATCGGTTGCAAACATCTCGACCTACGCCGCCATCGTTCGTGAGCGTTCCCATCTTCGTCGGCTAGTCATGCTCGGATACGAATGCAGCCGCGAGGCATCCTCAAACCAAGCCAAGAGTGCTGAGGTCCAGGAGCTTGTTGAGCAAAAGCTCTTCCTGCTGGGGCAAGATAGGGGGCGGAGTGATTTTGTAGATGTGAAGCAGACGTTAATGGAGGTGGTCGAAAGGATCGACTACCACTTCAACGAAGGCGACAGCATCACCGGTATCCCTAGTGGGCTGGATGCGATGGATCAGGTTACGGGTGGTTTTCAAGATGCTGATTTGATCGTCATCGCAGCACGTCCTTCCATGGGCAAAACCAGCCTCGCGCTCAGTGTGGTGGACGCTGCCCTCCAGCAGAAGTCAACCAATACGGTTCAAATCTACAGTCAGGAGATGCCTGCTCACGCGTTGATGTTTCGTTTAATAGCGATCTTGGGCCAGCTCAACTTGGCGAATTTGATGCGCGGTCAACTGCGTGATGAAGATTGGCCCAAGGTGATCGCGGCGGTCGGCCGCATCAATGATTACGGTGAACGCCTCATTATTGATGACACTTCTAGTCTTACCCCCTCATTGCTACGGTCAAAGGTGCGGCGGGCAGCGCGGCGTTCGGGTATGCCTCGGTTGATCATGGTCGACTACCTCCAGTTGATGCGGCTGGATGGTAAGGAAAATCGCAACCTTGAGATCGCAGGTATCACCGCGTCGTTGAAAGCGTTGGCCAAGGAGTTCAATTGCCCTGTTATCGCGCTGTCGCAACTCAACCGTTCGGTAGAACAGCGAGCCGATAAGCGCCCATTCAATGGTGACCTTCGTGAGTCTGGTGCGATTGAGCAAGACGGTGACGTCATCATGTTCATCTACCGCGATGAGGTCTACCACCCCGAGACAAGTGACTGCGGAGTGGCAGAGCTCATCTTCGGCAAGCATCGCAATGGTCCAACCGGCACCGTTCGAGTCGCTTTCACACCTGAGCAGACACGCTTTTCAAACTTGTCCTGGGACCATCAGCGGAGTGCACAGTGATGGGGGTGTTCGACCAACGAGGACGCTGCTGTGACTGCGGCGCAGAATTTCCGCTGCACGTGTCGGTTAAGAAATTTGCAGGCGAGTCTCTGCCTGAGGGCGAAGTCGATATAGATACCTGCCCCGAATGTGGCAGTTACAGCGTAGAGGATGCGCTGATGATTCTAGGGAGCGACGACAACTGCGACGACACCTGCACAGTGGTTTTCCGACTCAGCAAGGAGCAGTTGGGTAGCAGTGATTTTCTTTATGCATTGGCCTGTCGCACTGATGGTTGGAAGGGGGTGGAGATACTGCAGGTTCAGTTGCCCGAATACTGTTGTGAGTTATCCGCCATAGAAGGGCGCAACCATGAGTGACGCCATCCTGATCATGGAGGTGAGCTAATGGCCGCCAAACTCATGTCGACGGACCAAATTAAAGGGAAGCTGTTGCAGGGTGCTTTTACGAACAGTGCATCTCTGGTGGCTCGGCTGTCTGATCCAATTGTCGACACACCAATGGTCCTGACGTTGGACCAGCTCAAGCCCTATGACCACAATCCCAGGCTGAACCGGAACCCTCGATACGATGACCTTCGTGCCTCAATTCAGAGTCGAGGCTTGGACGCACCGCCTCCTGTCACACGTCGGGAGGGTGAGGAGCATTTCATCATCCGCAACGGCGGCAATACACGCTTGGCCATTCTCAATGAGTTATGGCGGGAGACCGGAGAGGAATGCTTCTTTCGCGTTCACTGCTTGTTCAGGCCTTGGCCTAGTCGTGGGGAAATCGTTGCTCTCACTGGGCACTTAGCGGAAAGCGATCTCCATGGTGAACTGACCTTCATCGAGCGAGCTCTGGGAGTGGAGCGCGCGCGCGAGTTTTACCAGCTTGAGGTCGATACAGAGATCTCCCAAAGAGAATTGGCGAAGCTTCTGAAGCAGGATGGTTACCCAATCTCTCAGCCGCACATCAGTAAAATGCAGGATGCGGTGCGTTATCTCTTGCCGGCGATCCCTAACGCTTTGCATGCCGGACTTGGTAAACCTCAGATCGAAAAACTAACGAGTTTGCGCCGTTCGAGCGAAAAGGCTTGGCTTAAGCATGCTGGGGCAACACCTCAAGAAATTGAACATGAGCATCTGTTCCAAGAGGTGCTTTCTCTCTTCGACCAAGGCGAGTTTAGTTACGAGCGTTTCCAGGATGAACTGCTCCATAAAATGGGGCAGCTGTTGGGGCAGGACTACAACAGTTTGAAGCTGGATGTGCTCGAGCCAGATCGTTCATATCCGATCGAGCGGCCTGAACCTGCCCTCCGCGGCCGCGATCTGACTCCTCAGGTTCATGCCGTCGCTCCACTCGCACAGCGACCTCAGCAAGTATCGGACAGCGATGGATTGGGGCAAAACGCTCCTGATGAGTTGGCACAACCGGATGAGCCGGTGTTCATGCTTCATGAGGATGAGCAACAAGCGCGTATGCAGTCCAATACGCTTTCCCCTATTGCAGGAGTTACAACGCGGACTCAGGCTATCAAACATCAGTTGGCGCAAGCGACTGGTGAAGCGATTCCGCATTTCGAGGACTCTTGCCTTCAGTCCATTCCCATCCAGGCGGGTGGGCTTCATCCGGTCGCTGACCTTTGGTACATCGAGCGTGCTGTTGACTCGCCTGATTCGTTGCGCCAGGCCATTTTCGGCCTGGTACAGGACATAGCGTCTGAAGTGTCGCTTCCTCATGAACACTTCACCCAGAGTCATTGGGGGATTGGCTTTCTATGTGCTCGACCCACTGATTGGGGTAACGATCTTTTTTCAGAAACTCCCATAACACTCAGTCCCGAGGCCTATACGGTCCTCAATCTTCTCGATGGGTTGAGTGGGCGTTTCGCTCCGGCTTTGAACCTGCTTCGGGAGCAAGCAGAAGATCAGGTGATACCTGAGATGAATAGCTATCGCTTTCTCGCCGAGTTGGGGCAACTCCTGCTCGGCGGCTCCCCCTTGAAAGACCAACCGGCCTCTCTATCTGGTCGACTAAGTGATGTTGCCCTGGTCAAGCTGTTCAGAGTTATACGCCTCGGGCGTCGGCTCATTGAGTTGGAATCCAAGCAGTCTTTTTGCGATGTCACCCAATAACCACGGAGTGGTGGAGGTTTCTGTGCATCCCTTAAATCTGGCAGTCGCCTTTCAGATTTTGAACAACATCAAAAATGGCCAGTTGCGCAGCTGTCTGGCTATGGGTTTTGAAGAGAACGACCTGAAGACACTGATTGACCCGCTTTGCATGGGGGCGCTCGTCAACTCACCGGTACCTTGGTTCAAAGTAGTGGTGGACGGTGTTGCAGTGCGACGAGTACTCGCACACGCAAAAAACACTGACGAAGATGAACTGATCAATCGTGCAATATCCCTTGGGGCAAGTTCTCCAATGATTCTTGAGCTCTTCGGGCTTCCGCCCAAGGAGTCAGCAATTAGGCGGGAGATTCTGGGCGTGCCGCATCGTAGAGGGCGCTGGCCTCATGTTGGTCCTGAGGATGAGGCAAATCTTTGGAAGCATTGGGTCAGCCTTACCAAAGAGCTGGGCACCAATCTGGGGGATCCTCGATCTATTCTTGATGTGGCAATGTTGATGGCTGAGCGTGAGCGCAGTCTGAATCTCGCGATCATCTGGAGCGCCATTCAGAGCTGGATTGAGCAGGATTTGGTGTGATGGGAGGAGGAGGCAACTCCCGGTTCAACCCAGGGAACCTTGATGCGCTAAATGCTTTGCTCGACTCGGCCAGCGCGGCCCTCAGCGAGACTCGAACTGATAAGCATGCGACGTCGAAAAGTGAGAGGCCGTCGACGCGGCCGCTCACGCCTATTCTGGATACGGAGAGAACCGGGATTATCTTCACCGGTAATCCACATGAGGCAGTGCCAAGGAGGCTGTTGCTGGATAACCGCCTTACCCCATTGGAGCGTAATGCCTGGCAGGTCTTTCGCTTGCTGCTCAATGATGATGGCCTGACGTCCTTCCCTACCTACGAGCAACTACGTCCTTATTTGGCATCCACACCCTTTAAGTTGGCGTCCAGAGAAACTGTGGCCAAAGCCCTGACGGCCTTGCGCATGACTCGCTGGCTCAGTCTTGGAGGACGAGTGCGCGATGAGTCCACAGGGCAAATGAAGGGCAATATTTACCTACTGCACGATGAGCCAGTGAGCATTGCTGAAGCAGTCTTGTTGGACAGTGGTTACTTGGAGTTGATAGCGGAATGCGTAGGCCACTCAAACAAGTCGATCCGGGACGTTGCAGCCCATGTCTTTGAGGAGCTAGCAACTGACCCCTACCTTCGCGAGAACGCCCTGCCTTCACATTTTGAGAAGCTGCAGCAGCGAATGGTGGGGCAGGGGTGGACCAACGCTACAATTGCTCAAGCTGGGGCAAGTGAATCCGTACTCAGTAGAAACGAATCCGAACTCAGTGAAAAGACCCCAGTTCGGAATCACGTTGGACCGAGTTCGGATTCCGAACTCAGCCGAAAAGCTTGTGTCGTGAGCCTAGTTCGGAATCCGAACTCATCTAGTACTAGTACTCATACAGATGTTTGTAAAAACACAGTACCGCGGGCGCGCGAGGATCTGCGATTACCCGAGCAACTCCTCCAGCTTGCCTCAGAGCAGCGGCGTACCGTCATGGTAGCGCTTGGATCAATTCAGCCTGGGTTGCAGCAAAAAGTGCTGGATCAGTGGGCTGCAAGGTGCGTCAGTGCGGAGGTGCGCAACCCTGCGGGATACCTATTCGGCATGATCCAGAAGGCTCAACGCGGTGAGTTCAATCAAGGCAGTGACAACGGTGGCGGTAATAGACCTCCCAATGCTCGCAGCGGGTCAGGGAGAGCCGTGTCGGCTCGAGTACCGCACCTATCTGAGACGTTGATACAGCGCGACAAACCGACGTCTGAGAGCCTTCTGGCGGGTCGTGAAGGTATGAACGCGATTATGGAGCTCCTGAGGTCTGGACCAAGACCATAGGTGAGTGGAGTGATTCCAGTGGAATCACTCTTGTCCGAGCAGCATGCTGATTCCACTGGAATCATGCTGGCAGACCGCTTCTTTGATTCCAGTGGAATCAGCTCGCTGGGTTTGTTGGACCATTCCCTCAGCTTGGGAGGCGCTCTCAAAACAGCCCGTCTACGAATCTGTTTCCGGACTGACGACGATCTTGTTCCCCGCAACACTGATGCAGTGACATCTACTTGCAGGAGCAATCCATGTCTGACCTTGTTCAACTAAATCTTGGCCCGTTGCGCAGTGCCATGAAGCTCACTCTCCATACCCATCATGCGGCCCGTGTCTGGCATGGTAGACCTGCAGGGAATGGCAAAAACGGCATTATTGGGTTGAGTGGCTTTGTCAGCTTGATGAACAGAATGAAGCGCGCGGCGGAGCAGGATGACCCTTATGCAGACTTCTGGCTGATCCGAATTCATGAAAAACTTGAGTCTTCAAAATCCGAACTGGGAGAAATAAAAGCCCGGTTGGACCAGTCCATGAACAGTCTGCCTGAAGCATTGAGTGTGGGGGAGAACCTCAACGTTCACCCGGTCACGCTTCCGGTCTACATCAACTCTCCGTTTGGCTTTTTGGCTGTATACCTCCTCATCGCCTATGACGACATGGTTCGTCGGTTGCTGCTGGCTCACCACACAGCGTTGATGGGCCGGCGAGACATGGAAGTCTGGATCAACGCCGGGGGGTACGTGCTGCGTAGTCTCTTTGGGTTGGCCCAACAATACAAAGTCTCGGGCGCCACGCGTGATGACTTTGTGACGAACAATGCGGTCGCCCGGGAGGCTCGAGAGAGGTATGGAGAGCTGCCACAGGACGTCCTGGAAGGGATACGCCGCTGTGAGTTTGCGCCTCCGATATACCAGCGTCGACCACGGGAAGGAGGGCAGGACGATGATCCAGATGACGATCCGGATAGCCCACTCAGCATCGCTCCAGTGGAAACCATAATGCCAACAGAAGCGGTTGGAGGATGAGTCGATGGTTCATTCCGAAGATGCCACCGGCGCTGTCACTGCTGCCGAATCGACGGTAGATGCGAAACACATTGCCTTCCAGCCGTTGCAACAGAGTGCCTTCTCATCGATAGAACACACTGCCTTCCTTAAAGGGCTTTTAAAGCCTTTTAAGGGTAAGGGGGAGCTCATCCAATTTGGTGACGTGTGCAGTCGGCTCATGAGCAGCCTGATTCAGTTAGCTACCGATGACGTGCTGGCTCAGGCTGAACGTTATCCGTTCACGTTGCTCCCCATTCGTATGACACGGCAGTCGACTGGAGCGGGCACGGTATTTCTGCGCTGGAGCCGAATGGATCGCAGCAAGATGGGAGTCGATCTATGGGTTGACCTGTTAGGCAATGACAAGACGCCGATCAGCCTGGTTCCGGATCTTTACGCCATGGAGCTTCAGCGCATAACGATCAACATGCAGATCAGCTTAATCCACAGTATCAGCCGACAGGCGTTTTTGTGTGCTTCCAAAATCCGAGTTGCCGAACAGATTTATCAGCAGCGAATTTCTCAGCAGGTCTCAAGCAATACAACGGAGGTATGACCATGTCCACCAAGTTTTGGGGCGAGGGGAACATCGGCACGAAGCCCGAGTTCAGGGAGTTTGCGAACGGCAACAAAGAACCCAGGCGACTGCTCAGACTCAACGTCTACTTTGACAACCCGGTGCCTAAGGGTGATGGAGAGTATGAAGATCGTGGTGGTTTCTGGGCGAACGTGGAGCTTTGGCATAAAGATGCAGAGCGCTACTCGGAGCTTTACAGTAAAAGCATGCGGGTGCTGGTGATAGGTCGCATGGTCATGGACAAGTGGGAGGATGACAGTGGCGAGGAGTGCAGTGCGATGAAGGTGCAGGCTAGCCGGGTGGGGATTTTGCCGAACCGTCTTCAGAGTTTGATGGTGAGATCGAACGATCAGGCGTCATCTGAAATGTAGATTAAAAAAACTATATTTGGCGGTTAACCATTCCTCCTTCAACCCACGGCGGCCGCTATAAGGCACAAGAACACGGTAGATTAGCCGGCCACACTGTGGAGTGGGTGCCACTGTTTGTGAACTCAACAAGATCAGCAAGAACTTCAGTTTCGGATCGATCTATTGGTGTCTGCATGCGGCATTACTCAGAGGGATACATCAGTCAAAGATGCGCAAGTATCTAGGACTACTGTCAATCTTGCGTAGGTGCCTAGGATAAAGGGGACGGATTTATTTTCTCAACTCAAAACGTCCGCTCTTGGCCGGTTAACGACCGTCGCTCTGATTAGCCATCCTTGTCTTTCCACACGTGGAGGACTTGTCATGAACATCATCGCTACCTGCAGCCGTTAGCCCTGGAACAAAGGAAAACTCGTCGGGCAGAAAGCCCCACTCCGACTGAGAGATATCTGGGCCATCCGAGTAAGGCTTCAAATTGCAGAAAGAACTCGGGATCTGCTCTCTTCGATTTGGCCATCGACAGTAAGCTTCGAGCCTGCGACTTAACCAAGCTCCGCGTGCGCGATGTCGCCCATGGCGAGCACGTATCGTCACGAGCCATGGTGATGCAGCAGAAAACGCAGCGGCCAGTGCAGTTTGAGATCACTGAGCAAACACGGTCGGCTCTCGTGGCCTGGACACATCAGGCCCAACTACGCGGCGAGGACTGCCTTTTTCCTAGCCGGCTGCATACCTCAGACCATCTATCCACTCGTCAGTACGCTCGTATCGTCAAAGGCTGGGTGAAAGCCGTAGGACTTGATCCAGCCATGTATGGCACTCACACAATGAGGCGTACGAACGCATCACTAATCTATCGCAGAACGAAGAACCTGCAGGCGGTTCAGTTGCTGCTCGGCCATACGAAGCTGGAGGGCACTGCTCGATATCTGGGGATTGAGGTCGATGACGCCCTGGAGATGGCGGAACAGACTGAGGTTTGATCATGCATAGCGACGGTCGAAGTCAGGCCGCCGCTAACCGGTCAGAAGCGGTCATTGGGATGTGCCTATAAAATTAGTTGATTCAATGGGCATCACAAATGACTGTGTTTTGCCTCGGACTGGATGCGGCCAACCTAGTAGAAGCTTACTGTGCCGGAAACGCCGTCGTGCCGAAAGTTGCGGAGTGGATTGCGCGGAGTCTTATGGAAGCAGGTTGAATTGGGTCAAGTCTCATCGCCCTGCATAGAGGGCTTCGTCGCCAGTTGGCCTAGCCCAATAATATTTTCTTTGTGGTCCAACATATTCTACAGTCCTTACCTCAATAAACAATTCGGCACAGATCCATGAAGAAGGTCTACATTGCTAACTTTGGGCGCAAAAATTACGAATGGCCCGAATGCCTAAAGAAAAACACAGTCGCGACAATGAATAACCTGGATGCGCATGCCGCTTGGTTGGATAACGATCGGGATGCGTACCATGAAATCTCCATGCGCCCAACTAACTTTCTAGACAATAAACCGCCTACCCCTGCAGTTACCACAAAATGGTTCAATGCGACCACAACGGTAAACGACACTGCTGGGGATATCTGGATGCATTGCGATCAGAATCACCTATGGTGGACGGAGTCGACTGCCGCTGCCTGCGAAATTTACCAAATGACTGAACCCGTTGAGATAGGTGCTCGACCTATCCTTGTCTACCACAAACCCTGCCTACCGTGGTCTAGCACGAATAAAAAAGGTAGGCCTTTAAGCTGGAAAAGTCTGCATCCGAAAGCGAGGCAGATTTTTTTTACACAAGGCACCCTAGCGGCGTTATCTCTGGAAAACGCAGACTACGCTAGAGCTTTGATTGATGACGCAAACCTCTCAGAATGGCATGACCTTCCGAAATGGAAAGAGGTATTGCTGAACTCAAAAAAGACTTTGGGCTCCAGCTTTACCCCTCTAGAAAGAGCTTGCTATCGAATGGCTCTGACTGCTCTGTCGACGGCGGCTCAATCCAATGGGCAAGAAGTGGTAAGGACCCTAAAAAACAAGTTAATGAGTCTTTCACTAGATGATATGAGAGAGCTACTGGCTGAGCTTTTCATAGCACAAGAAGGGTTATGTGCTTTGACGGATATACCTCTTCAACTTGATGGTGAGCATGATGAAGACCAATTTTTATGCTCACTGGATCGGATCAACAGTGATGGACACTATGACCGAGACAACGTGCAGATCGTTTGTAGGTTCGCTAATCGCTGGAAATCCGATAGTGATAACGAGGAATTCAAACGGCTCGTTGATGCAATTAGGAGGCACTAGCTTTCCTCATGCATAGGTTGTAGTCCTTGAATTGCCCTTGGTTCTGAAGACACAACTGACAGGCAGCTATGGGTCGGTTTCTGCCGGTCAAGACAGGTGCCTTTCGGCCATTAGCAGCACTTTGCGATAGGCCGCAATCGGACAAAGAATGCTGTACGCTTTTTTAGCCATAGTAGTAGCGCAATTGAGCACTTTTTAATGGATGTCTGGCGTAGGGACGTTTACGAAGAAGAGCCTCAACACACGCTGAATTGCACCAGTGCCATGCAGGATGAGATTGAGAGGGCCAGAAGCTATACCTGTAACTCTACAAGTCACTCCTTGCCAAAATTCCGGCGCCAAAAAGCACTCTCTATGTTTCTGTCAGCGCGTTTGAACTATGGGTAGTCGCTACCAGTGCCAACTAGCTCTCTCAATACCTTTTCGTAATAAGCGTAACTCTCTTTTAATATAAGTAGCCTCATTTTGTGTAGCTAGACTTCGGTCCGAGGCCCTTCATAAGTGGATTCAACTGGGTTCTAGGTGTAATTAGTTTACGCAAAAAGGCTTTAGCGAAAGTTCAGCTTTCAACTATTAGCCGGATCTCACTCTGGCTCTAGACTTAACTTTAAATAGGTGGACCACTCTTGCTCCAGTAGAAGTTACCGGCTAGCTGATGCAGTTGAAGATTTATCGGCGGTTGGACCAGAGTGAAATAGCGTTTATTCCTCCTTTACGCCAACGAGGACCGAAACGATGACGGATATCCAGCAGCTTGTTCCACGGGTGCCAAAGCCTCCCATGCGGCGGCTGCGCGTATACGCTTTCGATCCACAGTCTTCGGTGGAACTGAAGACTGCAGTAATTAATGACACGGTAATCGAGCTTCCATGGGAAACACGTTGGGAAGACCAGTTGGAGCCAGGGCCCATTAACGACTATCTCGAGGTGATCGATTACGATCCCAGTTCAGACCTTTTTTACGCCCCTGTTGATCTCAACGCCCCCTTTCTGCTGGCTCAAGATGGGTTACCACCGTCCGAAGGTTGCCCGCAGTTCCATCAGCAGATGGTGTTTGCGGTTGCAATGCGCACCATCCGTAATTTCGAGCGGGCGCTTGGTCGCGTGGTCTTGTGGGCTGGCGACAGGAATGCATCGCAAGACACGCCGGATCGGAGTTTCACACGTCGGCTGCGGATCTATCCCCACGGCCTTCGCGAAAAGAATGCCTATTACAGCCCCAGCAAGCGCGCGCTGCTTTTCGGGTACTTCAAGCATCCAGAAGGTGATACCGCTTCCAGTAGCTGGGTCTTCACCTGTCTCTCACAAGACATCGTTGCCCATGAGACAACGCATGCGATTCTTCACGGAATGCAGCAGCGCTCGATCGAGTCCTCCAATCTCGACTCACTGGCCTTTCATGAGGCTTTTGCCGATATCATTGCGCTACTCCAGCATTTCAGTTTGACGAATGTCGTACGGCATCAGCTGGCGCAGAGTAAAGGTTCGCTGCGCGAGCCGGGACTGTTGAATGGACTTGCACTTCAGTTTGGGCACGCGACGGGACGTCGCGGGGCCTTGCGCTATGCCCTGCAGTATCTGGGGGCGCCCGTAAAATCGGCCGGAGCTACATCCCTGGCCGATGCGAAATGCGATGGCGAAATCAAGCCCCCCAAGAAACTCTCCGAGACGTTCGAAGCGCACGCGCGTGGTGGATTTCTCGTTGCCGCCATCTTTGATGCATTCGTTACCATTTACGAGCACAGGACTGCCGATCTCTTCCGCCTCGCGCGGTCGAGTACTGCACCCGATCAGGATTATCTCTCTGCCGAGCTCGTTGACCGTTTGGCTGCCGAGGCCGGAAGGGCCGCGGACCAAGTGCTTCGCATGTGCGTGCGGGCGCTGGACTATACCCCCCCTGTTGACCTTCACTTTGGCGAATATTTGCGGGCAATCATCACGGCCGATACGGATCTGGTGACTAACGATCCGATGCGTTATCGCATCGCTTTCGTCGAAGCCTTTAGAAAGCGTGGCATCACCGTGCCCGGTTGCATCTCGATGGCACCCGACAGCTTGCTATGGGACGAGCCGGATCTTTCTGAGACCCCCGAGTTTGGTGTGGCTGGCGGAAATCCCGAAGAGGGGCTCAGCAACGTCTTCTCCGAATTGTTGGCCTCACTCAAACTGTCCATTTCACTCGGGCCCATGCACGCGTCGAGCGTGCATGGAGCCTCTGGCGGTGGGCGACGCAACCTGCGCGAAGCCGCTGTCGGCGTAATCCAGCGTAACCAGTTACTCATTCACGAGTGGTTCAAGGAAGACAGTGCGTTCGACGAGGGTTGGGAGAAGCTGGTCGGCATGCGTCTGCTTGCCTTCGATGATCCTCGTCGCAAGGCGCCCCTGACCAACGTCCCTACGTTGTGGACAGGCAAGGCGAATGAGAATGGCGAATATTCCAAGGTTCCGAAGTTCGAGGTGCATTCAGCGCGGATCGCTCGGCGAGCTGGTCCCGAAGGGCAAGAGACGCATCAACTGATCATCCAGATGACGCAGAAACGACGTGGGTACGACGATCCGATCGACCAGGAAAAGGCGGATGCGGGTAACCCTGATCTCCTCGCGCGGGACCCCGATTTCTGGTTCCGCGGTGGCGCCACCATTCATATTGATCTGCGCGATGGCAAGTTGATTCGCATCATCAGAAAGAATGTTTGCGACGACAAGCGTTTGGCTGCCCAGCGCGATTTCCGCACGGGAAAAATCTCGGGACAGGCGATTGGCTCACGTGCGAGCGCCAATCTTGAGCCATTCGCCTTCCTGCACAGGAGCCAAGAATGACTCGACAAAAGAAAGTCGGCCCCGCTAACGCCACGGGCCAAATAATTGTGCGCATGTACCGGGCGTTGGGTGCTCAAGGGCGCGAATATGCCGGCTATCTGGGCGATTGTTTCCTTATCCGCGTGCTCGACGGCGATAAACCACCTGCACACATCTTGATCGACTTTGGCATTCTGATGGGCAGTGCACAGGCCGAAGAGCGTATGCGACAAATTGCTACCGATATCGTCAAGACGACAGGTGGCACGTTCGCGGCGGACGGCAGTGTAGTGAAAAAAGGCTCGCTCGATTTGCTGGTCATCACCCACGAACACTGGGACCACATCTCTGGTTTTTCGCAGGCGCAGGACATCATCTTCGGCGGTCTTACCATCAATAAACTCTGGATGGCCTGGACGGAGGATGACAACGATGACTTTGCTAATCAGCTACGCCAGGATCGCGACAAGCGCGGCGTTGCATTGGCGGCGCTTTCGGAAATCATTCAGCGGGCTGCTGAGAGTCCAACCCCATCGCCGTTTGCCGCTGATCGACAGGTCGCGCTTTCCGGGCTCGACGCTTTTTTAGGACCACTTGTCGCAAGCAGTGGGGCCGAGCCGGCCAGTTCCGCGCTCGCTGCCGCGCAGGTCAAAGCCAAGCGACTTAAAGGCCGAGACATCATGGAAAAGGTGAAGGCTGAGGCACTCTCTAAGGAGTTCTTGTCACCCGGTCAGGTTGTCGCCGCTCCCGGAACACTGAAGGCCTTTGTTCTTGGCCCTCCGCGCAAATGGGACAGGCTGAAAAAGGACAAACCTTCGTCGGGCCCGGCGAAAGAGACTTATCTCGATAACAGGGCCTTTGAGGATATTCTGTTCCGTCTGGTAGACGGTGAGCCTCACGACCCCGATAACGACTTGCCGTTCGCAAGTCGATCACATCGCATCCGTACAGACCAGGTTCGTGCGGCGGACAATGCGTCGAGCGCCATCGATGTGTGCACCGACAACGGTGTGCTTCGCTGGCTCAATGAGCACTATTGCAGTGGGACCGATAGAGACGGACGCGATCAATCGCGACGGACAATCGATTCCGATTGGCTCGGTGCCGCCGGCCCGCTTGCTCTGCAACTCGACTCTGATACCAACAATACGAGCCTGGTGCTTGCGTTTGAGCTTCCCGACGGAACCTTCATGCTTTTTCCTGGCGATGCACAGGTTGGCAATTGGTTGTCCTGGCACGATCAGAACTACAAGGATGAGACTCGAGAGCTCTCGGCGACTCAGATCCTAGGGCGTGTGCGCTTTTACAAGGTTGGGCACCATGGTAGTGACAACGCAACGATCAAGGAGAAAGGCCTCGACCTGATGACTCACCGCGAGCTGGTGGCCGCGATTTCCACGGACGAGGCCTTCGGCAAGCAGCAAGGCGCAAAAGGTTGGCAGATGCCTAATCCTCTTCTAAAGGAGGCCATTCTGGCGGCAACCAAAGGACGAACGTTTCGCAACGATGACGCCCTCAATGCGGACTACACGCCGTTCAAACAGTCTCTGAATTCCACGGACCTCTACCTTGAGTACACCGTGATTTAATCCGACGGAGTAAACACTATGGTTTTCGATCTGGAGCACGCCAAACGATTTCTTGCCACCGCCAGCTTGCCGTCGCAACCGGAGGTATTCGCTGCCGCCGATGGCATGGGAATGCCAGAGTTGGAAACGTCCAGGCAGCAGTCACTGGTAGTCGGCTCGAATGTCGTGTCGTTCACTACAGGTGTTGAAGCCGACGTGCGACAAGCCATCACTGATTCTTCGCTCTTCGCGCAGCTTGCTGCAGCCAAGGCGGTTGGCACCAATACCGATCCGCTGGTGTTCTTCGATGCCTATTTCAGCAACCTGGTTGCAATCGGTTGGGTGATCCAGAAAAAGGAGACTGCAGAGTTCACCTACAAGGGTGATGCTTTCGACGTGCATGAAGCGATCATCGGCGTTATCACGGCGTTTCTGAGCCCGATTGCCGGCGCCGCTGCGGCAGTCCTCGCCGTGCTGAATGGCTTGCACAACATGGACAAGGATGCCCCGTTTATCACGCTCTTCAACAAGCAGAGCCAGCATGGGGAGATTGGCCGCTTCCAGTTCACCTATGTCTACCCGGACCCCGATCACGGTCTCATGGCGGAAGCCATGGCGTTCTCCCTCCAGGCCGACAATACCTTGACACAAGTCCTGTTCTTTAAACTGCAAAAAGGCCAAACATCGTTGCTGCGCAGCACGGGCGGCCTTTCAATCGATGCTGGTGCGATGAAGACCCTGCAACCACAGCTGTCCGCGAGGATGAATGCGTATCGCAAAATCTATATCGCGGGCGTTGAACTCGGCGTCCTCTGACAGGAGAGATAAACCATGGCCAAATGCCCATTTGCCGAACAACGCCCAATTACCGGCAGCAGCGGGAGTTACACGGGCGGCGTCTTCAAAATTGTTCATCACACGACAGAGGGTGGTAGCGCAGAGGGCGCCTTTGCTGCGTTCAAGTCCAACCGGTCGGACCCGCACTTCACGGTGGACGCCAGCAAAATTTACCAGCATATCGATACCGACACCGCGGCGCGCTCGCTGCGCAATGCAAAAGGCGGTGTACAGACCAACCGCGATCGCGCCCTGCAGATAGAAGTTGTCGGTTTTGCTGGTAAAACCAAAAACAAAGCGACACTGAAGAATCTTGCGCGCCTCTGCCGTTGGCTCGAACAGACCCATGACGTCCCATTAGTCTGGCCGGCAGGGTTGCCCAAGCCCGCCAAAAACGGCAAAGATCCGGGCGGTCATTTGCGTAGCACGGACGCCTGGGCCAAAGGCGGACATTTCGGGCACTGCCATGTGCCCGAAAACACACATTGGGATCCCGCCTACACGAAGGCTGAGGTCGAGTACCTGATGGCGGCAAAATTTGATGCCGCGGGCAAGCTAACCAATGCCCAGGACCCTGCCGTTGTCGCACTGGAAAATCAGCCGATGGCAATAGACGGCGATGCGACATTCGAGACCATGGGGGATCATGCCGATGTTGGGGAGGCACCGACGAGCAACGTAGAGCCCGTCAATGTGGCACTGAGTAAGCAGTCGGAGTCTGCAGCACGTCGCCTGGAGCCAGGCGTAGGGCTGTGTCTATCTGGTGGTGGTTACCGCGCCATGCTGTTTCACGTGGGAAGCCTTTGGCGCCTCTATGAAGCCGGTCAGCTCTTTACGCTGCAGCGTATTTCGAGCGTGTCAGGAGGCTCGATCACCAGCGCGGTTCTCGCCTTGGCCTGGAAGCATCTACCATTTGATGGCGCACGGGCACCCTTCGAGGCCCGTGTGGCCGGCCCCATTCGTGAGCTTGCAAGACGGACGCTTGACGCCGAAGCGATCATCGGCGGCATTCTGCTTCCCGGCAGTATTGGTGAGAAAGTCGCTGCGGCCTATGACAAGTACCTTTTCCACGGTGCAACATTGCAGGACCTGCCTGATACCCCTCGCTTCATAATCAATGCCACCAACGTGCAATCCGGCGTGCTGTGGCGTTTTTCCAAACCTTACATGGGCGACTATCGCGTCGGCCGCATCGAGAAGCCTGATTTTTCGATCGCCCGGGCGGTCGCCGCCTCTTCAGCCTTTCCCCCGGTGCTATCACCGCTGACCATCGAACTTCATCCGGCCGCTTTTAAACCTGGCTCGGGCGACGACCTGCAACGGCCACCTTTTACCTCAGATGTCGTGCTGGCCGACGGCGGCGTTTATGACAATCTGGGCCTTGAGACCGTTTGGAAACGCTACGAAACGGTTCTTGTCAGCGACGCTGGCGCCAAAATAAAACCAGAGGAAGAGCCTAAACATGATTGGCCACGTCATGCCTATCGCGTCCTGGATCTGATCGACAATCAGGTTCGTAGTCTGCGCAAACGCGCGCTCATCTCGAGCTATCAAGCCAACGCTGGTGACCCCGGCAAGCGCCAGGGAGCCTATTGGGGAATAGGCACCCAATACAATCTCTACTCGAGTCGCGCACTCAATCTCAGTTGTGCTCCAGCGCGTATTCTGGAACTGGCCAGTATCGCTACGCGCTTGAAGCGCATGGATGAGGATGTGCAAGAGCGGTTGATCAATTGGGGTTACGCCGTTACGGATGCAGCGTTGCGAACTCATCTGGATCCCGGGCTTACTCAACCTGCAGCGTTTCCCTATCCCGATAGCGGTGTCTGACACGAGCGGCAGAGGGCCGCTCGTTCCCTACCTGCATGCGAGTAGAGCTTGAATCGCGTCGCAGTAGGGGCTGTTGGGCGATTATCAGAGCCTTGATTTAGGTTGACTGACTTGCTCAGGGCGTGAAGCGGATTTTCGGAAACTGAACTTTGGCGATTGCAGGCCCGAGCAGGGCAAAACCAAAAAATGGCTTTGAAAATATACCAGCAGTTTTGAAAGTACGATTCGCGAGCTATGCTGGTTAGTAGCTACTTGCCGTTTAGAACTCGCTACTTGGGAGCGCCCCGATGATTAGGGTATATATGGTTGCCTCTTTGGCACTACTGATTTCTATTCATGCTTTCGCTGAAGATGAAACGTGTGTGAGACCTCCAAACTCACCGGGCCCAGGAGAGAAATGGTGCGATATTGAATCAGAACTTGTAGCCATAGAAATAAAGCCGTGCTGTCTTAACTGGCAAAAGAGAGATGATATGTCTGAAGAGGAGTATCGAAAAAGTTTAGAAGATAATAAAAAATCTCTTGAGCAATGGAGGAAGGCAAATCAGGCTGAAGGGTATTTCAATCGCGCCGAGTACAATTTGCAGATGAATAGCTACCGCTCCGGCATGAACACCTACTTGAAAAATTCATTGAAGACCCAAATGAATGGGGAGAAGTGAGTCATGGAGAAATTTTCTCCTCTACTTGGCAGCATTCCAGTGATGATTGTACCGGTTTTTGGCGGTATCGTTCTTGTGGCAGCACTTTGCTTAATAAGCTTAAGGATTTCTAAACATTATTTTGTTAAGGGGCAGGTGTCTTTCATAATTGCGCTTGCTTTCCTTGGCGGAATAATTGGTGTCGTCGCGGGCGGTAGTTCCTCCCCCCTAGGACAAACGTTAATAACGGGAATTCTCGGATTGGTCTCGGCCTTACTAACTTATCTTTTGAGCAAAGATGCTTTGGGGGATTGGAAAGTTATCATGCCTAGTGCTATGGTTGCGTTGGTAATCTCTGCGTTCATCGGTTTAATAGTTGGAGCAAATTACAAGACCTTACGTGACCAAAATCTAGTCGAATTGCAAAAGTCCCAAAAGTTGTTTGAAATGGTGAGTCTTCCGATTTGTCTGCAAGAGTTGGAGCTTCAGCTAAAAGGGATACCGGAGCCAAAGAATTATCATTCCCAGTGTCCCCATATACAAAAATAATTAGAACCCAAACGGCCGCAGGTCGCTCCGTGCATAGTCCTGACCTGCCTTCTGGCATTATTCCAGATTGTCACCAGGGAGGGGCTCATCCCCTTTTTTATCAATATTCGACCTGCGGAGGTGTCTATGAAATCGAAGCGCTTGAGGCTGCTATGGATGCTCGAAGGCTGGCTGGTAATCAGTCCAGTGTTCGCAGATACACCCGAGTATCTTGTTATTGGTGCTCAACCATACGAGCTGCAGGAGAAACTGAATGCCAAGGGGAAGGAAGGATGGAAGCTAATGAGCGTGAGTACGTGGACCGTGGAATGTCCGAACAACAAGAAAGAGTGTTTGGTAGTGGTCCTGAAAAGGGAGTAGGCGGCTGACATTTTCGATTCAAGTGGCCCAACACGATATCTGCCATTTCTTGATGCACCAGTACAACTGAACTCCACCAAACCAATTCAAAGGTGGACTGACGCCAGATCGGGCCAAAGAAAAACTTAACGCCAGTCAAGTCCAATCTTACGGCAGGTAAAAGCAACTAATTAGATATGTGTAAAGCAGGAGACTTGATGGCTTTGCGCATTGAGTTGTAATACTACTACAAAGTGCCTGGTATATTCTCTGAGCCGATCAAGCCTCGATATTCCGATATACACCAGATGCTATAATTACTTCATAAAAAACACTGCAAACTCATAGCCTTCTAAATCGTCATTTTTATTGGCTGGCTTTTGATCAGCTTCGCGCAGCAATCTAAATTTATCTTCAGCATTATTTCTTTCTTTTAAGGTAGCGTCCTGGATAAACTTAACACCATTTTCTTTAGTACAGCCGAAGCTGCGTCCCAAAATCTATATATTCTACATCTTTATCCACCAGATTTTCTGTACCACTTACACGATTCAACTAATTATTAAGTATTGAAATATATACCATTTTTTTATTTCTTTAACGTTTGCTGGATTTTTTATAAGTTCGCGAATTTTTTAATATCTGGCCCTACCAATGAATTCTTAACCCAATAACCGACCAAACCTCCCGAAACCATTCCGGCGGCGGAGGCAATTTTCACCTCCCGATCACCAGGCTCGTTCAATATCACTTGCTTCAAAATACCTCGAGCCGTAGTCAACATGGTAACTCCCGAGCCACCACTAATAATGGCCATCACCAAAGGTGAAGCCGCCTCTAATTCAGCGTCAATCAAAGTATCTGGTTTAATTACACCATTTTCAAATTGACCTTTATTTACGCTCAAATTATATTTCCAAAACGGATCACCTTGTTCATCAGTGAAACGCATGTACAACACCCCGTCCTCCAACTTCACCATGGTATGACTCGCAACATAAATACTCAAATACTCTGGTGTGGACATAAAGTAATCGGCGGCTGCATATCCTGCTGGAAAAAACGTTATAAATGAACCTAGAAACGCCAGTACTATCTTCACAAAAACCTCCTTTGCAGAGTTGTTGGTGCAGGCGAGCATGAAATGAGGTTAGCCGCGGCTTTACAGGTGAGCAAACCTGACGCCTGCCTGTCGCCAACGTCAGCTTCGGGTCGTTTTCAGCCCGTCTCCACAGGCAGAAAACGGCCAGGAGCGGTCATTCTGATTCGTCTTGGAAATCAGAGGCGATTCAGTTGTCCTCCCGAATGACATATACACCTTCATGCCGTTCGGAGTTAGGCATTTCCACGCCCCAAGGATAAGGATTTTCTACCTGCGCTTTTTGGTACTGGTAGATGACTAACGCCGGCATATTTCTTCCTGCATAGACCCCCCCCAACTGCATCGAAAGCACACTAGGCGCTGCGAGCACTAAGTGGACCTTACGAACTCCCTGTCCCTGTAGCGTGGCTATCGTATCCATAAATGCTTGTTGGATTTGCCGGATCGAGGACTCACTCACGACATGTCCGGGAGTCGCGTCTTCGATTTTTATTTCAACAAGAGGTATTGTGGGAAATGCTATCCGTAGTTCGTTAACGTCGACTGGGTACGAGATAGATATGGCGAGCAGTGCCTCCGTACCAGGATGCTCCTCGCAATAGATGATTGACGGACTCTGAAGATCGACCCCTGCCGTGGGGGAAACCCATTTGAGAGCCTTTCTGTCCCAATCCATCCAGTTAATTTTGCTCTCAGCAGCTAGCAAGTTACCTGCGAGAAATAGCAAGGGAACCGGGGCCAAGCCGCCTACGTACAGGGTGAGATCATCGCGGTTGTTACCGCTTTTATTCGTCTTCAAGTGACGGGGTATCAGGTTAACTTCTGTAATGGCATCCTGTCGCTGCCTCGGAGTCCCTTGGACTTGTTCTCGGACATCAATTAGAACCACTTCGCGGCGCCCTATGACCCGACGAGGGATTGCACTTTGGATGGATGAATCCATCGTTTGAGAAAGCCCTCTCAACTCAATTGCTATCACTCGTTTTCTGCTTTGGTCTTGATACTGGCGAAATATCAAAAACAGACCGGCTAATACCAGTAGCGACCCAAATGCGAGGCAGACAGCTGTTACCCACCATGCTGTTCCAGCCGTGGCCAACGTCCCCCTTACGAAGTCTCCATTTGAAAGTGTTTTGTTTAGCTCCAGATTACCGACAAAGGGTAGCCCTCCTAAAAGCAAGAGTGCTCCCGTGGCGACGAGCTTTCCTCCGGGGCCTCGATAGACGTAGGCCTCCAGCATGCCTAGCAGACGTTCTTTAAACTGAGATTGCGTCATGGGTGAAAGTGTCCAAGGTGGGTAAGTGATTTGCCCTGCTGCGCATACCAGCAGCCAATGGAGCGGGTTCCTACGATCAGATAGAGCAGGCCCTTTGAGTCAAACCTCCCGTTTTTTAGTACAGTGCTGCAGTCGACCAAGTCAACATCCGAGGGAGTGGGGTCAGCTTCAGGGTGCGTATGCCAAAGCCCAATCTGGGTGCCTCTTCCAGCGGTTTGTCTGTTCCAAATCTTGGCCTCTTGCTGGTGTCTCGCGCTTCGATAAAAGCCAGTCCTAGAGCGGCTGTCCCCCTTACCTGGAGTTGTTAGGCACTCGGCAAGGAGCCCCTCGGTATCAATATCGATAAACCCAAGGATTAGCCCCCCGGCCTCATTCGAAAAACAGCTGCGTTGAGCCCATCCATTCAATAGCTCGATGACTTGTGGACTAAGTGATCCGCAGGCACCTCCAGGTGCGCTCCACACAACGAAACCGTCATTCAGGCGCCGCAACATGGGCACCCCGGTTGAGCGAAGGTCGAGGGAGGGATGTTTGTGGGTATACGACCAGCTCGTAAGGCGTCGTAAGCTTGCGATGGAAGTATTCCTTCAGCTTTTGCCAACGTGTCATCACCGACCCAACGCGAGTAGCTTGGTATGTTCGACAGGACATGTTCTGCCGCCAAAAGGGCAGTTCGGGTGGCATCGATGGAGGAGTAAGGAGTAAAGGCTCCGCAACCAGTTAACTGGCGTGTTACCCGCTGGCCCTCAGCGATCAGACCAGTCCGCATGCTGGCGGTCATCAGTTGCGTGTCGGGGTCCATGTACAAGCAATCGAGACATCCGGGAGTGCCAGGCTTAATAGCGATTGAATGCCCGCCTAAGCCAACTGCTTCCACAGATGTTGAAACCAGTAGCCCCTGCCATCCCTCCTCAAATGCCTTGCGTGCGATAGCGCGCTCAACAACTGAGTTGCCTGTAGCCAACACGATTGCATCCGCTGTTGGGAAGAAGTTCTGCCCTAGGAGGGTTTGTACATCCGATGCTTTCTGCTCGATTTCAACGTCAGGTAGGCGGTCCTTGAGGAATGATGCCAGCTCGTTGACCTTTAGCTTTGAGATCGCCTGCCTGCCCAGAATATGCCTGCCTAAGTTATCCGCGCTGAAGGTGTCACTATCGATCAAGGTGAGCTTTTCTATTCCAGCTAAGGTGAGCTGTTCGGCTACTCGGGAACCGATCGATCCGCACCCCACTACCACCACATGGCGTGAAGCAGATTTCCCTCCTGTGCGCCTCAACAAGTAGTCGCGGTCTCGTCGCTGCACGAAGTAGGTTTTGTGTTTACGTGAAGGGTGCAATCCCCAGTACAGCAAGACCAATGCATGGCCGTAGCCGTTGCTTACTCGCAACAAGAGCCCCCGGGATTTTGGGAACGTCGCGACTGTGCGCTGATCTGGTGTTAATCCATTAAGGAACAGATCCCACCAGGTGGTATCCCACTCCTTGTTCAGCGCTGGAAGCTGGTGAATCGATACATCCAAGATGCTGAGGCGCTGCTGCAAACACTTCTCAGACTTAAGCGTGCCGTGATTGAGCCTGCGGACTGCAGGAGATACGAGATTCATATTTGCTTTTTTGACCAGCTCGACCTCAGCGTAAAGCGTCCGCTCCGGGTCTAGCATGACTTCCATAGGAACTGCTATTGCCCCGCAATTCTGCAGATAGCCTTCCAATTCATCAGCGAATAGCTCGTTGCGATCATGTGCGGTCAGTTTGTGGTTGCTCTCAAGCATTCGTAGCGCTTCGTCAAGCAACCATGCCAAGACGCCTGCAACATCGTCCGGGGCGTACTCCACACCCTCCCTGTCGCTGACACAGATATCTCCGGCTGCACTTGTATGTGGCCATCCCCAAACAGGGAAAGCCGTGCGCCAGTAAATGCTCGGGAGTTCAAAGACGTTCCACCCACGAGGTCGCAAAAGGAGTTGCCAAGTGGTGCCTCCCCGAGAAATGGAGATGCACCAGGAAGGTCGCCCTTGTTTGCTTTCAAACGAAGTGATCTCCGCACCCAGGTTTTTGAGAGCATTTTCGACCAGGATAACGAATTTCTGTTCCAGTTCGGTCAAGCAGACCGTCCAGATGTACTTACCCCTGCCGACGCTTGTTTGGTCGTATCTGTCTTTTCAGGCACCGGGAAGTCATCGCCAAACTGCTTTCTTAAGGCTTTGCAGGCTTCGTGAGTATCGGGCTGGGCGGCCGCATCCTTCAGAACGTCCCGAAGTACTTCCAAGCGGTCTTTGAGATCTAGCATTTGCGCATCCGTCATACCTTCAAACAGATCGGAGTAGGGGGCCACAGGAAGGTGCACATACAAGCGGGAGCCGATCCAATGATTCAACATGGCATTCACAAAATCGGTGAGTGTTGTCAAATCGCGTGGTTTGCCATCGGTTGCGTCATACCGAGGAGCGAACCAGTTATAGGCTGCGACCGACAGTCCAATGCTGGGGGTATTCTTGTGGCCAACTTTCAAATCGCGCCAGCGCTTGAGGGCCCGAATACATCTGCGGAACTGGGTACGGTCATCCCCACTAAAACGGTTGGTGATAACGTCAGTCAGTTTCTGAGCTTCGGACGACTTCCAGCTGCGGTCTTCGCACTGCGTACTGGTGCGCCCCCACGCCAACTGGGTTTGGTCGGCAGCATTGCTGCAGTACACCGCCAAGTCGATATGGTGATCAGCTTCGCCATTTTTTAAGTAAGTAACCGTCACACAGGGATTTTTGATATTGACCGTACGTCCCTCTCGCGTAAGGGCGTCATATACGTATTTTTTCAGTTTTAACGGATCTGGATAATCATCCGGTGAGCAGTCGAAGAGGATGCCGATATCCATGTCTGGATTTCCCCCTTCCGGGTGGACGCCGGTGTGAAGCGCGTAGCTGCCCTGAGTAAAGTACTCGTATGCCGGAGCATCGTCGCTGATGTTATTTTTGAGATCCTTTAGAAGCGTTTCACGACGATCCCGAAGCACTTGGCTGGTGTCGTAATCGAGCAGGATGGTTGAGTGGAAGCTTTCAAACTGGGTCTGAGCGTTGGCCATCTGATCGTCCTCCCTTGGGGTCAGAATGGAAAATGGTGTCATGGCGTAATGATTTCAAGATGAGATCAAATATATTTGTTACTGCCGTACCAAACTAGCAATGACTATGGACGGTGAGACCCCAGTGAATTGGTCCAAATTTTTAGTCAGCGAACGGCTTCTTCTAGCCGATTGTGTTGAAAAAGTCGGTCATGGTTTCCACGGCAGAAAAGTACGCGTCCGAGATTGAAATCTTTAGTTTTGGCAGAGGTTTCCAGGCGCGGATTTCACGCAGCAGCGTGCAAAAATGGCGTTCTCGATGGTCAATGGTCAGGCAGTTTTGGATGATCGACTTTTTCAACACAATCGGCCGATAGCTGCCTGTCATGAATGATTCCACTAGGCCAGAAGCGGTGCTGTCCGCAGTCAACAGCAGATTTCGGTGTGGACAAATTAGACTCTGAAAGCACTTCATAGGTGGATATCCATGGCCATGGTGTATTCAGCGGGAAACTAGAGTTGGCGCGGGTTTCACTCATGTCCATGGGTTGACATCTTTCCTTTACATTGATGACGCGTTCGCGGACCTGACCGGTATGACAGGTGACCTGGAACACTTAGGTCGGCGTATCCGCGCCTAGGTGCTTAGGAGTACGGATATTCCTGTGGGGGTTGGCATCGCGGGAACCAAGACGCTCAGCAAGCTGGCCAACCACGGTGCCAAGAGGTGGCAGTCCCAGTTGGGAGGTGTGCTGGATATTCGAGCCCCAGCGCGAAGAGACAAGCGGCTCAAGGTGTGTGATGTCTCAGATGTCCGGGGCACTGGCAGGAAAATGACGGCTCACCTGGCCGAGATGAACATTCGAACGACTTGGCAGCTTTCGCAGGCCGATCCCTGGATGCTCCAACTTTAGCTTGGTGATTGAGAAGACTGCTCGTGAGCTCGCCGGAACGCCTTGTCTGGAACTGGATGAGCCCTACCCGCCAAAGCAGGAAATTTGCTGCAGCCGGATGTTCGGTAAGCGGTTGAAGGACCTACCCTCAATCAAGGAAGCGGTCGCCACTTACATGATGCGGGCCTCTGAAAAACTCAGGGCACAGCATTCACTGTGTAAGAAGATCCGCGTGAGCACTCGTACAGTGATGTTCAATCCGGAAGCGGCAAAGTATGCCAATGGGGTGGTCGTCGATCTTCCCTATCCCACGGACGATGTTCGTCTTCTGACGAAGGCGGCGGTTGATGCGCTGGATTGGGTTTTTCGACCCGGTTTCAACTACAGCAAGGCAGAGGTGCTGCTACTCAATCTCTTCCAGAAGGGTAAATACACCGACGACTTGTTCGCAGCCGCTCAACCCGGCGAGGCGTCGAAGGTGATGGCTGTGTTGGACGAGATCAACGGGAGGTGGGGCAGGAGGCCGTTACGTGCTGCAAGTGTCCCGCTGAACCCAGACTGGGGCATGCGTCGGGAGATGATGAGTCAAAGCTATACGACCAGGCTGAATGAACTCTTGACGGTGTCTTGCAAGTAGTCGGTCACTTCAAAAAACGGTCTTATTTTTCAGATAGGGCCTGATCAACAATGGCATGAATCGCTTTTTCCAATTTTGGGTCACCCATCATTGTTTCCGTTACCTTCTGCGCAATTTGCTTGAATTCTCCATGCTCAAGAATCCCATCGCCAAACTCCCAGCACAGAATCTCCTGAACTGTGACGACAGGCGCTGCGTCACGAAAGCCCTCTGCGTGTTGATTCAAACTATTCAGGCGGCTGTGCAGACGGGTGCGCAGCGTCTCCATGTTTTTGCCGGACTTTTGGTTTTTACCAGGAGACGCTGGGTTGCTTGCGCTCGATGTCACTCGCTCTTTGGGTTTGGCCAGAGCAGCCAAGACGTGGGAGAGGCGAGTGGGATCGATCTTGCTCATTGTTACGGAGTCTCGAGATTGTCACGGTATGCGCCAAGAAATACGCTGGGCTTGGTGATGGTATCGTCTTTTGCGGGAACGGCGGTATTCGTCAGACTGGCTAGCACGCGAGTCATGTCGGCCTTCATGGCGGGATTCACGCATTCGGCAAGGCCACGTGTCAGCTTATCAATGGCGCTGTCAGGTTGCTCATTGAGCAAGTCCAGGTAGGCGGTGGCAAACCATTTGAGGCTGGTGTCTTGTGCATGGCTCTGCAGGTGGTCGAACGCAGTGCGAGCCTCTTCGACTTTTTGCAGTTGCAAGTTCAACAGGCCCAGTTGGAAGCGAGCGATATCCATGCGCGGATCCAGCTCCAATGCTTGGGTCATCCCTGCGTGGGCTCGATCTATCAGCCCAAGCTCGGCGTGTTCGGCTGCCAGGAAATAGCGAACGGCGGCGTTGTCCGGCTGTTGTTCCAATGCGGTATTGAGATAGTTCAGAGCGGCGTGGTGATTGCCGTTCTGGCTGGCGTGAATGGCCAAGTGTAGGTATTCAGTTGCATCCAGCATAGGGGGATCTCCTGGGGCTATGACTTCAATGTTGGCCGGGGTTGGGAGGGGAGGTACCTTGCTGGTGAAGCTGTAGCCATTGATTGACCAGCATACGCCCGGTGATGTTGGTGCCCGGGCGGTTATTCTCCAGAAGCCCGCTGATCAGTTGCTGAGCTTCCTCGGCTCGGCCGACCTCTTGTAGTAGGAGCGCTTGTGCGTAATGAGCTGCCAAGCTGTCTGGCTTGAGCCTGAGCGCTCGACGGATGCCCTTGCGAGCCAGGTCTGAATGCCCCTCCATGATATCGACGACCGCCAGCCCACCATGGGTATCGCCAAAGCTACGGTCCAGCACGTAGGACTCATCCAGCGCAGCACGTGCTTGAGCGCTGTCTTTACGCAAGATGTAAATCCAAGCCAACAGGTGCCAGGTCCCGATATGATTGGGCATCCATTGGACGGCAGTCTTCAAGTGATTTTCTGCCAATTCGAATTCGAGTTCGCTGAACTCTAATAGGCCTAGTCCCGACCACGCGCGACCGCAGTCCGGATAGACCTTGAGGGTGTGGAGCCAAGCTTTGCGGGCGGCAGCTACGTTGTGCAGCTCAAACTGAACCGTAGCGCATGCAATTAGCGCATCCCTCTGGTCCGGGTCAACGGCCAGGGTTTCATGGGCCGTACTCAACGCCTGAGGAAGGTTGTCGTTTTCATAGCGTAAAAGTGCCAGCAGGCCGCGAATGTCGAGGTTGTCGGGTTCGAGCTGTTGAGCACGAATAACCAGGGCTTCGGCCTCTTCAGTCTGCTCCAGTTGGTGCAAGGCACGTGCGTGCATCAGCAACGTCGCGGCGGGGCAATCGGCATGCTGGGTCAGATGCGTCAGTAGGGTGGCCGCAGCTTCGAAATCAGCGCTATAGAAGTGACCGAGTGCGGTGTTGTACACCACTGCGGGATCGCTGATTCCCGCCGTTATGGCCTTTTCCCCAAAGGTGCCTGCTGCCGAATAGTCGCCTGTTTGTAGCAATAGGTGAGCGCTATGGGCGAAGACCCTAGGGTCTTCGATACGGTGGTTGTTCACATGCTCGATCAGCTGTCGCCCCGAAGTCTGATCGCCCAATTTGATGGCCAGACCCATGGCATCGCAGAGCAAGGTCAGGTTGCCTGGATCGTGCCCCAGAAATGTCAATAGACGTACTAAGCGTTGTTGCTCGGCGAGTGTGCTGTCTGTGCTCATCGATCAATTCTTCCCTGGGGCATACGTGGCATTACCCAGGATTATTGCCTCAGCGTTTACTTAATGTCATGGGTTAAAAGGCGATTTTTGATTGAAATAAAAATTATTCCATTAGCCCTAAACATTTCTCGAAATCGACGCATAAGCACTGACATAGGGGCTGATTTACCGCGCTCGCGGACAGCCAAATTGTTTTGAATCGCTAGGTCGGTTCAGTTGGGGCGGGGGAGTCAGGGAAATGGTAGCGATCGTTGCTGGCAATGGATTGGGTCTGTTCAACACCTCGCTCAACTCGTTGGGTGGCAGCGGCTCGCCGGGTCAGGGTAATCTCGGTCAGGCGGGTGGCCAGGGGTTGGTCAATATCAGCAACGGCAACCTGGTTTTGCGTTTTACCGATGAACAATTGTCCGGCCTCGGCCAGGATCTGTTTCATTCCCGTACTTACAACACCCGTGGTGATTTCAGCGACAGCGACGGTGATGGGTGGCGTTGGGATGCCGAGCGCAGCCTGACGTTGATCGGTACTTTGAATAGCGCCGGTAGCCAGATGATCCGAACGACTGGCGATGGTCACAAGGCGGTCTATCGCTGGGACGGTACTCGCTACCAATCCACCGAGGGCGATGGTGCGCATGACACCCTCACGCGGGACGACCCCGCAGGGCAAGTGATATGGACCGACGGTTCACGACGCACCACTGAACGTTACAACTGGAACGGCCAACTGGTATCCACTACCGATGCCAATGGCACCCAGATCAGCTACAGCTATGACGTGCAGGGGCGTTTGAGCAGCGTCAAAGACAGTTCGGGTCAGGAGCTGGTGCTTAACTATAACGCCGCCGGCAAGCTGGAGCGCCTGGACACGCGGCGTTCGACAGGTGAGGCACTGACGCGCCAGGTGTATTACACCTATGACGGCCTGGGCCGCCTGACCAGCGTCAGCACTGACCTGAGCCCGCAAGACAACAGCATCGCCGATGGCAAGGTCTACACCACGTCCTATACGTACGTGGAGTCGAGTTTCCACATTGCCAGCGTCACGCAGAGCGATGGCACCACCGTCAATTTCGGCTACGAACAAGTGGGGGCTGATTACCGTGTCAGCATCGTCAGTGACGCGTCTGGAATTACACGCTTTAGCTATGACGCAGCCAACCGTCGCACCGATGTGCTCAACGGGCTGGGGCAGCAGTGGAGTTATTACTACGACACTCAGGATCAACTGATCGAGGTACGCACGCCGGCAGTCAACGGCCAGCGTCTGTCCACGCGCTACAGCTACGACGCCGACGGTAATGTCCTCCAGGTCGTCGACGGTCGCGGCAACTCGGTGAGCTATGGCTACGATGCCAATGGTAATCGGGTGCTGGAGCGTGACAGCGCAGGTAACACGATCACACGCAGCTACAACGCCGATAATCAATTGCTCAACGAGGTGCGCTATCGCGTGCCTGCGACCCGCAACGGCACCGGCTGGACCGAACCGCCTGCGAGCAGTGCCCAGGTCACGCGTTACGCCTATGACAGTAACAACCGCCTGCGATTTACCGTGGATGGTGCAGGCCAGGTGATGGAGTACCGCTATAACGCCAACGGCCTGCGTACGCAGGAAGTCAGTTACGGTGACGCGCAGTTTGCGGTGTCAGGGCTGGCGCCTGCCGACGTGTTGTCCGAGTCGTCGCTGATCACATGGGCGGCCGCAAGGGACAAAACACGTTCGACTCTGACCGAACTGAGCTATGACTATCGCGGCAACCTGAGCCGTCGTGTGGTGTATGCCGCTGTGGCTGTCAATGGCGCGGGCCTGCTGGACAGTGCCGCGAACGTTACGGAGTTTATTTACAGTGAACACGGCCAGTTGCTCCAGACGCTGGCTGTGCGTGGAGCTGATAGAAACGCGAAGGCCGTGCTCACCTCCATTGTGTATGACGGCATGGGCCGAGTACTCAGTCAGACTGATGCATCCGGCACACGTACAACGGGCTATAACGGCCTCAATCGTACAGTCGCGACGACCAACAGCGCAGGGCTGACCATCAGCCAGTCCTACGACACCTGGGGTCGGTTGATCACCCAAAGCGAAACCGCCGCTAACGCCACACCGCGCTCGACGCTGTATGTGTATGACGCGGCTGGCCGGCAAACCATGGTCCAGGACGCCACGGGCGTGCGCTCCTATGTGCTGTATGACGAGGTGGGACGGGTCAGTGCGCAGATCAACGGCCTGGGAGCCGTCACAGAGTTTGTCTACAACGCCGCGGGGCAGCGGATCCAGGAAAAACGCTACGCTACCTTGATCGATACCACTGGCGGGTATGACGGCACAACTGTGTTCGTCACCCAAGTGACGCAGGTTAGGCCCCCGGCTAACGCTGATGATCGAGTCACCACGTTCACCTACGACTCCGCAGGGCGCCTGAGCACCACCACCACACCGGCGGGGTTGGTGACGACCCTCAGCTACGACGGCCTTGGGCAGTTGGTGCGGCAGCAGGGTGGGGATCGCATCACGCGGTTTTTCTACGATGCCAGTGGACATCAGACCGGGCAGTTGGATGCTGAAGGCTACCTGCGGGAAAACCGTTATGACGCCGCTGGCCGACTGGTCCAGACCCTTCGTTATGCCGCAGTGACCGCCGCCGCCAACCGCGAATCAGGCACACTCGATCAACTGAGGCCAGGTGAAGGTGGCAGCCTGTCGACCTGGTA
>Ga0066798_10000232_pt1 | contig 30952 bp, 30 predicted proteins | sample PersoiDNA2013203_FD_70961 | JGI IMG/M metagenome (GOLD analysis project Ga0066798, IMG submission 70961) | Permafrost soil microbial communities from the Arctic, to analyse light accelerated degradation of dissolved organic matter (DOM) -... | ecosystem: Environmental > Terrestrial > Soil >... | reverse complement strand
TTCTGCGGCGCATCGCTGGGAACCCCGTAGGGGCCAGGATCGCGCGGTCGCCTTCTTTTGCTTAGCTTTTCTTGGCGAGACAAGAAAAGTAAGCGGCTGCCGGGCCGCACCCGGCTAGGTTGTCCGAAGAAAACAAAGACTCAACGACGCACTGAGGTGACCGGCTGCCGGGCCGCACCCGGCAAGCTCGTCCGGAGAAAACAAAGAGTCAACGACGCACTGAGGTAAGCGGCTGCCAGCCAGCACCCGGCTAGCTCGTCCGAAGAAAACCCAGCATCAGCATCTAAGAACCGAGCGGCCTTTTCTTCACTGAACGGTATGCGTGTGCAGATCAGTCTTTTTTTTCAGCAAAAGGCATTTATTTTCTTGGAATCAAAAGCTCTGTTCCGGTTTTCAAAATAGCGTTCGGTTTTTCCTCTGCATAATCTGCTGCAAGGCAACATCACTCGACATTGTAACGATACCGGCAGCATGGAAGACAGATGGAAGTAAGTCAGGATTTCTTGGTGACAACAGATCGGCTTAGCGCCTTGCTTGCACCACAGGTGCTCAAGATCAGACGCGCATTGCCGCAGGACGTTTGCGTGCTGTATCAGGCCGCGCGCGAAATCAGCAAAACGCCCGGCGTATTGTTGTTGCTGCCGCACGAGTTCGGCGAAGCCGAGTTTCGCGACAAGCTGCAATGGATCGGCAAGGCCGGCATCTGCCTGGTGGCCGAATGCGATGGGAAGCTGCTTGGTCATGCCTGGCTCGATCCGATGCCCTTGAGTGTGGTTGCACACGTGTTTTCGCTGAGCCTCCTGGTCCATCCTGATCAACACGGTTGCGGCATCGCTAACGATCTGCTCACGGCATTGACCGATTGGGCTGCCCAGGCCGGGCGTGTCGAGAAAATTGAATGGCGTATCCGTGAGCAAAATCATGCGGCACGGCAGCAGGCCAAGTGCTTTGGGTTTATCGAGGAAGGCCGCTTTGCGCGCAGCCTCAAATTGCCCAATGGCAGCTATCTATCCGATATTGCGCTGGCTAAATTTTACTAATGGCACGCCGGTATTGCACCATGCCAGCCATTGAGGGATGAAAGGCCCGTGACATGAACAAAACGTCGTTTAACCGAAAAATTGCCGATGAATGGAGCCAATCGTGCAGCAAGGGATTGCTGTTCGCCGGGATCGCTTATCTCATCATCGTCTATCTGGTGCTGCCCTTGATGGCATTGATGGTGCTGGGAAGCTGGCTCTGGGCTCCGGCCAATATTCAATTGCCGGCACTGGCGTTTTCTCTGGTCTGGGGTTTGTTATGGGGAACTGGCAACTTCCTGCGGCTGCGGCGCGCCAATCACTACAATCACTAACCTGATTGCCACAACGGCGCCAGAGTGGCGCCGTTGTTCCATCACAGATCGATTAATGCGGCTGACCGGCCGCTTCCAGAATCAGCTTGGTAATGTCATCGGGATGCGACAGCATCGAGACATGGCTGGATGCCAGTTCAATGGTCTTGGCGTGCATACGTTGCGCCAGGAAATGTTCCAGCTGCGGCGAGGTAGTGCGGTCATTGGTCGAGATCGCGTACCAGGTCGGCTTGTTGCGCCATGCCGCTTGCGTGGTGCGTGCGGCGAACAAGGTTTCAGAAATGCGGCCCTGCTCTGCATACATCACCTTGGCTGTGGCTGGCGCGATATCCCCGGCAAAGTCGCGCAAGAAAGCTTCTTCACTCAATTGCGCAAAGCCGCCTGATTTGACCAGACCGGCACTGGCCGGCGCGGCTGGAAACTTGCTGGCCAGTGCGCCGTAGTCTTCACCGGCGTCCGGGGCCCGTGCTGCGACATACACCAGACCCACCACCTTAGGATCGACACCGGCTTCGCTGATCACGGTGCCGGCCCAGGAATGTCCGACCAGAATGGTCGGACCATCTTGTAGCGCCAGAACACGGCGCGTCGCTTCGACGTCATCGGCCAATGAGGTCAACGGATTTTGCACCGAAGTCACATGCAGGCCAGCTTGTTGCAGACGAGCGATGACCTCGGACCAGGATGAACCATCGGCATAAGCACCGTGCACCAGCACGATGTTCTTGACTGGCGTCGCTGTGCTGCCGTCGGCGGCAAAGGCAGCGTGACTGAGCAGCAGGGCGGCAGCGCCTGCCAGGATGGTTTGCATGAATGAACGGGGAGTGCGCATGATGATGTTTCCTTGTGTGAAATGAAAAGAATAAAAAGAGCCTGCAGAGCGGATCGGCGAATTCATGCAGCGCGCAGCCGACATCAAGCGATTTCGCAAAATGCAGGCGGCACGACTCCATCCGCTCCGGTCAGCGGGAATTGATTGCGGGGTAAGACAGGGTGATCAGGCCTCGGCCGTTCAGGTCTGCGGTCGGTCCGGCTCGATTGCGCGTTGCACCGGCAAGGTGGCCGGGGTATCGGTGGCGCTGACGACGGCGTAGAAATAACGCCCTTGCCGCCAATACTGGGTCAAGACATTGCCGTCCTGGCGATTGCCGGCACCGAAGTTGAACAACTCGCCCGGCGGCCGCACGTAATACACGATGGCCTGGCCTTGCGCGTTCTGATACAGCACCATCGCTGCGGCACCCTTGTCGCTGGCCATCAGGCGGCCACCGACTGGTTGGAAACCATAGGCGCTGAAGTCCGGCACTGGTGCCGGCTGCACAAAATGCTGATTGAGCCAATGCTGCAACTGAGTGGGTTCACTGGTTCTCAGATCGACCTTCTGCGCCATGTCATTGCCGGCGAACATCCGATAGGCTTGCGTGGCGTCGGCCATCGGCAGATAGACTTGGCGGATCGCGATATCGCGCAACTGCCAGCCACCGAGTGTGCCCAGGCTCAAGGTCAACACCAGCGAAGCCGCCATCGCCACGTAGCGTTGGCGGCGCGCGCGTAATTCGCGGCGGATACGGAATGGGTCCAGCCGTGCCGGCACGGGCGTGGTTACGCTGTTTTCCAGCGCCGTGCGCAGTACGTGATTGTGCTGGCGCCATTGCTCGACGGTGAGTGCGGCCTCTGCATGGCCGGCCAGATACAGTTCGACCTGCCGTTGCGTGGTCGCATCGAGCTGGCCATCCACATAGGCGTGCAGATCATCATCGGAGGGAGCAAAAGCGTTCATTTCAGAATCCGTAAGGAAGGATTGTTCAACGGGCCCTCGTTGAGGGCGCGCAAGGCCTTGCGGGCGCGTGACAGCCGCGACATTACGGTACCGATCGGAATACCCATGGTATCGGCCACTTCCTGATAACGCAGACCTTCGACCGATACCAGCAACAGCAAGGCGCGCTGCTCGGCCGGCAGTTTGTCGAAATCTTGCAAGGCGGAGCGCGACATGGCCACTTCTTCCGCCGATGGCGCCATGTCTTCGCCGCCCCAGCCGAAGATCGACAGCAATCCGGCATAACGTTTGGCGCGCCGTTGGCCGTCGAGAAACTGGCGATACATAATCTGGAACAGCCAGGCCCGCAGGTCGCCGTCGTCGTGGCGTCGGGATTGGCGCGACAAGGCCCGCTCCAGGCACGACTGCACCAGATCGTCGGCACTGTTTTCATGGCGCGTCAGCGATAGCGCAAAACGCCGTAGCCGGGGCAGCAGTACGCGCAAGTCATCGTCGCTGAAGTCTTTACTCATGGTGGATAGGCGTTGTCATCGTTAGTGCACAGTAAGACGCACAGCACAGCCGCTTATTCCCGCGGTTTGAAAATATTTCCACATGGACGGACAACAGTTGCTGGCATGCATGTTAGCGCTTCTTGCCTACCCTGGCCTGGCGCTGCAGTGGAAAGCGCTAGGCCAGCCTATCAATGAACACGCGCAGGCGCTCACCGAGATGACGATTGGGCAGATAGACGACATGGAAGGGATAGGGGCGGCACCAGAGGTCAATACTTTATGAATCTGTTACAGCCATGACGCGCCCGCTCTCACCGGCGACAGCATGTCGTGCACGTTATGTGTCATCAGGATGAGGAATACAAGCAAGGCCAAATAATAGAAGGTGTAGGTTGCTTTCACCGCGCTATCAATGCCGTAGTAGCGCTGGTTTTCAGCGGTGGTCGGGTCGTATTTCCAGGCCCGGACCAACTGAGGAAACGCCAGAATGGCGATGACAAGCAAGATCGCATTGGGTCGATAGATAAACAATGCAATCAAGACAGGTACCCCGGCAAACCAGATGCGGGGCGAGAGTACTGCCGTGATACGTCCGCCATCCAGAGGCGATATTGGAATCATGTTAAACAAATTCAGGAAGAAGCCTGAATAAGACAAGGCCAATAAAAGCGGGCTATCAAAGTGACGCGCCAGGAAATAGCAGAGCAGTGCTCCCAGCGTCCCCAAGAAAGGTCCGCCCAATCCGACGTATGCTTCAGTTTCAGCATCGTGCGGCATTTCTTTCATTTGAATCCAGGCGCCGACAAACGGAATAAAGGTCGGTGCCCCCACGGCTAAACCTCTTTTCTGTGCTGCCAGATAATGCCCGGCTTCGTGTACGAACAGGAGTAGCACGAAGCCGATGGCAAAACTCCAGCCGTACAACAGGGCATAAGCGGCAATGGACAACAGCATGGTGCCGCTGGTCAGGAGAATTTTCCCGAACTTCAAGCCACCGAATAAAAACAGCAACAATTTGATCATTTAGCGCGCCCGTTGTCTACAACGGGCCGGTCGGTGTGCTGTTCGGTTTATCGTCGCTGCCTGGAGCAGTCGTATCGACAGATTGCATTGGTACTGCTGGTACGGATGCAGGTTTCGCGACCTTAGGCTTGCGCGCGAAGAACTTTTTTATGGCGATACCGAATCCGGCCGCAGCAAGTAGGCCGATTTTAAGAAACTTCGCGGCGAACGCAAGGATGACTGCGATCAAGCCAATTTTCTTGGCCGCGACACCGACGATCAGCGCACCCAGACCATATTCGGCAATACGGTCAGTCGAGGCGCTAAAATCGGTGTAGCGTTTTCCTTCGTCAAAGTTCATGTTGGCAAGCAGATGATTGGCGACACGTTTTTCCTGTGCCAATTGCGACAGCCGCGTCACCAGGGTCAATGATAAAAATCCATCACGTCCCAGCGCGATCGTACGATAGTTGACGAAGTCCGCATCGCTTGGTGCATCGCCTTTATTGCGGACGGTGGCTGACCAGTAAAGCCGATGGGTACTGGTGTCATAATTTGGCAGCTCGGCCCAGCCGGAAACTTCCAGTTCAGGAATGCCACGCTCCTTACGTGCCGCATTCGCGTGTTCGGTGCCTTGCTGCAGACTTTGCAGCATATCCTCGGCCTTCCAATGGCTGGCATCGTCGTCACGAACGTAGCCATCCTGTTGTAGCGCAATTTGTGCGAACCACTCCGATTTTCCGTCTAGTGGAACCACCAGGCCCAACAAGGATTTTTCATCGACAACGTTGCCCATCGCATTCAGATAACGGGCCGCAGCAGCGGCAGGAACAAAGCCGGTGTTCTGCGGCAGCGAGAAATTAGCCTGGTCTTTGAGGCGTATATTTTCCGGCCCTTTGATCAGCACTTTCACTGCTTCTTCTTGCGCGAGCTGGATTTCTTTTTTTGCTGCGTCAGTTTGTGCGAGTAGTGGTGTTGAGAACACCAAGGCAGCGAGCAGGCACAAATATTTTTTGGAAAGAATCATGACGTCTTTATATTTTTTTCAATTGAGTCGATAACTTGTGGATGTATTTTTATTCTCTTGACTGCTTCAATGACTTCGAATTTTCTGTCGACCCTTGATGCGAGCGACCAAGAATGTAACATTTAAATGTAAAAAATAGTGAAGATGCATGCTGCGTTTTTCACGCAGTAAAGACATCATTCGTAGTATGTTTTCTTTGCGTGTGGAGAGGTATTTGGGTGAGCAACATGAACTGTTCGTGATGGTGATGGTGATGGCGTTCCGTCAATTGAATTTTCTTTAATTTTTTTCTTTGTTGTCGATGGTGGGTTTTCTTCGGACGAAGAAGCCGAGGCGGCCCGGGGCGAGGCCAAAGAAAGCCAGCTAGTCCGCAGAAAACCCACCATCGGCAACCAAAAAAGTGACGCCACGACTTTTTACCGAAACAGGATGACGATGAGTGACGATACAATTTCACCTATGACAAAACAAACAACATCCACTTCGGAGCCGGTGATGACAAGTCCCGATCCAGTACGTCAGCGCCTGTTACTGTTTTTGGTCACCGGCGCCTTGTTCATGGAAATTCTCGACGGCGCCATCATTGCCCCGGCACTGCCGGCAATGGCGCGTGTTTTTGGTACCACTGCACTCGAACTCAACATCGGCATCAGTGCCTATATGCTCGCTGTCGGCATTTTTGTGCCCGCCAGTGGCTGGATTGCCGAGCGTTTTGGCACACGCCGCATTTTCATGCTGGCCCTCGTTCTGTTCATGATCAGTTCGGCCCTGTGTGGCGTGTCACAAACGCTGGAGGAATTCGTTGCGCTGCGCATCTTGCAAGGCTTCAGCGGTGCGCTGATGGTGCCGGTCGGACGCCTGGTGATTTTTAAATACACGCCGCAGGACAAACTGATGGCGGCCATGTCTTCGCTGGTCTGGCCGGCACTGGTGGCACCCGTCATTGGGCCGCCGCTCGGTGGCTTCATTACCCAACACATCGGCTGGCATTGGATTTTTTTCCTGAATGTGCCATTGGGTGTGATCGCACTGGTGGCCGCACGGCTCCTGGTGCCGAAAATCAAGGCCGAGGTGGTGCGCAAGTTCGATTGGTCGGGCTTTTTGATGTGCGGCACTGGCACGTTTTCGTTGTTGCTGGGATTGGAGTGGCTCACGCAAGCGATCGATCTGGTCAGTGTTGCGCTGATGATGGCCGGTGTGGTTCTGTTGACGATTGCGGTGCGACACTTCCGTCGCAGCAGTGCGCCGATGTTGAATCTGTCGGTGTTCAGTGTGCGCACTTTCCGCGCTGCCATGCTGGGTGGTTCCTTGTCGCGCATGGCCATCGGCAGCGCGCCATTTCTTCTGACCTTGATGTTCCAGCTGGGCTTCGGTTTTGATGCCTTTCACGCCGGTCTGCTGGTGCTTGCCGTGTTCGCCGGCAATCTGTTGATGAAGACAGCGACCACGCCAGTGTTGCGGCGTTTCGGCTATCGTCGCGTGTTGCTGTGGAATGGTGTGCTGTGCGCGCTCAGCTTGTTGAGCTGCGCGTTGTTGCAAGCGTCCACGCCGATGCTGTTGATGGTGATCGTCTTGGTGGCCGGAGGCATGACACGTTCCATGCAATTCACCTCGATCAGTACCATCAGTTTTTCAGATATTCCCAAGCCGATGATGGCCGATGCCAATGGTCTATTTAATACCATTAGTCAGTTGACCATGGCCGCCGGTATTACGCTGGCGGCGATGTTTGTGCGCGCCGGCCACGCTATTGCCGAATTCGGCGGCGCGGCATCGGTGGCCAATGGCTATCGTATTGCGTTTGTGTTTCTGGCGGTGATCGTGTTGTGCAGCCTGATTGAAATCAGGGCCATGCCAGCCGGTGCGGGAGATCATTTTATCGCCCGCAAGTGAGGTCGTGCTGCCAGTCGTTGTTCAGTCGCTGGCAGGCACGACCGGAATCGCTTCGATGGCCCAGGATTTCACTTCGCGGCGGGCCGGGCTTGGCACTGCGCAAGCGGTGCGGCCGGTGTAGTCGGCCGCAATTTTGGCTTCATCGATTTGCCAGCCGCGCTGTGCCAGTTCCTTGATGCGTCGGCGGAAGGCGATCTGCAACGCATCCGATTTCACCGACACTTCCTGTTGCCATGCATCTGGCACGCGTTCCGGGCGGACGTTTTTGAGTACCGCATGATCTTGTTCGAAGATGCGATTGTTACGTGCGATGACATTGCGATCAAACAGCGGCGAGCGGAAAAAGCTGCGCCCCATCATCCACCAGGTGCGGGTCTGGTTGGGGCCGATCGGCACATGCGCCGACACAATATAAATCTTCCAGTCGGCACGCGGCGACAGCGCCAGCGTGGCACATGGTCCAGACAGATGAAAGCCCGGTTGGGTAGCCACCTCGATGAATGCGCCGGTCGGCCGGGGAAACGGCCAGCCCTTGCGCACAGGGCGACGCATGGTCATCAAGGCTTGTCCGCTCCAGTCATCGGTGTGGGTTTCAAATGAAGCCATTTCAGGATGCTCGGGGTCGCCAAACGTGGTGCCATGGACAAACGGTGCATGGGCAAAGTCGAGGCCATTCTCCATCACCCGATCCCAACTTGCGTCCCAGTCGAAGTGGCCGCGTACCACGCGAATGTCGGGCGAATCGACCCAGTCCAGTGATGGCAGCGGCGCCCGTTCTGCTTCCGGTAGGTCGCCCAGAAACGCCCAGATCCAGCCATAGCGTTCCAGCGTCGGATAGGCGTCGACCCGGGCTTTGGCCGGGATGCGCAAATCGGGTTGTGCCGGGATAGCGGTACAGATGCCATCGCCGCCAAAGCGCCAGCCATGATAAGGACATTGCACTTCGCCGCCGATCTTGTTGCCGGCCGAGAGTGCGCCACCGCGATGGACGCAGATGTCGGAGAGCAGATGCACCGCGCCGGCCTGATCCCGAAATGCTACGAACGGCTGGCCGAGCAGGCGCACCGGCAACAGTTGATCGTGCAATTGCGCAGAAGGGGCGACGACGTACCAGAGGTTTTTCAGCATACGAGGCAGACAGTAAAGATAGATTCGACGCGCGCATGGAGCGCTGACCGGGCATGACACGCAATGCCTGAACAGGCTTGTATGCAGGCATTATCGCCAGGTTTTGGATGGCGCGCTGTTCTTTACAGGTGTTGCTGCAAAAACGCGATAATTTCCTGTGTCATTTTCAGATGGATGGCATTCCGGTCAACGCCCGGCGCATCCTGGCAAACCAGTGCATTCAACTTTGCCACTGCGTCCGGACAGGGATCGATGAAGACGAAATGGTTACCTGGAACCCGTGGCATGAAGCTGGCCTGCGGCAGTCCCGCCGCGACCACATCGACATTGGTGGCCTGATTAAGATAGCTGCCATCCTGCGGTGCATAGATGAGTGACGGTAGAGCAATATTTTGCAAACTGGATCGGTCGAACATCACCGCCAAGGGGTCCAGCAATACCAGCGCTTTGAGGCGCGGTTCACGATCCGGCTGCCAATTGGCGAGCGTTAGCACATTCGCGGCAGGTGTAGTTGCAGCGCTTGCGGTCGGACACGATGCCGGATCGTGGTGGCTGGCACAATATTGTGCTGCGTGCGCGAAGTTGGGTTGCGCTCCCGCCAGAATCAAGGCGGTGTAGCCGCCGGCGGAATGGCCGATCATGCCGATACGGTCCTGGTCTGCAATCGATGTAAATCTGGCATCGTTGAGCACGGCAGCCAATGCTTGCTTGGCCTGTCTGGGACGGTTGACCAGGATTTCTGCCTGCGATTTCGCCAGCGGCGCGCCTGACGCATCGCCCACGTGGGTGGGTAGAACGACAATGAATCCGGCTTGTGCCAGGGCCGTGGCCAGCATGCGGTGGCTCATGGGCCCACCTTGACGGCCATGCGACAGCAGGATCACGGGAAAGCGCATGCCCGACACCGCAGCGGCATCGCGTGAGGCATTGATGTCGAATGGACCTGCATGCCAGGCTCGCAAGGGATCCTGCGTCGGGTAGAACACCACCACCTGAAATGCCGCTACCGGGTCCGCGACCGTCATTGTGCTGACAGCGGCGGTGTAGCGGATGTCCTCCGCATGGACGGGGCCGAGCATGGCAAGGCAAGCGATCAACGCGCCAAGGGCAGGTTGTCTAAACCAGCGTAGAATTTTTTTTGTCATGTTTGTATTGTCGAAGGTCGAAGCAAATCAAAGCAATGCCAGCCAGCGGATTTTAACGCCAATCGGCGTCGCAGCGGCGGTTTGGGGAGGGCGTCAGCGCGACTTTGCCAGACACTGCATAATGCCCGACATCAAGCCTATTCTGACCATGCCGCTGTTACCGCAGTGGTGGCCGGCGCCTTAGCCCTGCTGCGCATCGTGCAGCGATTTCCATACCAGACCATGTCCGCATCCAACCAGACCAAACGTCCACTTGTCATCGCTGCCGTGATGGCATCAATGGCCATGGTGGCACTCGAAGCCACCATTGTTGCCACTGCCATGCCGCAAATCGTCACCGATCTCGGCGGCCTGCAGCTGTATAGCTGGGTGTTCGCATCGTTCCTGCTGGCACAGACGGCAATGACGGTGGTGTTCGGGAAACTGTCCGATCTCTATGGCCGCAAGCCGGTCATGCTGGCCGGGATTGCCATTTTTGTCCTCGGTTCGGTGCTGGCCGGGTTTGCCTGGTCGATGCCGGCGATGATCGTATTCCGCCTGATCCAGGGTGTCGGTGCTGGTGCTATTCAACCGGTGGCCATGACCATCGTCGCCGACCTCTACCCGGCGCGCGAGCGCGGCAAGGTGCAGGGCTATCTGGCCAGCGTCTGGGCGATTTCTGCGGTGTTGGGGCCGATGGTGGGCAGTCTGATCATTCACGACATGTCGTGGGCCTGGATTTTCTGGCTGAATGTGCCCATCGGCCTGGCCGCTGCGGTCGGCTTCATGCTGTTTCTGCGCGAAGGCGCACGGCAAAGCAAACCTGCACTCGATATTCCCGGAGCCGTTTTGTTTACTGCGGCAATTGGTGCGCTGATGCTGGCGCTGACCGATGCTGGTACCTCCAATGGCGGACGTGCCTTGTTCGAGTTGGCGATCTGCGCTGTTTGCGCCGTCTTGTTCGTTTGGCAGGAACGGCGCGCGGTTGATCCGATGATGTCGTTCAGCATATGGGGCCGCCGTCCGATTGCTGCTTCGAATTGCGCGACTGTCTTTGTCGGCATGGCAATGATGGGATTGACCACGTTCCTGCCAATGTATGTGCAAGGTGTATTGCATCGGACACCGGTGGTGGCCGGTCTGGCGTTGACCATGATGATGGTGGGCTGGCCGCTGGGTGCGACGCTATCGGCGAAGTCACTGCATCGCTTCGGCTTGCGGCAATTGATGGTCTTCGGCAGTGCTGTGGTGCCGCTGGGCGCGGTGTGCTTTGTGTTGCTCACACCGGAGAGTTCGCCTGTCCTGGCCGGTATTGGTTCGCTGATCATGGGCCTGGGTATGGGCATTGCCAGCATCAGTTCACTGGTGCTGATCCAGGAAATCGTCGAGCCGGCGCAGCGCGGCAGTGCCACCGCGTCGAATCTGTTTTCACGCAATCTGGGCAATACGCTGGGCGCCACGCTGTTCGGTGCGGTGCTTAACTATGGACTCGCGCATACCTCGGATACTGTGAAAATCACCGCCGACCAGATCAAGCAATTACTCGACAGCGAAGTCAGCGGCGCGGTACAGAATGTACAGGTGCAACTGGCCTTGCATCAATCGCTGCATGTGACGTTTTGGGTCATGTTCCTGATCACCGTTGCGGTGTTGCTAGCGGCCTTGCTGGTGCCGTCAATTGCCCTGCGGCGCACGGTGCAGGTGTCGGCGCATGATGCGCTTTGATGTACCAGCCCAAGGCTGGGCCACCGCGGCGATAAAAGCGTAGGTCGATCCGATATTTTGTGCAAGTATTCTTGCATCAGGCCAGTGGGCCTGGCCAACCAAGGGGGGAAATATGCGAACGATAATGGCGTTACTGGCATTGATTGCCGCGCTACAGTTTCAATCTGCAGATGCCGCCGACTTTTCCTTGCCTGCGGGCTTCAAGACGCAGACTATCGCCACCAACGGTGCGCGCATGTATGTCAGGGTTGGCGGTCACGGACCGGCGGTCGTGCTGTTGCATGGTTATGGCGAGACCGGCGACATGTGGTCGCCGCTGGCGGCCAGGTTGTCCAAGCGGCACACCGTGATCGTACCGGATCTGCGCGGTATGGGTTTGTCGGATCATCCCGCCGGCGGTTACGACAAGAAAAATCAGGCAGTCGATATCAAAGGGGTGCTCGATGCACTCGATATCGGCAAGGTCGATGTGGTCGCCCACGATATCGGCAATATGGTGGCTTATGCGTTCGCGGCACAATACCCGCAACGGGTTACCAAGCTGGTGCTCATGGATGCGCCGTTGCCTGGTATCGGTCCTTGGGAAGAAATCCTGAAGAGTCCCTTGTTGTGGCATTTTCGTTTCGGCGGCCCGGACATGGAGCGCCTGGTGAAGGGGCGTGAACGGATTTATCTGGATCGTTTCTGGAATGAATTCTCGGCCGATCCCAAGCAATTTGATGAAGCCTCGCGACGCCACTATGCCAAATTCTATGCGCTGCCGGGTGCCATGCATTCCGGCTTCGCACAATTTCACGCCTTCGATCAGGACGCCATCGATAACAAGGCATTTCTCGCTCAGGGCAAGCTGACCATGCCGGTGTTGGCCATTGGTGGCGAAAAGTCGTTTGGTACCACGATGGCGACCGTGGCGCGGTTTGCCGCCAGCGACGTCCATGGTGCGGTGGTGCCGAACGCTGGCCATTGGTTGATGGAAGAGCAACCGCAGGCGAGCGTCGCGGTGATCATGGCGTTTCTATAATGAATCGCATGTCTGGCCATTCGTATTGTGCAACCGCCGTTAACTGTCGATGGCGGCTGGCACTGCAAGACGCTTGTCGTCGTCAGACAAGTGCACCGGAAGTTCGACGGTGAAGATGGTCCCGGACTCCTTGCTTGAGGTGACCTTGATGCCGCCGCCGTGGGCGACTGCGACTTCACGCGCAATAAATAATCCTAGTCCCAGACTGGTGCGCGGCCGGCCATCATTGCCGGCGTCGGTGGGCAACTGTACCAGTGGTTTGAAGATCGATTGCAGTGCGGCCAGCGGAATCTTGTCACCGTAATTCTTGACGTTGACAATGACGCTGTCGCCACTGCGCTGTGCATTGATGCTGACTGGCCGGTTCGGTGTGCCGTATTGCGCCGCATTAGAGAGTAGATTGGAAAACAGCTGATGCAAACGCACGGGATCGAACCATCCCTGCATGTCACCGTCGGCGTGCAGTTCAAATTGCATCTCAGGATGGCTAATGGCCGCCTCTTCGCGCACCGAGCGAAACAGTTCCAGCAGGTCGGTTGGCTCGCGTAGGGTCGGCATGCCGCTGCCCATTTGGGTGCGGGTATAGCCGAGCAGATCATTGACCATGCAATTCATCATCTTGGAACTACGTTTGACGCGCGCGCCGAGTTCGATGATCTGCTCGAGTTCCAGGTTGCCGCGCATCAGCAGATCACCTGCCAGTCCCATATTGTTGAGCGGCGCACGCAGATCATGCCCGAGTACCGCCAGGAACAATTCGCGGGTATGTGCGGCAAGCTCCGAAAAGGTGATGATTGCCTCGCTCTGGGCCTGATCGATCGCCTCATTGAAGCGTACCATCTGTTGTATGGTTTGGTCCGACATGGCGCCAACCTGCTGCAACCACAGACGTAATACCGTGGCGCGCAGCGCCCGGTATTCCGCGCTGACCTGCAACAGCGAAAAATCTCCTGCCTGGCGTAAAGCACCATGGATCGAAGCGGCGCTTTGCTGCGAAAACAGTACCGTTGGCGCTTGCCCCTGTGACTTCAGTTGCTGCTGTTGCGGATTTTGCAGCGTTTCAATGTCGGTCTCAATGGCTTGCAGAATCAGCTTGACGTGGCCGCGCAAGACCAGATCCGGTTTTTCACTATCCTGGCCGGATAAGGTTTGGGCAAAAACCTCCCATTCGGTCAGAATGTCGTCCATATGCGTGGCAATGAAGTCGTGCAGTTTCATGGCTGATTTTTTGTGGGCAATCTGTTCAAAGAAGAAAAAAGTCCTCGACGCGCCAGACCAAGGCGCATTTAACAATTCTGCGATGCTTGTCAAGTTGGCTTGCGGGAGAGCTGAATCCAGGGTTGTGTGCTCCGAGTCACACGCAGGATGGCTGGCTTCAATGCATTTGAACCAATCGGCGGGTACAAAAGGCTGCCGTTGATTCACAAATAAGGTGAGGTTTGTCGTTGCTTGAATGCGCCGCCGCGTAGGCGACCACGCCACAGTGTACGTCAGTTCACTATTTTGCGTCGGCTTTTCGGCGCTGGCAGCAAACCGGCGGAGACAATGTGTGCGCCGCGGTCGGTGTGATGAATCGCGTCTGCTTGGAATTTTGCGAATGCCAGCAAGTCGGCGTTGCGCTTGTACTTGCTTGTATCAGTCAGGCCGTGTGGTGCGTCTGGGTAGACGATCAGACGAAACCTGGCAAGCGCAAGCGCAGCAAGAAATGCCGGGAACGGCTATTCTGTTGCATCGCAGAAAAGTGAACACAATGTCGCTTCAGTTATTTTTTTGACAATATGCAGAGATGACGTGATCGTATCGACTAACGTGTCGTGCCTGTATTGATCGTCGCGCTTGAAGTTTTGAGAAAGGCTCTCGCCATGCAAACAGTTCCTATCGATACCGTGCGGCCGCCCAAGGCAACCGATTCGCTCGGCTGTGTCGCCAGCAAATTGCATAAAAACCAAGAATTGCATGGAGGCGGCATCACGTTCTACCGCAAGCACGCAGATGGTGCGCAGACGTCGCAAGTGGTCACGCCAGCGTCGGATCGCGGTTTTCTGGTGGGCATCTCGATGTCCGAGGGACATCGCCGCAGCATCTTTCAAGGCCGGCAAACCTCGCGTCACGACTTCAGCAAAGACGCGATTTATGTACGCGATTTCTCCGAGGTTTATCGTGCTGATTTGCACGGGCCTTTCGACTTCCTGTTGTGTGAATTGCCTCGGGCGTTCCTGGAACATGTCGGTGCCGGCACGCGCAGTGCGCGCGTGGCCGGCCTCAGTACCGTGACTGGCCAGCGTGACCCGGTACTGGCACATCTGGCGCAAGCGCTGGCACCGGCACTGGCGCGGCCCGGCCAGGCCAGCATGTTGTTTGTTGACCAGTTGGGTACCGCCATCGGGACTTATCTGATTGATCACTATGGCGGTGGTGCCGTGGCTACGCAGGGCAAGCGGGTAGGATTGTCGCGCCTGCATGAGCAGCGCGCCAAAGCCTTGCTGATGAGCAAAGCCAAAGGCAATATTTCGATTGCCGAGATTGCCAGCCAATGCACTATGTCGGCCAGTTATTTCTTACGCGCATTTCGCGCCACGACCGGGCATACGCCGCACCAGTGGTTGTTGTTGCAACGCGTGCAACAGGCGCGCGAACTATTGCTGCATTCCGATCAGGCACTGGCCGAGATTGCCATCGCCTGCCATTTTTCTGATCAGAGCCACTTCAGCCGTGTGTTCTCCCAATTGATGGGGACCACACCGGGCAACTGGCGTCGCCACGCACGCGGTTGAGTTGCTGCGGCTATCATGCCGCTGCCGTCTCAGTGCGGCGGCTCTTCTTTCTTGGGTGGTGTCGTGCCGGTGATCTTGGGAATGCATTCGGATCGGAACCATGCGACTGTGAGCGGTTCGCCCGATAATTTCCGTTTGATTGCCGGCACCAGTTGTTCGCCGATCAGCATACCAAGCAAGCCCAGCAGCGCAATCACGGGCGGCGCCGGTGAGCGGATCGCCAGCAGCGAATAGACCAGGCCAGCGAGTACGCCCATGAGCAGGGAAATCAGGTAGGGATTCATTGTGTGTTCCTGAAAAAGATCAGCCCGCCAGCCAATGCTGCAGCAGCGGCAATAAAGGCTCGCCAATGACCATGCCCAGCAGGCCGATCAGGGCAATGCCAGGTGGTGCCGGTGAACGCACTTTACATAGCGCATACAGGAGGCCGATCAACACACCGGCGCCGAGCGACAATAAATAAGTAGACATAGCTTTCTATCGTGAGATAGCGACAGAGTCGGAAGATATTGCACGGCCTGTGCCGCATGTCCGCACAGCGGCACGTCAGCACAGGCAGATTCGCAATTACTTGGCGGGAATCGGTGCGAGCGTCTTGTGATTGCCGATGTCGCGTGCCGGTGCCTTATGCACCATGGTGTACGCGTAGTCGACACCCATGCCGTAAGCACCCGAATGTTCGCGCACGATATCCATGACTGCGTTATAGGATTCCTTGCGCGCCCAGTCGCGTTGCCATTCCAGCATTACTTGTTGCCAGGTCACTGGAATCACGCCAGCCTGGATCATGCGCTGCATGGCATAGTCATGTGCTTCCTTCGACGTGCCGCCGGAGGCATCGGCCACCATGTAGATTTCATAATCGCCTTCGGCCATCGCGCACAGCGAGAAGCTGTTGTTGCAGACTTCGGTCCACAAGCCAGAGACCACGATTTTTTTCTTGCCGTTGGCTGCCAGTGCGTCGCGTACTTTCTGGTCGTCCCAGGAATTCATCGACGACCGTTCCAGGATGTCGGCGTCAGGGAACACGTTGAGCAACTCCGGATAGGTATGGCCCGAGAAGCTTTCGGTTTCCACCGTAGTGATGATGGTCGGAATGCCAAACACCTTGGCGGCCTTGGCCAGCGCCACGGTATTGTTCTTGAGCACCTGGCGGTCCATCGACTGCACGCCGAATGCCATTTGCGGTTGTTGATCGATGAAGATCATCTGGCAATTGGTTGGTGTCAATACTTCAAGTTTTGGGTTCGTCATGTTGGTTCCTTTTACGGTTTGGGAGAATGTCTGTGCGCCTTACGGCAGGTGCCAATGTCAATCAGGCAAAAAATACGGCCCGGTAAAAAAAGCGGATGTGCTGTTAGGTGTTGGTCAGCGTTTTGTCAGTGATGCGGTGCAATCTTCACTATCGTGAGCGTAGCGGCCATCATCGGACGCATCATAGGTCGCAGCAAACCGGCTCGCCATTATCTGTTCGTATAGCTAGACGATCAGAGCGCGTTTTTGCAAACTGCTAGCATGATTTTTATGCTGTCTTCCTATCGGGTTGCCAAGACCGATGCCGATGACAGTGCCACGCATCGCCTTCTCAGGAGCTCGCCATGACATCCACGGTCACACCCGATCTGATCCTCATCAACGGAAAATTCCATACTGTCGATCGACAGAATCCAAGCGCCAGCGCAGTCGCCATCAGCAACGGAAAATTTGTCGAAGTGGGTGATGCCGCTACGGTGATGCGTCATAAGAACGTCGACACCAAGGTCATCGATCTGGGTGGGCGCACAGTGGTGCCAGGCCTGAACGATTCGCACCTGCACCTGATTCGCGGCGGTCTCAACTACAACCTGGAATTGCGCTGGGAAGGCGTGCCCTCGGTGGTTGATGCCTTGCGCATGTTGAAGACGCAGGCCGATCGGACACCGCACCCGCAATGGGTGCGCGTGGTCGGCGGCTGGACCGAATTTCAGTTTGCCGAACGACGTATGCCGACGCTGGAAGAGTTGAATCTGGCGGCCCCCGATACCCCGGTATTCGTGTTGCATCTGTATGACCGCGCACTGCTCAATCGCGCTGCCTTGCGCGCGGTCGGTTATACCAAAGACACGCCGAATCCACCGGGCGGCGAAATCCAGCGTGACCAGGCTGGCAATCCAACCGGCATGCTGATTGCCCGTCCCAATGCCATGATTTTGTATGCGACGCTAGCCAAAGGGCCGACGCTGCCGCTCGAATATCAGGTCAACTCCACCCGTCAGTTCATGCGCGAACTCAATCGCCTGGGATTGACCAGCGCCATCGATGCCGGCGGCGGTTTCCAGAATTATCCGCAAGACTATGCGGTGGTGGATCAACTGGCCAAGGAAGGGCAGTTGACCTTGCGCATTGCCTACAATTTGTTTACCCAACATAAGGGCGCCGAACTGGAAGATTTCCAGCAATGGACCGATCTGGTTTCTCCTGGCGCAGGTGACGATTTTTACCGTCACAACGGTGCCGGTGAAATGCTGGTGTTTTCGGCCGCCGACTTTGAGGATTTCCTGGAGCCGCGTCCCGACCTCGATCCCGGCATGGAAGATGAACTGGAACGCGTGGTGCGCCATCTGGTCAGCCAGCGCTGGCCGTTCCGTTTGCATGCGACTTATGACGAATCGATCGAGCGCATGCTCAATGTCTTTGAAAAGGTCAATCGGGAGATTCCCTTCGATGGCTTGCATTGGTTGTTTGATCATGCCGAAACCATCAGCACCAAAAATATCGAACGCGTGCGCGCGCTCGGCGGCGGTATTGCGATTCAGCATCGCATGGCCTTCCAGGGTGAATATTTTGTCGAGCGCTATGGCGCCGAAGCGGCCAGCCATACACCACCGGTGGCCAAGATGCTGGAGATGGGCGTGCCGGTCGGCGGTGGCACCGATGCCACCCGCGTGGCCAGCTACAACCCGTGGACGGCGCTGTACTGGCTGGTGTCGGGACGCACCGTGGGCGGCTTGAAGTTGTATGACACTGCCGCCCGGTTGCCGCGTGAAACCGCGATCGAACTGTGGACCGCCGGTAGTGCCTGGTTCTCCAGCGAACAAGATAAAAAGGGGCGCATCAAGGCCGGGCAGTTGGCCGACATGGCGGTGCTCAGCGCCGACTTTTTCAGTGTGCACGAAGACGACATCAAGGCCATCGAATCGGTCATGACCATCGTCGGCGGCAAGGTGGTCTATGCCGATCGTGAGTTCTCGTCGCATGGACCGGCGGCGATTCCGGTGTTGCCAGACTGGTCGCCGGTGGCGTTGGTGCCGGGCCATTATCGTCCGCTCGCGAGCAGCAAAAAGACGGCGCTGCCGCATGCCTGCGCAGGTGCTTGCGGCGTGCATGGACATGGGCACGATACGGCACGCGGCTCGGCAGTGCCTGTCGCCAACTACGCCGGTTTCTGGGGGGCGCTCGGTTGCAGTTGCTTTGCTTTTTGATCTTCAGATCTTCTGAGCTTTAGACCTACTGACCCATTGCATTTCTCACATCATGACAAAAACAACTTCTTCTTTTCTATTGCCGCAGGTCGATCTCGGTTTGCTGTTCTTGCGCGTGGCTGGCAGCTGCATGATTTTTTATGTGCATGGCTTGCCAAAGGTATTGCACTACGCGCATGAATTGACGCAGATCGAAGACCCATTCGGGCTGGGACCGCATCTTAGTCTGCTGGCAGCGATTCTGGCGGAATTCATCTGCCCGATCCTGATCGCCGCCGGCTTGTTCACGCGGCTGGCCTGCCTGCCCATCATTGGCGTATTGCTAGTCGCCATGCTGGCCGTGCATCCCGACTGGAGTATCGCCGACGGCCAGTTCGGCTGGCTGCTGCTGGTGATCTTCATCTCGATTGCTATAGCTGGTCCCGGTCGTTGGCGTCTCGCCGGCAGTGGCAAGAATTGAATCCAGCGCATTCCGCATTTCCCCGCAATCTAATAAAGGAGTAACACCATGGGCACTATCACGACACGCGATGGTACAGAAATCTATTACAAGGACTGGGGCAGTGGTCAGCCCGTAATCTTCAGTCATGGTTGGCCGCTCGATGCCGACATGTGGGAATACCAGATGAACTTCCTGGCAGAAAAAGGCTATCGTGTCATCGCTTATGATCGGCGCGGTTTCGGCCGTTCGAGCCAGCCATGGGACGGCTACAACTACGACACCTTCGCCGATGACCTGGCCGAGTTGATCGAACAGCTTGATCTGAAAGAAGCGATGCTGGTCGGCTTTTCCATGGGCGGCGGCGATGTCGCCCGCTACATCGGTCGCCATGGCGTCAAGCGTTTGTCCAAAGCTGTGCTGGTTGGTGCCGTCACACCCCTGTTCATCCAGACCGACGACCATCCCGAAGGCGTGCCCAAGGTCGTCTTTGATGGTATCAAGGATGGCTTGCGCGCCGACCGTGCGCAATTTCTCAGTGACTTCAGCAGCGTGTTCTACGGCACCAACCGTCCCGATAGCAAAGTATCGGCCGGTGTCCTGACGCAGACATTGAACATCGCCTTGCTGGCTTCGCTCAAGGGCACCATCGATTGCGTGACGGCATTTTCGGAAACCGATTTCCGTGACGACATGAAGAAGTTCACCTTGCCGACCCTGGTCATCCACGGTGACGACGATCAGGTCGTGCCGCTGGCCGCCACCGGCAAGCTGGCTGCTGCTGCCGTACCGGGTTCGCAATTGAAAGTGTATGCCGGTGCGCCACATGCGCTGTGCTTTACGCACAAGGACCAGCTCAATCTGGACTTGCTGGGTTTCCTGCAAGCATGATCGACAGCAGCTTCTGTTTGAATCAGGACGGCATAGCTGAAGCTGTTTGATGGTTTGATGAATAAAAAACGCATCCTCGACCAGGATGCGTTTTTTTTATCAGTTGGCCCGTTGCAGCTTGCTCAGCGTCAAACGCAGTCCGCCATGCAACATGGTGATGTCGGGCGAGGCGTGCAAGGCGGCCAGGTATTTTTCGCGGAATTCTGGTTGGCTGGCTGCGGCCGGACCGATCAGCGCTTCTACCGCCTGGCGAAAGGCGGTGACAGTGGCATCGTCCAGCGCGACCTTGTCATCGAGTCGTTCATCGAGGCTCACCATGAATTCGGACAGACTGCGCAGCCAGGCGAAGTCGGGATGCATGGTCACCAGTTGCAGATGGGCGAACGGGTTGCCGACATCGCCAAAACTGCGCGATTGCAGATCGATCAATTGTTTATGCATCTTGCGCAGTTCTTGCGCCAGCTGTTGTAGTTGCTGGCGATTGCCGGTGTCGTCGAAGTTGCTCATGCAGTCTTTCTTTTCAAGGGGGTGGCTTGCGCTCAACGGCTTCTGGCGCGGGAGATTTGCAGACGCTCAGCCGCGCGTACAAGATCGGCCAGAGTGCGTGCTTCCATTTTATCCATCACGCGGCGTTTATGTACCTTGGCGGTAATTTCACTGATGCCCAATTCGGTGGCGATCTGCTTGTTGAGCAAGCCGCCGATGGCCAGTTCCAGCACTTCGCGTTCGCGTGGCGTCAAGGTGCCCAGACGTTGGGTGGATGCCGCATGTTCGGTACTGGAAGCCAGATTGTGCTCAGCGTAGCTCAGCGCCTGTTCTACCGCTAGCAGCAGTTGATCGCTGTGTACCGGTTTGGTAAAAAATTCGCGCGCGCCGGCCTTCATCGCCTGCACGGTAATTGGAATCGTGCCATAACCGGAGAGGAAGATGACAGGAATCACCACGCCTTTTTGTTCCAGCATCCGCACCACATCGAAGCCATTTGATCCCGGCATTTTCATGTCCAGAATCAGGCAACTGGCAATCGCCGGCAGCGTGCTGGAGAAAAACTGGTTGGCCGATGCAAAACCGTGCGCGGTATAGCCGGCCGAGCCGAGCAAGTCCACCAGCGCGGCGCGGACATGGTCGTCGTCGTCGACGACATAAACTATTCTTTCCATGGTGTATTCCTGTCACTGTGTTGCACCACGAGCACGGTTCGTGCGTTGAGATGAACGCGCGACATTGAATTGCCTGCTGCAGCTGAAAAAGTGCGCCGCAAGTGCGATGCGCACGTGAACCTCATGATGTTCATCCGGCATTCATCTGGCTTGTACAAAGCTGCTTTTTTTTGTACAAAATGCGTTGGCTTGCTGGCTGGTTATATCAAACCGACAACTATCTCTTTGGATAATTAACATGGATGCCGCACAGTGCTATGTTACGGTCCATTATGCGCTCTACCGCATCAAGTACACGGCATTCCTGGAGAAGCTGAAATGAATACCTCGTCGCGCAATCTGCTACAGGCAACCGGCCTGGCATTCCTGGCCGGCTATGTGGATACGCTCGGCTTCATTGCCTTGTTTGGCTTGTTCACAGCCCATGTAACTGGCAACTTTATCTTGATCGGTGCTGCTCTGGCCGATGCCTCGCAGATGTCGATCCTGCTCAAGTTTTTGGCGTTTCCGGCCTTTATTGCCGGGGTCGCCGGCGCGCGCCTGCTGATCGTGGCGGTGCAGCGCCACAATGGCCCGGCGCTGGCACTGGCGTGGGGCTTGCAATGGCTGTTGCTGGCCGGGTTCATGGTGTGCGGCCTGCTGGCCACACCGGTAGGTACGAGCGCATCGTCTGCTGCGATGACGGCCGGTTTGCTGGGCACCGCGGCCATGGGCGTGCATAGCGCCATGAGCCGTCTGCTGCTGGCACATCTGGCGCCGACTTCGATGATGACCGGCAATGTCACGCAACTGGTCATCGACAGCATCGATGTCTGGCGCGGCGCGGCCGATGCCGGTACCGCCGAGCGCTGCAAGAAATTCTTCTGGACCATCCTGGCGTTTGGTATTGGCTCAATCGTGGCCGCGTTTGCGTATCATGCGATCGGTTTTGCCGCGCTGGCAATGCCGCTGTTGATTTTGCTGATGCTGATCGTGATCGATCGCAGTGCGGCCGGACGTGAACTGGCGGCCTCGTGAACAAGGCGCGGCTGGAAGCATTCAGCGATGGCGTTATTGCCATTGCCATCACCATCATGGTGCTGGGACTGCAGACGCCGCGCGATGCGGCACTGGCCGACCTGCTCAAGCTGGTGCCGCAGTTGCTGAGCTACTTGCTCAGCTTTACCTACGTCGGTATTTACTGGGTCAACCATCACCATTTGCTGCAGACGGTGAGCCGGGTCAATGGCCGGATACTGTGGGCCAATCTGCATTTGCTGTTCTGGCTGTCGCTGATTCCGTTTGTCACCAACTGGGTCGCCGAGCATCATCGCGATGCCATTCCGGTGGCCGCTTATGGCGCGGTGCTGTTGATGTGTTCGATTGCTTTTTGCCTGTTGCGGCTGACGCTGCTGGGCAGTGAGGGGCGCGATTCGCGTCTGGCCAGGAGCGCTGGCAAAGGCGTCAAGAATTCATGGTCGATCGCCTTGTACGGCTTGGCAATACCGTTGTCGTTGTGGAGTCCGTTATCAGGTAGCGCGATTTACGTGTTGTTGGCGTTGTTGTGGTTTGTGCCTGACCGTCATCTGGAAACGGCAGCGTCGCCTGACAGCGAGCGTAGCTGACCGGCAGTTGAGCGGCAGCGGCAACAGGCCGCCGGCACCGGTCATTCTTACGTATACTCTTGGCCTTGATGTGCCTCAGCCTGAAAGGCAGGCTTCTCGTCCCCTCAACAAAGGCTCAGCATGCAGCTTCAAGGCAAGCGCCACGACAGCGATACCAGCATCCACAGCGAAGCGGTGCCAGCATCGTTGAAGGTGGATCATGATGCGGCCGCACTGGCCGGTTTTGCATTTGAACTGCTGCATCAGGATGGCGTGCTGGCCACCTTGCGCGGCCGCCATGCAACGCAGGCGAGTGCCATTCTGATCGTCACGGCGGCGTCTGCCGAGGTGGCCGATGCCGCCGCTCCTTATTTGAACAACGAGTACGCATTGCGCGCGTACCTGCGCCCGGAATGGGCGCTGCTACCGCATACCAGCGTTGCCCTCAATGGCGCTATGGCACTGGTCTACGACGCCGCCGGCGTTGGCACTGCTGCACTGAGCCAGCGTCCTGCCGGTGCGCTGGAGGTCGGCGCTTTCCTGCGCCTGGCCGTCAGCATCAGTCACGCCGTGCGTCAGATGCATGAAGCAGGTGTGCTGCATCAAAATCTCAAGCCTGCCAATATGCTGATGGATGCGGCTGGTTGCTGTCGTCTGACCGGCTTCGGCGTGGCCCGGCTGAGCGCCGCCCATGTGCGACCGTTGGGGGCGGGACTGGTGCGCGGCACACCGGCGTATATGGCGCCGGAGCAGAGCGGACGTACGCAAATGGCAGTCGATGTGCGCAGTGACCTGTATGCAGTCGGCGTGAGCTTTTACGAATTGCTGACCGGAAGACTGCCCTTCCTGTCCAGTCATCCGGCCAGCGCCAATGCGTGGATACACGCGCATCTGGCGTCTGAGCCGGTGCCGCCGCACAGGGATATGCCGGGACTGCCGCCGCCACTGTCGCAACTGTTGCTCAAGCTGCTGGCCAAGAATCAGGATGAACGCTACCAGAATGCTGCCAGCCTGGAGGCCGACGTGCGCCGCTGTCAGCAGGAATGGCTCAGCCATGCGCTGATTACGCCATTCCCGCTGGGACAGGATGGTATGCCAGTGGTGCACCGGGTGACGCGCCTGCATGGACGGCAGGTGCCGATGGCGGCGTTGCTGGCCGAGTTTGCCCGGGTGACCGAGCACGGTACTGCTGCGCTGGTGGTGGTGCATGGCGTCTCGGGGGTCGGCAAGTCTGCGTTGGTGGCGCATTTTTTGCAGCATCCGCAATTGCAAGGCGCAGCGGTGGCTACTGCCAAGGTGGATCAGTTTGCCGGCACGGCGCCTTATGTGGCGCTGGCCGACGCCATGCGCAGCCTGGTCGCGCAGATCCGCAAGCAGGGCGGGCAAGACGCCGAGTTCTGGCGTGAACGACTGCAACGCGGTCTGGCTGGCGATGCCGGGCAGGCATTTGAGCTGGTGCCCGAACTGGCCTTGTTGATTGACCCCTGCGATTGTGTCGAAGCGACGCCGGTGGCGGAGGCTCCCGGCCATCTGACACTGACAGTGTTGCGCCTGCTGCAACTGTTCGCGGTGCCCGAACGACCGTTGGTATTGAGCATTGATGACGTGCAATGGCTGGACGCTGCCAGCCTGCAATTGCTCGACAGTTTGCTGGAGATGACGCGCGCTTTGCCGTTGCTGCTGCTGCTGACTTGCCGTAGCGAACCGCAGCAGGCGGCGCTACCAACGGCGCTGGCGCAATTGCAGCGGCGTGCCGCGCATGCCAGCGTGTTGGCGTTGACGCCGCTCGACACCACGGCGCTGGCAGACTTGCTGGCCGAGGCCATGCGTACTGAGCGTGCCAACGTGACCACGTTAGCGCAACTGGTCTACCAAAAGACCGCAGGCAATCCTTATTTTGTGCAGCAATTCATGCAGACCATTGCCGACCAGGGACTGATCGTGCGTGATCGCGCCGGCGTGTGGCAGATGCATCTGGCCGATATCGGTAGCCGGCACTACACCGCGAATGTGGCGGACCTGTTATTGGCTCGGCTCACGCGTTTGTCAGCGTCAACGCAGCGCGTGCTGGGAGGCTTGTCGTGCCTCGGTCGCAGCGGCAGTACCGGCATGCTGTGCACCTTGTATGCCATGAGCGGGCAGCAGATGGAGGAAGCCTTGACCGCTGCGATTGAGGCCGATGTGCTGGCGGTGACGCCGTACGGTTATGTGTTCACCCATGACCGTTTACAGGAAGCTGCCTATGCCGCATTGCCTCCGCTCGCGCGCCAACAATTGCATGTGCAACTGGGGCAGATGATGGCGCAGGCGGCACGCCAGAGCGAACGCGACGACATCCTGTTTGGCGCCATGGAACATTTTAAAAATGGCGCTGACGTGCTCACAGGCGAACTTGCGCTGCAAGTGGTTGAACTGGCCTTGCTGGCAGCGCGCAAGTCGCGGCGCTCGTGCGCCCATGGATCGGCGCTGTCGTATCTGCAGATGGCGCGCAAACTGCTGACGCAACGTAGCGATGCAGTGGCGCAGCAACTGACGCTGGAACTCGATTGCGAGCGCGCGCATGGCGAATTTTTTAGTGGCAATCTGGATGCCGCAGCCAGCTTGATTCCGCAACTTCAGCACGCAGTACAAGCGCGTCTGATGCGCGCGCAACTGGCGCGCCTGGCGGTCGATATTGCGGTGCGCCGTGGTGACTATGGCAAGGCCGTAGCGATTGCGCTGGAGGCATTGCGCGGCTTCGGCATCGACATGGCAGCAGTGCCGTCGGACGCCGATTGTGAACAGGCGTATGCGGCACTTTGCCAGCAACTGCAGGGACATTGGCGCGCGCAGTTGCATGACCTGCCGCAGCAGAGCGATGCTGATCTGGCCGCGGTCATGTCGCTGCTGTCGAGTCTGCTACCGGCGGCCAGTTTTCATTCACCGCGCTTGTTGTTTCTGCAGTTGTGCCGCACGCTGCAACTGAGTCTGGTACATGGCATGTGCGGCGAGGCCAGTGTTGCGCTGGCCTGGCTGGGTGTGATGGTATGCGAGCGCTATGGCGACTATGCCAAAGGTTTCGAGTTCGGCATTGCGGCCCGTGCGCTGCTGGAACAGCATGGCTACCGCGCCTATGCGGCGCAGATTTTACTGGCGCTGGACCAGTTGGCCGTGTGGACGCAACCGTTGGCATTTTCGCTCGATTGTGCCCAGGCCGGTTTTGATGTGGCGCTGGCGGTCGGTGACCTGACCATGGCTTGTTTTGAGAGTTGTCATCGCACCTGCATGTTGTTGGTCCGCGGCGACCGCCTCGATACGGTCGCCGCAGAAATCAGTCGCGCCCGTGCGTTCGTGGCACGCGCTGATTTCAAGGACGTGGAAGCCATCCTGCTGGTGCAGCAACAGTTTGTTGATTACTTGCGCGGCTTGCCTGAGGCCTTGCCGTTAAGTTCCAGCGCCAGTGATGCCAGCGGCATGGCGACGCTGCAGTTCTGGCATTGGCTCTATCTCGCCATGGCGCAGTTTCTGGATGGCGACCTACTGCGTGCGCATGCCAGCCTGGAACAAGCCGGTGCCTTGGCCTGGTCGGCACCGGCCCATATCCATTTGCTGGAATATCATTTATTGCGCGTATTGACGCTGTGCGCCATTCCCATTGCTGCCGCGCAGGAAGCCGCGCAGCGTGCCCGCATTGCGGCCCATGCAGCGCCGCTGGCGGCCTGGGCGGAAGCCAACCCAAGCACCTTCGCCGACAAGCACGCCCTGGCGCAGGCAGCGATTCTGCAACGCGCTGGTGAAGTGGTGGGCGCTTTGCGTTTCTACGAACAGGCAATCGAGCATGCCGAACGTCATGGTTTTTACCACTATGCGGCGATGGCCAATGAAATGGCGGCAGCGCTATGCCAGCGCGGTGGCCATGGCAGCGGCGCACGTGCGCATTGGCAGGCCGCCATCGACGGCTATCGACGCTGGGGAGCTTTGCGCAAGGTGGCGCAACTGCAAGCACAGATGCCGTTGCGGCGGCCCTTGCCAGGTAACCTCAGTCAAGACACGGTGAGCATTGTCGAGACTGCTGAAATCCGCAATCTCGACTGTGTGATCCGGGCCATGCGTGCGTTGTCGGAAGAAATCCAGGCGGCGCCGCTGGTGCGCTCCCTGATGACGATTGCATTGGAACACTCCAGCGCACAACGCGCGCTGCTAGTACGCATGGATGATGTCACGCTGATGCTGCAGGCGCGCGCAGTGCTGACCGAGCAGGGCACGGTGGTTGACCTGGAGCAACTGCCTGCCAGCGAACTTGATGTGCCGCTGTCGATGCTGTTTGCGGTCATGCGCACGCAGCAGGTGGTGATAGTGGAGGCTGGGCCGCGCAGTGCGCCATTCAACGCCGATCCCTATTTGCTCAAGCAGCCGCGTTGTCATGCGATTTGTATTCCCATGCTCAAGCAGGCACGCATGGTCGGCATGTTGTATCTGGAAAACCGTCTGGTGGCCGATGCCTTTACCGGCGAACAGGTCAAGGTATTGTCCTTGCTGGCAGCACAGGCGGCGGTGTCGCTGGAGACCGCATCGTTGTACGCCGCACTGCAGGAAGAAAACCGCCAGCGGCGGCAAGCCGAGCAGGTCGCGCGTGAGAGCCGCGCCACCTTGCTGCTGGCAGAGCAGATCAATCGTAGCGGTAGCTGGGTGCGGGATCAGGAAGCCGGTACCCTGACTTGTTCGCCGGAGTTCTGCCGCCTGTTCGGGTTTGACCCGGCGCAAGCGCAGGTCACGCTGGATGCGGTCCTGCAACGGATTCACAGCGACGACCGGGCGCGTGTCATGGCCGCCATCGAGGGCAGCGCGGCTAACCGCCATGCGATTCAAATCGAGTACCGGATTATCGATGATGCCGGTAAAGTGCATTATCTAGCCGGTGCCGGTGAGCCGCTCGGCACGGTTGGCAAGCTGATGTATGTCGGCACCACCATCGATATCACCGCCCGCCGCGAAGCTGAAAATGCCTTGCATCGGGCGCATGCAGAACTGGCACGGGTAGCACGCGTGACCACGGTCGGCCAATTGACCTCGTCGATAGCGCACGAAGTCAACCAGCCGCTCATGTCGATTTCTTCTCATGCCGGTGCCAGTCTGCGCTGGCTTGATCGTGATCCGCCCCAGCTCGATCGGGTGCGCAGCGGTTTGCAGGAAATTGCCGACCAGAGCCAGCGCGCCGGCGCCATCATCGGCGCACTGCGTGCGCTCACCAGCAAGGGAGAGCAAGTGCTGGCACCGCTCGACCTGCATGCGACGATACGGCATATTGCCGCACTCTCGCGCAGCGAACTGGAACGTCACGATGTGGCGCTGGAGTTGGTATTGCATGCAGTCAGCGGCTGGATCAACGGCGACGCCGTGCAGTTGCAGCAGGTATTGCTCAACGTGGTGGTCAATGCGATTGAAGCGATGTCCGACGTGACCGGCCGCGAGCGCCGTCTGCGCATCGCCACCGACACTGAACAGAACCAGATTGTGGTGCGCGTCGATGATTCTGGTGGCGGCATCGACTGCGTTGGTGCGGCGCGTATGTTCGAGCCGTATTTCACGACCAAGAACGATGGCATGGGCATGGGTTTGGCGATCTGCAGCGCGATCATTGCGGCGCATGGCGGCAGCATTCGCGCCGAGCCGCATCAGCCGCATGGCTGCAGCGTGCTGTTTGGCCTGCCGGAGTTGCCCACATGAAGACGCTGCTGGGTGGAGGTAAGTGATGCAGCAAGAACGGCGACAGAGCGTGCGGCAACAGGTGTTTGTGGTCGACGACAATCACGCGGTGCGACACGCCTATTGCAACCTGCTCGATGCTGCCGGTTATTCGGCACAGGCATTCGCTTCGGCGGAGGCGTTTTTTCAGACGCCGTTGCCGGACTTGCCGGTGTGTCTGATCCTGGACATGCACATGCCGCAGATTGGCGGTCTGGAGGTCGCCGCCGAGCTGGCACGTAGGGGGCAATACATGCCGATCATTTTTGTTACGGCATTTGTGTCGGTGGCGTTGGCGGTGCAGGCGTTCGAGGTCGGTGCGCTGCAGTTCCTGACCAAGCCGGTCGAGTCCGACACCTTGCTGCGCGCGGTGAACGAGGCGCTGCTGCTGGCCGAGCAGCATTTTCAACAACGCCAGTGGCGTTAGGTATAGCGCTGACGCACTGTTATACTCGTTCGGGAGCCAGTTAAACCCAAAAGAGCTTCATCGACACGATGAAAGAAAAACCATGAAATTATTTACGGCGACGCAAAAAATTCTCCGCAGCGCGCTCCTGCTCGTCGCCGTTAGTGTGTCTCTTAGCGCTTGCGAGACCACCGAAATCAATACCCGTTCCGCCACCACGCTGCCGATCAAGGTTGGCAAGGTGCTGGTCATCTACGAGATGGGCAATCTGGACAAGCATATCGCGCCGACCGCAGTCGAGGTACCGGCCGAGGGCAAGGTGCGCATGGCTGAGTCGCTCGGTAAAGCTGTGCAGCAAAGGATTCCAGCCGGTCTGGAAACCAAGGGTATTGCGACGGAGTTTGTTTTGCTGACAGACGACAAGGCACAACCGCCTGCCAATACCAGTGCCACCCACACGGTCCGGATTCGTGCGTACAAGGATGTCCAGGTATGCAAGGAAAACGGCATGTGCACCCATCGCTTGTCGGTGCGCGCCAGCGTCTTGCGCACTGGCAGTGGCGCGGTATTGTGGTCGACCGAGTTTGAGGAGCCGGCAATGTCGCCGCTGGCCATTGACTCGCGCCGGTTTGAGTCGCTGGCCCAGAACATTCTTTATTCGGTGTCGTGGGTGTTGCGCTCAGCACCCTAGACCCGCGACGTCCACAGCGTTCACCTGCGAACTTGAGCACTCTGGTGTAGGCTGTCGGCTCGTCAACATTCGCAGCAAAGGAATCGCAATGAACACAAACAAGGTAGCCCTGATCATCGGTGGCGGTAGTGGCATGGGTGCGGCGGCAGCGCAGCGGCTGGCGGCTGACGGTTTTGCCATTGGTATTCTGTCGTCTTCGGGTAAAGGTGAGGCCCTGGCCAATAGTCTTGGCGGTGTCGGTGTGACCGGCTCCAACCGTTCCTCTGCGGATCTGCAACGTGTCGTCGATGCCTGCGTGGCACGCTGGGGACGGATTGACGTGCTGGTCAATAGTGCCGGTCATGGCCCCAAGGGCAAGGTGCTGGAATTGAGCGATGAAGAATGGCTGCTCGGCATGGAAGTCTATCTGATGAATGTGGTGCGCAGCGCGCGCGTGGTGACACCGTTGATGCAGCAGCAGGGCGGCGGCACCATCATCAATATTTCCAGTTTTTCAGCAGTGGAGCCATCGCAGTCGTTTCCAACTTCGAGTGTGTTTCGTGCTGGTCTGGCGGCATACACCAAACTGTTTGCCGATAAATACGCCGCAGAGAATGTGCGCATGAACAATGTCTTGCCCGGCTTCATCGACAGCTTGCCGGAAAAGCCAGGCATCAAGGAAATGATTCCGATGGCGCGTTACGGCAAGGTGGCTGAAGTGGCGGCGCTGGTGTCGCATCTGGCCGGCGCTGATGCGGCTTATATTACCGGCCAGAACATCCGTATCGATGGCGGCATCACCCGTTCGCTCTAATTGAACGATCACCGAGATTGCGGCTGTTGAGCGCCAGACGCCACGGTACCTGCCACATATAGGCCCAGCGTATCACCCGCATGCCGGCGCTGGCCTTGAGATTCTTCATGCCCCATTGGCCAAAGTCATCATTGAGCCACAGTGAGGCCTGATTGTTTGGCACCATGCCACGCCGTTTGCCGATATTGCTGGCGTCGGTGTCGGCGGTGGCGCGGGAATCGGTATGGGCATACGACGCGATTATGTTGGTATCGACTGGATCGGTCGCCAAGACGTTTTTCTGGGTCAGTTGATACAAGGCGGCGCTGAGCATTAGGTCGCTGCCGTACGGCTGGAGTGATTGGGCAAAGCTGATATACGGCGCCAGGCCATTGTCGGCCAAGTAGAGCAGGCCATAGATATAATCGGTGTGGCTGCGCACGTAGTCGACCTGCAACGTCAAAGTGGTGCGGGCATCGGGCTTCCAGCTTCCAGCTCAATTT
>Ga0066798_10000228_pt1 | contig 31367 bp, 24 predicted proteins | sample PersoiDNA2013203_FD_70961 | JGI IMG/M metagenome (GOLD analysis project Ga0066798, IMG submission 70961) | Permafrost soil microbial communities from the Arctic, to analyse light accelerated degradation of dissolved organic matter (DOM) -... | ecosystem: Environmental > Terrestrial > Soil >... | reverse complement strand
CGCTTTCGCGGCGCTCGATCAGGCCCAGGCTATCCAGCTTGGCAACTTGTCGACTGACTGTCGTGTAATCACGCCCTACCCGGTCAGCCAATTCGACCACACCGATTGGGCCAAGCCGCTCGACCAGCACCAGCAACGGAAACAAGGCGCGATCTAGCGCAATTCCGGCTTCACGCACCATCGCTTCGTCGCGCTGCGGGCGATTCATCACACCAACAATTTCAATCAAAGATCCATGCAATTCGCGGATTTTCAAACCAATATGTGTATTTTGCACTTTTTTTATTGACGTCATTTTTACTCCAACTTAATATGTGCATATTACACATATGGAGGTAAGAATGGAACAACCGATTGGTGTTGATGTATTGATTTGTGGTGCTGGCGCAGCGGGATTGACCTTGGCTATTGAGTTGGCGCGCCGCGGCGTATCCTTCCGTTTGATTGAAAAAATGGCCGTGCCATTCGCCGGCTCGCGTGGCAAGGGAATCCAGCCACGTACCCAGGAAATCTTTGAAGACCTGGGCATTCTCGACCGCATTGTCGCCGTCGGCGGTGCCTATCCCAACGAGCGGCGCTATCACGCCGATGGCAGCTACACCGATGGCGTGATCGTGGCAGGCCACAACGCCTCGCCAGCCGAGCCGTATCATTTGCCCTTGATGGTGCCGCAATTCCTGACCGAAGCGGTATTGCGCGAACGCCTGCTTGAACTGGGCCATCGCCCGCATTACGACTGCGAACTGCTAGGTTTCGAACAAGACCAGGATGGTGTGACAGCGCATCTGCGCAGCGACACTGGGCGTCAAACGTTGAAAGTGCGCTGGCTCATTGGCGCCGACGGTGGCCGCAGCTTGGTAAGGCACGCACTTGCAGTTGATTTTCCCGGCAAGACGTTGGGCGTACGCGCTGTCGTGGCCGACGTCATGCTGACCGGACTCACGCGCGATGCCTGGCATCGGTTTGGCGATGGTGATATGCGCCAACAGATTTCATTTTGCCCATTGGCCGGGACCGAGATGTTCCAGATACAAGGCCCGATCCCGCTCGATGGTGAGATCGATCTGTCCGCCGCTGGCCTGACCAGCTTGGCTGCCGCGCGCACCGGTCGTGACGACATTTGTATCCATTCAGTGTCCTGGTCGTCGGCCTACGTCATGAATGCGCGATTGGCTGACCGCTATCGCGTCGGCCGGGTGTTTCTGGTCGGCGATGCTGCCCATATTCATCCACCAACTGGCGGTCAAGGCCTCAATACCAGCGTCCAGGATGCCTACAATCTGGGTTGGAAGATCGCCGCCGTCATCGATGGTGCCGCCGACGCACTGCTCGACAGCTATGAGCAAGAGCGCCGCCCGGTCGCCGCCGAGATGCTGGGCCTGGCCAACAAACTGCTGGTCGACCAGCAACGCGGCGAAATGCGTCGTGGTCGCGAAGTGCAGCAACTTGATATTGCCTATCCGGCGTCCTCAATTGCGCTGTGCACGGCGCACCAGCCGAGCATGCTGACTGCCGGCCAGCGTGCCCCCGATGCACCACTGCGTGGTGCCGGTGGCCAAGTGACGCGGCTATTCCATCTGTTCCAGGGAACCCACTGGACCCTGCTAGCTTATGAAGCAGCGCACATGATCGTGCCACCTCGCCCTGGTTTGCATATCCATCAGATCAAGCAAAGTGGTGACCTGGTCGATGATCAAGGTGATTTTCATGCGGCCTATCGACCTGCCAACGGCACCTGGATATTGGTGCGTCCGGATGGCTACCTGGGTGCCATCGTCGCAGCCGAACAAGTTGTATTGCTGGAACCTTATATGGTGCAGGTAGGACTCGGTCTAAGCTAGCGCTTGACGGTGAAATCGCTGGCGGCACGTACCGACTTTAGCGCCAGCACCACCACCGCGAAGTAACAAAACTACATTTACTACATCAACATTTTTTACTTTGATTTTGAATTATTGATGGAGAAGTCGAATTTTATTGATAAATGTGGATAAAAACACCTACTCATGACAGAATTCGTCGCAGATATAGTAAAACTACATAAAACATCGAATTAATGCTTGCATCTGACTAAGGTCGATTCAATATGGACGATCACGACGATCAAGCTAAAAATCGTGAGACTGAGGAGACGCTGCATGACATTTTCTAACCTGCGGATTGGCCATCGCCTATCGCTGTGCTTCGGCATCATTCTGGTATTGATGGCAGCTGTCACCGCTCTGGCAGCATGGTCAAGTCAGCGCGCCCAACAACAATTGGCGCAAAGTCTGCACCATACCAACGACAAAGTGGCCATCGCCGCGCAACTGCGCCAGAGCTTGTTTCATCAGGGACAGGCCGCACGCAATGTCGGCACCCTCAGCGATCTCAACCTGATGCAGAAGGAAATGCGCCGCATCGTCAGCGAACGCAGCAGCTATCGCGTCAGCCTGACCGCCCTGCTTAAGGCCGGCGTGAGCGCACCGGAACAAACTATCATCGCGCAAATGCAAGACTTTGATCGGCGCAGCGAACCACTGGTCAATCAAGCCAAGGAGTCGGCGGACGGCTTCAATGCCGGTCAAGCCGCCAAAGTGCTCAATACCGAAGTGGCGCCACTGCAGAGCCAATGGCTGGAGGCAATCGATCGACTGGTGCAGTTGCAGCAACAGCAGATCCAGAATGATCTGGATGCCTTCAGTGTCAGCAGTGATCGCACCACGATGGTCACCATTCTCATCTGTGCCGCTGCCATGCTGCTGGCCGCACTGGTAGCGTGGCGCCTCAATCGCAGCATCACCCGACCGCTGAACCAGGCGGTGACGCTAGCGACGCGCGTCGCCGCCGGCGACCTGACCGCACACATTGATGTCACCAGCACGGATGAAACGGGACAGTTGCTCAGTGCGCTGCGCAGCATGAACCAGAGCCTGCAAAAAGCGGTCGGCGAAGTGCGCGCAGGGACACAAAACATGTTCGATGTGTCGCAGCAGAATGCCGCCGGCAATAACGATCTGGCAGCACGTACCGAGGCCCAGGCAGAATCCTTGCGGCAAACTGCCGACGCCATGGCGCAATTGAGCGGCATCGTCAGTCGCAATGCCGGACAGATCGGCGATGCCAATCTGCTGGCACAATCGGCGGCAAATGTCGCCTCACGCGGCGGCGAACTGGTGGCCTCAGTGGTCGATACCATGACTGCGATCAAGGATAGTTCGCGCAAGGTGGTCGATATTATCGCGGTGATTGACGGCATTGCGTTTCAGACCAATATCCTGGCCTTGAATGCAGCCGTTGAGGCGGCCCGTGCCGGCGAACTGGGGCGCGGCTTTGCGGTCGTGGCCACAGAAGTGCGCCAACTGGCCATGCGCAGCGCCGCAGCGGCCAAGGAAATCAAGGTATTGATCGGCGACTCGGTGGCGCGCATCGATGCCGGTAGCCGACAAGTCGGTGCCGCCGGCCAGACCATGCAGGAAATCGTCGGATCGGTCGGCCAGGTAGTCACCATTATCGAACAGATCGCCGCTGCCAGCGACGGCCAGAACCATGGCATCGCCGAACTCAATCAATCGCTGGCACAAATTGATACAGCCACCCGCAACAATGCCGCACTGGTCGCCCAGGCTGCACAAGCCACCGCCGACATGCAGCAACAAGCGCAGCAACTGTGGCAGGCAGTCGGCACCTTCCGTCTGGGAAACGACGCCGACGACAACGCTGTGCTGATCGCACTGGAGACATTTGATGCATCGGCTACGCCACCGGCGGTAGTGCATGCAGAAGCGCCACGCCTGGCGGCGTGATCGGATCAGGGCAAGGTGGCGTAAGCAGTTGCCAGATGATAGGCGGTGGTTGACGGCAGTTCGGCGCGCACGATCTTGCCGTCGGCCGTCTGACTTTCTACCCAGCCAGGCGCGGTGAGGAAGCGCGCACCAAAGCGCGCGATCTGGGTCGGCAATTCGGCGCGTACCGTTGCCTCGCCATGATGTGCCAGTGCGCGCAGATATTCGCTTTGTGCCCAGATTCTTTGGGTCGTATCGAGCAGCGCGCCGCTGAGGTCCAGTGTCGCCGCCACCCCGCCCGTGGCAGTATCGACGCCTGAGCGTCGCACAAAATCGAAGGCCCGATACAAGGCCCGATTCATGCCAGCCCGTTCAAATGCGGGGTGCTGACTCGACTCCACCAAAAACAGCCACTCGAACTGATGGCCTGGCTCCACCCAGTTGTTCTCGCTGCCGAGTGGCAATTCGGCTACGCAACCGCTTGCGCCATCGATGAAAGTGCTGGCAAAGGCGCTGGCCAGCTTATCTAGTCGGTGGGCAAAAATACCGTCCGATGTGGTTGCGTCAGCGGCTAGCCAGGCTTCGCTCAGATGCATTAACGGGTTCTGCGTCGGACCGGTAATCCTGCGCGAAAAATCTTCCTCCATCGCGCTGCTAAACAATGCACCATCGACCATACGCTGTTCAATCAGGACCGAGGTTTCTTCCATCAGCGCCAGCGCTTGCTGCGCTTGTACGGCATTGGGATGCTTGGCATATTCGGCGCAGGCAAAGATCACGAAGGCATGCGTGTACAAGTCCTTTTGCCGTTCCTTCGGCGCACCATCGGCGTCGACACTATAGAACCAGCCGCCATGCTGGCGGTCCGCAAAATAATGGCGCAGCGAGGCAAACAAGGTAGCGGCATGCTGCCACTCCTGCGCCAACGAAAAGACGAACAATTGCCGCGCACAAGCCATGGCCCGATAGCGTACCGGCGGCAACGGCGTCATGCCATCGGCAGCCACACTTTCATAGGCGAGGCCCAGGGCCTTGTTGAAACCCACGCCACGCCAGATCGGCAAGATGACGTCTTGATAATGGCTGCGCAACGCGCTGGCAGTGGTAAAAGTCAATGCAGGCATGGAATGATCAAAAAATAGAAGAGTGAAAATCCCGCGCAAGCCGCTGTCGCTTGCACGAGTAAATATCTGCTGGCGCAATAATAGCAGCTAGGATAACCGCCAAGCCAGTACCGTCTGAGGTAACAATCGACGACGATTGACTATTTCACGTGTCATTGAGTCAATGTAATTTTGAATCAACGCCAGACACCGACTCCGGCCGAATACCCATAACGCAAGGATAACGAGCAGACCTTGCGCTATGGGCATGCTGGTTCGGTTTACGCGACGTGATCTGGTGCTTGCACAATGGCATGAATACCCGCACAACCATAACGACCGCACACTGTATGCCAATAACTGAAGCCCTCGGCGCAGTATTGCAGATAGCGCCCCCAATGCTGCTTGTCCGGCTCGAGGCCGCGCAGTAACGCGGCGTACTGCGCCACTGCGCTATCGTGCATCGCCACCACCGCAAGATAAGCATCGTCGAGACTGCATTGCTGAAGCTCCTGGTAGATGTTGACCAGATTGAGCCAATCGCCATCTTTTCTCACGCTCACCAACTCATTGGAAAATGCCACGATCTTGGCAGAAGCCATCGACATCAGAACCATGCACGCCGCTTCATCGGACGCCAGATGACTGCTCAACTCCAATAACTGCGCGGTAGGAATCATGCCAATTGTGATGATGCGCCGATTCAAATAATCGTCAAAGTCTTCTCGCTTGGCAACAAATACGCTGGCGCGCTCCTGCGCTGCCGCTTGCATCCAGATCAACATATTGCGGCCAAGACGCCTCATGAATTTCATGGATGCCCCGCGCGCCAGATATTCAAGAATGATGGATTGCCAGGCGCTGATATAGTTATCCTTGCTGCGCGGTTGGCCGAGGCCACCTTCGAAGACCTGCTGCATTTCCGCCATCAGTGACTTAGTGTCGGCTTGTTTTTCAATGACGAAATCATCCCACAACAGCCATAAAGTAATGTATTTCGCAAACAGCAAGAGTGCGTCATAGTCACCGAACGGATGAGAATAGCCAGCATACTTGCTGATCTCCATTTTTTTGACGCGCTTGAAATAGCTGTCATCCAGAAACAGCTGATGCGCAAACATCCATGCAATCGTCTCTGCCTCTACCTGCTCGGCAAAAGGGGATTGTTTGACATGCGACAGACGGAGTTGATAACAGTGTGACGATGGTGTCGGTATCGCGCCACTGACGGTTGGTGCGTTCATTTTTACTCCTACGTCAAAATGGCCAACCCGATGGCCCTGTTGCATGGACCGGCACTCCCTAGATTTGCATGCGATTGCGCAAGGACGACTCGCATATCAGATCAAGTCCACCGGCGGCAAAAAGGGACATTAAAATACCCAGGCAGATCTGCATAAAATTTCAATCTAGTGTAAGCACCACCCACTGCTTTGCTCAACACTAACTTAATTCCAATTTCCGACTCGCACACGTTCCCTGGATTGAATACGATGGAAGAATTACTTATCTTGGTAGATCAACATGACCAGGCAATTGGCACTGGCGCCAAAATGGCGGTACACCGCGACGGTTTGCTACATCGTGCGTTTTCCATTTTTGTCTTTGACAACAGCGGTCGCCTGCTGCTGCAACAACGCGCGGCAGGCAAAAACCATTCGGGAAATCGATGGAGCAATACCTGCTGTGGTCACCCGCGCTATGGCGAGAGCATTGAAGTTGCGGCGCACCGACGCCTGTCGGAAGAAATGGGATTCCATTGTCGGCTGCAAGAAGTGGCGGCCTTGACCTATCATTTGCCGATGTCAAATCAGTTGATTGAGCACGAGTACAACCATATCTTTGCTGGCGTATTCAACGGTGAACCGGCACCGGATCCTGCCGAGGCAGCTGATTGGTCATGGATCGAAGGGCCGGCATTGCGCACGGCAACGGAGACAGCAGCGGCTACCTTTACCGCCTGGTTTATTGCCATCCTCAACGCCTTTGGCCCCGACTGTCTTGATTTGTGGAAACTGCAAGCGCAAAAGTGAGCCATCATCGCAGGCGGCGGCGAATCAATAGCGCAACTATGCGAGCGCGTTGACGTGTGGCTGGACAGCTTGCAGCAACAGGCAACGGTCGTGGCAGTCACCCATGCGTCTATTATCCGAGCCGCCATTGTGCATACGCTGAAGGCAACGCCAAGCGCCTTTGCACGAATCGCAATCCCACCACTCACACTGGTGCAGCTTCAGAGATCGAGTAAGGGATGGCGTTGGTGGCCGACGATGACCGAATAGGCACATACAAGGAAAAGCAACGTTTCCGGAGAAACGCATATAAAATCAAGACTTCCCGTTTGGATCGACAAAAATCTTGCGAGGTTGACAATGCGCGCACCCATGGCTTTGCAGCAAGTCCAGGACCACTCTCAACATCTGCGCCCACAGCAGGTGTCGCAAAGCATCCCGCTGGCGACGACCGCCCCCACCGCGACACATGAATTCGTCGATGCCAGACCGCAAGCAAGCACGCAGCGCCGCCTCCAAAACATGGCCAGAAGCAGCCTGCAAACAGCGCAATTGCACAACCTTGGTCAACTCGCCAATCGCGCTACCTCGACGACACAGCGTGAGCAAATGACAAGCGCACAAAGCATCGCTACCGAGCGTGCCCCCGAAGCCAACCACACGGGTCTGCCCAGACAGTTGAAATCCGGTATCGAAGCGCTCTCCGGCATGCCCATGGATCATGTCAGGGTCAATTACAATTCATCACAACCGGCACAGTTGAACGCCCATGCCTACGCGCAGGGGAGCGAGATTCATGTCGCTCCAGGGCAAGAGCAGCATCTGCCGCATGAGGCCTGGCATGTTGTGCAACAGGCGCAAGGACGGGTCTCGCCGACACTGCAGCGCAAGGGCCAGATGATCAATGATGATGCCGCCCTGGAGACCGAAGCTGATGTCATGGGAGCCAAGGCTGCGGGGCATGGTGCTGCACAGCGCTCCGCGGACGATCATGCAAACGTATCTGGAGCAACGACGTCACCCGCATATGGCCAGGTGCGACAGTGCAAAATAGGTTTTGAATTTCAGACTGCGTTTACCAAAACCCAGTTTTTGTACAACGGCAACCCTGTCCCTGGATCGAAAATCGCCACCGTGCCCGGCGATGTCGCCAACGAGGGAAAAATGCCTTATTACCAAGGAAGCGGTTTTACCATCGAGGGGGATGAAGGGGATCTGGAACTTGTCACGAAACCGTTTGACGAGACTGAAAGTGGATTTAAGGAGATGGCATCTACCTTTTCCTGGATGGAAGTGTTTGCCAATCAGGTGAAAGGTACAAAGACGGCGGTCAACGCGCTCAATACCCGATTTGCCTCGGCATCACCAATGCCGGGCGTTACCGAGAAAAACCATATCGACTTAAATGTTGGCGCCAATATTGTCACGGATCCACAAGTGACAGCAGGTATCAGCCTCGCCAGTTTGTTGCCGCTAGCCGCCGCACTAGGAAAAGCCCCCCCTCGCAAACGCGATGCTCGAGCTGAAACTGAACCGGTTCTGGGACAGGCTGCAACCAAAGAAAATCTGGTCCGCCACATCGGCTGGAAAGACGTGGACGCAGCGGCGTTTCAAACTCCCGTGCTAGAGGCCTGCGCACTCGCAGAGAAAATCGGCGCAGGACGCGATTCCAAGACCTTGGGATATCTATTTATGCTAAGCCTGTATTGTCTGGGCTACAGCGCATTTTGGGCAAGCCGCGAAGAGAAGGCGAAAACCGATAGCAAGGTCAAGGATCAAGGCATGGAGCCATTCTGGGCAAAGCTGGCGGTTGGCATGATTTCCCGCACCAATCTGGCCGATGCCTTCAGCGCACTGACAGAAGTAGATCAACGCTGGTTTGTCAGTCAGCTTGAGATGATCGGCAACACTTTAGGCCAGGCTGCCTTTGCCAATAAGCATCCGAATGAGCCGGAGCTTCGGGACGGCCGCACCCATGCAGATTATCGGGTGTTTGGTCAAATGCCAAAAGATGCCAAAGCAGAAAACTACAAGTCATGGTTCAGCATCCGCGAGTGGCTGGCACATCTGGTACCGCAGCAGGACCGGCTCGGCATCGATTTCGCTGCTGCCTATGAGGCAATGGGCAATATTTCAACGCGCGCATTTAGCGACCATCATGTCAATCGTCCAGCATTTGACAATGCCGATACCTTCATCAAGGACAAAGACGATGCACGCGCCACCTATAAAGTCAAGCATCCGAGCGATATCGGCAAAGCCAGCGATCATGGGGAAAATCGGCTTGATGGTCTGATCCTCGAGTTCAGAAAACTAGGGGCCAAGATCGATGAAAACCAATGGTGGGCATTTGCGTCGAACTTCTTCAAGTTGGTTGTACTCACCAATCAAACTCAACAGCGACGTGACGAAATCATCGACTCCTTCATTGATTCGTGATCGCCACAGGCTTGCTTGACACCTGGCCTTAAAGCGCCAGCCATCCGTTGCACTGCAAGGTATCGACGTCGCGTTCCCCATTTTGCTTCGGTCCGAGGATCGGCGATGGCGGTGCTGATCAAGCGGCTTTTGTTCATTCAGAGCGCCACTGAGTCTGTTCAATACAGCGATCACCACCTCTCTGTGCTAGCATCGCTAGTCGCGAAATGCACAGGCGCGCCCAGCGGGTGTCTGTGCCGCCCAGCAAGCGCATGAAGAAGAAAATGTCCCACTATCCACGAGCCCCCGGCGTCACCCCAAAGTTTCAGCCGAACAACATCATTGCCTCGGATGAGCAAATCGCCATCCAGATTGCCACCGACCGCATCATCCTGGTCGACGCCAATGCCGGTACTGCCAAAACCACCAGCCTGTCGCTGCGCATCGCCGAGTCGCTCAAGCGTGGCCTGAAACCGGAAGACTTCATCGTCCTGACCGTCACGGAAGCCGCCCGGCAGGCATTTCACACGCATCTGATCGCACTCGGCGTGGCCCGCTCGCAGGTGAGCAAGTTGACGATCACCACCTTCGAAGCGCTCGCCATCGAGACCTTGCGCAAGAGCGAATATGCCAGCGTGCCCTACTTTGACGACAAGGAAGATCTGCGCGACGCCGCGCTCAGTGCGCTCGACGAAGTCTGCGAACGTTATTGCGGCCGCTACGATATCGACGCCAGCACCACCAATCTGGCGCTCGATACCTTCTTCAAGATGCAGATGCGGCTCAAGGCCACGTTGGCGCTACGGCGTTTTCAGGTCAGTCTGGACGAACACACTCCGGATGAAATCGAAGCGCTGCTGGGTGTGCCTTTCACCACCTATCTATGGCACCAGCATTACGAAAAACTGCGCGGCGCCCAGAACGGCGAACCACTGTTCCGCGGCAAAAATGATGCGGCCTACGACCTCGTCACTGCGCTGGAAGATGAAGCTACGCTGGCGCAGTCACTGCCGTCCTGCAAAGTCGTGGTGTGCGACGAATTGCATGACCTCAACGAAGTGAGCTTTCGCTTCCTGGTTGCCTTGATCAGGCAAAACAATGCCTTCTTCTTTGGCGCTGGCGACAAGGACCAGGTGATTTTCTCGGGATCGGGTGCCGATCACGACATCCTGGCCTCACGTTTTCAGCAAACATTCACCACCGTCAAGACGTATCCGTTGACGCGCTGCTACCGCCATGGTCCGTCGCTGGCCATTGCCGTCGGTGCGTTCAAGAACAAGAAAAACGATTCCGGCGTCACCTGGGATACCGGCATTGATGTATTACATTACGACCACAGCGATAACAGTGCCTGCGCCAGAAGGACCGTGCAAGCCATTCAAAAATGGACCGCCACACGCGGCAGCGATGAGTCGATCGGCGTTCTGCTACGGCACCCCGGCCAGTCGGTCAACATCGAAGCAGCATTGATCAACGCCGGCCTGTACTACCAGACTGCCGGTATGCCAAGTTTTTTGCAGCGGCTGGAAATCCTTATGTTCCGCGGCATGCTGGCAGCGTCGCTGCGCAATATGGATACCATCAGCCATAAACAGTCGCGCGAAGCGATTTTTGATGCGCTGGCCCTGTTTTCTGAAATTCCGATCAGCGGCGAACTCAGCCAGCATTGGGCCAGTTTGCGCGAAGAAGCCATCACGCAGCCGAATGCAATGGAATGGTTTTTAAGCGGCACCGTATTGCGCCTAGCCACCCATGCCAAAAACGCTATCGAACACTGCATCAGCTATCTGCGCACACTTGACGCGCAGGCACCCGCCGGCGAGGTGCTGCACTATCTGGCCCAGACCATGAAAATGGATGAAGTGATTCGACGCGTCTATGTGGATCGTGACGATGCTGCCGCAGTACGCCATTCGATTGCCGAATTCATCGCGCTGGCACGCAATAGCGGCATGAACATTTTTGCATTTTCGCATTGGCTCGGTGCCACCGAACTCAAGCTGATGCAGCAACAGGCCAAGTCCAGCATCACGCTTGCCTGCGCCGACGATATCAAAGGCAAGGAATATGATTTCGTGATCATTCCTTACCTGGAGCATCATGTATTTCCGCGCTCAGGCAGAGATGAGTGGGAGCGCCGCGACGAATCCAACCGTTTCTATGTCGCCATCACCCGCGCCCGACGTAATCTGGTCTTGCTCACCCCGGAAGACGAGCGCATGCGCAGCCAATACATCTATGACATGTGCATCGAGCAAGCCAAACAGGAAGCCCGCACGCTGTTGCATCAACAGGAATGACACCGCCGGAGTGAGGCCGGAGGTGCAGCAGGCAAACACCTGCTGCACGGCTTTTGCGCTAGCCGACGGCCTATACCTTGGTAATGAGGGAAACGTTCGAACCGCCAAACGCAAATGAATTCGACATCGCCAGCGGCATCGCCACTTCGCGCGCCTGATGCGGCAGATAATTCAAATCGCAGGCCGGATCGGGATTATCCAGAAATGCCGTGGGCGGTGCGATGCTGTGGCGTTGCGCCTGTATCGTGATCACCAGCTCAAGCGCCCCAGTGGCACCGAAGACATGCCCATGGATGGCCTTGGTCGAACTGATGAGCAAGGACTTGGCATGCGCTTGAAACGCCAGCTTGATGGAATCGGTTTCGGCAATATCGCCCACCTGTGTCGCCGTACCATGGGCATTGAGATAGACAATGTCAGTGGCATTTACACCGGCATCCTGTAGCGCATTGGTGACCGCACGCGCCTGCCGCACGGGGTCCGGTTTGGTGATATGGATGGCATCGGTACTGGTGCCGTAGCCGATGATTTCAGCCAGAATGGTCGCCCCTCTGGCCTGCGCTGATTCGTAAGACTCCAGCACCAGCGCAGCCGCGCCCTCGCCCAGCACAAAACCGCTACGATCAATCGAAAACGGCTTGCATGACGCAAAAGGCCGCGCCTCATCGACCGTCGCCAAGGTACGCAAGGCTTCCCAGCCGTTGACGGCGCCCGATTGCAGCATGGCTTCGGAACCGCCGGCAATGGCGCGGTCGCAATAGCCGTCACGAATTTGCCGGAACGCCTCGCCGATGGCATGTGCCGATGAAGCGCAAGCGGTCGAATAGGTAATCGATGGACCTTGGAATGTTGTTTTCAGCGACAGCAACGCGGCCGCGCCATTGGCCATGACACCGATGACCGTAAACGGTCGGGTGCGGCCCTTCTTTTTCAGGAACAGGTCGTCATATGTCGCCTCGATCGTGGAAGCACCGCCAAAGCCGGTACCCCAATAGATGCCGCTGCGATGCAACTGGCTGTCACTCAACGCATGCAATCCTGCTTGTGTGATGGCCTCATTGGTGGCACACCAAGCCAATTGCGCTACCCGATCAAACATGTTGGCGGTGGAACGGTCAAGTTGATGGGGAAGTTCTTCCTTGATCGACGCTGCAAAGCGGGTCTGGATACTGCTACCCTCTGTTAGCGAAAATTCAGAAATCCCCGATCTGGCTGCAATCGCTGCCTGGAACTGCGCCTCGGCATTGAGTCCCAGACAGGAAAGCGCCCCCATCCCTGTGACGACGACGCGATTTTTCATTTTTCTTTTTGCGTCTGAGCCAGTTTCACTTCGTCCATAAACGTTGCCACGTCCTGAATTGTCACGATCTCGCGATTATCTTCAGGGAAATGCAGCCCCAGACGATCCTCCAGGTCGAACAGCATTTCCATCTTGGCCAGCGAGTCGATTCCCAAGGATTCCAGCGTCGTCTCTGGTGTCAGTTCTGACAATTCGCAGGAAAATTCTTCCACAATCAGTTCGTATAACGTTTCCAAGCTTGATGACATGATTTCCCCAGCTAGCCTTACTATCAAAGTTGTTAGTTTTTGTGCAGTAAGATACTAGCATTTTCCTTCAGGTCGTACAAAAATCGAGTAAGCAGAATACAACGGCATGTCAAAAATATTGATCCAAGCGACCATCAGGCGCCGTAGGAGCGAACCACTGGCACCGCATCTCGACATGCTGGCCGCGTGCCAGAAATTGCATTGTTTATCTGTCTAGTGAAGCTTATTCAAGCGGAAATCAGGTATATCTTATTCTGCCAAGCCCTGACATTACATCATTGCGCAATGTAGGATTGCCCCTGATGTTAACTTTGGCCACACCAGAGATGTGTGACCGCACATGCTGGCGTACCTCAGCGTCAACGCGCGCCGCACCAGAGACTTCGAAGTTGGCTCTGTCAGCCACAAGCTTACTGGCATCGATTCGGCCTTGACCAGATGCCAAGACTTCAAGATCTTTGACCTGTCCCATGGCTTCGACCTGGCCTACATTCACAACTTTGACGTCAAGGCAGTCTTGTTGCAACTCCTGCAGGATGATTTTGCCTTGGCCTTGGTTGTCGATCACTGGCGCATATGGTAGAGCAATGCCCACCACAATCCGCCCATCCGAGTCTTCGGGACCGACGGGGCGGCCATTGACGTTAACCGAGAATGTGGACGCCCCTGATCCACTGACATAAATCGATTGACTCGACATGACGTTGTGGCCCGTCCCACTGCTGGACGTGCTGAACGTGCTTGTATGATGGAAAGAAAAATTACCTGTCGAAAGCGATGAATTGGCGCGTTCAATCGTCAGGCGGTTATTTTGGATGTTGGTCTTGACCGATTTGATCCCCTCTGTAAATTCGCCGGCGATCACCATCCGCATTTCGCCGCTGGGTTTGAAAATCACATTGACGTTGCCACAGACGACGATCTCCTTTACCTGCTGAATGGCTCTTGATTCATAAATACAATTCGGGGGCATTTGATTATTGCCAGCAGCTTGCACGATATCCATTGATGGGTTCCTTTCTGAAGCGACGTAGTGAGGGTGATGTAAAACACCCGGCATAAATATTTCCCAAAAGAAATATTTATGCCGCACTATACCCTAACTATGTTGCATAAAAAAGCACACTTGCCATCGTCTAACGCCGCATACGCCTCCAGCCACTCACCCTTTGCTCGCTCCAAAAGTCAAACCGGCGACGAACTGCTTCTGCATCACAAAGAACAGCAACACCGATGGTAACGCCGCCAGAATCGCGCCAGCCGAAACCAGATTCCAAGCCGTAGTCCACTGTCCGCGCAAGGCTGCAACACCGACTGTGATCGGCGCCACGTCATCTCCTTGCGTCAGGCACAAAGCCCAGAAATAGTCATTCCAGACGAACGTAAACACCAGCACGGCCAATGCTGCCAGCGCCGGACGAATCAGCGGCAGCACAATGCGATAAAACACCGTCCATTCACCCGCGCCTTCGATGCGGGCCGCCTCGATCATTTCGAACGGTAACTGCTTGATGAAGTTGCGCAAAAACAGCGTGCAAAAGCCGGTCTGCATCGCCACATGGAACAACACCATGCCGGTGACCGTGTTGAACAAGCCCAGTGATAGCGAAAGATCGCGCACCGGTATCATCAGAATCTGCTGTGGCACAAAGTTGCAGGCCACAAAGGTGGCAAACAACAGCGTATTGCCACGAAACTTATAGGTCGACAAGGCGTAGCCGGCCATCGCCGCCAGTGCAATGGCGCCGATGACGGACGGAATCGTGATCAGGCAGCTATTCCAGAAATAATGCAGCATCGGCGACGCCGTCAAGGCTTCGCGATAGTTTTCCACCATCGCAAAATCTTTTGGCCAGCCCCAGTAATTACCTTCCATCAGTTCATCGGTCGAGCGAACCGACGTCACCAGCGCTGTCAGCATCGGCAACAGCCAGATCAGCAGCGCCACCGGCAGCGACAACTTGTAGAGTGCACGGTTAAGCGGCGTCCATTTTTCTATCGGCATTGGAAACATGGCGACCCTCTTTAGCTTTCATTGCGCAGCATGCGGCGCAATTGGTAAATGATGTAGACCAGCATGATCGCAAACAAGGTCACCGCAATGGCTGCCGAATAACCCTGCCGATAGTATTTGATGGCCTGATCGTAGGTGTAATAGGCCAGCACCGTGGAGCTTTCATAGGGACCGCCGCTGCTCATGACCGAAATCAGGTCGAAGCTGCGAAGCGCGCCGATAATGCTCACCACAAATGCCATAAACGTGGTCGGCCGCAACTGTGGCAAGATCACATAGCGCAACATGTTCCAGCCTTTGGCGCCTTCCATGCGCGCCGCTTCGACCTGATCATTGTTGATCGCCGTCAGGCCGGTCAGGAACAGGATCATGCAATAAGCAGTTTGCGGCCACAACGCGGCAAAGATGATGCCGAAGGTGACATAGCGTGCATCGCCCAACACAGGGATGCCATGGCCCAGCAGCAGCGCCAGCAAACCGAAGGTCGGATCATAGAACCAGCTGAAGATCAACCCGACCACCACCCCAGAGAGCACAAACGGCGCAAAGAACAGGGTCTTGACCACGCGCATGCCGCGCACCTTCTGATTCAGATAGAGCGCCACAACCAGACCCATTGGCGGTGCCAGTAAAAACATCAGCAGCCAGTAAAGATTGTTTTTCAAGGCCGTATAGAAAGTTGCCGCATGCAGCATTTCGACATAATTAGCCAGGCCGATGAATTTCGGTACGGTCATACCATCCCAACTGAAGAAACTGAGATAGATCGTGTACAGAATCGGGTACAACACGTACACCAGCGTCATCAGACAAGCCGGCGCCAGGAACCAGAACGCAGCACGATTTCTGCGCGCGGCCACACGCGGGCGTGACGCTGCGGCAGCCTTCACTGCAGCAGCACCGGGAGGATTGATGACGGGCGTTTGCGCAAGCATGACATTGAACTCCTGAGGTACTGATGAACGCGTCAAGTAAAAGACAAAAAAGCCGGTGACCGGTAACGCACGGCGTGCACCAGACCACACTGGCGCACGCCGTATTGCGACAACCGTCTACGACTTTTTGTAGATGCGCTTGCGACTCTGCTCCAGCTCGTTCAGGATGTCATCGATCTTGCTCGGATCGCTGACAAATTTCTGCATCCCCTTCATCCCTTCATCGGCCATTTCCTTGGTCATGTCGCGATCATAGAACTGGGCGATGCCGCCTTTGGCATTCGACAGAATTTCGAAACCGATACGCGAAATCGGCTCAGTCGGCTCGGCCGATTTGCTGTTCGCCGGCAAGGAACCCAGACCTTCCGCCAGTTTGGCGCTGATGGCCGGTGTGCCGACAAAGGCCAGGAAGCGATGGGCATCGACCTTATTGCGTGCCTTGCTCGGAATATGGATCGATTCGGTCGGGCCTTCCTCTGCGGTCGGCACTTTGGCATCGATGATCGGGAACTGGAAGTAGCCCATATTGACCGCCAGCTTCGGCGGGAAGCCCTTGGCAATGAAGGTGCCCATCAGCATCATGGCGGCCTTGCCCTGGAACAGGAACGGCTGGGCCCCATCCAGATCGTAGGACAGCGCATTGTCGATGAAATACTTATTGTCGATCAGGCTCTTCCAGGCGCTGTAGACCTTTTTAACGCGCGGATCGGTATAGGCGATATCGCCGGCCATGAGCTGCTGATGGAAGACATTGCCGTTCAGGCGCAGGTCGAGATAGTCAAACCAGCCAGCCAAGGTCCAGGCATCGCGTCCACCCACTGCCAACGGTGCAATGCCGGCGGCCTTGAGCTTCTTGCAGACTTCCAGGAACTCATCCCAGGTCTTTGGCTCGGCGGCGATGCCGGCATTTTTGAACACATCCTTGCGATAAAACATGCCCCAGGAGTAATACACGGTCGGCAATGCGTATTGCTTGCCCTGGTAGGAGGACGCATCTTTGGTCGAGGCGTAGGTGGCATCCCAATTGTTCTTTTTCCAGTCATCGCTGACGTCTTCCAGCAAACCGCGGCTGGCATAGAATGCCATGCGTTCGCCGTTATGCCAGTTGATGATGTCGGGCGCCTGGGTTGACAGCCAGCCCGGCAATTGCACCTTGTAGGCTTCTTCTTCGACGAAGGAAACCTTGACGTCGACGTCGGGGTTGGCCTTCTTGAATTCATCGAGGGTTGATTGCCAGACCGCGCGCTGTACTGCGCCCTTGTAGGCAATATTGACAGCCAGCGTACCGGCCGAAGCCGAGGCGAAGGTGCCGGCCAGCAGCGTCGCCAGCAAGCCCATGCAAAACATTTTTTTCATCGTTGTCTCCGAGTTATTGTATTCACAAAAGCGTTTAACGTGCTCTTTGTACAGGTTCTGGTTTGCCTGTTTTGGTGCTGACGGCCAGCGTATATCACCGCCGTTGCCTTGCTTCCCCTGACTTCAATACTGCCCTACTGCTTTACTGCTCTGCTTGGCGATAAATTGCCACGCCTTGCGGTGCCAGTTCTGCCGCGCCGACTAAAAAGCTGGCGCCGTTGGCATGCGGCACTGCACACGGCGCATCGGCGTAATTGAACGCAAACGTGAGCCCGCCACGCCGGTTCAAGCGCAAGGTTTCTGGCAAGCGTTGCGGGTTCAAGCCAGCGCTGCACGCGACTTGTTCAAAGTAGTCGCGGGTCAATCCGGCATCAAAGACACTGGCCAGATAATGCACACGCTGGTAACGCAAGATCGCTGGATGGCCATCGCCAAATGTGGCCACCGTGTCGACACCTGCATCGGTCTCGATCAGATCGCGCCAATGATGCGCTTGCCCTGATTGGTCGCCGCACTGTACCGGCTCGCTGACATTTGGTCGCATCGATTCGACGCGCCAGACGCGCAACGGCAGGATGGATTGCAAAGGGCCCGGCGGCAGATTCGCAGGAATCTGCAAGGAAACCGTCTTAGAACCGCTGCGCGGCCCCAGCACCACCTGCGCCCCGCTGCTCTGCAAGCGCGCTGGCAAATCATCGGGAATTATCGGCAGCGGCGGCACGACGATCATGGCGTAGCCGTCCAGCGCTGCGTGCAGCGGCACGATATCGACATCCAGACCGAGCGAACGCAGTGCCGAATAGTATTCAAAGACGACCCGGGGATAGTGAAAATCAGCGCCTTGATGATGAATCTCGAACAGCCACTTGGCGGTATAGTCGAATAACAGCGCGACCTTGCCACGCGGCTGCGCCAACGCACCAGCGGCCTGCTCGACCAGACTGATTTCCTGCGCCACGCACGCAGCCTCGGCGCCACCGACATCGAGCACATTGTCCGGCCGATTCAAACCGGCATGCATTTGCTCCTGGCCGAACGGCACCTGACGCCAGCGGAAATACGACACGCAACCGGCACCATGGGCAAACGCTTCCCAACTCCACAGGCGCACCATGCCCGGCAGCGGACTGGGATTCCATTGCGCCCAGTTGACCGGCCCCGGCTGCTGTTCCATGACCCAGAACGGCTGCGCCGACATGCCGCGATACAGATCGTGATTGAACGATGCAAAATCGGGATGGCCGGTACGCAACCAGCGCGCCTTGATCTCGGGTGCGAACCACATTTCTTCCATGGCACCGAGCGGATAGCTGTCCCAACTGGCCACATCAAGATCGGCCGCCACCGAATAATGGTCGAACTCGACGAACATCTGCATGAAGTTATGCACCATCACCCGACCCGGTGCATGCGCACGCAAGATCTCGACCTGCATGCGGTTGTAGCGCACCACCTCATCCGAGGCGAAACGACGATAGTCGAGCCGGTGCGCAGGATGGGCTTCGGTAACGGTGCCAATCGGCGCATCGATCTCTTCGAAGCTGCGATATTCCATGCTCCAGAACACCGTTCCCCAGGCCGTATTGAGCGCGGCGATATCGCCATAACGCGCCTGCAACCAGAGACGGAAACGCCGTTGTGCCGATGCCGAATAACTGACCACGGTATGGTGGCAACCATATTCGTTGTCGACCTGCCAGGCCGTGATCGCGGGATGCTTGCCATAGCGCTCACCCAACAATTGTACGATCCGTTGCGATTCCTTGAAATAGGAGTCGGAAGAAAAATCATAATGCCGACGCGATCCAAACGCGCGCGCACGGCCATTGGCATCGACTGCCAGCACATCGTCATGGCGATCAATCAGCCACTTCGGCGGCGTCGCCGTTGGTGTGCACATCACCACTTCCAGACCTTGCTCTGCCAATACCTTGATGGCACGGTCCAGCCATTCCCAACGGAACTCGCCCGGCGAAGGTTCGATCCGGCTCCAGGCGAATTCGCCGATGCGCACCTGTTTGATGCCAAGCGCCTTCATGCGCTGGGCATCGCTCTCCCACATGTCTTCGGGCCAGTGTTCGGGGTAATAACACACCCCCAGTTGTAGCGACATCTTGGTGACTCCTCTCGTGATTTAAGCTGCTGCGGCTAACTGCGCCGTAGCGTGATGGCGATCCAGCGCCATGCCGTTTTCGTCAAACAGATAGGCGCTGCCCGCGGCAATGCCGAAACGCAGCAAATCGCCCCGATTAATCTGCGCATTGCCTGGTGCCTTGGCCACCAGCGGCTGGCCGCCCGGTTGCTCCAGATGCACATAGGTTTGCTCGCCCAGACGCTCGACCAACACCACCTCGCGCGTAATGCCGTTCGCGTTGCTGTCGCCGATATCCATATGTTCCGGCCGCACACCCAAGGTCACCGTTTGACCCGGCTGCACGTTGGCGCCACTGGCGGCGACCACAATGCGCTCATTGGTGTCCGGCAAGCGCACCGTCACTTGTCCGTCGTCGACATGCATGACCAGCGCCGGGATGAAGTTCATGCGGGGCGAACCGATAAAACCGGCGACAAAACGATTCTTGGGATGCTGGTACAACTCCATCGGCGTGCCGATCTGGGCAATGCTGCCAAAGCGCGCCGTGTCGGCACCGGCATGCAGCAAGACAATGCGATCCGCCAAGGTCATCGCCTCAACCTGATCATGCGTTACATACACCACGCTGGCCTGCTCAAACTGCCGATGCAGACGGGCGATCTCGATGCGGGTCTGACTGCGCAAGGTGGCATCCAAATTCGACAACGGCTCATCAAACAGGAACACCCCGGGACGCCGCACGATGGCACGGCCAATCGCCACGCGCTGACGCTGGCCGCCTGACAATTCCTTGGGCTTGCGTTGCAGCAGTTCTTCCAGTTGCAATACCCGCGCCGCTTCCCTGACCTTTTGCTCAATTTCTGCCTTGGGCAGTTTGGCCAGCGTCAGACCGAAGCTCATGTTTTCATACACGGTCATATGCGGAAACAGCGCATAACTCTGAAACACCATCGCCACTGAACGCTGTGCCGAGGGCACATCATTCATGCGCTTGTCACCGATCAGCAGTTCACCGCTGCTTAAATCCTCCAGCCCGGCAATCACCCGCAACAGTGTTGACTTGCCGCAACCCGACGGCCCCAGAAAGACACAGAACTCATGTTCGCCGATGGCCAGATCAACATCGCGTATCACCGGCGCGGCGTCACCATAGGATTTTTGTGCGGCATGCAAGGTAATGCTGGCCATAATCTGTTCTCGCAAAAAATAAATAGCACCCCACATCACGCGGGCTGCTGCTACGACAGGAACAAGGCGCTACGGGTGTGTATCAGTAAAGCAATACACTACAGGTTAAGCGCTTAATTAACTTGAACAAAAAAAAGGGAACTGCTGGACTGATTGAACTGCTTCATGCTTGTCTCCACATCGTTATTCTGATTGTGATGCCATTTTTGGCGATTTATTGCGGTTGATGATACCAATGTTATTTTTGGCATGCAACTGAAATTCAGTGACATATTTGTCAATCAAATTTCAACTTCGACTCAACCTTTGTGCAACAAGCGGCACGCTGCCGCGTTGACAATGCTGGCAATAGACGATTGAATGCGAAGGCCTCTAACCTCGACCATCCATGACAACCCTATCCGAAGTGGCCCGTTTGGCTGGCGTTACCTCCGCCACCGTATCGAATGTTTTACGCCAACGCGGCAAGGTTGGCGAACCGACCCGTCTGCGCGTGCTGGCGGCGGTCGAGCAACTCGGTTATCGGCCCCACCTGACCGCGCGCGCACTGGCCGAAGGACGCGCGCCGACCCTGGCACTCATGGTCTCCAGCATTGCCAATCCGTTTTATCCTGAATTTGCGCTGGCGGCCGAACGTGCCGCGCGTGCGCATGGACGCTTCCTGATCGTCTGCAACACCAATGACGACCCCGCCACCGGCCGCGCCTACCTGGACCAGATCGCCGGCACCTTGTCTGACGGAGTCCTGATCATGAATGCCAATCTGTCCATCGAAGACTTGAAAAAAACCGAACAGCGTGGTGCGCCGGTGGTGCTGTGCATGTGGGAAAAACCCGATGCACCGCCAGAGCTGCCCTGCATTGTCGTCAATTTCCATGAAGCCGGCGCGATTGCCGCCCGCCACCTGATGGCACTCGGCCATCGCCAGATTGGCGCCGTGGTCGGCAGCAAGAAGGACGGCATCCACGCGCCACGCTACCAAGGCTATCTTGCGGCGCGTGCCGATGCAGGCCAAAAGCACCCACATCACTGCACCCGTTTCGTCGACGACACCGTTGAGGCTGGCTACGATGGCACCATGGCGCTGCTCAAGGCCTATCCGCAACTGACCGCCATTTTCGCCAGCAATGACTTGCCGGCATTGGGCGCCATGAATGCCATTGCCGACCTCGGCTTGCAAGTACCACAGGACGTTTCCGTGATCGGCATCACCGACATCCAATGGGCACGCCTGTCGCGCCCGGCGCTGACCACCGTCGCCGTGCCCACCGCCAGCGCAGCAGAAATGTCGATCGAACTATTGCTGTCCTTGATCCATCGCAGCAGCCCCACACCGACCATGCGCGTCACCGCCAACCCGCAGCTGGTACAACGCGCCTCGACCGCACCGGTCAAGACTTGAGCCGCCCATCCGCGAACGCAAACGGCGCCTGCTTGTAGCACAAATGCACTACAGTGGTTCTACCGGTGCCCGCGTACAATGCAACATTCGACTCCACGCCTACCTTTGTGCCAGCCATCCACGTCGCCATTGTTGAAGATGACCCAGACTTCCGAAACGCCTTGCGTACGGTCGTGACGGCAACCGCTGATATGCAAGTGGCAGACGTCGCCACCACGCGGGCCGAAGGACTTGCCATGCTGCAAGGCCCGCCGGCGGATGTCCTGCTGGTCGATCTGGGCTTGCCGGATGGCTCTGGCATTGATGTGATTCAGGCTGCGGTGGCACTCTGGCCTAGTTGCAACATCATGGTCAGTACCAACTTCGGCGATGAGACGCATGTGATGCGCTCAATAGAAGCCGGTGCCGCCGGTTATCTGCTCAAAGACAGCTCGCCGGCCAAAATGCTGGATGAAATCCGCAGTCTGGCCAGCGGTGGCAGTCCTATCAGTCCCATCATCGCGCGCCAGGTATTGGCACGTTTTCGCACCATCCGAACTGACAACGGTGATAACCCAGCGCCGCCGCAAGCCACGACAAACGCGAACGGGCCGGCAGCCGCAACTTCGGCTGCCCCAACGCCATTGTCAGCACGAGAAAAGGAAGTGCTGGATTACATCACCAAAGGTTTCAATACCGGCGAGATCGCAGCCCTGATGGACTTGTCGCACTTCACGGTGCGTACCTTTGTGCGGCGTATTTACAGCAAACTGAAAGTGACTTCAAAAACCGAAGCGATCTATGAAGCCAGAACCCTTGGTTTGCTGCCCGATTGAGTCCCCCGCCAGCCATGATATTCGTATGAAAAACCGATCGGCAAACCTACTCTCGGTGCTGCTTCTACTCGCTTCGGTCGCGCTGCTGATCGCTGTCGGCGCCTGGTATCTGCAGAACGACAATGCGGCAGAGAAAACCAGCCTGCATCTGACCCAGGCCGATTGGCAAGAGCGCGACAGTGCCGCTTTCGTCGCGCCGCCGGCCAGCGTTGCTAGTACTTCTCTGTCTTCGTACTGGCAACACAGCACATTGCCAGGCAGCTTGACGCCGACACCACCACTTCAAGACAAGACAAGTGCCAGCGTACGCACCACCTGGGTGAAATTGTCCATGGCGGGTAAAACATTACCCGCAGGCCCGTTGGTGCTCTATGGCATCCGCATCAAGACCGATGGCACCGTGGCGGTGTATGCCAACGGCCATCTGGTGCATCGCCTGCAAGCCCAAGGTCAGTTGTGGAGCAGCCTGTTTACGCCCTTATGGGTGGTACTGGATCAACAGGACACTGCGGAACCATTGCAGGAAATTATGATTCGTGTCGAGCACGCCGCCAACACACCAGTGGCGCTGTCGTCGTTATGGATCGGCACGCCGGAAGCCTTGCGCGGCCGCTACTACCTGCGCCAGTGGCTACAACGGGAACTGCCGGCCACACTCAATGCAGCGTTCCTGGTGGTTGGCATCTTTGCCTTGTGCGTCTGGTTGCGCCGGCGGCAAGAGACGCGCTACCTGCTGTTTTTCAATCTGGCGGCGATTTCCTTTGTCGGCCATCTGCATTACTACGTCAGCCTGCCGATCCTCAGCGGCTGGTTCGCCTGGCTCACGGCAAATGCCTTGTTCTGGCTGCTGATGGTGATCCATCTTTTTCTTTGCCAGTTACATGGCCGTCGCCTGTTCTGGTTGACGCGCGCAATCATTGGCATCACCCTCGTTTCCAGTATCCTGTCGTCGCCAATCATTGATGTCCTGCCGGTATTTCCGAGCACCTCGCTCTGGGTGCCGTTGATGTATGCCATTGCAGTGCTGATGGGATTGCTGGTCTGCATCGTCGGTGGCATCAGCGCCCGGCACCGTTCGCGCGATGGCGTGCTGCTTGCTGCCGGTGTTGGAGTGGCGACGCTCATGGGGATGTCCGACTGGCTGCTGCACAACAACATCATCAGTCCTGAAGGCTGGTTTCTGGGTGCGTACACCAACGCCATTACCTTCTTCATGTTTGGCACTTTGATGTACCGGCGCTACCTGCATGCCATTGCCGAAGTCGAGCAAGTCAATGCCAGCCTGGCACAACGCCTGCTCGCCCGTGAGGTGGAACTGGAACTGAGCCATCAACAACTGCGTGCCGCAGCCCAGCGCCAAACCATCAGCGACGAACGCCAGCGCCTGATGCAAGATATGCATGATGGCCTGGGCTCTTCGCTCATCAGCGCCATCCGCTCGGTAGAACTTGGTGGCGTAAGCGAATCCAAGGTATCGCAGATTTTGAAAGATTGCCTCGACGATTTGAAGCTGACCATTGATTCCATGGAACCGGTGGAAGCCGACCTGCTACTGCTACTGGCCACGCTGCGTTTTCGCCTGGAGCCGCGCCTGGAAGGCAGCGCTATCCAGCTGCGGTGGGAAGTGCAGGAACTACCGACGCTGCCCTGGCTGGAGCCGTCGAGCGCACTGCATATCTTACGCATCGTGCAGGAAAGCATTGCCAATATCCTGCGCCATACACGCGCCGACCAGATCCGCGTGCATACCTCGCACGTCAGCGATGGCGTCACTGTCACCATCGACGACAATGGTCAGGGTTTCGATGTCGAGCAGGTCATGCGCAATCCTGCCGGACGCGGCTTGCACAACCAGCAGCGGCGCGCACAAGCCATCGATGGCAGGGTTGACTGGCAGTCAACGTCCAGCGGGACCCGATTTACACTCTGGTTGCCGTTGCAGCGTTAGGTCAGCAATTGTGAGTAATGGTTCTGCTGACGCCAGCACTGAAATAAATGGCGAGCCGACATAACGCGTCTATTTAATTCACGGCATCGTGGCGAAGTGCGGCGAAGCGAACATATCATCGTGACCTGCGAAGGCGTCACCAAACGGCTCGGCACCTTGGCAACACAGCCATATTCGATGGGCAAGCGCGGCACCATTCGCCGAATCTACGCAACCAAGCCCCAGCCCTCTAATCTGCCAAGGCCGCCACCAGATAATCAATCAAAACCCGCACCCGCATTGGCACCCGACGCCCGGCCGGATACACCAGATTCATCGGCAAGCGCTCCGGCTGCAAGTCGTGCATCACCACCTGAACCCGACCTGCCGCAATCTCGTCGGCCAGCAGCCAATACGGCGCCTGGGCAATCCCAAGGCCGCATAACACCGCGGCACGCACCTGTTCGGCGTCACCCGTGAGCAACGAACCGTGCGCAACATAGGAAACCAGCTCTTTGCCCAGTTTGAGCCGCCACGGATAGCGTTCACGACCGCGCGCAAAGACGATGCAATCGTGCTGCTCCAGATCGGCAATGCGCACCGGCACACCGTTGGCGGCGAAATAATCCGGGCTGGCAGCAAGCACCAGTTCGGTATCGGCCAATCGCCTGACCGTCAGCGATGAATCCACCAGCGGTCCATGACGAATCGCCAGATCGATGCCGTCACCGACCAGATCAATATGCCGCTCCGACGCCGACAGTTCTACAATCACATCGGGGAACTGCCGAAAAAATGCCGGCAACAAGGGCGTCACCCACAGCCGTCCATAGGCCGGCGCAGTACTAAGCCTGACCACGCCGCGCGGTGACTGTTGGCGATCACCCACCGAAGATTCGAGCGCATCAACGTCATCAAGTAATTGTTTGGCCGAGGCGTAAAAGCGCTGTCCTGCTTCCGTAATCGTGACCTGGCGTGAAGTGCGCAACACCAACTGTGCGCCGAGATGCCGTTCCAGCGCCACGATCTGCTTGCTCACCGCAGGCTGCCCGATCCCCTCCTCGCGCCCTACCGCCGAAAAACTGCCGCACTCCACCAACCGCACAAACAAGCGTATTGCATCAAAACGATCCATTCACACCTCAAGATTCATTCCAAATTGGAATAAATGGTATGCCGGCGACCGGCGTTTCGTCAATCGATGAACTTGCCTAAGCTACGGCCTGAGCACTCCCCAACCTGACACTCCAAGGAACTAAGCAATGAAAGCACTTTGTGTGACACCAGAGCGCCAGCTTCAACTGCGCGACATCCCCCGACCTGAGACACCGATGCCTGGCCACGTGCTGGTCAACATGGACGCCTGCGCCATCAACCACGGCGACAAAACTTTTCTCAAATTGCCGACCGCTGCAGGCAATGCGTTTTCACTGGGCCAGCATGAAGTCTGGGGCGCCTCGGGCGCAGGCACAGTGATTGCCGTCGGCGCTGGCGTACCGGCCCACTATGTTGGCAAGCAGGTGGCGATTTATCGTTCGCTTGATCGCAGCCCGCACAGCATCGGTCTTTGGTGCGAAACAGCGCAAGTTCCCTACACTGCCTGCCTGATCCTGCCCGATCACGTGCATGCACGCGATTATTGCGGCGCATTGGTCAATGTCATTACCGCCTATGCCTTTCTCGAAGAAATCATCGAAGCTGGCCATCGCGGCGTCATCGTCACGGCAGGCAATTCGGCAACTGGCCATGCCATCGCAGCGCTGGCACGCCAGCGCAAACTGCCAGCAATTTTTCTGGTACGGGCCGAAGCCGAGCTCGCTGTGCTGCGCCTGGCCGGCGCCGAGCATGTCATCGTAACCAGCGAAGGCTTCACAGCACAGCTCGCCACCCTGGCCGAAGCGCTTGGCACGACCGCCATATTCGATGGCGTGGGCGGCGACTTGCCGGGACGTATTGCGCCCGCCCTGCCGATGAATTCCAGCTTTTATTTATACGGCTTTCTGGCCGGTGCCGCGCCATTTTCCATTTCCTCTCTGCTGTTCATGATGAAGAACCTGCGCATGCAACGCTTCAGCAATTTCGAAAGTGACACAGTGAAGAAAAAAGACAAACTGGTCGCCGCGCTCAAGGCGCTGGAGGATGTCATCGACGATCCTGCGTTCAGAACCAAGATCGGCAAGCAGTTCCACTATGATCAGATCGAACTGGCCATGGCCTATGAATCGCAACAGGGAGGCAAAGCGATTCTGGTGGCATAGCATCATCAGAATGTATCCCTGGAAATAGCGTTGCAGAATAACGAATTTCCTCCGTTTTACCGCAACGCTGTTCGCTGCGAACCAGCAACATTGCGATACACTTTCCGCGCTTTGCCTGACTCGCGGTAGTATCAACATCCAATCATGCGAGGCAGCGCTGAGGCATCATCCAAGCGTTGGCCCGGCACAAAAAGGAAAAAAATGAAACTGACGCTCGTGGTCTTCGATGGCGTGCAGGCACTCGACGTGGCCGGCCCGTTAGATGTGTTCGCAGAAGCAAACCTGTTACTGCCCAAGAAAGATCATTACGTCACCACGCTTGTCGGCGAACGTGGCGACAGCGTCGTCTGCTCCAGCGGAATTGCGTTCAAGGTCCATTGCGACTATGCCAGCTTTGATGACCAGAGCGATCTGCTGCTGGTCGCTGGTGGACCACGCCTGCCCACCTATCGCCCCGACCCTGCTTTTGTCGCCTGGTTGAATAAATCCGCCCAGGCTGCCGGCAGGTTCGGCGCTGTTTGCAATGGCGTCTTTCTGCTGGGGCATGCCGGCCTGCTGGCCGGTCGGGAAGTGACGACCCATTGGGATCATGCGGCGCGGCTGGCAACGCAGTTTCCTGATCTCAATGTGCGCCCCGACAAAATCTTCGTGCGCGATGGCAATCTGTTTACCTGTGGCGGCGTCACTGCGGGCATCGATCTATGCCTGGCGTTGGTGGCCGAAGATTGGGGCCACGAACTGGCGATCAAGGTAGCCAAGCGCTTGATCGTCTACATCCGTCGCGATGGTGGCCAATCGCAATACAGCCCCTATCTGGCAGTCGGCCCCAAAGAAGACTCACTGATCGCCAAGGTACTGAAATACGTCACCGATCACATCAGCGAAGCCTTGACCATCGAGGATATTGCCGACGCCGTCGGTGTCAGCCGGCGCACCTTTTCACGTGCCTTTGCCAAGCATGCCCATGTGACACCATCGATTTTTGTCGAACAGGTACGCATCGACTTTGCCCGCAAACTGTTGGAAGAAACCGACGTCCCACTAAAAACCGTGGCCTTCCGTTGCGGCTTCACCAATGCGACTCAGATGCGGATGATTTTCTCAAGACTGTTAAATACCACCCCCAAGCGCTACCGAGACGGTTTTCGGGCTGAAGACAACGCTGCCGCAGCACCAAGTAGCGACCAAGCCTTGTTCCAGCCCCAACCAAAACAGTCCCGCACGACACCACCATCAGCTTGATCTCCTGCGATCAGACGGTCAACAATCGGCCCGTCATCAAACCATGCACGGTGCGCCAGGCCAACACCACAATGGCAGCAGTGAGTAGAAACAGCAGCAGCCCGGCGATCAACGCCAACACGGTGCCACCGATCGCATCGGCGTACATCAGTCCCGCATTGGTCAACGCCGCCAGTGGAAAGCCGATTGCCCACCAGGCGGGTGAAAACGGCGCCGGTTTCACCACCAGCCGATAGCTAATGACTAAGAACAAGAACAGCCCAAAATAAAACAACAGCGCCGCAAACATATCCAGCTTGTGCACCAGATTGACATACGCAATAAAGGCCACCGGAAACGGCGCCATCAAAATCATTTGCGAAGGCCGCATGGCAACAGCCAGTGGCTCCTGATGAATCAGCCGGGAAAAAATCAGGATAAAAAACACAATCGCGCTCACGCTCCCAATGGCTGCCGCCAGCAAATTCACCTGGGTCGCCCAATCGCTCGTGAACGCGCCGCCAGTGACCACAATATCGAGACTGCCGACGCCACCAATAAGCCAGGCGGGCGCAGCATTGGCAGGTGCCAGATTGCCATTGAACAGGCGCGAAATCATGATCGTGCTCAGCGCCAGGGTAAGCACGACACCGATGGCCCAGACAATCAACTGGGCCGCACTGCTGTAGCTGGCGAGGACACTGGAGAGCAGCAAAATACTGATGCCGACCGTACCAAAAAAACTGCCGGCCACCGGATGTGAAAATTCCTGCTTGACCACATCAGGGTAATGCCGCAGCTTGCCCAGATAAGAGAAAGACAGGATGACAAACACCGCCAGCGCAATTACCCCGATCGCGCTCGACACCGCAGCGTTGGCACCAAAGCTCTTGCTAGCCAGACGCCAGGCCAGCGCGAGCCCGGCGATGCTCATCACAGCGCCGAACAGACTAACTGGCAAATACCGAATAGAGGGCCGCACGCGCGCACTCATCGCGTGGTTTGAATGAACAGATTCCATGAAAACTCCGGGGTCAAATACCGCTTGTGGTTGGAGTTTTCGATTGTGCCCGAGCCAACCACGCTTGAGAGACCGCCTTGCCTGGCATGGCTCAAAAGCGCTGTGACTTGTCCCCAAAACCACCAAGGCAAACAACGACGGCATCTGCCTTCGTCATTTCCGCAACGCCGCTGCATGCACGGAAAAACAGGAAACTGCGGCAAACATAGCCGCTGCGCGTTCAATCACCGCTATCTGATCCGGCATATGCGAGGGCCGTCAAGTTGCTGCTCGGACAGCATGTTGCACGGCAGCGATTTGCGCGTGCTGGCGGTCTGTGACCACCCACAAGGAAAGTTATCGCGACATTGTCGTGGTGGGCATCGTCGGCTCCATTGCAGCGCTGATTGTCGTGATCGTGCTAGGCAGCATGCTCGGTTCGTTTTAAGCCTCAGGCCGGGACCCGCGTGGCATGAAAGCTGCGATACATTTCCAAGGTCAGTGCTTGACCGTCATGCGATAGCAAGGTCGCCACAGCGCTGTCCAGATCAGCATTGGCTAATAGCAGTTTGGCAAGTTCGGCCGCATCATGCATGTCATTATTGACACCATCTCCACCGAACGGCGACATCACATGCGCAGCGTCGCATCACAACGCATGCCACAAGGCAAGGCAAGGCAATGATGGACTAGGCTTGCGAACCAGCACTGGCCGGTCTCTCGCCATTGGAACAGGAGCAACTCCATACGCTGCGGCTGCGTGTGAGTGCCAACCTCGACACGGCCATTCGCGAGCAAGGCCAGTGAGCATTGCCGCAAACAAACTCGCATTGATTGATTGACATGGCGACATCACGGCAGCTACGCTGAGCACAGCATGCCAACTGGAGACACTCCCATGACATCGATGCGTCCGTCGCAAATCACACTAGAAGAAGTGATGAAGAATCACCTCCAGTTTACGGAAAATCCGATTGCCGTACTTGATCCCCAGGATCGCTTCATTTTTCACAACCCCGCCTTCGTCAAAACCTTTGGCCTCGACCCTAGCGCCATGGACGGCTGGGCCATGGATGACTGGTTGAGTTGGATGTATCGGCATCGCGGTGGTGTCAACATCGAGAAGGAATCGTTGCAGGCCTGGCTTGATTACGTCCACAGCGTATCGCGCTCCAAACCGTTCCGGCGCTTTGAAACTGACCTCATCGATGGCCGCTGGCTGCTGGTCAGCGAGCAAAGCTATCCGTCAGGTCATCTGGTCTTGCATTTTGCCGACATCACGTTGCAAAAAAAAACCGAACAGGAGTTAAAGGAAGCGATCGCCAAGATCGAGCACATCGCCCAGACCGACGAACTCACTGGCTTGCCCAATCGCCGCCACATCCTGGGCCGGTTTCATGAAGAACTGATGCGGGCAGCGCGCTACCAGCATGCGTTCTGTTTCGGCATCCTTGATATCGATCATTTCAAACAGGTCAATGACAGCTATGGTCATCCGGTCGGTGATCAGGTGCTCAAGCATTTTGCCAAATTTGTGCGCGATCATTTGCGCAGCCAGGACATGGTCGGTCGCATCGGCGGCGAAGAGTTTGCCGTGCTCTTTCCCGAAACCGAGCTCGACGATGCCATGCTGGTCCTGCGCCGTATCGGCGACGCATTACAGCAAGAACACCTGACGCAGATTGCGCCGGATTTTTCTTATACCTTTTCTGCGGGGCTCGCCTCGACCCAGGAAGACCTATTGCAAGACTGCAATGCGCTCATGGCCAAAGCCGACAAGGCACTCTATCAAGCCAAACATGCGGGCCGCAATCGGGTGCTGCGTTACCAGGAAGAGCCTGGCTGATGCTGTTGCGTGTTGATGAATGCCGTTGAATCTTTTCTTTGGTGTTGATGCTGTGTTTTCTTCGGACAACCTAGCGGGTACCTCAGTGTGTAGTGGAATCTTTGTTTTCTTCGGACAACCTAGCCGGGGGCGGCCCGGCAGCCGCTCACTTTCTTTGGTCTCGCC
>Ga0066798_10000227_pt1 | contig 31373 bp, 25 predicted proteins | sample PersoiDNA2013203_FD_70961 | JGI IMG/M metagenome (GOLD analysis project Ga0066798, IMG submission 70961) | Permafrost soil microbial communities from the Arctic, to analyse light accelerated degradation of dissolved organic matter (DOM) -... | ecosystem: Environmental > Terrestrial > Soil >... | reverse complement strand
GGCCGGCCGATACGAAGGCGGTCAGGCTCAATGAGAATGACCGCGCCGAGATCGATGACCAGCTGCGCCGCGCTGCGCTGTATATTGAAAAGGCGCAATATACGGATCCTCCGGAAAGTTCGGCCAAGGCCTCGCTTGACCAGATTCGGCAGATCGACCCGGATGGCCAATACCGTGGCGAAGAGGTCAAGGGACTGGCGAGCAAGATTGTTGATCACTACATCAAGCTGGCGGAAAAAAGCGCCGCATCGAATGATCTCGGTGCCGCAGCCAAGTGGTTGGCGCGCGCAAAACTGCTGAACCGTGATCGTGAGGTAATATTGGAAAAAGAACGGGCACTAGGGCTGGTGAAGGCAGAGCGTTAAGATACGCGCTGTCTGCACCAGCGGGTGTAGACAGCGCGCATGCCATGATGGCATGGGCATACAGGTAGTCACCAGGGTTGGAATGTGTTTGAACCAGTAAATGAACGTTGTATCAAGGCCGCTTGCGGCCATGCATTGCCGCTGCGCGTGGTGTATTGTCCGTTTTGCGGCACGCGGCAAGCCGCCTTGGCCGAAACCAGGGCCGATACCGCGCCGGTACAGATCATCAAGCCGCCGCCTGTGACGGTGGCGCCGGTCCCGGTCCCGGTCCCGGTCCCGGTCCCGGTCCCGGCGCCTATCCCGCTGCCGAAGCCGGTGCCGCCGCCCACTCCTACTCCACCAGCAGCCAAGCCGGCACCGGCAGCGTCGAAACCGGTCAAGGCTGCCCGTTCCGTGCCGCCGCCGCGTCCGCCCATACGGCTGCGTACCTGGATCGTTGCGGCGCTGGCGCTGCTGGGTATCTGGCTGTTCAACAAGCCGTCGGACAAGCCGGCCAGCGTGGCTCAGCAGGTAGAGGCGGCCAAGGCGCTGGCGGTGCAGTGCGACCTGGACGGTGCGCGCAGTGCGCTGGCCACGTTGAAAAGCGCCAAGGCGCCGGCCGCGCAGATCAAGCAGTTACAGTCCAGCATCAATAGTTCCGGCGCCGCCTGCGACAAGAAACTGCGGCGCGAGCAGGAGGGGACCACGGCGCTGGCAGCCGTCAACCAGGCGTTCGAGGCGGGCACCCTGGACGTAGCGGCCTCACGCCTGGCCGCCTATGTCAAGCGCCATGGCGATGATGCCGACACCCTGGAACTCGATGCGAAAATCAAGGTGGCCCAGGCCAGCGGCAAGCTCGATGCGGCCGACGCCTGCCTGTCCAAGTCGGACCGGGTTTGCCTGGAAAGCAATCTGATCGCGGCCGAGCGCTATAAACGGCCGGAACTGGCGGCGCGCATCCAGGCCTTGCGCACGTCCCTGTCGCAGTTGCTCGAGCATTCGCTGCTCGATGCGGCGCCGGCGGCGTCCACTCATTAAAAGCTGCCGCAAACCGTGTGCTTATGTGCGTTAGCGTACGCTTGAAAAGAATTTCCCCGTGTATATTGAAGTCTGAGCTGTTCGTTTTGATAACAATGAAAGGGAATATCATGAAAGCAAGCAAAAACCTGATGGCACTCTGCGCTGCCGGCATGATGGTCGTAGCGCTGGCGGCTTGCCAGAAAAAAGAAGACGTGACCGCTCCGGGTCCGGCTGAACAGGCTGGCCAGAAAATCGATGCCGCCGCCGCCCAGGCCAATAGCGATATCAAGGATGCTGCCGCCAAGGCTGACGCCGCCGTGAGCCAGGCCGCCTCGGATACGGGCGCCAAGATCGATCAGGTCACTGCCGATGCGAACAAGAAAATGAACGAGGCAGCCGATGCCGTCGGTCAGAAAGTGGAAAAAGCGGGCGAAAAAATCCAGGACGCCGCCCACAAGTAAGCACACCAGCAAGCAATGTGATCAAGGCCGGTTAATCCGGCCTTTTTTATGCTGCCGCGGCATTGCCGTCCAGTGCTTCGGCTGATGCCGCCGCTGTCTTGACTATCTGCGCCTCGTCCTGGCCGCCCAGCACCACGTTCAAGTCGACATAGCCGTCGCGCCAGGCGCGTTCCAGGTCTTGTTCGACCACTTCCATGGTCGTGCCTTCCATGCGCTGGAAATGGCGCAAGCCATAGGCGCGGTTGCGTCCGTGCGCCTTGGCCAGGTAGAGCGCCATATCGACCAGGTTGACGCTGCGCTCCCACGATAGCGCTTGCCCCAGCGGCGCCAGCGGATACGGTGCAAAGCCGACCGAGACGTGCACGCTGATCGCCTGCCCCTGGTAGTGCACGGTTTGCGCGGCTATGCCGTTGAGGATGCGCCGCGCGATGTCATCGAGGCCGCCACGCGTCACGGCCGGCAAGAAGGCCAGGAACTCTTCGCCGCCCCAGCGCACGATCATGTCCGTTTCACGCAGCACGTCATGCAGGGTTTCGGCGATGGTGGTCAGCACCAGGTCGCCCGCTGCATGGCCATAGTGGTCGTTGATCTGCTTGAAATGGTCGACGTCGAGCAGGAACAGGGCGCCCACGATTTCGGCGTCCGTATCGGCCATGCTCTGGCGCGGCACCAGCTTGCCTGCATGGCTGCCGTGCTGGCGCATGAATTCCTGGAAGTGGCGGCGGTTGTACAAGGCCGTCAGCGGGTCGCGCGAGCTTTGGCGCTTGAGTTCCTGATTCTTCACGTTCAGCTGTACGTTCGCATGGCGCACCTTGCGGTACAGCATGCCGACGATGACGGACGCCATCGCCAGCACCAGGGCCAGCAGCCACCAGATGCGCTGCTGCAGGCGGCGGTTGTCGATCTCGGCGCTTTTTACCTGGTTTTCGCGGCTCAGTAACTCGATTTGCCGCTGTTTCTTTTCCGCCTCGTATTTTTCTTGCAATTCATACACGGCTTTTTGCCGCTGCTTTTCAAACAGCTGGTTCGAGATATCCCGTTCGCGGTGATAGGCTGCCACGGCGCCGCGCATGTCGCCAGCCTTTTCCAGGGTCTGGCCGTATTCCAGCAAGATCTCCTGCATGTCGGGCTGGTTGGCCGTGCGTTCGTAATACGCCAGCCCCGCCTCCACGCTGCGCTTGCCCTCGGCCAGGCGTCCCAGGCCGATCTGCGCCTGGCCGATGTTGACGTGCGCCGCCGCTTCGATCAGGCCATTGTTGACCAGTTGCGCCGCCTTGATGGCTTCATTGCCGTAGCGCTGGGCCTGCTGGTAATCGCCCTGTTTCAAATAGCTGTCCGACAGGTTGACCAGGGTGGGCGCCAGCATGCCCTTGGCGTCCAGCTTGCGTTCCAGCGCCAGTGCGTCGAGCAGCGCGCGCTGGCCCCGCACCGCTTGTTTTGCGTCCAGCGCCAGGCCGTATTCCGTATTTTTTGCCTGTGCCATGCGGCCCGGCGACCCGAGCTGGCTGGTGAGGACCAGCAATTCATCGAGCGCCTGGAAACCCTTGTCGTATTCGCGCATTTGCCGGTACAGCACCGCCAGCGCATTCAGGGAGGCGGCCAGGTCCCATTGCGAGTCGCTCTGGCGCGCCAGGTCCACGGCTGCCTGCAGCTTGGCCAGGGCCAGCGGGAAATTGCCTTCCTCGGCCCAGGACTGGCCTGCACCTATCATCGCCTGCACGCGCACGGACAGGTTATTGGTCTGGTTGGCGATTTTTTCCGCTTCGAAGGCCAGTTGGTGCGAAACGTGGCGCTCGTTCATGGCGAACTTGATATAGGCCTTGTTGAGCAAGCCCTTGGCCAGCGCTACGTCGTCACGGTTGGTCCTGGCGTAGGCGATCAATTCCTCGGCCAGCTGCATGGCGATGTCGTTTTGCCCCAGGCGCATGCGGGCATTGCTGAGTTGAGTGAGGAATTCGGCGCGTACGGGCAGCGGCGCGCTGCGCGCCTGCGTTTCCATCTCTTGCAAGTGCTGCAGGGCGCGGTCGGGCACGAAGCGGCCATCTTCGCGCACGTCCAGCAGGCGCTGTTCCAGATCGTCCTGGGCGCTGGCGTGCACCGGCCACAGACAGGCCAAGGCCAGCAGCCACTGCACTCGCAACGCCATCTTCTGTTTGCCTGCCAACGTACCGTCCCATGAAGAACGCCTGTCAAAATCTGCTGCGTGTCAGTTTTATCAGGCGTTGTAAGTACTCTTGTCTGCAAAGATTATATTCCGTTGCAATCAAGAAATATCATACCGTGTGCAGTTTTTTGCAAAAATACACACTGGGGGTGTTGACAGAGGCAGTTTTACTGGGCCAGCTGTTGTAATAGATACAGGCGCTGGTACAGGCCGCCGTCGATTTGCATCAGTTCTTCATGCGGCCCCGCTTCCGTGATGCGGCCGTGGTTGAGCACAATGATGCGGTCGGCGTCGCGGATGGTCGACAAGCGGTGGGCGATGGCGATGATGGTCACCTTGCCGCGCAATTCATCGAGCGCCGTCTGCACGATCTGCTCGGTCTGGCTATCGATGCGCGAAGTCGCCTCGTCCAGCAGCAGGATGCGGGGCTGGCCGGCCAGCGCGCGGGCAATCGCGATCAGCTGCTTTTGGCCCGACGACAGGCGCGAGCCGCCTTCGCCCAGCGGCGTATCGTAGCCATGTTCCAGCGCCGCGATGAAGTCGTGCGCATGCGCGGCGCGCGCGGCGGCCTCGATCTGGGCCTGCGTGTAGCCGCGGCCCATGTCGATGTTTTCGCGTGCCGAGGCGGCCAGCAGGAAGGGGTCTTGCGGCACCAGGCCCACGTCGGCGCGGAAATGCTCGTTGGCGATGCTGTCGAGGGCAATCCCGTTGACGGCGATGCTGCCCTGCGTGACGGGGTAAAAGCGCAGCAGCAAGGAGAGCAGGGTCGATTTGCCGCTGCCCGTGTGGCCGACGATGCCGAAGAAGGCGCCTTGCGGAATGTCCAGCGACAGGTCGTGCAGCACCGGCTGGTTTTCAATATATGCAAACGTCAGGTGCGAAATGGCGACCGCCGGCGACTTGCCGTCGTTGGCGCCATGGCGCGCGGCTGGCTCAGGCTTGCCCTGCGCGTGTTCCAGCGCCTGCGCTTCGTCGAGCAGGGCCGAGACGCGGGCGGTGGCCACCACCGATTGCTGCAGCTGGCTAAATTGCATGGTGATCTGGATCAGCGGCTCGATCACGCGCGCGATGTAGCTGATGAAGGCGTACAGCACGCCCACTTCCACCGCGCCGATGTCGCGCCGGCCAAAGCTGAAGATGACCACCGCCAGCAGCACGATATTGAGCATGTCGAGCGCGGGGCGCAGCAGCCAGGCGTTGGCGCGCAATTCCTGCAGGCGCGCCGTGTAATGGTCTTGATTGATGCCGGTAAAACGGGCGCCGAAGCGGCGTTCCGCATTGTTCGCCTGCAGTACGCTCATGCCGCCGATCGATTCGGCGATCTGGCCATTGATTTCGCTGCGCAGCGCGCGCGTGCGCGTCACGGCTGGCGCACTCCAGCGCTGGTACAGGAACACGATCACCAGCACGGCCGGCAGCAGGGCCAGCACGATCAGCATCAGCCGCCAGTCCATCCAGGCCATGGCGGCCATGGTGCCGATCAGGACGATGGAACTGTCGAGGATGACGAACAGCACCTGCACGTAGAGCGACTTGACCGCTTCCGTATCGTTGGTGACGCGGCTGACCAGCTGGCCCGTGATGGCGCGGTCAAAGAAGGCCATCGGCAGGCGCAGCACGTGCTGGTAAACCGTCTCGCGCAGCCGCTGCACGGAACGCATGGCCAGGCCCGACAGGCGTACCAGCTGCAAATAGCGCAGGCCGCTGGCGGCCCAGCCCGTGAGCAGGCAGCCGGCCAGCAGCAGGGACATGCGTGTCCAGTCCAGGTGGCGTGGCAGCAGATGCTGGTCGATCAGGGCCTTGCCCAGGATAGGACCCGTGACTTCCAGGCCGGCGGCGATGATCAGCCAGAAGGTGGCCCATTTCAGGTGGCCCAGGTCGGGCGCGGCGGCGCGGCGCAGCAGGCCGATCGCCTGCAGGGCCTGGCGGTGCACCGGCTGTTTTTCAGTATCGGCTTGCATGGCTTTTGGTGCGGCGCTGTTGGGTACGGACTTCTCAGATGGCATCGAGGCTGGCCTCCAGTTGTTGGTAGCGCCACTGGCTGGCATACCAGCCATCCTGCTCCAGGAGGCTGTCGTGGCTGCCGGTTTCAGTGATGTGGCCATCGCGCAGGACCAGGATCAGGTCTGCATTGACGACGGCGCTCAGGCGGTGGCTGGCGATGATGGCGCTGCGCTCGGGACGGCGCAAACGCAGTTCTTCCAGGTGCTGCAGGATGCGCGTTTCGGTGCCCGTATCGACGGCCGACAAGGCATCGTCAAGCAGCAGCAAGCCGTTATCGGCCAGCAGGGCGCGCGCGATGGCCACGCGCTGGCGCTGGCCGCCCGACAAGGTGATGCCTTTCTCGCCCACATGCGTCAGGTAGCCATCGGGGAATTGCAGTATATCGGCATGAATATCGGCCAGCTGCGCCGCCCGTTCGATTTCCTGCTGCGTCGCTTCCGGGCGGGCCAGGGCGATGTTGTCGGCAATGGTGGCCGAGAACAAGAACGATTCCTGCGGTACCCAGCTGATCGCAGCGCGCAGCGCGTGCAGGGTGTAGGCGTCCAGCGGCTGGCCATTCCAGGTGGCCGCGCCCGTTTGCGGCGTGACCTGGCGCAGCAGCACGCGCAGCAGGGTGGACTTGCCGCTGCCGGTCGGGCCTACCAGGCCCAGGGTCTGGCCCGGTTGCAGCTGCAGCGAAATGTGCGATAGCGCGGGCGCCGTCTGGCCGGCATAGGCAAAGCCGATGTCGGCCAGTTGCAAGGGGCCTGGCGTCAGGCTGGCGATGGTGCCGTGGTCGTCGATGGCCAGCGGCGCGTCCAGCATGGGGTGCAAGCGCTGCCAGGCGGCGCGGCCGCGCTCGATCAGCGACAGCACCCAGCCGGCGGCGAACATGGGCCAGATCAGCTGGCCCAAATACATGGAAAAACTGGTCAGCGAGCCGATGGTCAGCTGGTTTTGCCACACCAGATAACCGCCCAGGCCCAGGGTCAGCGCGGTGGCGGCCGTCAGGGTCAGGCCGACGGCCGGTTCGTAGGCTGCTTCCCAGCGCTGCGCCGTCAGGCTGGCGTTGGCGGCGTGGCCGGCCAATTCGGAAAACTGCTTGCTGCTGCGCTGTTCCAGGCCCAGTGCGCGCAGGGTGCGCACGCCCGACAGCGATTCCTGCACGTGGTCGTTCAGGGCTGCAAAGCGTTTCAGCGAATCGGTGGACGCCGTGTGGATATGGCTGGAAATGCGCCAGAAGGCCAGTCCCATCAGGGGAAACGGCAGCAGGGCGATGCAAGCCAGGCGCCAGTCCACGCCCAGCAGCATGATGCCCAGCACCATCAGCAGGGTCAAGGTGCCATCGAAGCCGGCCAGCATCGCTTCACCGGCCGCCATTTCGATGGCGTCGATGTCATTGGTGGCCAGCGCCATCAGGTCGCCCGTGCGCTGGCCCTGGTAAAAGGCGGCGCCCTGCTGCGACATGCGCGTATAAAAACGCGTGCGCAGCATCACGCCCAGCTGGTAGGCAGCCTTGAACAGGGTGATGCGCCAGCCGACGCGCAGGAAGTAAATGACGACACCGGCGGCGAGCAGGGACATCAGCTCCAGCCACAGGTCGCTGGGGGCAAGGCGGTGGCCGGCCAGCGCATCGATGATGGTGCCGACGCGGCGCGGCACCCAGACGGTCAGTGCGGCCACGCACGTCAGCATGACGGCGGCGGCGGCATACGACGGCCAATGCTGGCGCACGAAGCCGGCGATAAGCCTCGATAAACTCATGTATTACCTTTTAATTTGATGATGGGGTGTCGCGGGGCGGAAGGAGGGGCACGCGCACAGAAAGTACGCGTAGGATACAACAAGGCAGACAAACCCGCTGACAGCAGGACGATAAGGGACACGCAAAAAACGGGCCGTAGCCCGTTATCTTGCTGCTCCCAGCGCCTGCGTGCAGCTTACTTGCGTGGGCTGCCTTTGCCACTCAATATATCGAGCTGTTTCGGTGGCCCAGCCTTGACGGCTGGTTTTGCGACTGGTTTTGCACTGGCCTTGGCTACCGGTTTGGCGACTTCTTTGACCGCCGGTTTGGCTGCTGCTGGCGCTGGCGCGGCGGCTTTGGCCGGGGTTGGTGCAGGGGCTGGCTTGACGACTGGTGCGGCGGCTTTGACCACCGGTTTGGGGATTGGTTTGCTAACGGCGGGCTTGGCCGCCGGTTCCGGTGCCGATGCCGGGGCAGGAGTGGCCACGATCTTGGCGACAGGATTGGCCGCTGCCACGGGCGCTGGCTTGGCTGCCGGTGCTGGCTTGCTGACTGGCGCAGCCGCTGGAAATGCTGCCTGCACTGGAACCGGAGCAGGAGCAGGCTTGGCCGCTACTGGCGCCGGCGCTGATGCAGCTGCCGGCTTTGCTGAAGGGGCTGCAGCTTCCTGGTCAAGCTTGGCCTTGGCTGCGGCCAGCAAGTCGGCCTGGGTGCTCGAAGCGATGCCGAACAGCTGGCGGCTATAGGCCAGCACACTTTCGATTTGCGGCTGCGCCTGGCTGGTGCTGTAGCTGAAGAATTCGCGCGGGTCCTGCGTTACCAGCAGGTGCTGCGCCGTTTCCGCCGTGTGGGAAATGGCCGCCTTGCCGGTGTTCAGGTTCAGGGCGATGATTTTTTCGGCGCTTTCGAAGACTTTGCTGGTCAGGGTGCTGAAGATCTGCAGCTGATTTTCCAGTTGCGATTTTGCGGCTAGTGAAAACTGTTCTGGAAGCGAAAACATATTTACTCCTTTGTACGGATTAAAATGCTGGCAAAACGCTCTGCAGATCCCGAAAACCAGAGCCGGCCGCGTTTTGTAAAGTGTCTGGCGTACTTCGATTTGATTGGACGCTGTTTATGATGCAACGCAATATGAATATTCTAACGGTGATTCGTGTTGGTTGAAAGTTATTTCTAATCGTGCTGTTGTCCTCTGCGCCGAACAATTCCTGAGCTTGTTACAAGGTGGAGGAAATTTGCGCAGGCGCAATACTTCAGTACGAAATCTGTGACTATGGTTATGATAGCCTGTAGTTTGATGCGATGCAGCATCGACGATAAAATGATAAAGAAGATAAAAGATGGCGATTAAATTACAGCAGGAAGTAGAACAACGTTTGCTGGCATCGATCCAGCGTTACTGCGCCGAGAATTTCGATGAAGACGTGGGTGAATTGAAGGCGAAATTGCTGCTCGATTTCTGCGTGCGCGAAATCGGCCCTTCCGTCTACAACCAGGCCATCCTCGATGCCCAGTCGGCCATGCAGGACAAGATCGCTGAAATCGAGACGGTCTGCTATGAAACCGAATTCGCCTACTGGAAGAAAAAGTAAGCCCCAGCGCATCGCCAGCTATCAGGAGTCACTATGGATTTGGTCATCCGCAACGCCAGCCTGCCCGACGGGCGCCAGCATATCGATATCGCCATCAAGGGTGGCCGCATTGCCGCCGTCGGCCCAGCCTTGCCGGTGAAGGGCGGGCAGGAAATCGATGCGGCGGGCGACCTCGTCACGCCGCCGTTTGTCGACGCCCATTTCCATATGGACGCCACGCTCAGTTATGGCTTGCCGCGGGTGAACGCCTCCGGCACCTTGCTGGAGGGCATCGCGCTGTGGGGCGAATTGAAGCCGCAGCTGACGCAGGACGCATTGGTGGCACGGGCCTTGCAGTATTGCGACTGGGCCGTGGCGCGCGGCTTGCTGGCGATACGCTCGCACGTGGACATCTGCGATGCGCGCCTGCTGGCCGTCGAAGCGCTGCTCGATGTGAAACGCCAGGTGGCGCCCTACATCGACTTGCAACTGGTGGCCTTTCCGCAGGACGGCATCTTGCGCAGTCCTGGCGCATTCGATAATCTGAAGCGGGCGATTGCCATGGGTGTCGATGTGGTCGGCGGCATTCCCCATTTCGAGCGCACCATGGCCGATGGCGCCGAATCGGTGCGCCTGCTGTGTGAATTCGCCTGCGAGCGCGGCTTGATGGTGGACATGCATTGCGATGAATCGGACGATCCGCTGTCGCGCCATATCGAAACCCTGGCTTATCACAGCCAGCGGCTGGGCATGCAGGGCAGGGTGACGGGCTCGCACCTGACATCCATGCATTCGATGGACAATTATTATGTCAGCAAGCTGCTGCCGCTGATACGCGAGGCGGGTGTGTCAGCGATCGCCAACCCGCTCATCAACATCACCCTGCAGGGACGGCACGACAGTTATCCGAAACGGCGCGGCATGACGCGCGTGCCTGAAATGCTGGCGGCCGGCATCCCCGTCGCGTTTGGCCACGACTGCGTGATGGACCCGTGGTACAGCCTCGGTTCGGGCGACATGCTGGAAGTGGCGCATATGGGCTTGCACGTGGCGCAGATGACAGGCCAGCAAGCCATGCACGACTGCTTCCTGGCCGTGACGCAGACGCCGGCCCGTATCCTGGGCCTGGACGCTTACGGCATCGCGCCCGGCTGCCATGCGGACCTGGTGATCCTCGATTGCGGCTCCACGGTGGAAGCGCTGCGCCTGCGGGCCGCGCGGCGGCTGGTACTAAGGCGCGGCAAGGTGGTCAGCGAGGCGCCCCCCGCCCATGCCCGTTTGTCCTTGCCAGGCCGGCCCGAGAGCGTGAACTTCCGCCTGGGGCGCTGATGGGTGTGTTGTACTGGACTCCCCTGTGCAAATCCTCCACAATCGTTGTCACTTGTTGAACTTTGCTGGAGCTGCCTTGAAAGAAATTGATATTCGTCCTGCCGTGGAATCCGACTTCGAGGACATGTGGCAGATTTTCCGCGTGCTGGTCGCCGCCGGTGAAAGCTATACGTTTACCGCCGAGACCACGCGCGAGCAATGCCATGCTTACTGGTTCGGGCCCGGCGTGCGCAGTTTTGTGGCCACCATGGGCGATGAGCGCCTGCTGGGCATGTACAAGCTGATACCGAACCAGGTGGGGCATGGCGACCACGTTGCCAATGCTTCCTTCATGGTCGACCCGGCCGCGCAGGGCGTGGGGGTGGGGCGCATGCTGGGCGTGCATTGCATGGCAGAGGCGCGCCGCGTGGGCTTCCTGGCGATGCAGTTCAACTTCGTCGTCAGCACCAACCTGGGCGCCGTCACCTTGTGGAAAAAGCTGGGCTTTTCCGTCATCGGCACCTTGCCGCTGGCCTATCGCCACGCCAACCTGGGCTATGTCGACGCTTATGTGATGTACCAGTTGCTGAGCGACCCGATGCAGTGGCCGGCATGAGCTTTGTTATCGTCAGGGAAACGCCCCGTCTGCGCCTGCGCAGCGTCACCGTTGATGATGCGGCGTTTTACCTGGAACTGGTCAACGACCCGTCCTGGGTGGCCAACATCGGCAACCGTAATCTGCATACCGTGGAGGCGGCGCGCGCGGCACTGGAAACGGGGGCCATCGCCCAGTTTCGCGAGCATGGCTATTCCCTCTACATGATAGAGCGCCACAGCGATGGCGCCACCATCGGCATGGCTGGTTTGGTGCGCCGTGCCAGCCTGCCAGGTCCCGACATCGGCTATGCCATACGGCCGCCTTACTGGGGCCAGGGTTATGCCTACGAGGCGGCTGCCGCCGTGATGGACCACGCCGAACATGCGCTGGGCATCGCTAGCGTGTACGGTATCACTGCGCCGCACAACCAGGCCTCGATCAAGCTGCTCAATAAACTGGGCTTGCGTTATGAGCGCTTCTCGCGCCTGCCGCCCGATGGCAGGGATACCAATATTTATCGCAAGGATTTTCGCCGCGAGGGATAAGTCCAGGCCAGGCAAAGCCGTATCGGGAAAGTGAAAAAAAGTATTTAAAAACTCGCGTCTTTTGTAGTGGTGGTGCGCGGTCTTTGTTTTTATAGTTGAGCTACCGGTGGAAAACCGCCGGACTATAAAAATGGAGACCTGTTATGAAAATCGTTACTGCTATTGCATGGGGCGCCGTCACGTCTGCCGCATGGGTGTCGATGCCGGCGGCATGGGCGCAAAGCTGTTCGGTACCCGTGATCAAGGTGCTGGCGCAAAAAAGCCTGGGCCTGACGGTGATGGAAAAGACCCTCGCCGAATATGAAAAGAAAAGCGGCACCAAGGTCCAGATCAGTTATTTCGGCGAAAACGACCGCCGTTCCAAGGCCCGCCTGGACGCTTCCACCAAGGCCGGCTCCTACCAGATTTATTATATCGACGAAGCCAACGTAGCCGAATTTGCCACTGCCGGCTGGGTCGTCCCCCTGCTCAAATACCTGCCCAAGGACGCCGATTACGACGACTTCCTGCCGGGCCGCCGCGCCGTCGCTTCCTACAAGGGCGTGGCGTATTTCGCGCCGCTGATCGGCGGCAGCGACTTCCTGTTCTACCGCCGCGACTTGCTGGAAAAGGCCGGCATCCCCGTACCGAAGACCCTCGATGAACTGGTCGCCGCAGTGAAAAAACTGCACAACCCGCCGAATGTCTACGGCTGGGCGGCACGTGGCCAGCGCGGCTCGGGCATGAATGTGTGGCGCTGGGCACCGTTCATGCTCGCTGCTGGCGGCAAGTGGGAAAACAATGGCGTGCCGGCCTTCAATTCGCCGCAAGCCGTGAAGGCCACCACCCTGTACCGCGACTTGTTCAAGTACTCCCCGCCGGGCGGCGCCACCTATGACTGGAGCAATGCGCTCGAAGCGTTCAGGTCGGGCAAGGTCGCCTTCATGATCGAGTCGACGCCATTTGCCGACTGGATGGAAGATCCGGGCAAATCGTCGGTAGTCGACAAGGTTGGCTATGTGCGGCCTCCATCGCCGCTGCCATCGGCTGCCTATGGCCACGGCCTGGCCATTTCCGCCACCGGCGCGAAAGATGAATGCACGCGCATGGCAGCCGGCAAGTTCATCGCCTGGGCTACGGGCAAGGAGCAGGAACAGGCGCGCCTGAAAGACAATGTGTTTAGCGATTACAACCGCAGCAGCACTATCGCCAGCGACTACTTCCGCAAGCACGTCAAGCCGCAAATCCAGGCGGGCCTGACCGACACCAATCCCGTCTCGCGCGTCACTATCTGGCCTAGCCCCGAGTGGCCAGATATCGGCGACAACCTGGGCGTGGTGCTGGAAGAAGTGTTTACGGGCACGCGCGGCGACGTGCAGAGCGCTCTCGACGAAGCCAATGACTACGCCACGGAAGTGGTGCAGCGCGCGCGCAAGCGTAAATAGGCACGGGGTCAGACCCTTTTGGTCTGTCCCCGGCATTTGCTTTGGGGTTAAGCCAACGCCGCCTATTCTCGTCTGAAAGCTGATTCTTATGCCGCACTCCATCCGTAAACAACGCCATACCTGGCTGCCGGCGGTGTTCCTGACACTACCGCTGCTGGTCTTGCTGATACTGGGCCTGGTGCCCAGCATCGCCGCTATCAACCTGGCCCTGCAGAACCGCGTGCTGCGCTATAGCGACAGCGAATACGTCGGCCTGGCCAATTTTATCCGCCTGTTCGGCGACCGCCGCTTCGTCAACGCCGTGCAGGTGTCGGCGATCTGGGAAGTGGTCACCGTGGCAGGCTCGCTGATCGTCGGCGTGCTGCTGGCCGTGTTCCTGTTCGAGAAGGTCAAGGGCCGCACGCGTGACGTTATCGCGCTGCTGCTGATCGTGCCCGTGCTGCTGCCGCGCGTGTCGGCCGCCTTCATCTGGAAGTTCATGTATTCGCCGCTGATGGGTATCCTCAACTGGCTGCTTGAATGCGTAGGCTTGGGCGGCAACGCCTTGCTGTCCGACCCCGCCACGGCCCTGTATGCGGTGGCGCTGGTCGATATCTGGCAATGGGGCCTGTTCTTTGGCGCCGTCATCCTGAAGCTGCTCGAAACCCTCCCTGCCGAACCGCTGGAAGCGGCGCGCCTCGATTACGCCAGCACCGTGCAGGTGTATGCGTATATCGCGCTGCCGATGCTGAAGGTGCCGATCATGAGCCTGGTGTTCATCAAGATGGTGGAGTCGCTGCGTTCATTCGACCTGATTTATGTGATGACCAAGGGCGGCCCCGGAATTTCCACTGAAACGCTGGACATGTACGCCTACGCGCAAGGCATCGGCCTGATGGGCAAGGTGTCGTACGCGTCCAGCATGGCCGTGCTGATGATGTTCGCAACCACCGTGATCTTTACCTTACTCTGGAAGCGGGTCGCCAAATGGGAAAACTGACTTTATCTCGTGGCGCTGGCGCCGTCATCACTACTGCCATCACCACCGTCATTGTGCTGGTGGCGCTGTTCCCTATCCTGTGGGCCGTGCTCAATTCCTTCAAGGAGTTGATGGATATCGTCACGCCTGTGCCACGCTTTTTCTTCAGCCCCACGCTGGACAATTACAGGCAGGTGCTGGCCAGTCCGGAAGTGCTGACAGGCTTGGGTAATAGCGTGGCCATCGTCGGCGCGGCCGTGCTTGCCGGCGCCGTACTGGGCGTGCCGGCCGCGTATGCGATCGCCCGCTATCCGATTCCGGCCAAGAAGGATATCCAGTTCTTCCTGCTGTCCCTGCGCTTCTTGCCACCGGTGGCGGTGGCCATTCCGCTGATCTCGATCTGGATCGACCTGGGCCTGTACGACTCGCGCCTGTCGATGGTGGTGACCTATCTGCTGGTAACCCTGTCGACCATTATCTGGCTGTCGATACCTGCTTTTGCCCGCATCCCGAAAGAGATCGAGGAGGCAGCGGCGCTCGATGGCTACGGCCCTTACCAGGTGTTCTGGCGCGTGGCCCTGCCGGTAGCCTCGAAGACCCTGATGGGCGGCATCGTCTTCAGCTTCGTGCTGGTCTGGAATGAATTGATGATCGCGCTGGCGCTGACCTCATCGAAGAGCATGACCCTGCCGGTGGTGGCGTCGGCCTTCACTTCAATGGGCCAGGAAGTACCGTGGGGTGTGGTGAACGCTTCCACCGTGCTGCTGGCGCTGCCGCCGCTGCTGTTCGTCGGCATCCTGGGACGGTTGCTCAATTCCATGCTCAAACATAAATAAGGAAATTACCATGCAAGCACTCGTACTGGAACAGGCGGAAAAAATCACCTTGCGCGACATCGATGTACCGCTCGCCGTCGGCCCGCGCGACGTCAGGATCAAGGTGCACACGGTGGGCATTTGCGGCAGCGATGTGCACTACTACAAACACGGCAAGATCGGTCCCTTCCTGGTCGAAGTGCCGATGGTGCTGGGACATGAGGCGTCCGGCGTGGTGGCCGAAGTGGGCGAGGAAGTCACGCATTTGAAAGTAGGCGACAGGGTCTGCATGGAGCCTGGCGTGCCGAAGTTCGATTCTCCGGCCACCATGCGCGGCTTGTATAACCTCGATCCCGCCGTGCGTTTTTGGGCCACGCCGCCCATCCACGGCTGCCTCACGCCCTATGTCGTCCACCCGGCATCGTTCACCTTCAAGCTGCCCGACAACGTCAGCTTCGGCGAAGGCGCCATCGTCGAGCCGCTGGCCATCGGCTTGCAGGCGGCGAAGAAGGCAGCCATCAAGCCGGGCGACGTGGCGGTGGTGATCGGCGCCGGCACCATCGGCGCGATGAATACCCTGGCCGCGCTGGCGGGCGGCTGCTCGCGCGTGATCCTGGCCGACCTGGTGCCGGAAAAACTGGCCCTGTTCGCCGGCAATCCCGCTGTGGTGACGGTTGATGTGCGCAAGGCCAGCCTGGCGGACACGGTGCGAGAATTGACGGAAGGCTGGGGCGCCGACATCGTGTTTGAAGCGAGCGGCAGCATGCGCGCCTATGACAACATCATCGACCTGCTGTGTCCGAACGGCTGCCTGGTGCTGGTCGGCATGCCGCCACAGAACGTGCCCTTCGATATCGTCGCCATCCAGGCCAAGGAAGTGCGCATCGAGTCGGTCTTCCGCTATGCGAACATCTTTCCCCGTGCGATCGCCTTGCTCGCCTCGGGCAAGATCGACGTGAAACCTTTTATCTCACGCACCTTCGGTTTTGCCGATGGCGTTCAGGCGTTCGAAGAAGCGGCCAAGGGCCACCCGCTCGACGTCAAGATCCAGATCGAGCTGGCCTGAGCCAGCCACTCAGAAAAACGGAGACCAGATTATGGCTAACATCGCCTGCAGGCAGCTGCACAAGACTTATGACCAGAAGACGGCCGTGCTGCAACCGTTCGACCTGGAGATAGACGACGGTGAATTCATCGTGCTGCTGGGGCCCTCCGGCTGCGGCAAATCTACCTTGCTGCGCATGATCGCGGGCCTGGAAGACATCAGCGGCGGCGAGCTGCTGATCGGCGGCGACGTCGTCAACGACTTGCCGCCACGCGCGCGCAACGTGGCGATGGTGTTCCAGAATTACGCGCTATATCCGCACATGACGGTGTATGACAACATCGCCTTCGGCTTGCGCCGCCTGAAAGTGCCCAACGACGAGATTGAGCGCCGCGTGCGCGAGGTGGCGGCCATCCTCAGCCTGGACAGTCTGCTTGACCGCAAGCCGCGCGCCATGTCGGGCGGTCAGCAGCAGCGCACGGCAATCGCGCGCGCCATGATCAAGACGCCGCAGGTGTTCCTGTTCGACGAACCGCTGTCGAACCTGGACGCCAAGCTGCGCGCGCAGCTGCGCGCCGATATCAAGCGCCTGCACCGCCGCCTGCGCACCACGACTTTGTACGTGACGCACGACCAGCTCGAAGCGATGACCCTGGCTGACAGGGTGGTGCTGATGAAGGGCGGGCATATCGAGCAGATCGGCACGCCCGCCGAACTGTACAACCACCCGCGCACCCTGTTCGCGGCCGGCTTCATCGGCACGCCCGCGATGAACTTCATCGATGGCGTCATCGAGAAGGACGGTGGCGACACGGTGCTGGCATGCGCCGGCTACCGCTGGCCGCTGGTCTCGCCCCGCTACGCGCAGCTGCCGGCTGGCAGGCGCGTGGTGTTCGGCCTGCGTCCTAACCATTTGCGCACGGCGCTACAGCAGGAGCAGCCGGGCATACATGGCATGCAGTGCGTGATCGACCTGGTAGAGCTGCTGGGGGCCGAAGCGCTGATCAGTTTCCAGTGCGGCGACTTGAGTTTGTCTGCCCTGCTACCAGCCAATGCAGCCAACAGCGCGGCGCAAACGGGGCAGGCCCTGGCGCTGGCTTTCGAGGAAGGACATATGCATTTGTTCGATGCCGATACCGGGCTGGCACTGGCTTTGGGCTGAAGTCGTTAAAATAGGTGACCGAGACTGTGCAAGGGAACTGCCGTGACGCCTGACCTGGAACTGATCCACAAACCGATACACGTATCGTTTCGTGCGTGGGCGCATGGTTATCCGCATGCGGTGGCGAAATGGCATTTTCATCCCGAGTACGAGCTGCACATCATCACTACGTCAAACGGCAAGTTCTTTGTGGGCGACCATATTGGCAGCTATGCACCCGGCAACCTGGTGCTGACTGGGCCTAACCTGCCGCACAACTGGGTCAGCGAACTGGCCGAAGGCGTGCAGCTGCCCGTGCGCGACCTGGTGCTGCAGTTTTCCAGTGATTTCATCGACCGCTGCGCGCTCCTGTTTCCGGAAATGGCGCCGCTAAAAGCCTTGCTGGACGAGGCGGGCAGGGGCTTGCAATTTCCCGATACGCTGGGACTGCGCCTGGCGCCGTTGATGCTGGAGCTGACGACGGCGCAAGGCCCGCGCCGGGTGGAATTGTTCGCGCGCCTGTTCGCCGAACTGTGTGACTGCTGCGACCGGCGGCCGCTGGCCAGTGTGCATTATTTGTCACAAGCGGAGCGCTATATGTCCTCGACCATCAATCTGGTGCTGGCCTATATCAAGCAAAATATCACCCTGGATTTCTGCGAACAGGACGTGGCCGACGTGGCGGAAATGAATACCTTGAAGTTCACGCGATTTTTCCGCAAGCACACGGGCACTTCCTTCATTCATTATGTGAATCAGGAACGCATCGCGCTCGCTTGCGATCTGCTGATGAATACCGATATGAAGGTCACCGATATCTGCTACCGCACGGGGTTTAACAATTTGTCCAATTTTAACCGCCAGTTCCTGGCCCACAAGCAGATGTCGCCGTCGAAATTTCGTAGCTGCCTGCACATGAACATGCCCGAGTCGTTTTCCTGACGGCTTGGGCTACCAGCTTTTTAACCACCTTTATTTAGTAAATGGAATCATCGTGACATATCTCGGTATCGATATCGGCACCTCCGAAGTCAAGGCCATCCTGACCGACGACGCGCAAACCATTTTGGCCAGCAGCGGCGTGAGCTTGCGCGTGACCAGCCCCCACCCTGGCTGGTCGGAGCAGAATCCCGAGGACTGGTGGCACGCCACCCTGGATGTGATCGCGGCCATCCGCAGCGCCCAGCCGGTGGCGTTTTCCGGCTTGCGCGGCATCGCGCTATCGGGCCAGATGCATGGCGCTACCTTGCTCGACAAGCAGCAGCACGTGCTGCGCGCGGCGATACTGTGGAATGACACGCGCGCGTTCGCCGAATGCGTAGAACTCGAAGCGCTGGTACCCGAGTCGCGTGCCATCACGGGCAACCAGGCCATGCCCGGCTTCACCGCGCCCAAGCTGCTGTGGCTGCAAAAATACGAACCGTCGCTGTTCCGCGCGATCAGTAAAGTCTTGCTGCCCAAGGATTACGTGGCGCTGCGCCTGACGGGCGACTGCGTGTCCGACATGTCCGACGCTTCCGGCACGCTGTGGCTGGACGTGGCCAAACGCGACTGGTCCGAACGCATGCTGGCCGCCACGGGCCTGGGCCGCGAACACATGCCGCGCCTGGCCGAAGGCAGTCATGCTGCCGCGCAGATACGTCCGTCGCTGTGCCAGGAATGGGGCATATCGCATGCGGTGGTGCTGGCCGGCGGTGCTGGCGATAATGCAGCGGCGGCCGTGGGACTGGGCGTGGTGGAGCCGGGCGCGGGCTTGCTGTCACTGGGCACCTCGGGCGTGCTGTTTGCGGGCAGCGACGGCTTTGCGCCGAATCCGGGCCAGGGCGTACATGCGTTTTGCCATTGTCTGCCAGAGCGCTGGCACCAGATGAGCGTGATCCTCAGCGCGGCGTCCAGCCTCAGCTGGGTGGCCAGGCTGACGCAATCAACTGATATCGGAGAACTGGCCACCCTGGCAGAAAACGTCGATGCGCGCACGGCGCCCGTCTTTTTGCCGTATTTGAGCGGCGAGCGCACGCCGCATAACGATGCCAATGCGCGTGGTGTGTTCTTCGGCCTGTCGACCGAACATGGCCGCGCCGAACTGGCCTACAGCGTGATGGAAGGCGTGGCGTTTGCCATGGCCGATGGCAATGAAGCCTTGCGCAGCGCCGGCACGCAGCTGACGCAGGCGTCCTTCGTGGGCGGCGGTTCGCGCAGCCGCTTCTGGGCGCAACTGTGCGCGAATGCCTCGGGACTGGAAGTGCTGCGCCACGACCACGGCGTGGCCGGCGGCACCATGGGCGCAGCCCGTTTGGCGCAGATGGCCGTGACGGGCTTGCCGCCGTCGCAGGTGTGCACGCGTCCGGCGGTACAGGAAACCGTGGCGCCGCAAGCGTCCGGCGTGCTGCAAGAGCGGCTGGCGCGCTACCGCCGGCTCTACCCTTTGTTGCGTACAGAGATGGCAACAGCTGCACAAGACTTTTGATGGATTGACACCAGTCAAGCGGGGCCTATTCTATCCGGTAGGCTCGCCCAATTCTTTTATTATTTCCTTTCCGCATGTCTCTGCGCCTGGCGCAGGTGCGTGTAGCAAAGGAAAACCATGTTCCCCTCTCTCTGCCTGCAAGGTGACGCATGACGGCGCTGCTGCTGGCCTTGTGCCTGGTCCTGGTCCTGGCCGTGACCTTCAGTATGCTGCTGGCCTGGCAATGGCATGCGTTGCGCCGGTGGCGCGCGCGCCATGCGGCTGGCGAACTGCTGTGCGCTACCCAGGCGCAGGGATATGCAAATGCGCTGTCGCTGCTGCACGCGCTGCCGGCCGCCGTGATAGGCACCGATCAGGACGGCGTGGTGCACTACCTCAATGCGCGCGCCGCTGCGCTCAGCGGCATGGCGCCGGGCGATGGCGTGGGTGCGCCCGTGACGCAGCTGCTGCCGCTGTTTCACGACGGCGTTGCCGTCGATGCGGCGCGCCAGGTACGCGATTGCGTGGTCCAGCAGGAAGTACTGGAAGTGGCGCGCGGCGCCGTGCTGCTGCGCCATCTCGATGGCAAGCGCATCGATGTGCAATACAGCTGCGCGCCGCTGGTACAGGGGGGCGCGGTGCTGTTGCTGCACGACGTGTCGGCGCGCCGCCGCGCCGAGGCGCAGCTGGAATTCATCGCCCACCATGACGGCTTGACGGGGCTGCCGAACCGGCTGCATTTCCAGATCCGCTTCGAGCACGGCATCGCCTATGCGCGCCGCCACCAGGGCTTGCTGGCCGTGCTGTTTGTCGATATCGACCGCTTCAAGGCCATCAATGACAGCCTGGGCCACGACGTGGGCGACCAGGTGCTGATGGAGTTTGCGCTGCGCGTGCAGCAATGCCTGCGCAAGGTCGATACGGTGGCGCGCCAGGGTGGCGACGAATTCATCATCCTGCTGACCGAGCTGCATGCGGCGCAGGACGCCGAACGGGTAGCCGAAAAAATCGTCAATGCCATCGCCGCGCCTTTTGTCATCGGTGAATACAGCCTGACGGTGGCCGCCAGCGTGGGCGTGGCCCTGTATCCCGATGACGACGATGACGTCAACGCGCTGATTGAAAAGGCGGACCTGGCCATGTACGCGGCCAAGCGGCGTGCTCCCGGTACTTGTCTGCGTTATTCTTCGTGCATGCAGACGCAGTCGTATTCGCGCACCATTATCGAGACGGCGCTGCGCCATGCGCTCGAGCGCAATGAATTCGTGCTGTACTACCAGCCCAGGATGAACCTCGGCATGCGTGCGATCACCGGCGTCAAGGCGCTGCTGCGCTGGAAGCACCCGGAACTGGGGCTGATGATGCCGCTCGATTTCCTGCCAGTGCTGGAGGAAAGCGCGCTGATCCTGCCCGTCGGCGCATGGGTGCTGGCCACGGCCGTGGAGCAGGCGCGCAGCTGGATTGCGCGCGGCCATCCGCTGACGGTATCTGTCAGCCTGTCGGCGCGCCAGTTTTACCAGCGCGACATCGCGCGCCATTTCGCCACTGCGCTGGAGGCGGCGGGAGTGCCCGGTCATTGCATCGAGCTGGAGATCGCGGCCGCGATCCTGATCGACCGCAACCAGAATTGCGAGCTGATACTGCAACAGTTCCGGCAGCTGGGCATGCGTATCTCGATCAGCGACTTCGGCACCGGCGACACCTCGCTCAATTACCTGAAGCGTTTCCCTGCCGACGCCGTCAGGATCGAAAAATGTTTTATCGATGACCTGGGGCGGCCGCCAGGGCCGGGCCAGGATGAGGCGGGGGCGATGGTGCGCGCCATCGTGGCGATGGCGCGCACCTTGAGACTGCGCACCATCGCCAGCGGCGTGGAAAATAGCGAGCAGCTCGAACTGCTGGCCGCCATGGGCTGTGACGAAGCCTTTGGCTATTTCCTGGGCCGCGCGGTGGAGCCGGACGGCGTCGAGGCGCTGCTCAAGAGCGGCACCCCGGCGTGACACTACTTAAAATTTGTAGCGCAGCGACAGCATGGCGTTGCGCGGGTCGCCATAATAGCCGCCCATGCCGGTTGAATAATAGCGTTTGTCGAAGACGTTGTTGACGTTCAGGGTGGCCACCAGTTGCGGGCTGAGCTGGTATTGCGCCATCAGTCCCGCGACTGCGTAAGCCTGTTGCGTGAAGCGCTCGCCGTTCGGTCCCCGTTCATCCATATAGATATTGCTTTGCCAGTTCACGCCGCCGCCCAGGGTCAGCCCCGGCACGCTTTGCGGCAAGCGCCAGGTGGTCCACAGCTTGGCCATGTTTTGCGGCTGGCTGGTCTGGATGCGCTGGCCTTCCGCGTTGCGGATGCGGCTATACGCATAGCTGGCCGTCAGCTGCCAGCCGGGATGCAGCTGGCCCGATACCTCTGCCTCGAAGCCGCGCGTGGTGGCGCCTTTCACGGTGTGGTAGGCGTAGGACCCGCCACCCGTGCCGATGATCCAGATATTGCCCGGATCGGCTTCGGCCAGGTTGTCCTGTTGCAGCTGGAAGATGGCGGCGCTGGTATTGAGTCTGCCATTGAAGAATTCGCCCTTGGCTCCAATCTCATAATTCTTGCCTTCCAGCGGCGGCAGGAAGTGGCTGTTGACGTCGCGCAGGCTTTGCGGCGTGAAGATGCTGGTGTAGCTGGCGTAGGCCGACCAGTGTTTGTCGAGGTCGTAGACGATGCCCGCATACGGCGTGATCTTGCCGTTTTCGCGCATGGCGTCGTACAGCGGCACATCATTGTAGTAATCGCTGCGGATGTCGCGCTTCCAGTACGACAGGCGCGCTCCCAAAATGACCGATAGCGCCTCGGTCGGGCGCAGGCGCAAGGTGGAATACAGGCCGCTTTCCTGCTCCTTGTCATAGGACGTGCCCAGGCGCGTGTCGCCGTAGTCGGGTACCGGCATGGCGCCATTCCAGTGATTGATGTCCGGGATGGTGTAGTCGTAGCCATCCAGGCGCCAGCTGGGGTAGATCGGGCCATCCGTCTTGAGCCCCGAGCTACTCAGGCCAAACACCAGTTCATGTTTGCGGCCGAAAGCCTCGAACGGGCCGCTCACGTAGGCGTCCAGCGAAGTCTGTTGCGGCTTGCTGTGCCAGTTGGCCAGCCACAAGCCCATGCCGCCTCCCGTCACGCGTTCCGGATAGCCATTGCCGGAAAAGCCCTGCAGCGCATCGTACTGGTTGCTGCTGCGGCTGATGGCCAGCCTGGCGATCCAGTCATTCTCGAAATAATGGTCGAGTGTGGCGAACAGCATGCTTTGTTCGCGGTCGTAGGTGCTCCAGGCGGCCGTGCCGTTCATGGAAAGAGGGAAGTGCGTTTGCGAGCCATCGCTATAGAAGACGGGGAATTCGCGGCCTGCGCCTTTCAGCTTTTCCTGCTGGTAGTGGATACCCGCGCTGACCATGGTCGATGGCGTCAGGTCTGCTTCGACGATGGCGTACAGCACATCCTTTTTCTGCTGGTAGCGGTCGACGAAGGAGCGCTGGTCTTCGTGCGCGGCGACCACGCGCGCGCGTACCGAACCATCGGCATTGAGCGGCGTCGAGAGGTCGCCTTCGATGCGGTAGCGGTCCCATGATCCCAGCTGCGCGCCGGCCGTGGCGGCGAACGTGCGGCCGGGGCGCTTGCGCACCAGGTTGACGGCCGCCGACGGGCTGCCCGTGCCGCTGATCAGGCCCGTGGCGCCGCGGATGATTTCGACCCGGTCGTAAATCGCCATGTCATAGGTGCGCGCTTCCAGGTTCTTGCTGGTCGGGATGCCGTCGAACATGTACGAGGTCACTTCGAAGCCGCGCGAAAAAACCTGGTCGTATTCGCGCGTGCTGGAGGAGTGGTCGACTGTCACGCCGGGCGCCTGCACCAGCACGTCTTGCAGGCTGGCCAAACCCTGGTCTTCGATTTGCTGGCGCGTGATGATGCTGACTGCCTGCGGCGTTTCGCGCAGCGACAGGTTCAGGCGCGTGGCGCTGGTCAGGCCGGCGTAGCTGCGCTTGCCTTCGGTGGTGCCGTCGCGCAGGGCGCTGGAACTGACGGCGACTTCGCCCAGGGTGGTGGCGATGGGCGTAGTGTTCGAGGATTTACGCAGCACATAGCTGCGTTCGCCGCTGGGTACGGCTTCCAGGCCCGTGCCTGCCAGCAGCTGGGCCAGCGCCTGCGGTACCGTGTAGCTACCGCTCAAGCCCTGGGTGCGCAAGCCTTGCAGCAGTTCGGCGGCGGCTCCCACGCTGACCCTGGCGTCGACGGCGAAGCTGGCGATGGCGGCCGACAGCTCGCCGCCCGCCACCTTGTAAGTCGTCGGCGTGGCCGTTGGCGTGGCGGCTTCAGCGGCCATGGCTGGCATATGCGCCAGCGATAGCATCGATAGCATCAATAGGGCGCCGCCGATGGCGCGCGCGAGGGGAGTCAAGGGAGTTTGGGGTTGGTGCATGGTCTTGCCTTTCCAGTCGATGTCGTTGCGGATATGGACAGGACAGGCGGTGGTTGAAAAAAGGGCCAACTTTTTAGAATTAATTTTTTCTGGCCGTAATGGTGACCCAATACGGCGTGCGGTACAGCACATCGACGGGCAGGATGCGCGCGAGGTCATCCAGCACGGCGCCGGTGTCGTCGAGCTGGAAGGCGCCCGTCAGTCGCAGGCTGGCCGCCGAGGCTTCCACCCGCAGCAGGCCAGGGCGGTAGCGCGCCAGTTCTGCCGCGAAGTCGTCCAGGCGCATATTGTTCGCCGCCAGCATGCCGCGCGACCAGGCGTCTGCCTGTGGCGGCGCAGGCATGGGCAAGCCGGCATGCTCATGATTGAAAAAGCTTTGCTGGCCCGCTTGCAGCCGGCGCAGGGTGGCCGATGGTGCGCGCGGGCTGATTTCCACCGCGTGTTCCAGCACCGTCACGAGGCTGGCTTGATCACTCAAGCGCACGATAAAGCGCGTGCCCAGCGCACGGATGCGGCCATGGCGGGTGGCGACAAAAAAGGGACGCGGGTCGGCATGCGTCTCGACCAGCAGCTCGCCGCGGCGCAAGGTCAGCAGCCTTTCGTTTTGCGTGTAGGCGATGTCAAAGGCGCTGTCTGTGTTCAGCATCACGTGGCCGCCATCGGGCAGGCGGATGGTGCGCCGTTCACCCACGCCGCTGCGGTAGTCAGCCAGCGCGTCGGTCAGCACGTCACTGCGCACCAGCATCCAGGCGCCGGGCGCCAGCATCAAGGCCAGCAGCGCTTGCACGGCCATGCGTCGCTGCGGCCTGCGCAGTACCGGTGCGGCCAGTTCCGGGGGCAGCATGCCGGTGGTTTTGCTCACTTGCTGGACCTTGTCCCAGGCGCGCGCGTGTTCGGGATCGTGTGCGCGCCAGTGCGCCGACGCCGCCAGGTCGTCCGGCGTGGCCTGTCCCGATTGTTCCAGCAAATACCATTCGACGGCCTGGCGCGCCACCTTGCGCGAGAGGGGCGCTGCCGCGTGGCTACTCATGCCAGCAGCACGCATTCGGTCAATGCCTCGGCCATATAGCGCTTGACGGAGCGTTCGCCTATGCCCAGCTTGGCGGCGATGTCTGCATAGGAATGTCCCTCGATCTGCGCCATGATGAAGACGGCACGCACTTTGGGTTTGAGGCCATCGAGCATGGCGTCGACCGCTTGCAGCGCCTGCAGGATTTCAGCCTGCTGCCCGGCAGATGGCGCGTGCTGTTCGGGCATGTCGGCCAGCGCCGCCAGCCAGGCTTGCTCCAGCGAGCGGCGCCGCAAATGGTTGATCAAGAGGTGTTTGGCAACGGTGGCCAGATATGCCTTGGGCGAGCGCAAGGCCGGGGTTTGCGGCTGGGCGGGGCTCGCCAGCAGGCGGGCAAAAGTGTCTTGCGCCAGGTCGGCGGCATCAAAGGCATTGCCCAGGCGCCGCTGCAGCCAGTGGGCCAGCCAGCCGCGATGCGCGCTGTAAAGGCTGTCCAGCTGCGCCGGTGGCAAAGGACAAGGAGCGAACGGGCTGGCTGGCATGGCGTGATCCTTACAACACGGCCAGCAGCACGGCGGCCAGCAAGGCTGCAGCACCGATAAAACGCGCCAGCCGCATCGCCTGCTGCGGCGCATAGGGCAGCAGCCAGATCAAGAGCAAGCCGCAGCCTGTCAGGCTGCCCACCCACGACACCAGGCCGTAGCCGAAACCGGCCAGATGCATGGCCCAGGCCAGGCCTATGGCCAGCGCCAGCCAGCCGCCCCACTGCAGGCGGCGGCGCAGCTGCGGCGGTGGTTCCGCGCCGCGCCCATGCAGATCGGCGTAATGGCGGTCCATCGCCAGGCACAAACAGGACAGGCCCGCGTAGCACAGCGCAAAGACCATGAAGTTTGCCAATACGTCCGTCATGCAGCCTCCATCGTCGATATTACCGGTTTGGTGGCCGCCGCTGTTTTGACAGCCTTGGCCGGCACGGGTTTCAGTTTGTAGGCGGCATACGCCAGGCCCATACCCAGCACCAGCACCACCAGGTCGAAGGCCGCCACGGAAGCGGGGCCTTGGCCCATGAACAAGGTCACGCCCAGGTGCGATTGCGTGGTAAACACGTTCAGCATGGGCAGGGCGCAGAACAAGAAGGCGCCGGCCGCCAGTTGGGTGCGCCACATGGCCCGCGATGGCCTCAACTGGGCCACGATGGCGGCCAGGGCCCAGGCGCCGAAGAAGCAGGCGATTTCTTCTTGCGGGCGGTTTTCCATGCGGACCGTCAGCAATCGGTTGGCCCAGAAGTAGGCGCCAAAGGCGATTGGAATACCCGCGATGGAGCCGATGTTCAGCGCTTCCACCAGGCGCAGGCCGAAGCTGGGGCGCTTGCCGGCGGCGAGCGCCTTGGCCTGTTTCTGGCGCGCCTTGACGGCCCACAGCAAGGCGCCGGTGGCGACCATGGCGCAGCCGGCCAGGCCGGACAGGAAGAACAGCGCGCGCAGCAGCGGTCCGCCGAAGTGGGCGATGTGCAAGCCATACATCACGCCATGCGTGGCCGAGGCGCCGGGCAGTTCATCGCCATTGGTCGACAGCAGCTTGCCGCTGACGCCATCGAAGTCCATCGACGGCTGCTTGGACGACATGTCGCGGCCAGCTGCGCGCGACAGGGTGATGACGGCGTTGGCGTCGCCCGGATGGTTGACGGAGATGCGTTCGACCGTGCCGCCCCAGTGCTGTTCGGCCTGGCGCACCAGCGGCGCGAACGGCGTCAAAGGCGCAGCCACGCCGCTGACCTTGCGGTCGTTGGAGCCGCCGGGGAAGGCTTCGGCAAAGAAGGTGTCCTGGTCGCCCTTGTAGGCAGCCGTGGCGCCCGATGGCATGTACAGGAACATCAATGTGACCAGCCCCGTGTAGGTGATCATCAAATGATAGGGCAGGGCCAGCACGGCTGTTACATTGTGTGCGTCCAGCCACGAGCGCTGGCCTTTTTTGGGCCGGAAGGTAAACAAGTCCTTGAAGATGCGCTTGTGCGTGACGATGCCGCTGATGATGGAAACGAGCATGAACATGGCGCAGAAACCCACGATCCAGCGCCCCCAGATGGCCGACATATAGTGCAGGTCAAAATGCAATCGGTACAGGAACTCGCCACCGCGTGTTTCGCGCGGCTTGGACAATACGTCGCCAGTGGCCGGGTCGGCCATTTCGCTGTGGAAGTTGCCGCGCCGTCCACGCTTTTTTTCACCGGGTTTTGACGGCTTGCTCCAGCCCAGCTGCGTGGCGGGCGTGCGCTCGCCGGGCAGGCTGATGAACCAGCGCGGTGCGCCTTGCGCCCGTTCCTGCATGGCCTGCTGCGCGGCCGTGGCCGCGGCTTCCGTCGTGACCTTGCTGGCGGCTGCGCCGTGCAGTTCGGGCTGCATCCAGAGGGTGATTTCATTGCGGTAGTAGCTGGCCGTGCCGGCGCAAAACACCAGCAGCAGGATCCAGCAGACTAACAGGCCGGACCAGGTATGCAGCCATGCCATCGACTGGCGAAAACCTTCTTTCATGCGAGACTCCAGGATAAGGCGCCCGTCCATTGCAGGATGGCGGCGATGACGGCGCCCGGTATCAACAGGCCCAGCCAGGCGCGCAGCGCGCTGCCGGTGGCGAAGACCCAGAGTACGGCGCAGGTGTAGATGGCAAACGACAGCAGGGTGGCCGTCATGACGGCTTCGGCGCGCGCCATGGGCAGGCAAACCGACAGCAGCATGGTGGCCAGCGCCGCCAGCACATAGCCGCCGGCGATGGCTGCGATGCTGCGCGAGGCCACGCCGAGGCGGTAGATCGCGGCGGCGGACAGCCGCAGGCGCGGCATTTTTTCAGTGATGGCGGGCGCTTGCATGATTAGCCGTGGTCCTTGCTGGGTGGGGCGGCTGGGGGTGCCGCCAACGGCGCGACGCCTTGCGGCTGCACCAGGCTCAGGGTGGTGACGAACATGGCCTTGGCATAGGCTTCACCATTGCGCTGGCCGGCCGTGTTGTCCGTGTGGTGCACTTCCAGCACATAAGTACCCTTCCATGGCAGGCCAAAACTGACCAGGCCTTGTTCATCGCTGTAGGCTTCCTTGGCCCAGCCCGATTGCACCACGGCGTTGACCTTGGCCTGGGCCAGCGGCTTGCCTTGATAACTGACCTGGAACTGGCCCGGTTTACCGGTCGGAACCAGGTCCAGGGTCAGCGCCGGCGTTTGTGCCTGGTGACCGGCGACCAGGCGCGCGGCCGGGATCCACACGGCGCGCGTGACCTTGTCATCCTTTTTCTCTTCCCACGATGGGTAGCTGTTTTCTTCGACGATGATGCTCTCGCCAGCAGCCACCTTGCCGCTCAGGGCAAAGGCGTTCGCCTGCTTGCTCGCTTGCAGGGGCTGGGTGCCCTTGGCCGTAATCAGGCTGACGGTTTGCAGCTTGAACTTGTCCAGCAAGCCGGGCGAAGCTTCGCGCAGGTTGTCGCCGAATTCGCCGAAATAGACACTGGCGGCCTGGCCATGCTGTTCCAGCCAGATCTGGTGGGCGCTTGCCGTGCCGGAAACGATGGCGCCAGTCAGCAGGGCGGTGGCGAGGGCGCCGAGGCGGCCGATGGAAGTCAGTTGCATGGTGGGTCCTGTCTTGTCATGATGATCAAAGAAGGGCCGTCGTTCCGGTGGAATGATGGCCTGGCGTCTTGCGGCATAGCATTTGTATCGTGGGAAGCTTGCTTGGCGCGTAGGCCTGGCTGGCGCACTGTGTTATCACTGCGCTGGCGCAGCAGTCATGCCTGCGGGCGTAGAGGAGGGCGTACGCGGGCTCGCCAGGCATTAATTGCGAATGAGAACGATTCTTATTATATTTTATCAATGTGAAAAGGGCAAGTGCTGCCCCATTCTGGTGCGGCAAGCTATTCGTCGTGCGCAGACAAGGACAGGAAGGAGGGAAAGCCACTGTCTTTTGAATCCGAAGGGACAGTGGCATAGGGCGGATAACGCGTTTTTAGTGACCCAGGGTCGGCGTATAGCGCAGGCTCAGGATGATGTTGCGCGGCTCGCCGACGTAGTTACCACGGCGCAGTTCACCGGTAGCGGCCCAATAGGTTTTATCGGTCAGGTTGGCGATGCTGAGGTTCGCCGACCAGTTCTTGTTGAATACGTAGGAAGCGCGCGCATCCCATACAGTGCGCCCGCCATTGCGAAAGCCGATGTCGGTATTGTCGTCCGCCTGGTACAGATAGCCGCTTTGCGCCGAGACGCCGCCGCCTATGGTCCAGTGGTTCCACGCTCCAGGCAGGCGGTAGCTGGTCGACACGCGCAGCATGTGCTTGGGCGTGACGGATGGCGGCGTTTCATCGCCTTCGGCGCGCGTGATGTTGTAGGTATAGCCCGACGACAGCTGCCAGCCTGGCAGAAGCTCGCCGCTGACGTCCGCATCGATGCCGGTGCTGCGGATAGGGCGGCCATTCAGGTAGCAGCTACCTGACAAGTCCCACTTCATGCAGTTGTCATCGGAGGCCTGGTCGTACACGGCCATGTCGCGCTTGTTGATGCGGAAGGCAGCCAGCGCCACGTTCAGGCGGCCGTCATACAGCTCGCCCTTCAGACCCGCTTCATAGGTGTCGCCGACCACCGGTTTCAACGGTTCTCCACCCAGGGTGAAATACAGGCTTTGCGGCTTGAAGATGCTGGCGTAGCTGCCGTACACGGACCAGCGCTGGTCGAGGTCATAGATGACGCCTGCATATGGCGTGAACTGACTGCTTTCCCTGTAGCGGCTGACCGGGTCGGTATCGAGCTTGCCGGTGGTGTTCTTGTCGAACCAGCTCAAACGCCCGCCCAGCAGCAGATGCAGGTCCTGGTGCAATTCCCAGCGCGTGCTGGCGTAGGCGCCGTAATTCTGTTCTGTCACATGCGGCAGCGAGCTCCAGGCTGGATGAACGGGTTGCGGGATCAGCGCATTGTTTGGGTTAAACACGTCAAATGGCAGGCCGGGAGAAGTCGATGCCGAGTGGTCGTTGGTCACGGCGCGCGAGGCGTTCAGGCCAAACAGTAATTCATGCTTGCCGCCCCATGCCTGGAAACTGCCGCCCACATTGGTGTCCAGGCCCGTGGTGACGATGTCCTGCTTGCGGTAATTGACCGTGTACAGGCTGGCGCCGGTTTGCGTGGCAGGGTTGATACGGCCGCGCACGATGGCTGCCTGCTGGTCAAAGTCGCCCAGGGTGCGATTGAGGGCGAGCTTGGCTTTCCAGTCGCCGGCGAAGCGGTGTTCCAGGTCGGCGAACAGTTCGGCGATGGTGGCGTCGTGGCGGTTCCAGTCCTGCGCCAGCGAGGTGGAACGGCGGATCGGCAAGGTAGCTCCATCGCTGTAGCGGGGCAGGCCGAACAGCCAGTAGCCATCGGTCACCGTGTGCTGGTGGCGCGCGCCCGCGCGCACGGTGGTTGCTGCATCGAGGTCCGCTTGGATAATGCCGTAGAACAGCGGCATGCGGCTGTGGGCGGCGTCAAAAAAATAGCCACGGTCTTCATAGGCGACCAGCGCGCGGCCGCGCACCGTGCCGGCCTCATTCAAGGGCGTGCCCGCATCGACTTCCACGCGGCGCTGGTTCCAGCTGCCAGCCGTGACGGTGACGTCCGCATGGGCTTCGGCGCGCGGGCGCTTGCGCACCAGGTTAGCCACGCCGCCCGGCGTGCCGGCGCCGACGATCAGGCCGGCCGAGCCGCGCAGGATTTCCACGCGGTCGTAGACAGCCATGTCGGGGATCAGCCAGCCGGTGGAGTTGTCGGCCACGCCAGGCATGCCGTCGATCAGATAAGACAGCGCATTGCCGCGCGAGAGGAATTCATGCGAGCCGAAGCTGCGGTTCATGCGTGTCAGGCCCGTGCTTTGTTCCAGCACCTGGTCCAGGGTGAACAAATTCTTGTCATCCATTTGCTGGCGCGTGATGACGGAGACCGATTGCGGCGTTTCGCGCAGCGAGCGCTCGGCGCCTGCCAGCGTCACGGCGCGCGTCGCGTAATTGCCCGTGCCATCGCTGGTGGCCGTGCGCTCGCCATTGGCAGTGACGGTGATTTCCGACAGGGTGGCAGGGTCTTGCTCCCCCTTATGTGCGACTTTTTGCGCTGCCTTGATGGTGACGGTACCGTTTTCGACCACGGCTTGCAGTCCGCTGCCGGCCAGCAGGCGGTCCAGGCCATCGTGCAGGCTCAGGCTGCCATTGACGGCAGGCGCGGTTTTGCCGGCCACCAGTTCGGGCGAAAACAGCAGTTGCACGCCAGCCTGGCGCGCCAGTTCATTCAGGGCCGATCCCAGCGGCTGGGCGGCGATGCTCAGTTTGACGGATGGTAA
>Ga0066798_10000226_pt1 | contig 31444 bp, 26 predicted proteins | sample PersoiDNA2013203_FD_70961 | JGI IMG/M metagenome (GOLD analysis project Ga0066798, IMG submission 70961) | Permafrost soil microbial communities from the Arctic, to analyse light accelerated degradation of dissolved organic matter (DOM) -... | ecosystem: Environmental > Terrestrial > Soil >... | reverse complement strand
TTTAATATTGATGAAGATAAATCAGCCGAGCACGCCAACGGCGTGGGCTTTCGACCTACTATCATACTCATCATAATGTAAGGGGACTGTAAATGAATGCGCCGAACAGGGCATGAGTGCCCTGTCAGTTCGACGTTTGCGTCGAGAATGATTTCCACAGGGAAATGTTGCCGCGAGCGCGACTGCAACACTTCTATATGCTTGCGTGTCTGCGCGCTGGGGAGGGCTATTGCACGTCGCTGGTCTTGAGCGCCGCCATCGCTTCGTTGAACTTATCAACTGCCATCGGCCGCCCCATCAAATAACCTTGCAGGGCATCGCATCCAACCGAAGTCAGGAAAGTCTGTTGTTTTGTGGTTTCCACACCTTCGGCAACAATCCGCAAGTTGAGCGTGCGACCAAGTGCTACGATGGCAGAGACAATGGCCGCATCGTCGTTGCCATCGCTCAAGTCGCGCACAAAGCCGCGGTCGATCTTGAGTTCATTGGCCGGCAAGCGCTTGAGATACAACAGACTGGAATAGCCGGTACCAAAATCGTCAATCGAGATGTCAACGCCCAGATCAGAAATTTTTTGCAAGATCTTCATACTGGCTTCGGCATCCTGCATGGCAGTCGATTCGGTCACTTCCAGCGTCAGGCAACGCGCCGGCAAATCGTGCTTGGTCAAGGTGTTCTTGACCAGTTCAACCAGATCGGCCTGGGCAAATTGCAGCGCCGACAAGTTAACCGCGATCTTCCAGGTTTCATGTCCCATCTCGAACCACAGCTTCATCTGGCGACAAGCTTCATCGAGCACCCAGGCGCCAATCGGCACAATCAGGCCAGAGCGCTCGGCCAGCGCGATGAAATCATCGGGCCCAACCAGACCATGGGTCGGATGCTGCCAGCGCAACAAGGCTTCGGCCCCCTGCACCGGTCCGTTCGGCGACTTGAATTTGGGCTGGTAATGCAGCACAAACTCCTTGCGCTCCAGCGCCAGCCGCAAGTCCTGCAACCATTGCAACTGATTGTGCGCATTGACGTTCATCGACGACTTGAAGAAATGGTAACCGTTGCGGCCGCTGCGTTTGGTGTGATACATGGCGGCGTCGGCATTGATCACCAGATCGTGGCGATTGATACCATCTTCCGGATAGATGGCAATACCAATGCTGGCCGACACGCGCAACTCATGTTGCTCGATGCGAAACGGCTCATTGATGATATGGACCAGTTTATCGGCGACGGTCATGGCATCGTCCGGCTCCTTGAGCTCGACCACGATCACGAATTCATCGCCCCCCAAGCGCGCCACCGTATCCTGCGCCCGCGTAACCGCGCTGATGCGTTGCGCCACTTCGACCAGCATCAGATCGCCCACATGATGACCAAGCGAATCATTGATCGCCTTGAAACCATCAAGATCGCAGAACATCAGCGCGAAATGCCCCCCCTCACGCGAAGCCTTGTGAATCGCCTGGTTCAACCTATCATCGAGCAAGGTGCGGTTAGGCAGTTTGGTCAGATTGTCGTGCAATACCAATTGCGTCAGTTCTTCATTGGCTTCCGCCAGCGAGCGCGCCAGTTTGGCCGTGCGCGATTCCAGCCGGGCATCGAGCAAGGAAGTCAGCAGCGCAATCGTCAGCACCGCCAGCGTCACCACTACGATCAAGATCGCCAACCAGCCGGGGCCGACGCCATCGCGCACCGCCAGGCAGACGCTGCCGAGTGGAAAACTGGCCGCCGCCATGCCGGTATAGTGCATGCCGGCAATCGCAGCGCCCATGACCAAGGCAGCACCGCCACGTGCCAGTTTGACGTAGGGGGTATTCTGCCGCAGCCGGAAGGCAATCCACAAGGCGGCACCAGCGGCCACGATGGCAATGAGCACCGATGCGGCAAACAGCCAATAGTCAAACACAATACCGGGCGCCATCAGCATGGCCGCCATACCGGTATAGTGCATCGCTGCGATACCGATGCCGAGCACCACGGCGCTGCGCAACAGACGGTGCAGTGGCAATTCGGGACGACTGACGATCCACAGCGCAAAACCGGATACGCTCACCGCAATCAGCAAGGACAGCACGGTAATGAGCGGGTCATACCCCATATCGATCGGCAGCCGGAACGCCAGCATGCCGATGAAATGCATAGACCAGATACCGATTCCCATGGCGATAGCGCCGCCCACTAGCCACGAACGACTGCCAAACTCCTGCGCAGCGTTGATCCGCTCTGCCATGTCTAAGGCGGTATAAGAGGCCAGGACTGCGACCAATATGGAAACGGCGACGAGCAAACTATCGTAATGAGCGGATAACATGAAGATAAATTTCTATGAAAAACTGGTTCTTTGACAACTTTCGTCATTATTCGCTAACGAGGAACCACCCAGCGAATTTTGTATGGTTGATTGCAAGGATGCATACAACAAACTGACATGTACTTCCTACTTTTGCATAGGATTTTATGAAGTTAAGCAACTTTACCCTGCAAAACCAATCCATTGTCACGGATATTTGATCATATTTCTCGCAATACATTTACTGTCATCCAATAAATCATCTAAAAAACACACCCATGACGCCATCTCTGCCCGAATTCAATGCCCCCTGCCCGCGCACCATCATCAGCACATCGTTGCGCAAACTGCTTGCCTGTGGCGGCCTGATGCTGTGTTTGCTGCCTTCTGCCCACGCCGACATTACCGTCTTGCAACCGCCCAAGCTGCAGGATGGCAACAAGCCGTTTGTCTTGACGCTGCTTTACAGTAGCGATGATCAATCGGCGCACAGCTATACGATTCCAGATAGCATCGTCGTGGCAGCTTCGGCCGACATGACCACGCCCGAGCAAGTGCATTTGCAGCGCGATCCCGGCAGCGCTGCAGAAATCACGCTGCAACCCGGTGAATTCCGCAAGGTCACTTTCAGTGCCAACCTGCCACGCTATCTGCGTGGCGTGGTGCGCATCGAAACCGTTGGCATTGATGCCGCACCGGTACTGGTGGCAGTTATACGTGCGCGCGATGGTCAGCCCTTGGCGGCAGCGCCAAATGTCATCGACAACAACAGCGCCAGTGCTTCCGCATCAGTGATCACGCCGGGCACCGCTGCCAGCCCGATCGGCACCGCACCGGCCATGGATGACCTGATCAACGTGTCGCGCATTTCGTTTAACGAACCGATGTATTTCGCCGCCGGCAACAGCGGTGGCCACGCCAACGCCAAATTCCAGTTCAGTTTCAAGTTCCGTCTGTACCAGCCCGACGACATGCGCTCGCGCGGGCTGGTCGACAATCTGTATTTCGGCTATACCCAATTTTCGCTATGGGACCTGCAAAGCCCGTCAGCCCCCTTCCGCGACACCAATTACCGCCCCAGTCTGTATTACTTCCTGCCCGATCTCGGCGTTCACAACAGCGTCTTAAGTCGCATGTCGTTCGCCTCCGGTCTAGAGCATGAGTCAAATGGCCGCGATGGTACCGCTTCGCGCAGCTTGAATTTCTTTTTCGTGCGCCCGACATTGACCTTCGGCGATCTGAACCAGACGCAATTGCGCATCTCGCCCAAGGTGTATACCTATATCGGTCCGCTCAGCGACAATCCCGACATCGGCCAATATCGCGGCCACATAGATTTGAATATCACCGTCGGCAAGCCCGATGGCATCGAGTTTTCCACCACGTTGCGCAAGGGTACGCGCAGCAACTATGGCAGCGCCGATTCGGCGCTTTCCTATCCGGTTTCCAAATTATTGCCCGGCACGGCAGGCTATCTGATGGCCAGTGTGTTCTACGGTTACGGCGAAAGCCTGCTGACCTACAACCAGAAACTGACGCCAGAACTGCGCTTCGGCTACAGCCTCTGGCGCTAAGCCAGGCGGCTTGTCATCAGCACGCTGGCTGGCTCATGCCACCGGCGTGCGCATGGTGACAAATTCTTCCGCCGAGGTCGGGTGGATGCCGATCGTGGTATCAAACTGCGCCTTGGTAGCGCCGCATTCCAAGGCAACGGCAAAGCCCTGCACAATCTCGCCGGCCTCAGCGCCCACCATGTGTACCCCGAGTACCCGATCACTGGCAGCATCCACCACCAGTTTCATGAAGGTGCGCTCAGTATTGCCGCTCATGGTGTGCTTGAGTGCCTTGAATTCCGATTTGAAGATGCGCAAGGCCGTGCCCTGCTTACGCGCCTCGTCTTCGCTCAAACCGACCGTCGCCACCTGCGGATGGCTAAATACCGCCGTCGGAATATTGGCATAAGACAACGTGCGAGCGCCCTCCTTGAACAAGCGCGCAGCCACCACCATACCTTCGGCCAGCGCCACCGGCGTCAAGGCGACGCGATCGATAACGTCGCCGATGGCATGGATCGACGGCACGGCGGTACAAAAGTTTTCATCCACGCGTACCGCACCGTTTTCCTGCAAACCGACGCCGACCTGTTCCAGGCCGAGACCGGCCGTATTGGCGTGACGGCCGGTGGCGAAGAGGACGCAATCGACCGTGATTTCGGTGCCATCGCTGAGCTGGACCTGTTTGCCGCCACTGCCGCCGACACCGATGGCTTCGACATTATTTTCAAACAGGATAGTCATGCCTTTCTTGCGCATTTCCTCGGCCAGGAAGTTGCCTAATTCACTATCCATGCCACGCAACAGAGTCTTGCCGCGATAGATCAGCGTCACTTCGCTGCCCAGGCCATTGAGGATCGAAGCCAGTTCCACTGCGATATAACCGCCGCCGAGCACCACGGTACGTTTTGGCAAGGCCGACAAATGAAAAAACTCGTCCGAGGTGATGCCCAATTCCTTGCCGGGAATCGCCGGCAAGGATGGCCGACCGCCAGTGGCAACCAGGATATGCGCCGCTGTATGCACTTTGCCATTGACGCGCACGGTATGCGCATCTTCAATCACGGCGTGGCCCTCGAACATGGCCACGCGCGCACCATCAAGCAACTTGCGATAGATGCCGTTGAGACGCCCGATTTCAGTATCCTTGGCGGCAACCAGCGCACGCCAATCCAGGCGCGCCGGTGGCACGCTCCAGCCGAAGCCGGCAGCATCGCTGAAGTCTTCATGAAAATGTGCACTGTAGGACATCAGTTTCTTCGGAATGCAACCGACATTGACGCAGGTTCCGCCCCAATACTGGGCTTCGGCAATCGCCACACGTGCGCCATGCTGCGCCGCAAAACGGCTGGCACGCACGCCGCCGGAACCACCACCGATGGTGAACAAGTCATAGTCATATTGGCTCATCTAATGCTCCTTCGTTATCTATTATTAAGTGCGCGCGTGACCAGCAGCACCGAGATCAAACCGACGACCACAATGCGCAATCACGGCCAACATGTCGGTATTGAAGCAACGGAGCAACAATGTTGCCGGGAGTTCCGTCACGATATCGACAAACATCAGCAGGGCCGCCGTCAGCAACGGCCGTAAAGCGTACCAGATATGCGTAGATCACACCGAGCGCGGTTGCAGTCAGCCAGCCAGCAGTCGCAGCAAGTGCCTCCGTAGGGGGGAAGCTCGCTTGTGCGTTGCGCCCATCCCAGCACCGACGCCATGACTACTGCCATAGCGGCTGCCATGGCCGTGAAGCGGAAGCTGTTCCAGACCCAGCCAGCATATTTCGACGGGGCTGGCGCGCTCGACCATGCGCTGCCAGCCCGGTCTAGCGGCAACCAGACAGCACCGATGTCGAGAATAGGAAAGCAAATCAACAGACAACAAAAAGCACCGACGCACCCAGGATGAACTGGTTACCGTCGATGCTGATTACGCCAGTGGCGGCGTATGACCTTACTTGTCGCCGACCCGGTCCAGGATCTGCAATTTGCTCACATGTTGGATGCCGTGATGCTTCAGCCACGCGCCTTTGACAACACCACCAGCCAGCGACGGAACAACAAGACTTCCAGATGTCCGGGCTGAATACCTGCACTGCATTCGATCACAGGGTTGACACGATAGCGGCGCACATACGAATCGCGGCACACGAACATTTCGCGGCGACCGAAACGCAGGCTGAACGATGAGGGGGTAACGGATTGCAGACCAAAGCGAGCGCCTGAAGCGAGATCCAAGTGTGTCATGGCAGCGGTTCCTATCTCTGTTGAAGAGATTCCACTGTATCACAAGTACTGTATAAATAAACAGTAGTTTTTGAGATCGTTGTTTTTTCTTTTTCTTGTCGAATGATCGCGAACAATTGCTCGATTGTACCTGCATTGGCCGATCTTGCGTCAATTCCGGCAAAACCCGCCAATGCGCCAGGCTAAGCGCTCCGGACTTCGGTACTGCTCTGCAGCCGGCTGCGCACAAAACCGATGTGTTCACGCAATACATAGAACTGGTCAGCAAAGGCCAGCGGCATTTTCATGCGATTCACCGACGATTCGATCTCATCGAGTTGCGCCAGCATTTGCGCCTGCTCTTGCTCGGTATTGGTAGTCACGCCACGTTCGAGCGCAATCAGTGCGCCATACCAGCGGTAAATGCGCGAACGGATGCGCCAGCCATACAGCAGCGGCACCAGCTTGGCACCTGGGATCAACAACAGAATGATCGGCAACACCAGCACCATGGTGCGATCAACCAGACTGGCCAGCCAGAACGGCAAGGTGCGATAGAAAAAACTCTTACCCGATTTGTAATAACGCGCAGCATCGTCGCTGATCGGAAACTCGTGCACCAGTGGCGCCGGGAACTCACCCGCCTTTTGCAGCACATTGGCCTTGCCATGCACTTCACGCGCGGCCTCGATCAACAGGTCGGATAACGCCGGATGCAAATCGTCACGGGCAATCAGCTCGGCCGTCGGTGCAATCAAATGAATAGGATGATCGGGCAGATTGCGACCCAAATCGAATACCCCAGTCGGCAACGTCAATTCATTCAGGTAGCCAAAACGGCGGGCATAGGCGCTAGCCTGAGAAAAATCGAGCAAGCGTATCCCCGGCGTACGCAGCAACTTGCCCATCGTCGCGGGTGCCGCCGAATCGCCCATCAGGAAGGCGGCATCGATACTGCCCTTGACCAGCGCCTGCGCGGCCTCGTCACCGCCCATGTCGAGCAGGCGGGTCTTGTTGTTGCCCTTGCCGGGCTCGATGCCGTTGGCCTTGAGCAAGCTCAACGCCAGCACGCGCGAACCGCTACCCTGGGTGCCGATGGCGATGTGCTTGCCGACCAGTTCCGACAAGCGTGTGATGATCTTGTTTCCATCCTGATCATGATAGAAGATCGACACCGGCGCATAGGCAATGCTGCCCAATGACACCAGGCCATCAATATCAACTCCCTCGGAAATACCACCCTGAACGAAACCGACATCGACCGAGCCATCGGCGGCCGCCAATTTGTGCAGATTGTCGAGCGAGCCTTCGGACGGCACCAGTTTCAGCGTAACGCCGTCGCGCGCCAGGATGGCGCGATATTTTTCTGCCGTGTTCCAGAAGCTGCTGTGTTCCGGGCCGGTGGCAATAGTCAGCGTATTGGGCGGCGCCGGTCTGATCAACCAGATCGCCAGCCAGACGGCAACACCGATGAGCAAGATCATCGGCCCGAAACTGACCGCCAGATCGCGCCATGAAATGGCAACGAAACGGGCTTTCATGGCGCTCACCGAAGGTTTGCGCAGTGCAGAGAATTTATCCATGCGGGCTATTCTACCGCCCGCCACCGGCTCGGCACAAAAACTGCCAGGCTCAATACGTCTTGTAAGGCAAGAACTTGCCACTCAAGACCACATTGACGCGGTCACCGTTGGGATCGGCCTGACGCTGGATATCCATCTTGAAATCGATGGCGCTCATGATGCCATCGCCGAACTCTTCATGAATCAATTCCTTGATGGTACTGCCATAAACACTGACGATTTCATACCAGCGATAAATCAACGGATCGGTCGGCACTGGGGTCGGCAAGGACCCCTTGTAAGGCACGATCTGCAACCACAGCGTTTCTTCATCGCTCAGGCCGAACAACTCCTGCGTCACCGCAGCCTGCTTTGCATTGAACGTCATCTGACCAAGCATGGCCGCAGTCGTCCACTCCTTGCTCTGGCCGATGCTTTCGGCAATCTGCGCCCAGGTCAGTTTGTTGCGTACCTTGGCGGTCATGATTTTTTGCGTGACTAGTTGGCGATCCATACCTGTCTCCTGGTGAAGTATTGATGTGAAGTTCTTGCAACGTTGCGACTTACTGTTTTGCCGTGTTCTGGTGCAGCGCATGCACTGCCACTGCGCCAACGCGCGACAGGTGCTACGGCAAAGTACCGCTCCAGACCGGCGCGTGCGCGGTGTACCTACCGCAGCTACCGCTTCCAGACAGACGCTAAGGTCGACTGGACGGCAATTCTAGTTGCAAGGCACATGCCAGCTTGCATACTCTCGGTGGTAGACATACCGACAAGTACTACTTACATCTTCATCAGACATGTTGGCCGCAGCCGTGCACGTAAATGGAAAAGACCTTAAGCTTTTCGCTGGAAAATGAAAAACGCCGACATCAATGTCGGCGTTTTTCGTGACGAACTTCATTGCCGAGGCCAGCTCGGCACTTGCCACTTACGGCATGTATTGGCCGCCATTCACATCAATGATCTGCCCGGTCACATAGCCCGACAACTGATCCGACGCCAGATACAGAAACGCACCACTGCATTCTTCCGGATCGCCAATACGTCCCATCGGAATCGTTTTACGAAACGCCTCCAACTGTTCCGCCGTCGAAAAGCGCTCTTGAAACGGTGTCATGATCACGCCCGGCGCCACCGCATTGACACGAATCTTGTCAGCCAGCAGTTCCTTGGCCATGCCACGCGTGAGTGTACTGACAAAGCCTTTCGACGCTGCATAGATCAAGGCGCCCGGACCACCGCCATGGCGCGCTGCCACCGAAGTCACGTTGATGATATTGCCACCACCCTGCTTGCGCATGAGTGGAATCACTGCGCGTGTAAACGCCAGCACCGAGCGTGAATTGATGGCAACAATCTCATCAAACAATTCATCCGTGACGAATTCCAGCGCTTCCCGCTTGACCAGGCTGCCAGCATTGTTGATCAGCACATCGATGCGGCCAAAATGCTGTGCGGCGGCGGCGATGGCGGCGTTGACGGCCGCGCTGTCGCGTACTTCAGCGCCGATCGCAATGGCCTTGCTACCACCCTTGATGATGTCGGCAGCAACCGCTTCGGCTTCGGCGGCAGAACGGTTGTAATGCACGACGACATGCGCCCCCTGAGCGCCGAATGCCCGTGCCGCTGCAGCACCGATGCCAGTGCTGGCGCCAGAAATGAACACCACTTTTCCTGCTAAATCTTGCATTGCTGTCTCCTGAGTAAAATGAACCGAGGGATGGATCAAGTCACCGTAGCCGCCATCCTTGGCTGGACAGCGACCAGCGGTATTTTTATTTTTTAAGTTCTGAGCAAATCAATTTCCAACGCTGCCAACGGCACAGGAGCACTAGTCGTGTACCGATTCATCCTTGTTCTTGGCCGCGCCGCGATAGGCATCGCGCACACGCAGCAGATGCGCACGCATGGCGTCGGCCGCCGCTTGTGGTGCGCGGGCATTGAGCGCGCTCAGGATATCGCGATGATCCTGCAGGCTACGCTCGAGCGTAGCTGGAATGCGCGAGGTGATGGTACGGCTCTTCTTGCCGAGCACGTAAAGACTGCCGGCAATGCTTTGCAAAAATGGATTGTCGCAAGCTTCGATGATGGCTTCGTGAAACTCGACATCGGCGGCAGCGAATGCATCCGGATCGCTGAGCAAGCGCGCCTCGTCTTCGACATTGCGATTGAGCCGCGCCAGTTCGGCGTCGGCGATATGGGTGGCGGCCAGCGCGGTGACGCCGGTTTCAATGATCAGGCGCGCATCAAACAAGGCTTCCAGCGTGCCAGCGTTGAGGTCGATGATCATCTCCAGCGGTTCCAGCAGCTCGCGCGTCTCCAGCGTGCCGACGAAAGTGCCCTCGCCCTGGCGTATCCGCAACAGACCCAACAGCGCCAGGCCACGAATCGCTTCGCGCACCGCCGGACGGCCAACGCCCAGCATCGCAGCCAACTCGCGCTCGGGTGGCAATTGCTGGTCGGGCTTGAGCAAGCCACCGCGGATCATGCTCAGCAAGCGCTGCGCTACTTGCTCGGAAATCGATTTTTGAACGATGGGATCAAATGACATGAAGGTCGGTATGAATGCCTGCGAATGCGCATTGCCGGAATGACAACGCGGCCAGTGGTAAGACCATTGGTGAGGCAGCATAGGCACCCGGCTGGTGCATGTCAAGCACGGCGGAAGATAGTGTCAAATGAAAGTAGCAGACCAACCGTGGCGGCAACCAGACAACTGCTGCCGCCATCCATTTGCTCAGGGCGCGCTGGCTTGATCCAATTGGGCAATCGCCGCCGTATCGAGCGTCAGTTGTGTCGCCGCAATCAAGGCATCCATCTGCGCCAGCGAGGTGGCGCTGGCAATCGGCGCGGTGATGCTGGGACGTGCCATCAGCCACGCCAGAGCGACGCTGGCGGGTGTGCTGTCCAGGCGTGCCGCCACCGCATCGAGGGCATCGAGGATGCGCAGGCCGCGCGGATTCAGGTATGCCTGCACCTTGCCGCCGCGTGCACTCTTGCCGATATCCTGTTCGGAACGATATTTACCGCTGAGGAAACCGCTGGCCAGTCCATAGAAATTGATCACGCCGATCTGTTCCTTGAGGCAGTATTGTTCCAGCGTGTTTTCAAACTCGGCGCGCGCATACAGGTTGTATTCCGGTTGCAGCGTCTGATACAGCGGATAGCCATGGGCACGACTGATCTGGCGCGCCTGTTCCAGCCGTGCTGCATCGTAATTGGACGCACCGATCAGGCGCACCTTGCCTTCCTGTACCAGCTCGCCATAGGTCTGCAGCGTTTCTTCCAGCGGCGTGTTGCGGTCGTCGTCGTGCGATTGATAGAGATCGATGTAATCAGTTTGCAGGCGGGTCAGCGAAGCTTCCACGGCGCGCTTGATATAGGCACGCGACAAACCGATCTTGCCGTCGCCCATATCCTTGCCGACCTTGGTGGCAATGACCAGTTTGTCGCGCTTGCCGCCCTGCTTGATCCATTTGCCGATGATGGTTTCCGATTCGCCACCACTGTTGCCGGGCACCCAGCGCGAATAGACATCGGCGGTGTCGACCAGATTGAGTCCGGCATCAACGAACTTGTCGAGCAGCGAAAACGAGGTCGCCTCATCCACCGTCCAGCCGAACACATTGCCGCCGAACGCCAGCGGTGCCACTTCGATGGCAGAATTGCCAAGTTTGCGGTGATTGACCTGCTTGCTCATTGCATTCCTCTACATTTTCACGGAAAGCAATCATTCTATGCGCGATCGCTTTTTGCTGCCGAGCGCGCCAGGACGTATACTGACAAGCTTGTCAGCAACCTCGTTGCTGCTGATTATTCTGCACGCGCAGCCCCTCTCTACTTGTCCCCTCCAATGGAAATTGTCTTTACCGTTCTGATCCTGCTGCTTGCGGTTGCCGTCTCCGGCGTCGTCGCCCGGCTAGTGCCGTTCAAGATTCCGCTGCCGCTGTTCCAGATTGCACTTGGCGCAGTGCTGGCGTTGCCGCTATTCGGTCTGCGCATCAGCTTTGATCCTGAACTATTCCTGCTGCTGTTCATCCCGCCGTTGCTGTTTACCGATGGCTGGCGCATGCCAAAACGGGAGTTCTTCCGGCTGGCGCAACCGATCCTGGCGCTGGCGCTGGGTCTGGTCTTGTTTACCGTGGTGGGTATCGGCTATTTCATTCACTGGTTGATTCCGGTGATTTCACTGCCGACTGCCTTCGCGCTGGCGGCAGTGCTGTCGCCGACCGATGCCGTCGCCGTGTCCTCGATCACCGGCAAAGGCCGGCTGCCGCCGAGCATGCAGCATGTGCTGGAAGGCGAAGCGCTGATGAATGACGCCTCCGGCCTGGTGGCATTCAAGTTTGCCATCCTGGCCGTGTTGTCAGGCAGTTTTTCGCCGGTCGAAGCCGGCATCAGTTTTACCCTGATCTCCACCGGCGGGATTGCCGTGGGCCTGATCGTGGCCTGGGGTTTTGGCCTGGTACGCCGCAAGATCATCGAATGGAGCGGCGACGAGCCCGGTATTCAGGTGGTGTTGTTATTGCTGATTCCGTTCTCCGCCTACATCTTTGCCGAGCACTTTGGCTTGTCCGGCATCCTGTCGGCGGTGGCTGCCGGCATGCTGATGCCCTATGTCGAAACGGCCGGCGCCGAATCACCGGCCACCCGCATGCAGAGCAAGAGCATGTTGACGATGCTGGAATTCATCTTCAACGGCATGTCCTTCCTGCTGCTGGGCTTGCAATTGCCAAGCATTGTCAGCCTCGCCCATATCGATGCCAGGATGGCCGGCAATGTGCCGGTCTGGCACCTGTTCGCCTACATCGTCGCGATCACGGCAGCCTTGATCGTGCTGCGTTTCATCTGGGTCTGGATTAATCTGCATCTGCGCCGCTTTTCGGCGGCGGTACGCGGCCAGCGCGCCAAGCAACGTGCTTTCGATGCCCGTCTGATCGGCATCACAGCGCTGGCCGGTGTACGCGGCGCGATCACACTGGCCGGCGTGATGTCGATTCCCTTACTGCTACCAAGTGGTCATGCGTTTCCGGCGCGCGACCTGTTGATCTTTCTGGCCACCGGCGTGATTGTGTGCTCGCTGCTATGCGGTAGCTTCCTGTTGCCGTGGTTGCTCAAGGGCTTGCGTCTGGACGCCGACAATGTGCGCCGTCGTACCGAAGAAATGGCCGCACGCTTGCGAGTCTCGGAAGCCGCCGTGCGCGGCATCGAGCAAATGCAAGAACAGTTGAGCGCGCAACTCGATACCGATGATCTGGCCTTGCTGACCGAAGTCAGCGGCAGCCTGCTGGCTACCTATCGCATGCGCATGGATGCCGAAAGCGGCTCCGAAGAAACCCACCGCACCGCCAATCGCGTCAAGCAGTTCGAACGTGAACTCAGGCTGGCCGCAGTACGTGCCGAACGCCAGGAAGTGCACCGGCTGCGCGCCGAGCAATTCATCAATGACGAAACCTTTCAGTCACTGCTCACCCAGGTGGATCTGGCGGAGACCTGGTTGCTAGGGTCATTGAGTACGGAGCATTGACCTCGATAGCGCAATAAAAAACGGCGTCATGCGCTACGCAATGACGCCGTTTCTTTGTTTAGCGACCGATTAATTCGGCTGCGCCACCAAGGCATTGCTCAAATCGCCCAAGGGCTTGCCGCCATTGGCAGCAATTGCCTGGTCGCGCATCGCAATGCCATCCAATACCGGTAACGACCAGCGACGCGTGATGAAGCGCAGCACCGAGCTGGTGTCATACAGGCTGGAATCGACATAGCCCTTCTTAGCGTAAGGCGAAATGATGATGGCTGGAATCCGTGTACCTGGGCCCCATTTGTCCATCTTCGGTGGCGCTGCATGATCCCAAAAGCCGCCGTTTTCATCATAGGTCACCACGATCAGCATGTGCTTCCACTGCGGGCTTTGACGCAGCTTGTTGACCACGTCGGCAATGTGCGCATCGCCCGAAGCCACATCGGCGTAACCGGCATGCTGGTTCAGATTTCCTTGCGGCTTATAGAACGACACGGCCGGCAGTTTGCCGCTGGCGGCATCCTGTAGGAAGCTGCTGTCAAAGTCCTTGAGATGCTCGGCGCGGTAGGCGGCATGTTTGACGGGATCCATCTCAGCGTAATAGTTGAACGGCTGATGATGAAACTGGAAGTTCGGTGTCGGCGAGGGAAATTTGCGATCGCCCTGAGCGCTGTCCATGGTGCTGTTCCAGGCACCGGCATACCAGGCCCAGCTAACCCCCTTGTCACTCAACAGGTCACCGATATTTTTTTGCGTCAACGGTGGCAAGGTCGATGCGTTGTTGCCGTCGGCGTACAGTTTGGCGCTGTCACTGGCGGCTGGCGCCACGTTACTAGGCTGATAAGGCGGCTGCATGGTGTTGACCGCATAGAACATGCCTTTGGCATCGGCCGGCGTCAGGGTACCGTCGTTGGCATATTTTTGCGCACCATCCAACGTCGACTTGGGCGAGGTCGCGGCAGGTGTCAAGCGGACGAAGTTGCCGTTGGCATCGACATCAATCTTGGAAATGCCGCCCTTGCCTGGCGACTTGTCGGCATGCGGATATTCCGGTGCGCAAGCGCAAATCAGATATTGGTGATTGAGGAAGGAACCACCAAAGGCGCCCATGTAAAAATTGTCGGCCAGCGTATATTCGCGCGCCAGTTGCCACATCGCCATGCTGCTGCCGTCGTAGTACCCCATGGACAGACCGCCCGCATCGGAATAGGTGGTGAACTTGTCGTTCTTGCCGCCATTGATCTGCATCTGGTTGTTATAGAAGCGATGCACCAGATCGCGCGTGATGATGCTGCCATCCAGCGCCAGACCATCCTTGCCATCGATCTGGAACGGTTTATTGGGCAAGTTAGCCGATTGCGCCTGCGTGATCACCCTGGATTGCCCCGGCGCGGTCACACCGCCCCAGGTCGGTGGCAACACCGGCAACACAGCGCCATCCACGTCAGCCTGAGGAGTCATCATGCCGCGTGACGTCGGATTGACACCAGGCACACCATCGGCACCTGGAAACAGGCCGTACAAGGTATCGAAACCACGGTTTTCGGAATAAATCACCACCACAGTGTCGATGTTGCGCACGGCATCATCGGCGCCGGTCGCCACGGCAGCATTGCCGCCGCAAGCGCTAAGAGCGACCGCGATGGCAGCACCGAGTAAAGACAGGCGCAGCGCGGGGGCGCTCAAGCGTAACATTTGGCGACGGCTGGCAGACTGAAGCGGGCGAGAGGAAGCAGGCATGGAGGGTTTCTCTTATTTTGAAATAGCATTATCGTAGCCGACAAATATAACCACAAAATGACAAGCGCACTACTTGGCTGTTGCCACTTCATCTTTTTGTCACATTTTCTTGTTACCCTGCGCGCATGAAAGCTCCCGTTCTGCTCGCCGCGCTGGCTACCAGCGCTATCATTTGCATCGCCCTGCTGGCGCCACGCGCCGATGGTCAATCAACGCCAGCTGCGGCCCAGCCACCAGCCTATCTGAATGCCGCCTATGCACCTCGCGCCGGCCGCCAGCCCACGGCAGAAGAAATGACAACACTGGGCCGCACCATGTTTTTCGATCCCACGCTGTCGGGTTCCGGCAAACAATCCTGCGCCAGTTGCCATAGTCCGGAGCATGCTTTCGGGCCGCCCAACAATCTGGCCGTGCAACTCGGCGGCAAAGACATGAAAACCCCCGGCACGCGTGCCACACCGTCGTTGCGCTATCTGCAAAATGTACCGCCGTTCAGTGAACACTTCCACGACGACGATAACGACGACAGCATCGATGCCGGTCCCACTGGCGGCCGCACCTGGGATGGCCGCGCCGATTCGGCCCATGAACAGGCCCGCATCCCGTTACTGTCGCCGCACGAAATGGCCAATGCCACGCCGGCCGACGTCGTCGCCAAACTCAAGCGTGCACCGTATGCCGCACAGTTCCGCGCCACCTTCGGCGAGGATGTGTTCGACAACAACGAGCGTGCATTCCAGGCTGCCTTGATGGCGTTTGAAGTGTTCCAGGAAAGTCCGGCCGATTTCTATCCTTACAGCAGCAAGTACGATGCTTTCCTGCGCAAGCAGACCACTTTGTCCAAACAGGAATTGCGCGGCCTGGCATTGTTCAACGATCCCAACAAGGGCAATTGTGCGTCTTGCCACATCAGTGAAGTCCTGCCAAATGGCGCATTTCCGCAATTTACCGATTACGGCTTGATCGCGCTGGGCGTGCCGCGCAACAAGAAGATCCCGGTCAATGCCAATCCGCGCTATCACGACTTCGGCCTGTGCGGCCCCGACCGCACCGACTTGACTGACCATCCCGAGTATTGCGGCTTGTTCAAGACGCCGACGCTGCGCAATGTGGCGCTACGCAAAAGCTTTTTCCACAATGGCGTGTTCCATAGTCTTGAAGAAGTGATGCAGTTTTATGTGCAGCGCGATACCGATCCGAAAAAATGGTATCCGCGCAATCGCGATGGCAGCATCCGCAAATTTGATGACCTGTTGCCCGAGCACGTTGACAACGTCAATATGGATCCACCATTTGACCGCAAACCGGGCGACAAGCCAGCGCTGGATGAGGCAGAAATCAAGGATGTGATTGCGTTTATGAAAACGCTGACGGATGGCTATCGGCCCTGAACCGGGCGGAGCAGTTTGTTGCGCGCGGCAATCAAGCCGTGGTGCTGATGGTAGTGCCGATCAATTCGCCGTTGAAATTGCGCGATGATTGACGGTTCTGTGCCTGGCGCGCTTCCTGAATGCGCTGATCCTGCAGACGTTGCTGCTCAATCTTGTCATTGGCGTTTTGTTCGTCCTGACGTGCCTGCGCACGCCGTGCTGCGTCGATATCGCTGACCTGCGGGCCAGAGCTTGGCACTGCTGCGGGAGAACTGGGGGTGATGGCGACATCCATGTCAAAACCTTTCAAAGCTGCAAATGAACTGCCCGGAAAGCATGTCGGTATTGGTGCGTTGAACGACAACGCGCGGGCAAAGACACAACGGACATGGCTCCATGTTACTCCTTTGCGCGCCACTGCCAAGTGCGGACGCTATTGCAGCAGCATTTTTACAGAGCAACGCTTGCCGCTCTGGCAACCCTTGATAAGACACGGTAACCCGCCGTTGTTGCGCGGCAAAACCAATAGTGCCTCAATGACAATCCGGCACGTTCTGGTCGAGATACACCTCAAAAGCGACATTGTTGACCCATTTCTTTTTCAGCGCGGCCCAAAAGCCGCTACTAGCCCAGCTTGCGCTCTGTTGTTTCAGATAGGTAATGGTCGCACCGTCGTCAGCGCGCACGGCGAACACCAGGTTTTGACGGCTGGTTACCGGCAGCCGTGCAGAGAATTTTTTCCACTCAGGCAACTTCAGCAATTCGTTGAGCATGGTGTCGTCAAGTACTGCGGCATCGCAGGCACCGATGCGTAAAGACAACAAGGTGTCGGCCGGCGCACGCTGCACTTTTTCAATGGCACCGTATTGCGCAGCCATCTTGCCGACATAGGCGCCACCTTGGGATAGACAAACGGTGCGTCCTTTCAACTGATCCCAGCGCTTGATGTTGGTATCGCTGCGCATGATCGCCATTGCACCGGCGCTGTAGCCGGTCGGCAGCAGCGCGACATTGGCGGGTGCTGGATCGCCCTCGCTCACTAGCATCAACATCAGGTCGGCGCGCCCTGCTGCCAACGCCTGCGCGACATTGACTGCGCTCACGCGCGGCGTGCCGAGCGGCAGTTTTAGCGCCGTGGCAAGCGCCTCCGACAGACGCGATTCCGGGCTTTCCGGCGTACGGAATTTGACACCGGCGACATAGGCCGGCAATGGATAGGACAAGCCAACTACCAGGGTGCCACGCTGACGAGCTGCAGCAATGCCGCTGGCATCATCCGCTGCATGCGCCGGGATCGCCAACGCAACCACAGACAACACGACCAGCGACACAACAAATTGCAGAATGGCAGACTGGCGCATTTGGCGATCAGACGTATTGATAACGCAGCAGACGGTGCTTGAGATTCTCCAGGATCACCTGATCAATCAGCGCTGCCAGGATGGCAATGGCGAGGATGTTGGTCATCACACCGACCATGTCCGCCGTTTCGCCGGCATACGACAAAGTCCGCCCCAGGCCCTTGCCGAAACCAACCAGCATCTCAGCCGAAATCAGTGCGCGCCAGGCATTGCCGAAAGCCAGTTGCGCGCCGGTGATCAACTCCGGCATCACCGCAGGCAGATACACGCGGCGTAACAGACTCCAGCGGCTGGCACCCATCACGCGCGCAGCCGACACATGCACTTGCTGCACGCTTTCGGTGGCATTCATGACCGACAAGGCCGCTGGAAAAAAAGCTGCAATCGCCACCACCACAATGATCGGTAAATTACCGAAGCCCATCAGAATCAGGAACAGCGGCACCCAGGCAATGGAAGGAATCGACTGCAGGATGACGATGGCCGACTTCAGCACTTCGCGGAAGAAGAACAGCACGGCACCGATCAAGCCAAAGCCGATACCGAGCAACAGCGCCGCGCCATAGCCACCACCGAGGCGCGTCAAGCTGCCCCACAGCGCCACCCTGAATGCCGGCGTCTGAATGTCGCCCCACAAACGTGCCAGCACCGTTGGCACGCCCGGCATCAAAAAGTCTGGCAAGGACCAGGCAGCAATCTGCCACATCAGCAAAATGAAAGCGATCGCCAATACCATGGCAAGCTTTTTACGGAGACCGGTAACGCGGCGTTGTGAGCTCATAATAAGAAATGCAATGACCGACAAACAATCGGCCCAAAATCAATAGTGTGTACCAATGGCTAAAAGCGTAGCGAGCGCACCGCGCTCAGTGCGAGAAGCGCAGCCGTACTCCAGTACGGTGAGCATCGCAGGACTGAACGCGGTGCGCGCAGTAGCTTAGGCGCCCTGCTACTTATAGTTTGCGGTCTTTTTGCCAGGAAAGATCGATGATGCTGCGTACTTCAAACGGCTTGCCGTCGCGCGTCTTCAAGGAACCTTGCTGTTGCAGGATATCGGCGATTTCCTGCATGCGGTTCTGATCCTTGTCGCTCAGCTTGGCCGCGAAAGTCTGACTCTTGATGGCATCACGGATCACATCTTCGCGCAGCATTTCGCCATGCTTCAAAGTCTTCAGCGTCGGTTCGGCGATGAAGTAACCGGCGATCATCTTGGCGGCATCGGCTGGTTTCTTCTTCAACAATTCAATCGCATCGCGTTGTGCGTCGAGCGACATCCAGACGGCGGCGCGACGTTTCCTCAAGGTATCGCCAGAGGTGATCACTACCATGCAGGGGAAAGGCCAGACCTCACCGATTTCATAGATTTGCTTGACCGGCGCCACCAGTTGCGCGATACGCGCCTGTGGCTCAAACAGGAAGGCAGCATCGACACGCTTGCCAACCAGTGACTGCACCGCCACCTGCGGGCTGACACCAAGCACGTTGACATCATCGCTCTTGAGGCCGGCATTCTTGAGGACCACGCCTTTCAAGACCACATCGGCGGTACTGCCTTCGGCTTGCGACGCCAGCGTCTTGCCCTTCAGGTCGGCCACTGTCTTGATACCGGCATCTTCGCGCACGACAATCGCGTGATAGCCCAATTGCGCGCCGCTGATGACTTTAAGGTCGGCCCCCTTGGAAGCCCAGGCCACCGCATTGGTAAAACCGAATACGCCGGTATCAAGCTGACCACCGACGATGGCCTTGACCAGATCGGTGCCGGATTTGAATTCGATCAATTCGACGTCGAGACCATATTTCTTGTACAGACCGGCTTCATAGGCGGCCATCGCTTGCGCATCGTCCATCACGCGCAGATAACCGATCTTGAATTTTTCGATTGCCATGGCATTGCCGCCGACCAGCGTGAGCGCTGCCAAAGATGCCATCAATACTTGTTTCAGTTTCATACGCCCACCCCTTCAATTGTTTTGGCAAATTCATCCTGCTCGGCATGGATGCCCAGCAGGCAGAGAATCTCGCGACGGATGGCCGCGAACTCCGACAAATCATGTGTTTTTTCGTGATGCACCAGATTGAATTCCTTGAGCACCGTGGCAGGACGCGCACTAAAGACGAAGATACGGTCAGCCAGGAACAGCGCTTCATCGACATCGTGCGTCACCAGCAATACCGTCGGTGCCTGCCCCTGCACTTCTTGCCGGATCAGCGTGCGCAAGGCATCCTGCAAGGTCATGCGCGTCAGTGCATCGAGCGCGCCGAACGGTTCATCGAGCAGCAAGGCCTTGGGCTGCGAAATGAAGGCACGCGCCAGTGCTGCACGCTGACGCATGCCGCCCGACACCTGATGCGGGTAATAGGCTTCAAAGCCAGCCAGATTGACTTTGGTCAGCCATTCGCGCGCCTGACTCAGCGCGATCTTTTTGGCTACTTTTTGGAATTCCAGCGCCAGTGCGACGTTTTGCTCCAGCGTCAGCCACGGATAGAGGGCGTTTTCCTGGAACATCAAGGTCCGTTCCGGATGCGGCCCGGTCACCGGCTTGCCATCGGCCAGCATACTGCCCGAACTCGGCTGTTCCAGCCCGGCGGCGATATGCAGCAAGGTCGACTTGCCGCAACCGGACGGTCCCACCAGGGCGACCAGCTCACCCGGTTCAATATCGCGGGTGAAGCCGTCGATCACATGCAGACCGGCAAAATTCTTTTGGATGTTGTTAAACGATAACTTCATGGAAAGCGCTCATGGATGCGAGTAGCCGGCTTCCGAAATATTGTTTTTAAGCAATTTCACGGACACTCTGATGGTAGAGTGCGACTCTACTGACGGCATGCTGACGGGACAACAATTTTAAAAGCTTATGCTTATGCGAAAAACAAATAAGCAACTAAGCTGCGTGCATCAAGTGGCGACCTGTGCCAACAAATCGGCCACCGTGGCATAGCGCAACCGCACCGCCAGCTCCTGACGCAGACGGTCGTTGCGCAAGCGGCGCGACTCTGACATGAATGACAACATCACCGGCGACACTTGTTGCTGCAAAGCACTGCGCGGCAGTCGCGGCGGTGCCGGCAGCTTCAGCGCCTGTGCCACGGCGTCGAAATAATCGCCCATCTTCATGTCGCTATCGTCGACAGCGTGGTAGACACGCAACGGTCGGGCGCGATAAATCGCCGCCGCCGCAATCCGTGCCAGATCGTCGGCATGGATGTGATTGGTATAGACATCCTCCTCGGCAATCAAGGCCGGGGTGCCCTTTTGCAAGCGCTCAAGCGGCAAGCGGTCCTGCGCATAAATGCCCGGCACACGCAGGATCGCCAGGCGACCACCGCAGCGGCGTGCCCAGGCACGTAACACCTGTTCAGCATCAACCCGGCGCTGCGCTCGCGCATTGCTGGGGCGCACCGGCCGCGTCTCATCGAAGCGAGCGCCGCCACAATCGCCATACACCCCGGTGGTACTGATATAAACCAAGCGCGCGCGCTCAGGTAAAATGGCGGCCAAATTACGGGTACGGCGGTCAGTCGTGCCGGATGCTTGCGGTGGAGCAAGGTGCACGATGATTTGCGCCAAGCGTGCCAGTCGCGCCAGCGTTGCTGGTTGATCAAGGTCAGCCAGCAACGGGACGGCACCGGCGGCGCGCAGTTCGGCGCAGCGCTGCGGCTGGCTGGTAACGGCCAGCACACGATAGTGGGCTCGTAGCAACGGCAGCATGCGCATGCCGACGTCGCCGCAGCCCAGCAACAACAGGCGTGGTTTGCCGATTTTTTTTAATGTAGTGATCATTGTCAGGATTGTATGAGTTTTCAAGTTACCGTTCAGCCCAGCGGCCATCAGTTTAGCTGCGATGAGGGCGAAACCATTCTTACTGCGGCCATTCGTGCTGGCGTCGGCCTGCCCTATGGCTGTAAAAATGGCGCTTGCAGCTCGTGCAAAGGCAAGCTCATTGATGGCAGCCTGACCCATGGTCCACATCAGGAACGGGCCTTATCGGCCAATGACGAACAACTGGGCTTTGCCTTGTTTTGCTGCGCCAAGCCAAATTCCGATGTCACCATCGAAGCACGCGAAGTGGTCGGCATCGGCGACTTCCCGGTCAAGAAGATGCCAGTGCGCGTAGCCAAGCTGGACAAGGTTGCCGACGATGTGATCATCCTCTCGCTGCAATTGCCGGCCACCGATCGCTTGCAATACAAGGCCGGTCAATATGTGGAATTCATGCTGCGCGATGGCAAGCGCCGCAGTTATAGCATGGCCAATGCGCCCCACAACGACGGCCATTTGACACTGCATATCCGCCACATGCCGGGTGGCCTGTTTACTGACCAGGTCTTCACCACCCTCAAGGAGCGCGACATCCTGCGCTTTGAAGGCCCGCTCGGCACCTTCTTCCTGCGCGAAGACAGCGACAAGCCAATCATCCTGCTGGCCTCCGGTACCGGCTTTGCCCCGATCAAGGCAATCGTCGAACAACTGGAACACAGCAAGTCGACACGTCCCATCGTGCTGTACTGGGGTGGCCGCCGTCCGCAAGACCTGTACATGAATGATTTGTGCCTGAGCTGGCAGCAAAGCCTGCCCAATTTCCGCTATGTGCCGGTGGTGTCCAATGCCCAGGCCGACGACCAATGGACTGGTCGCAGCGGCTTCGTCCATCAAGCGGTGCTCGATGATCATCCCGACCTGTCGAATTACCAGGTCTATGCCTGCGGCGCGCCAATCGTGGTGGAGTCGGCACAACGCGATTTCGTCGCACTGGCCAAGCTACCGGAAAACGAGTTCTACGCGGATGCATTCACCTCGGCGGCAGACCTCCCGCCGGATGAGAAAAATCCGTCAAATTAATTTTGACGCATCGCGCAAAACATCCTAATATTGATCGCATGAACGCCACCACAACATCCTTGCGACGTCGCAGCCAACCTCAACGAGGTTTGCCGTGCGCGTGAGATGAACTTGGTCACGAAGCCACAGGCAATCCCTGTGGCTTTTTTTTATCGTTTGCATTTGTGTCAGTGCTGTTTCAAGAATGTGTCAGCACTATTTCGTTTCGGTTACCGCCGCCTTTTACCGCCCTAGCAGGAGTCATTCAATGGAATTCAACCAGTTCGACGTCAACAAACTGATGTATGTCACTAACCGCCCGGAGCTTGTCTTCACCGAAGGCAGCGGCATGTGGATGACCGATCACACTGGCAAACGCTATCTCGACTACCTGCAAGGCTGGGCCGTCAACGCGCTCGGCCATGCGCCAAAATGCATCGAAGAGGCGCTCATTGCCCAGTCCAGGAAACTGATCAATCCATCGCCGGCGTTCTACAATGCGCCGTCGATCGAGTTGGCCGATCTGCTGACCGCCAACTCGGTATTTGACCGGGTGTTCTTCGCCAACAGCGGCGCCGAAGCCAATGAAGGTGCCATCAAGCTGGCCCGTAAATGGGGCAAGAAAAACCCCAACAGCAACGGCGAACACCGTTATGAAATCATCACCTTCGACCACAGCTTCCATGGCCGCACCATCGCAACCATGTCGGCCAGCGGCAAGCCCGGCTGGGACACCATGTTCGCGCCGCAGGTGCCGGGCTTCGTCAAGGCCGATCTGAACGACCTGGCCAGCGTCGAACGCTTGATCACCAAGAATACCGTCGCCGTCATGCTGGAACCGGTGCAAGGCGAAGGTGGTGTCATTCCGGCCACGGCGGAATTCATGCAAGGCCTGCGTCGCCTGACCAAGAATGCCAATCTGCTGCTGATCGTCGATGAAGTGCAGACCGGCATGGGCCGTACTGGTGAACTGTTCGGCTATCAATTGTCGGGCATCGAACCAGACATCATGACGCTGGGCAAGGGCATCGGCGGTGGCGTGCCACTGGCGGCGCTGCTGGCGCGTGAAGAAATCGCCTGTTTCGAAGCCGGTGAACAAGGTGGCACCTACAACGGCAATCCATTGATGACTGCCGTCGGCGTAGCCGTGATCAAGGAATTGCTCAAACCAGACTTCTTGCCCGAAGTGCGCGAAAAATCGGCTTATCTGAGTGCCGCCCTGATCAAGCTGTCGGACAAGCATGGCTTCGAAGGCGAACGCGGTGCAGGCTTGCTGCGCGCACTCAAACTGAGCAAGGACATTGGTCCGCAAATCGTCGAAACCGCACGCGACCTCGATCCGGTCGGCCTGCTGCTCAATTCGCCGCGTCCGAATCTGCTGCGCTTCATGCCTTCGCTCAATGTCACCACAGCGGAACTCGATCAGATGCTGGAGATGCTCGAAGGCGTGCTGGTCAAGCTGGGACATTGATCAAGGTGCTGAGCGTGCATCGTCAAGTGCGCCGTTTGCTGCCGACCTCCACGGCATGGCTTGCCTGCTGCCTCGCCGCCTGCCTGGCGGCGTGCGGCACGGCGCCGGAGCGGCTGCCCGAGAGTAACGCGCCAGCAATCGCGGTGCCCGCGCAAGCAGTCGCACCGGGTGCTGAAAAAGGCAGTGAAGTGGCCATCTATGCGCTCGGCCTGATCGATACCGGCTATCGCTTCGGCGGCAAAAATCCTGCTGCCGGACTCGATTGCAGTGGCATGGTGACGTATATTTTCAACCATGCTGCGGGTCTGAAACTGACCGGCAGTGCCGCCGATCTTGCGCGCAAGGGCCGTCAGATCGATCGTAGCCAGTTGCGCGCCGGCGACCTGGTGTTCTTCAATACCGAGCACCGGTCGTTTTCACATGTCGGCATCTATATCGGCGATGGCCGCTTCGTGCATGCGCCGGCGACCAATGGCAAGGTGCATATTTCGCGCCTCGACAATCCCTACTTCGCGCCGCGCTTCGAGATGGCGCGCGCCTATTTCAACTAGGCGCGTTTGGTCGTCGCAGATTTTCTGGCTGGTACTGGCGCAATTTTCTGCGGCTTGGCCTTGAGCGTGGCGGTCTTGCTCTTGGCTGCCTTGGCCAGCTTGAGCGGCGCTGTTTTCTTTGGTACCAGACCGCCCTGACCGACCAGACTGGCGCTATAGCGTTTGAAGGCAATATCCATGTGACGCCGCATCGCTGCACGCGCCAACTCTGGATCGCCTGCGCGCAACGCCTTCATGACGCGGGCATGCTCATTGATGGCATCCTTCCACACCTCCACTGTATCGAAATGGCTGTGCAAACGTTTGAACAGCGGCCCCAGACGCGCATCAAATAATTGCGTCACCAGACCCACCAGCACGCTATTGCCGGTCGCCTCGGCCACGCGGATATGAAACAGGCGGTCTGCCTCCAGCGGATTGGACCCGGCATTGGTGTGTTCAATCATTTGCTGCAAGGCCGCAGCGATGGCATCGATCTGCGCTTTCTTGCCGTGCTTGGCAGCCGCATAAGCGACCTCGCCTTCCAGCATGGCGCGCGCACGGATCAATTCCAGCGGGCCTTCTTCAGTCGATAAATCGATCTCGCCGTCCGCGCTCGACTGTGGCGATAGCGGACAAACGTAAATGCCCGACCCCATGTGTACTTCGATATAACCTTCGACTTCCAGCGCAATCAAGGCTTCGCGCAACGATGGTCGGCTCACGCCAAGTTGCAGCGACAGATCGCGTTCTGATGGCAAGCGCGAACCGACCGGAAATTCACCATCGATAATCAGCTTGCGCAATTGATCGCTGATCTGACGGTACAGGCGCTGGGGTTCGATCGCTTCAATGGGCATAACGGGATTCCGATCAACATTCTCTAAGAGGACAAGCGTCGGATTGTAGCGCAGCCGCCGCCACCGTAAGCGACGATGGCGGCACGGCGTCAGCTCCGCATCAGTCGCTCAACACTGCGGGAAACGTCAGGCCATATTGCTGAGCCACCGTCCGCAAGGCCGGTGCAATGGTCGGATACAAGGCCACGCCGCGCTGCAGTTGCTCAGCCCGGCGCGCCATGCCGCGATCGCCTGGCATGCGAACCTGCGCTACACCCGGACGCGGCGGATTGCTGCGACAAGCCTCGCCGATGTAATCCATCTGCCGCTTGAACGCCGCCTCGCCACCAAATGCTGCCGGGTCATACAAACTCATGAACACGGTAGCGCCCCACCCGGCGGCCGGATCGGCGCGACCAAAGCCCGACAGGCCAGCGGTCAAGGCCTCGATCAACACCGCCAGCCCAAAGCCTTTATGCCCGGCCGACAAACCGCCCAGCGGCAAAATCGTCCCCGGTGGATCACTGGCCAGCACCGCCGGATCGCGGCTGGCGTTGCCATCGGCGTCGAGCATCCATGCTTCTTCAAACTGCTGCCCGGCCTTGTGCAGGCGTGCGCTCATGCCGTTGGTGGTGATCGACGCCGATATATCGACCAGGAACGGCGTACCGGAAGTCGGGATGCCGGCCGCAATCGGATTCGGCGTAAAGACTGCCTTGGTGCCGCCGAACGGTGCCACGCTCTGCACTGCCGGATCGGAGCTCGACAGCAGCATCAGGAACCCGGCTTCGGTGGCACGCAACAAATAGGCTGCCAGACAGGCAATGTGATGGCTGTGATGGATCGCCAGCGAGGCCGTGCCAAGTTCGCGGGCCCGCGGCATCAAGGCATCGATACCTTGATGCACCAACCATGGACCGGGCAAGCGCCGGCCATCCCAGACCAAGGCAGCAGGTCGGTCAGACACCACTTGCGGCGCACCGCTGAGCGTCATGGTGCCGTTTTCAATTTCCTTGACATACGGGGCCAGCAGCGCCAGACCATGCGTATCATGGCCGAGCAAATCGCCGTCGACCAGGGTGCTGGCAACTGCCTCTGCAGGCGCACGCGGTAGTCCTGCCTGCTGCAATAGCGCGCTGGAAAACTGCTGGAGAGCACGCGCAGAAAAACGTTCTGGTGTAGCAGTTGGTGCAACCATCAACGACATCCTTTCATTTGTTTTGCCAACATTTTCGTTACAGCAACAGGTCTGGTGGTCAGACCAAATAGGAAAAGAATTTCACATCAGACGGATCACTGTCAAGGAACAAAACGATAGACGAAAATAATTCATCCACGCCGCAGCGCAGCATTGGGCATCATGGGAAAAAGCTGGCATAGATGCCGATGCGACAAGCCGTATGATGACAAATCTGGTATTACCACTTGACCAAATCGTAAATGCTGAAATAGACTCGCTCACATATTTTCAGACTATCCAAGCGGCCAACAGAGCAGATACTGCCACCGGCCCGCCCGCAAGCAAGCAACACGCAGGTCGTCAGGGAGACAGGGATTGAAATACTTATCAAACCAGCAGCGGTGCATTCTTGCGCCGGCATCGATCACGACCAGCCGGCCGGCGTCAGCATTGCGCCACGCTGCCGTTGTGGCAGCCAGCAGACGCCTCTCTCTGGTTCGTGCGGGCGACTTCATGCTCGCATATCATTTGATGGATTTCTCCCGCTATTTCTTTGATCAAAGCAATATTGGTCGCCGCTTCTTTCGCTAGCCATCCGATATCGACAGCAAGATCGGCACCGCCGGACCATCAAGGAAAGAACGCATATGAGCGACAGCAAAAAGTTCACACGCCGCAGCCAGGCCTGGTTTGGCCGGCAAGACCGCGACGGGTTCATTTACCGTTCCTGGGTCAAGAACCGCGGCATTCCGCATGATCAGTTCGACGGCCGTCCGGTCATTGGCATTTGCAACACCTATTCAGAATTGACGCCCTGTAATTCGCACTTCCGCACCCTGGCCGAACAGGTCAAGATCGGCATCTGGGAAGCCGGTGGTTTTCCGTTGGAGTTTCCGGTCATGTCGCTCGGCGAAACCTTAATGCGGCCAACCGCCATGTTGTTTCGCAATCTGGCCAGCATGGATGTGGAAGAATCGATCCGCGCCAATCCGCTCGATGGCGTGGTGCTGCTGATGGGCTGCGATAAGACCACGCCAGCCTTATTGATGGGCGCATCCTCGGTCGACCTGCCCACCATTGGCATCTCCGGCGGCCCCATGCTCAATGGCAAATATCGCGGTGCTGAACTCGGTTCCGGCACCGGTGTGTGGCAGATGTCGGAAGAAGTCCGCGGTGGTCACATGACCCAGGAAGAATTTTTCGAAGCCGAGAGCTGCATGCACCGTTCGCACGGTCATTGCATGACCATGGGTACCGCCTCCACCATGGCCAGCATGGTCGAAGCATTGGGCATGAGCCTGCCAGGCAATGCTGCCATTCCGGCGGTCGATGCGCGCCGCAATGTGCTGGCCCGCAACTCGGGACGGCGCATTGTCGAGATGGTCAAGGAAGACTTGATCATGTCCAAGATCCTCACCCGCGCCGCCTTCGAAAATGCCATCCGCGTCAATGCCGCCATCGGCGGCTCGACCAATGCGGTGATCCATTTGCTGGCAGTCGCCGGGCGTATTGGTGTCAAGCTGACGCTGGCAGACTGGGATCAGATTGGCCAGCATCTACCCTGCCTGCTCAATCTGCAACCGTCGGGCAAATACCTGATGGAAGATTTTTATTACGCCGGCGGCTTGCCTGCGGTGATCCGCGAACTCGACAGCGTGATCGACAAGAGTGCGCTGTCGGCCAATGGCCTGACGCTGTGGGAAAACTGCAAAGAAGCGCCAAACTGGAATCGCGATGTCATCCACGCGTTCGACGCGCCGTTCAAAGCGGCGGCCGGCATTGCCGTTCTGCACGGCAATCTGTGTCCGGACGGTGCTGTCATCAAACCCTCGGCAGCAACACCGGCCCTGCTCAAGCATACCGGCCGCGCCGTGGTGTTTGAAAACAGCGATGACCTGCACCGTCGCATCGACGACGAAGCACTCGATGTCGATGAACATTGCGTATTGGTACTCAAGAATTGTGGCCCGAAAGGCTATCCCGGCATGGCCGAAGCCGGCAATATGCCGCTGCCGCCCAAGGTGCTGCGCAAGGGCATTACCGACATGGTGCGGGTATCCGATGCGCGCATGAGCGGCACCGCTTACGGCACCGTGGTGTTGCATGTAACGCCGGAAGCGGCGGCTGGCGGTCCGCTGGCGCTGGTGCAAAACGGCGACATGGTCGAACTCGATGTTGCCGCCCGCAAGCTGCATCTGCATGTCAGCGATGAGGAACTGGCGCACCGCCGCGCTGCCTGGCAGGCACCCAAGCCGCCGAGCGAGCGCGGCTGGGTCAAGTTGTATGTCGATCATGTGCAGCAGGCCAATCTCGGCGCCGACCTCGATTTCCTGGTCGGCAAGAGTGGCGCAGGCATTCCCAAGGACAACCATTAACATCGCACGCTAGCAACCGCAATCAGGAGTACGCACGACAACAGCACTTTAATCATTTCAATCAACAAGGCCGATGGCGGATTCGCGCACGCGCAGCAAGTTTGCTGACGATGATGTGAACGCATGAGACAACGAACCGTCGTCGGCTGTCACGGAGACATGACGCAATGAAGATTTTGATTACCGATTACGATTTTCCCGATGTCGAACTGGAACTGGCCTTGTATCGCGCGGCCGGTGTCGAAGTGGTGACGGCGCAATGCCGCACCGAAGACGAGGTCATCCAGGCCGCGCAAGGTTGCCAGGGCTTGCTGGTGCAATATGCACCAGTCAACGCCAAGGTCTTCGCGGCCTGTCCCGAGATTCGCATCGCCAGTCGCTACGGTGCCGGTTTCGACACCATCAATACCGAAGATGCGCAGCACCATGGTGTTTGGGTCGCCAATTCGCCCGACTATGGCGTCGGCGAAGTCGCTACCCACGCACTGGCGATGACATTGGACCTGATCCGCAACATCACCGGCTATGACCGTGATGTGAAGGCCGGGCTCTGGCATTACACCAGCGCCGGCCAGATTCAACGCGCCTCCGATATGACCATCGGCATTATTGGCCTGGGCCGTATCGGCAAACGCATGGCGCATATCAGCCGCAATCTGTTCAAGCGCGTCATCGCCTATGACCCGCATATCATCGACGGCGACTTTCCTGCCTATGTGGAACGGGTCGGCAAGGAAGAATTGTTCCAACAAGCCCATGTGGTGTCGCTGCATACGCCGCTCAACGATGAAACACGCGGCATGATCGATGCTTCGGTACTGAACCTGATGCAGCCCGGCAGCTTTTTGGTCAACTCGGCACGCGGTGGACTGGTCAATATCGATGACCTGCTCAAGGCACTCGACGGCCCGCTCAAGGGTGCCGGACTGGATGTGCTGCCGGTTGAACCACCAGCCACAAGCGCCGCCATTGTTCAGCACAAACGTGTGCTTTTATCGCCGCACGCGGCCTTCTATTCCGAAGTTGCAGCACGTGAATTGCGACGCAAGGCAGCGCAGAATCTGATCGACTGGGACCGCAGCGGACGCCCTTCGTATGTCGTGGTCGCCGGCAATAAAAAATAACAACGCAATAAGCAAGCGCGGCACAGCATCAGAACGACAAAGTGCGAAAACCATCACCCGGTTGATCGCAGAGACAAACGAGGAAAGAAACGAGGAGCAAGGCATGGCATCAGTTCAGATTCGCGGTATCAAAAAGCAGTTCGGCAGCACGCAGGTCATTCGCGGCGTCGACATCGACATTGAAGACGGTCAATTCGCCGTGCTGGTGGGTCCATCCGGCTGCGGCAAGTCGACCCTGTTGCGCATGCTGGCCGGTCTGGAAGAAATCAGCGAGGGTGAAATTTCCATCGGCGGCACCGTGGTCAACAAGGTCCAGCCCAAGGATCGCGATATCGCCATGGTGTTTCAGAACTATGCGCTGTACCCGCACATGACGGTCAATGACAATATGGCGTTTTCGCTGATGCTGGCCAAGAAGGAAAAATCCTTCGTCCAGCAACAGGTCAAGAAAGCCGCTGAAATCCTCGGCCTGACACAGCTGCTGGGACGCTATCCGCGCCAACTGTCGGGCGGCCAGCGCCAGCGTGTGGCGATGGGCCGCGCGATTGTGCGTGATCCGCAAGTATTTCTGTTCGATGAACCGCTGTCGAATCTCGATGCCAAGCTGCGCGTGCAGATGCGTACTGAAATCAAGGAATTGCATCAGCGCCTGCGGACCACCTCGGTCTATGTCACGCATGACCAGATCGAAGCCATGACCATGGCTGACCAGATCGTGGTCATGCGCGATGGCCTGGTCGAACAGCGCGGCCGGCCATTGGAATTGTATGATCGTCCGGCCAATATCTTCGTGGCTGGCTTCATCGGTTCGCCAGCGATGAACTTCATCCCTGCCACTTTGCGGCGCAATGGCACCGCTGCCGAAGTTGAATTCAGCGACGGTGCGCGTCTGCCAGCGCCCTATGCGCAACGCGGCCTTGATGGCGTCGATGGTCAACGCGTGGTGTATGGCGTGCGGCCTGAGCACTTGAGTATTGGTCCGGCTGGCAGCGGCATTGCTACCAAGGTGGTGGTGGTGGAACCGACCGGGGCCGACACCGAAGTCTATGTGCGTTTCTGCGACACCAGTCTGACCTCGATTTTCCGCGAACGGCACAACTTCAGTGCTGGCGACACCATCACGTTGGTGCCGGAACATCACAACACCCATCTGTTCGATGCCGCCAGCGGCAATACGCTGGCGCTTACCTGAACCACGGAGCGAGTTTCATGCAGTCCCTGTAGCACTAAAACAAAAACGCAACCATATGCGGGTCCATTCACTTTCATCCAGAAGGAGTAGGAGACATGACAAAGCTGACCAGACGTGATTTTTTAGCAGCGAGCGCTTCCGTCGCTGCAGCATCGACCGTGACCACCACGGCATTTGCGGCACCCGCCGCGCCGACCGCCAGCGGCGCCGGTTTGAAGTTCGATATTGAAAAAGGCGCGACCCTGCGCGTGTTGCGCTGGAAGCGCTTCGTCCAGGGCGACGA
>Ga0066798_10000221_pt1 | contig 31727 bp, 29 predicted proteins | sample PersoiDNA2013203_FD_70961 | JGI IMG/M metagenome (GOLD analysis project Ga0066798, IMG submission 70961) | Permafrost soil microbial communities from the Arctic, to analyse light accelerated degradation of dissolved organic matter (DOM) -... | ecosystem: Environmental > Terrestrial > Soil >... | reverse complement strand
GCTGCGTATTGCTATGCATTGCTTTGTAGAATGACGTGCTACCATTGTTCTATCAACTAACTATTAGTTCTATCAGATAGAACAACTGGCGATTTCAGACATGGCGCGATCACGAGAGACAGTGCAAGCCCCGATTGGTGTTGCAGCCAGTGGCATTGATGTACTCGATCGCGCCATGGCGATCCTGTTTGCATTTCGCCGCAATGATGTGCCACTGACACTGACCGAGCTGGCTGCGCGCACCGGCTTGTACAAGAGCACGGCGCTGCGTCTGGCTACCGCGCTTTGCCATCACCGCTTCCTGATGCGGCTCGAAGATGGACGTTTTCTGCTGGGCTCGGCGCCGCTCAATCTGGCAGCTACCTATCACTCCACCTTGAACCTGGGCGATATCCTGTTACCGCTGATGCGCCGCCTCAACAGTGCGTTCGGCGAAGCAGTTTCTTTCCATGTGCGCGAAGGCGACCAGCGCGTCTGCCTATATCGCATCCACTCGCAACATTCCATTCGTGCCGAAGTGCGGCAAGGTGACATCCAGCCGCTGGACCGCGGCGCTGGCGGCCGCATTCTGTTGGCGTTTTCTGGCAAACCGGGAGCACTCTATGACGAAGTGCGCCGCAGCTTTTTTTATATCTCGCTCGGTGAACGCGATGCCGAGACCTCCGGTATTTCCGTGCCCGTCTTTGGCGCCCAGCAAGCGCTGGTTGGCGCCTTGGGTATGGTCGGGCCGATCAGCCGCATGGGGCAGGTCGAAATGCAGCAATACAAGTCGCAACTGCTGGCCTGTGCTGCCGACGCCAGTGCCATGTTCGGCGCCGACGCCAGCGCTTTGCGCGATGCGGCGAACATCCTCTAGTTTATTTAACGTTGGTCAATTCGAAGCCTGCTCAGGAGAAAATCATCATGCTGCCTTGGTATAAAGAACTTTCCAAACCGGAGAAACGCACCTTCTGGGCCTGCTTCAGCGGCTGGGGGCTGGATGCGATGGATACGCAAATGTATGCCTTGACGATTCCCACCTTGATCGCCTTGTGGGGTATGACCAAAGGTCAGGCCGGCATCCTCGGCACCACCGTGCTGATCATGGCGGCGCTGGGCGGTTGGGCAGCCGGCATTCTGTCGGACCGTTATGGCCGGGTGCGCATCCTGCAGGTCACGATTGCCTGGTTTTCATTGTTCACCTTCCTGTCGGCGTTCACCGATTCCTACTGGCAATTGATGATCACGCGCAGTTTGCAGGGGATCGGTTTTGGCGGCGAGTGGGCAGTCGGGGCAGTGCTGATCAGTGAAACCATCAATCCCAAAGTGCGCGGACGCGTGGTCGGGGCATTGCAGGCTGGCTGGGCGGTAGGCTATGGCATTGCAGTGCTGATCTCAACGCTGCTGTTCGACTTCATGGATCATGCGATTGCCTGGCGAGTATTGTTTGCATTGGGCATCGTGCCGGCGGTCTTGGTGTTGTGGATACGCCGTAATCTGGAAGAAGCGCCAGTCTATCTGCGCCAACGCGCAACCGCCAAAGACGAGAAGGTCGATATCTGGGAAGTGTTTCGTGGCAGCAGCCGTGCCACTACCTTCAAGGCCATCTTGCTGACGTTCGGTATTTATGGCGGCAACTACGTCATGATTACCTGGCTGCCGGCTTATCTGAAGCTGGTGTTGAACCTGTCGATCAATAATATCGGCGGTTATCTGGCCATCAATATTCTGGGTTCGTTTGCCGGTGCCTTCCTCAACGGCTGGATGGCCGATGCATTTGGCCGCCGCAAGACCTTTATGATCATTGCCTGTTGCCAGGCAGTCGCCGTTGGCATCTACACCATGGCACCGATCAATCTGGGCGTCACGCTGGTGCTCGGGTTCGTCCTCGGCACCTTGCAATCGGGCACTGCTGCCGGTACTGGCGCGTATATCGCCGAGTTGTTCCCAACCCGTATCCGGGGCGCCGCGCAAGGTTTGTGCGGCAATGCCGGACGTGCCATCGGTGCGATCATGCCGGCTATTGTCGGCCTGGTCAGCGTCGACGTCGGCTTGGGTGTGGCCATGGGCGTGTGCGCTGCATTGGCCTACTTTATCGTCGTCATTGCCGCCTTCATACTGCCGGAAACGCGCGGGCGTGATTTGAATTCGGTGCAATAAAAAATCAGTGCCATTGACTTAATAAGTGACAGTAATCTCGGCGCTGCCGATGCCGTTGACCGTTCTTTGCGGGGTCGGCGGCACGGCTGACGCTGGTGTCGGTCGGGCCACTGTGATGGTCGCTGCGGTGTTGTCGGAACAATCACTTTTTATGTCGCCAGCTTGTTGGTTTTTGATTGGTGACACCTTTATTAGGCAGCGCGTCTCCACAATGGCGGATACCGAAAGTTTCGCGGTAGTCGCGGCTGTCACCGTTCTGTGCAGTACGCCGCTGGCAAGAGTAGAGACGACGAAAAGCAGCTTGGTGGTGTATTTCATGACAACTTTCTTTGGTATGACAGTGCGAAGTCAGTATCACCGGTGGCCTCTGTCGGGCATATAAGTCATTTCCTTATTCATTGCTGGCAATTAAATGTTGAGCAATTTATTTTTTGGATTGTTGAAATACTGCTGTCCTCAAGCAAATGCCTGGCCATGATGGCTGAAAAACACATGGCCATGTCCTTAATCAACAAGGACTTGATAAAAAATGCTATATAGCAGACATATTATTTTTTGAATCCATTGGAATAGCTGATGACCAGCCTGTTTTTCGCGACCATTTTTTTGTTCCTGTGCTTGCCCTTTCTGCTGGGGAAATTGTTCAAGATTGAAAAAATATTTCCGCCGGTTTTTCTGCAAATCATTCTGGGTTTCGCCTTCAATGCCAGCGGCATGCTCGACTGGTTGAAAGCCCATAACGTCGATTTTCTCAAGGGGCCCCTGGCGGCCGCAGTGGACGGCATCGGCTGGTTTGGTCTGTTGATCCTGATCGCGCTGGTTGGCGGTGCATCGACGCCAGCGTCAAACGAGCAAAAAACCTGGCGCTTCGTGCCGATCAGTCTGTCCGGATTCTTTTTTACTTTTTTGGTCGGTAGCTTGATTGGCCTGCAATTGATCAGGCACTTTTCCGGTGTCGTCGGCAGCAATGCCAGCGTGTGGCATAGCGCGCTGACGCTGGGCGTGACCTTGGCGGTGACCGCGCTGCCGGTACTCATTGCCATCCTGCGCGAGACCGGTTTGACAGGTACACGGGTTGGCAGCCTGGCGGTCAACGCCGCCATGCTTGACGATGTCTGGCTATGGTTGAGTATTGCGCTGTTGTTGTCAGTCGGGAAATCGACTGCGCATTTCCTGCTCATGTTCGCGTATCTGGCCGCTTATGCGGTCTTCATGTTGTGCATACTTAAACCGGCATTGCGCCGCTGGTATGCCCCGCGCGCAAAAAGTGCCGATCCGGGCGTGGTGTTGATATTTGTCTCCATTGTCTGTTTTTCGGCCATGCTGACCGATGTGATTGGCTTGCATCCTTTGCTTGGCGCGTTTGTCGCGGGCGTGATTTTTCCCAAGCAAGCGATTGCCAACTGGCGCGAATCGCTGATGAATTTCAGCCAGTTATTGTTGTTGCCGTTTTATTTCATTTTGACCGGCATGCGCTTGAACATCGATGTCAGCGACAGCTCCTTATGGTTGCTGGCCGCGATTGTCACGGCGGTGGCCGTGCTCAGCAAGTTTTCCAGCGTTTTTGTCAGTGCGCGCTGCACCGGCATGTCCTGGCGCGATTCCGCGTTGCTCGGGAGCCTGATGCAATGCAAGGGCTTGATGGAATTGGTGGCGATCAATATCTTCCTCGGGGCCGGCTTGATCGGCCCGAAAATTCATGCCGCGCTTGCGCTGATGGCATTGATCAGTACTTTGATCACGGCACCGGCCATTGCCTATCTGCGGCGGCGTCCGCAAGTACTGGAAACTGCGACGGCTGGAGTGCCTGCGCTCTGAGGTATGACAGCCTCGGTGGCTGTCGGCACGGCGACTATTTTCATCTGAAACGAGCGCTTTTTCTTATTGCGAAATTGGTGAAAATACTCGCCTTTTGCGACGTCCTCGTGGTCGCCGCCCGGCGCAACGAGAGAGCGGTCGACAAAAAATCCCTTGCTGATGCGGTAGCAGGTGTGCGCATGCTGGTCACCGCAATACTTTGCGCGCGCCAAAATGGCTATACTGTGATGCGCCGCACTGGCACTGCATTTGAGCGCTGGTGGGTGTGGCAGCGTAGCGCATGATGCCGGTGTTCACGGCACATAAAAATCGTATTCGTAGACATTAAAAATAATGACGCACTGTTGACTGCGTCGCATAACAATGTTTGCCAGGAGACCAAATGAATTCAGAAGACCTGATGTTGTTTCTCAGTGTCGCCAGTAGCGGAAATTTCTCGCGTGCATCGATCAAGATAGGACTGTCGCAATCGGCCTTGAGTCGGCGCATCGCTGCGCTGGAGACGGAACTCAATACGCGCCTGTTTTACCGCAGCGGACGCGGTGTGGTGCTGACCGAAAGCGGCCAACTGCTCAGCAAATATGCCGACAACGTCAAGGACGTGCTGCAGCAAGCCAGTGCCGCACTGACCACGCCGCTGCATCAGGGGCCGTCCAGCATCGTGCTGGCAGCGCAGCCGACGATTGCCAAGATTCTGTTCGGTTCGATCGGCAAGGCGCTCAAACTGCAGTATCCGGGCATCAAGATGCGTTTCAAGGAAGGTCTGGGCGGCGATCTGCAGGAATGGATCGCCAATGGTGAAATCGATGCGGCCATCATGTATCTGCCGGAAAACCATACCGCCCTGGGCGTCGATGTGATCTTGCGCGAACGGCTCAGTTTCATCGCGCCGATCGAATTCGGTCCGCTCGGCAGCAGCTATCCGGTGGAAAGCATGATCGCCGCGCCGCTGGTGCTGCCGTCGCATCCACACGGCTTGCGCGTGCTGGCCGATTCGCTGGCCTCGCGTTTTTCCAAATTGCTCACGCTGAGCATGGAATGCGATGCCTCGGTCTATATCACCAAGCAACTGGTGGCAGAAAATTGCGGTTGCACTATCTTGCCGCTGGCGGCCGTGCAGGAAGAAGTGCGCGCTGGCAGATTGCAGGCAACGCCGTTGAGTGCGCCTGAGGTCGTGCGTGATGTCGCCATCATTTCGGGGCGCAACCGCTCGCCGATTCCAAGTCAGTGGCAAGTGTTGCGCACGGTGCGCCAGCAAATCGTCAAGTTGGTCGAAAACGGCATCTGGCCCGATGCCGTGCTGGTCTGATCTTATGGTAAGGCGGGCGGGGCGACCGTAGCGCCGTCGACATGGTGCAGGTCCAGCGAACGCCGGATGAAGCCGGAGGCCTTCATTTCCTCCACAAAGCGGGCCAGATAAGCGGCGGCCAGATCGCGGCCCTTGATGGTCGCAACTGCCTGGCGGATTTCCATGAAGTTACCATCCAGCAGCCGCATGCCCTTGACCCGTTCGGCATCCACCTGATTGCGCTGCTTTACGCCCGCGACTACATCCAGTGATTGCGCGACCATCATGTCGGTGACCGCAGTCGGGTCGGGTGCGCGCACCAGTTGCGCCTGCTTGATGGCGCGCGAAAGAAACAGATCGTAGGCGCTGCCGTTGCTGATGGCGATGCGTACGCCAGGGCGGTCGACCTCGGCATTGGTCTTGATCGGCGAATCCTGCCGCACCATGTAAGTTCCTTCGATGATCAGATAGGGCGCGGTGAAGATCATGTCCTCCGCGCGTTGCGGGTCGATGCCAGTAAACGACACATCCCATTCCTTTTTCTGTGCGCCTTCGACGGCCTTGCGGGCTGCGTTATATGGCACTAACTGCACCGGCAGGGCCAGCCGCTTGCCGAGTTCGCGCGCCAGATCGACCGAGATGCCCTGCAATTGTCCGGTGTCCTTGTCTTTGACCGCAAGCACGGCGTTACCGTAGTTGATTGCGGCGCGCAAGGTGCCGGTCGGCGCTAGTTGCGCTTTGACTGCAGCCAGCTCATCAGCGCCGTACGCGGCTGTGCAGCTCAACGCCAAACCGGCAAGCAGCAGACGTGTACAGAAAAACAATCGGGTAACTGAAAGCATGGTGTTGACCTATCAAATAACGGTTGGCAGTCAGACTGCGGAGACAGCATGTCGATGACAGCATTGTCGGTGCGAAATGCCGGCCGCAGCAATCCGGCGGATGCATAACAGCTATGCAGTCGGGGTGCTTGCTTCGTGGCGTCGTGCGCGCGATAGTTGCCATTGGCCGCAATGCGCACCTGGCTAGCACAGACGCCGGGGGAAGACCTTGGCGGCCGTCAAAAAATCAAATCAATAATCAAATCAATCATCAAACGAAGGAGACAAACTTGAAACGATTCATCACAACTGCCGCTGTCGCGGCGGCACTGGCGCTGGTACTCGGCGCCAACGCCAATGCCGTTGGCACAACGAGCCCGGTCACTGTTGTGGCCCATCTCGACGTCGCCCGCACCGGGCTGGACAATGCCCTGGTTTATCTGCGCGACTATATCGCCACCTCCGAACAGCAGCCGGGCGCCATGCGTATCGAGCTGTTGCGTCAGGTAACCAATTCCAATCACTTTACGCTGGTCGAAGTCTGGGCCAATGACCAAGCCTATGAGGCGCACATTGCTTCAGCGCCAGTGCGTGCCTTCCATGCCAAGCTCGATCCCTTGCTGGGTTCGCCTCACGATGAACGGCTGTTTTCCATCGTCGCCGGCAATCCCTGACATCTTGGTCAACCAGTGTTCGCCCTGTCGCCGTGCTTGCATGGATGAGCAGGGTATTTTTCATGGGCGATCCAGGTTGAAGATTGAATCGACAATGCAGACAGGACATTAATGATGAAGAAACTCATTTTCAACGCGGCATTGCTCGGCGCCGTGATTCTGGCGCTGTGCGGCTGCAGTAGCGTCGCCAGCGTGCCATCGGACTGGCATAACCTGATGACAGGTAACGGCTTGGCAGACTGGGAGCAAACCGGCAGTGGCAACTGGCGTTTTGAAAACGGCATGCTGGTTGGCGAAAAAGGCAAGGCCGGGTTTTTGGTAACGCGACGCGTGTATAGCGATTTCATGATCCGGGCCGAGATCTGGGTCAGTGACGATGCCAATTCGGGCATCTTCATCCGCGCCGAAGACAGCAAGAATCTGACCGGCAAGAACGCCTATGAAGTCAATATCTTCGACCAGCGGCCGGACCCCACTTATCGTACCGGCGCGATTGTCTATGTCGCCAAGCCCTTGAAGTTCGTCAATGCGGGCGGGCATTGGAATTTGCTGGAAATTTCAGCCATCGGTGACAGCTTCACGGTCACCCTCAATGGGGTGCGCACGGTAGAAGGTGCGCGCGATAGCAGCCATCACAGCGGTGTGATCGGCCTGCAATCGGATGGTGGCCTGATCAAGTTCCGCAAGGTCGAGATCAAGGAAATGTAGAAATGCCGAAATGCAGTTTATGGCATGGATGAAAAAGCGGCGCTTTGCAGGCGCCGCTTTTTTTTGTTCTTCAATACGCCGTATTACTGGAACTTGCTATAGAGGCGCTCATCCTTGGGGCCTGCCAACCAGGGCGTTACCGCGCTGGTCAATTGCTTGGCCGATGCCGCGGCGAGATGCCTGGTATAGGCATCCTGGTCATTCCAGACTTCAATCATCGTGAAATGATTGGGGCGGCCCTGGTCGCTGAGCACGTCAATCGATACCGCGCCACTTTCCTTGCTCGCAGCCTGTTTGTAGTTGGCAAAAATGGCGGCCGGTGCCGATTGTGCCGAGGTCGCCTGATTGGCGGCGACAACCTCGTAATAACTGACCGCATATACCGTTGTCGCGCTTTGCGCCCAAACGCTGCCAGCGGCCAGCAGCATCGCTATCAGGCCGGTGGTCTTCATTAACGTGGTCTTCGATTGCATCAGTGTCTCCTGTCATTGTTGTTGGATAGTCAGGTCTCCGCCATGCCGGTGTTCTATGCGTAGCGGGCCGAAGATCAGCGTAAACCAGTGTTTTTGCATCTGGCTCATTTCAGTTATGCGGCAGGCACAGGGCTGTCTGGCCTGGCGCTGCGCGGTCATGCATTGGGCCCATAACTGCTGTGCACCGCACGCATGATGGAAGCGGTTTATCCATGGCAGACTGCCATCCAATACAACGTACTTATAAATTGATAACGAGGAGACACAATGGCGTTTTGGTATAGCAGCATGAATGTTCCGCAACGACGGACATTCTGGGCCTGTCTGATGGGCTGGGCATTGGATGCGATGGATGTGCAATTGTTTGCATTTGTGATTCCAACCTTGATCGCGGTATGGGGCTTGACCAAGTCTGAAGCCGGCATGATCGGCACGGCGGCTTTGGTCACATCGGCCATCGGCGGAGTGTTGGCCGGTTTGCTGGCCGACCGTATCGGCCGTGTGCGGGTGTTGCAGATCACGATCGTCTGGTTTGCCTTGTTCACGGGTTTGTCGGCATTGACCAATAATTTTCATCAACTGCTGATCACGCGCAGCCTGCAAGGTCTCGGTTTTGGTGGCGAGTGGGCAGCTGGCGCAGTGTTGATCGGCGAAGCAGTCGATAAGCATATTCGCGGCCGTGCAGTAGGAACCGTGCAGTCGGGCTGGCCGATTGGCTATGGCATGGCGGCGCTGTCTTACTTCGTCATCTTCAGCCTGTTGCCAGCCGAGATTGCCTGGCGTTGTCTGTTCCTGGTCGGCTTGTTGCCTGCCTTGTCGGTGATCTGGGTACGCCGCAATGTGCAAGAATCGGAAGCCTTCAACGCCACTGCCAGTGTGCGCGCCAAGACCACCATGGCGGGCAATTTTGCTCTGATTTTTTCCCGTCCGGTGATCGGCAAGACCATCACCGCATCGCTGCTCGCCGCCGGTGCACTGGGTGGTAATTACACCATCCTGACCTGGCTGGTGACCTATCTCAAGGAAAGCCACAGCATGTCGGTGGGGGTGGTGACGTATTACCTGGCGATCAATATTTTCGGTTCGTTCTGCGGTTACGTCGGCGCCGCCTATCTGAGCGACCTGCTGGGGCGTCGCAAGACCTTTGTCCTGTCGGCGCTGGGCGCCACCATCGCCGTGCTGGTGTACACCTTCCTGCCAGTGACGGGGGCCTCGATGCTGGCGCTGGGCTTCCTCGTCGGGATGTTTCAGTCGGGCATCGTGTCGGGCATGGGCGCTTGTTTTTCGGAGCTGTTTCCGGCCCAGATTCGCGCCAGTGCGGGCGGCTTTTCCTATAACTTCGGGCGCGCGTTTGGCTCGCTGATTCCGGCCGCAGTCGGCATCACCAGTGCGCATTACGGCCTGGGACATTCAATTGGCGCCTGGGCTGCCGGATCGTATGCATTGGTATTCATCGCCTCTATCGCGATGCCAGAAACTAGAAATAAGGAGCTTGAATTACATGTTTGAAATGGATCAAAAGAACCTGCGTACCGGTGGTGAAATTGTGGTCGATGCGTTGCTGAAAAACAGTGTCGATACAGTGTATTGCGTCCCCGGCGAAAGTTATTTGCCGGTGCTCGACGCCTTGCGTGACCAGGATGGCATCCACACCTATGTGGCACGTCACGAAGGCGCTGCCGCCAATATGGCCGACGCCTACGGCAAACTGACCGGGCGTCCCGGGATCTGCTTCGTCACGCGCGGACCCGGTGCTACCCATGCCAGTATCGGCGTGCATACCGCCAGCCAGGATTCGACCCCGATGATCTTGTTCATCGGTCAGGTCGATGCCAGGTTTTCCGAGCGCGAGGCGTTCCAGGAAGTCGATTACCGCCGCATGTTCGGCGGCATGGCCAAATGGGTGACCGAAATCGACGACATGGAACGGATCCCGGAAATCATCGCGCGTGCCTTCAGCGTCGCCACCTCCGGACGGCCCGGACCGGTCGTCATTGGCTTGCCCGAAAATGTCTTGTTCGGCTCGGCTGAAGTGCTCGACGCCGCCGCTGCCAAAGCCTCGCATGCCGCGCCAGCGGCCAATGACATGGCATCCTTGCAGGCACTGCTGGCCGCTGCGCAGCGGCCGTTGGTGGTGGTCGGCGGCACCGGTTGGGATGCGCAAGCCTGCGCCGATCTGCAACAGTTCGTGCAGGCACATGATCTGCCGATTGCGGCATCTTTCCGTCGTCAGGACCTGTTCGATAACCGGCTCGACCACTACGTCGGCCAGATTGGCCTGGGCATTTCGCCGCAACTGGCCGAGCGTGTGCAGAGCGCCGATCTGATCATTGCGATCGGCACCCGCATGAGCGAGGTGACGTCGGCCAGCTATACCTTGTTCAACAGCCCAATGCCGCAGCAGGCGCTGGTGCACATCCATGCCGATGTCAACGAATTGGGGCGGGTATATCAAGCGCGGCTGGCGATCAATGCCGGCATGCGCAATATTGCAGCGGCGCTGGCGCAATTACCGGCAACGGCCTCGGCAAACTGGCAACAATGGCGTCAGCAGGCGCGGCAGGATTATCTCGCGCATTCGACACCAGCGCTTGCTGGCAGCGCGCCCAATGGCGTTGATCTGGCGCAGGTGATGGCGCATTTGAACCAGACCTTGCCTGACGATGCTGTCATCAGCAACGGCGCTGGCAACTACACCGTCTGGGTGCATCGCTATTATCGCTACCGCCGACCCGCGACCGAACTGGCACCCACCAGTGGCGCCATGGGTTATGGCCTGCCGGCGGCGATTGCCGCCAAGTTATTGACGCCGCAACGTACCGTGGTGTGCTTCGCCGGCGATGGCTGTTTCATGATGTATCCGCAAGAACTGGCCACGGCAATGCAATACGGTGCGGCCATCATCGTGATCGTGGTCAACAATGGCATGCTGGGCACCATACGCATGCATCAGGAGCGCGAATATCCGGGGCGGGTGTCCAACACCGGTCTGGTCAATCCGGATTTTGTCGCGCTGGCACAATCGTTCGGAGCCCATGGCGAAGTGGTGCATCGCACGGAAGATTTTGCCGCCGCATTTGAACGGGCAACCCAGGCTGGCCGTGCAGCGGTGATCGAGTTGCGCACCGATCCGCTGCAAATCACACCGTCCAGCCGTTTGTAAAGTTGCGGTTTGCATGGCAGTCGATACTGCCACTGCGCGACTCTCTGCAGGCAGCCATCAGCGCTGCCTGCAGAGAGTGCTTTAAAACTCGGTCTGAATCCGCTTGTAGCCTTGCACCAGACTGTTGTTGGTTCGCGCTACGTCTTCTGAAAATCCGGATGGGCGCCGATGATGATCGGTTCCATGCAGCCATACGCAAATTGCCAGTCGGCCATCCTGCGCGCGCAGCCAATCAACTAAGCAGTCTGGCGGAAAATCCATTCGCGGATCGGTTCTATCGTATAGGCGATGCGCCAGGTATTCATGTGTCCAGCCGCACCGGCGGTGGATTCACCGGCAGGAATGACGGTGCCGGCCCGGAATGCGACATAGTTGATCGGGCTGTTTTCGGCGGCCATCTTGTCAAAGGCGAGACGGAATTGCTTTTGTGTCCAGGTGCCATCCCAGGTGGCGCGGCTGATCTTGGCGCCTTCTTTTTCCAGTGCCGCAGTGATGGCGTTCTGGCCGGGAAAGGCCTTGTTGTCATCCTGCGAGACCAGAATCCACAGCTTCTTGCGCGCCAGCGGCTTGACCAGTGCCGGATCCCATTGACCGGCCACCAGGAACGAGGCCGCGAACAAATCGGGATAGGCGATATTCATCGCAATCGACATCATGCAGCCGCCCGATTGGCCGGTGGCATACAACCGTTTGCTATCGATGCTGTATTGCCTGGTGAGTGTTTGCAGCAGATCGATCGTGGTGTCGAGCATGCTGGTGGTTTGCGATTTATCGTTGGCAATCAAGTCTTCATATTGCGGCGCCAGCACGAAGCAGGGCCGCTGGGCCTGATCGGTCGGGCTGGCCCAGGCAATGGCGCCGAGGCCCTGCCACAGCGTGGTTTGGGTAACGCTGCTGGTGGCCCCTGCATCGTGCATGAACAGCACCAGCGGATACGACTTGGCCGCATCGTAATTGGCCGGGGTAAATAGATTGTATTTGAGCTTGTCGCCGGTCTTGGGATCGTGAAATTCCAGCTGCTTGAAGTCATCCACGATCAGGTTCTTGACATCGGTCGTGGCGATCGCCATCTGGTCGGCGGCGATCACGGTGCCATCGCTAGCAGTCACGGGTGTGGCTTGCATGACAGCTGCCAGGGCTAGTTTGTAGCTGGTCTCTGACGCACCACGCGGCGGGCCATCTGCCGTTGATGCCTGCGGATTGGCGCGCTCAGGCGGGCGCGCAGCGCTGCGATTGGCCAGGGCAGCGCCGAGATCATCGGGTGACAAGGCAATGATGACGAACCGGCCGACCGCAGCGCGATCCGCGGGATCGGCCGAGCTACTGGTGTACACCGCAGTGACGCTGCGACCGGCAACCTGGAAACTGGACAGCGGCAGATCGGTACCCTGGATCGGCAGATCGAATTCCACTGCCACCGCCGACAGCCGGATACCGTTGCCAAAGACCTGGGTGACGGCAGTGGCCTGCAGCACCTTGCCGCTACCATCGTGCGCCAATGCCGGAACGCCGATGCTCAGCAGGGCCGCGCTGCTGGCGGTAAAGAGCACGAAATCGCGACGAGATGGCATGTGGTGGTCTTCCATTCAATGTTGGCTGGAGCGGTCAGCAGGCCGGCCGGACGCCGTGGCACGGCTGGTTATGGTAGCGTATGCTCACTGCCTTGTGCTGAAATACCGAGTGTAAATATAACGGAGACGAACACATGACCTCAGCCTACCTTGCATCTGAACCGGCTGGTCCGCGTACGCTCAACGGTGCGGCGATATTGTCATCGCCATGATTATCCGCAGCATCGAAGACCTGAGCGGCCAGTACTGTGTTGACTTCATCGAAGATGAAACCAGTGGCAGCTTTACCTTCAAGGTATTCCGCAAAGACCCGGAAGACTATGGCCGCTGGTCAATGATGGCGGATTATTCGCGCACCAGCTATGCCAGCCAGGCCTTGGCCGTTGTTGCCGCCAAAGCCGTGTTGCCCTGGCTGGCGTGACGGGCATCTGAGCGCTGCTCGTGCCATCCTCAAGGGAGCAGGCTGGCGTTGCGATAGCTGTCTAGTACTTCGTCAAAGACCGCGACATTGTTTTGTCCGCGCGCCATCAATTGGATGCTGCGCCGGCTGGGTTTCTAGGCGCTCACTGGCTGCCGTGCACAAAACCACCTTTGACAAAGCGCACCGGCTCGGCGTCGATCTGGGCGATCAAACCATCCAGGCCAGCGGGCGTGTTGGCGGCGACCGCGTCGGATGGCGCGCGGCACACAATATCAGAGGCTGACCAACCGTTGTCGCCTGATGTGCCAGGGTCAGCCAGTTTGCGTGCGCGCAGCCAGCCATCGCGATCGGTCAGCAACTGGGTACCGGCCAGTTGCTCGCTGGCAATGCCGGTGATGATCGACAAGGCTTGCCAGGCCGCGGCGGAATGACTCAGGCAATCAATGCTGGGACGCCCGGCCTGGGCCGGTGGCAGCGCGATCTCGCCAGGCGCCAGAATGATGCTATGCAGACGCGGATCTTCCAGGGGAAAATTGCGCGCTTGCTGCGCCGATGCCAGGATCACACGCAGGCGCTGGCCGCGTACCGGTGCGCTGGCGCGCGTTAGCTGCGTGCCGCAATCGGCCGTCAGCGTGGGCAATGCCACCGGTTGATCCCAGGTGCCGATGGTACGGATACTGGTACCGGCAGCATTGGCCTTCATGAAATCGATCAAGGCCCAGATTTCGCCATCGCTGAGTTGCCGGGCGAAACCAGGCATGGTGGCCATGCCGCGGCGGTCGCGCAGGCCCGCGGCAATGTGCCAGAACAGTTCGCCATCGGCGCGCCGCCATAACAGGCCGCTGGCCAGATTGGGCGGTGCCGCTGGCAATGACAAGCCCAACGGCGTGTCGCCTTTGCCGTCGATGGCATGGCAACTGGCACAGCGTTGTTGGTAGAGTTGTTGGCCCTGCACAATCGCGGCGGCGCTGAAACCTGTCGGTGAAACATGGAAGCTGGTCGGCGCGGCCGGGCTCAGCAGCAACTGCCGATCAGGCCAGGAAGTGAAACCCGCCAGCACCACCGTCATCAGCAACATGAGCCAGCGCGCACGCCGCCAGCATATCGCCAGCACCAATGTCAGTACCGCTGCCAGCGACAACCCCAGCGCCGTGAGCAATTGCCGCGCCACATTGCGGTCGATCAGCATCACTTCGCCGCTGAGGCGATAGGCAAACGGCCAAGCGGGCTGGCCGTGACTGTTGTGGGTCCAACCGAGCAGCGCCAGTCCTTGCAGCAAGCCTTCCTGCAAGGACTGGAAGCTGAGCAGCAACAGATTGATCCAGTCCTGCAAGCTCAACAGATTCACCAGCTCGCATCCAATCCCAGATGGCGCAGGGCAGTGTGGCGCAACTCAGCTAGCCGGGCGTCGCCGCGATGGCGCGGATAGGGCAGATCGACCGTGATTTCCGCCGCAATGCGTGCTGGCCGGTCACTGAAGACAATCACGCGGTTGGCCAGAAACAAGGCCTCTTCCACATCATGCGTGACCAGCAAGGCCGAAAAGCCATTGCGCTGCCACAGCGACACCAGTTCGCTCTGCATCTGCAAGCGCGTGAGTGAATCGAGCTTGCCCAATGGCTCATCGAGAATCAGCAATTGCGGGTCGTTGACCAGTGCCCGCGCCAGCGCCACACGTTGTGCCATGCCGCCCGAGAGCTGATGCGGAAAGGCATCGGCAAATGCCGTCAGCCCCACCAGCGCCAAGGCATCATCGACCCGTTGGCGCTGCTGCTTGAGCAGACCACGCGCTTGCAGACCCAGCGCGACGTTATCCCATACCTTGCGCCAGGGGTATAAGGTCGGGTCCTGAAACACCACAATCCGCGATGGATCGGGGCGTGTGATCTTGCTGTTGTCCTGCAAGACCTGGCCGGTGGTGGCCGCTTCCAGTCCTGCCACCAGACGCAGCAAGGTCGACTTGCCGCAGCCGCTGGGACCGAGCAGGGCAACGAACTCACCCGGTGCGACGCTGAGCGAAATATCGTCCAGTACCTGCAACACGCCATTGGGCAGCTTGAACCAATGACTGACGTGTTCGATGTCGATGCGCGCGCCAGTCTGCTGTTGTGATGTGGTTGCCGCTGTTGCTGCTAGCGGCTGAGCCAAGCTTGCATTTACCATTTGACGGTTCCTTTCTGCCACGACAATGCGCGGTCGCGCACCTTGAACAACAAGGTAATCAGGCTGGAGCACAGAATTGCCATGACAATCAGCGCCGCATACATATTGGCGTAGGCGGCCCAGCCCTGGGCCCATTGCAGATACCAGCCAAGACCGGCCTTGACGCCCATCATTTCGGCTGTCACCAGCACCGAGAACGCGGCGCCCAGGCCCATGAACAAGCCCACAAACACCTGCGGCAATGCTGCCGGAATCGCCACGCGCAGAATCAGAAACCACTCCGACGCACCCAGCGTGCGGGCCACATCGTAATAGCTCTTGTTGACCGAAGCCACGCCCGACCAGGTCAGCACGGCGACCGGGAAGGCGGTCGCCAGCGCGATCAGGAATACCGCCGCCGCATAGCTGGACGGCGCAAAAAAGAACGCCAGCGGCAGCAACGCCGACGCCGGTACCGGTCCCAGAAAACGTAGCACCGGATGGACCCAGTAACCCGCCACGCGCGACCAGCCAATGGTGGCGCCGACCAGAAAGCCGACAATCCCGCCCGCCGCAAAACCATGCACCAGCAGCCGCAAGGAATAAGCGGTACTGATGCCAAGCCGGCGCCAGTCATCGTTATAGACTTCGATCAAACTCTGCGGCGGTGCGAAGAAGGGCGACGGCAGCAGGCCCAGCTTGGCGGTCAGGATTTCCCAGCTGCCCAATAGCAAGGGCACCGCCACCAGCCATTGACCGGCCGGGCGCAGCAGATCGCCAACGCGGCCGGCGCGCTCGCCGGCCAGTGCCAATATGCTCAGTAGCAGCGCAATGGCAAGCGCGGCATAGCCGAATTCGTCAGTGAAGGCCCAGTCGCTGAAACCGACTTCCTTGTTCGGCCAGCGCAGTGTGACCAGGCTCAACAGCAGCCAGACGGCTCCTGCCAATAAGCCGGTGCGCCAGACGCCAGCCGTGCGCACGCTGTCGAACAGGCCGGCCTGATTGGCGCGTAGCAATACCTCGTTGGTGGTGGTCGTGGTCATGATGAACTCCGTTCGATGGGCAGGGATTAACTCAATACATCCAGCGTGACGTGATTGGCCAGGCGCACCGGATCGGTGGATTTCTTGAGGACCCCGGCGGTGTGGAAGTCGCGCGCAAAGAACTCCACCTCGTCGCGCAGTGGCTTGCCGCTAGGATGATGGTGATAGGTCAGGCTGGTCAGTAATGCCCGCAAATCCTCGATCGGCACCTTGGGTGAATACTTGGCGTAGATCTTGGCTGCTTCGTTGGGATTCTCGGCGACATATTCAGATGCCTGCACAACGGCGCGCACCACCGCGGCGGCGCTGGCCTTGTCGTTGCGCACGAATTCACCGCGCGCACCGAGAATGCAGCACAGCTTGTCCTTGTATTCGCCGATGGCGCTATTGCCGATTTCGGTGAAGACGCCCTTGTTGCGTTTCTCGATCAGGAAGATGTTGGGGTCGCCATCGGCAATCGCCTGGATTTCCCCTTTCTTGACTGCCACGTCGAGCAGGTCGGCTGGGTAGACGCGCCATTCCACATCTTTCTCGATATTGAAACCTTTCTTGGCCAGATGAATGCCGAAGAAGTTTTTGGCCGGGCTGTTCTGGTCCGACACGCCGATGGTCTTGCCCTTGAGGCTGTTGATGTCTTTCACCCCGGCCTGATTGACACCGATCATGCGCAGGCAGCCGCCATGGGCACTGCCGACGATCTTGACATCAAAGCCCGCTTCCAGCGGCTTGAGCCAGCGGTGGATCAGGCCGACACCGACATCGGCCTTGCCGGTGGCCAGCGCCTCCAGCAACTGATCGGTGGAGCCGCCCCAGTTGATCAACTCGACATCGAGACCGTTCTGTTCAAAAAATCCGCGTTCCTGCGCCACTGCCACCGGCGACAGGCAAAACGCAATCGAACTCCAGGCGAATGTCACCTTGCGTGGCGGCGCCGACCAGGCGTTGGGCACGACCACGGCACTACCGGCGCCCACCAATGCCGCGGAGGCGGCGGCACGCAAGACATCGCGGCGTGACCAGGCAGCAGGGTTGGTGGCATCGTAGGGGGCAGGTTTGTTATTCATTATTGAGAGACTCCACTGGGTTGAGCGAGACCGACGGCAGGCAGCAAGGGCTGACCAGTCGCTGACGAAACAGGGAAATACTAATGACGTTGGCGCACGCATTCAAAGAATAAAAACGCGTTTCGATATACGTTGCCAATAAGGCGCCGCGCCGCGCTCGCATGCCATGCACGCTGCTGTGGGGCGTGTCGTCAGTAGTGCTGGCCGAGCCAGCGTTACAGCCGATGGCCGGTACGCTGTGGCGGTATATCGATATACGGAATGCTTCGTTGTTTGCGGTCCACGGCGCAGCCAAACTAGGCCGGTGCAAATGCCCGCCAGCGCTTGTACTGAACCTGATTTTTCTCTCTTCCTTTGCCAAAGAAAGCGACACCATGAGTACCCTTAATCACTATTTATCCGAAAAACGCAGCGCCGTGCTGGCCAGGGAAGCCAACATTGACGCCGGCCATGCCGCGCCGGTGGCATTGCAAGCCAAGGTCAGTGCCGAAGGCCGCAGCGGTGTGCGGCGCATCCGCATCCGCGACCATCAAATCATCAGCGACAGCCCGCCTGACTTTGCCGGCTACAATCTCGGGCCGAGTTCTCCCGAGTTGCAACTGGGCGTGCTGGGCTCCTGCGTGACGCATATTTTTCTGATCCAGGCAGCGCAGCGCCAGGTACCGGTCGATTCGCTAGAGGTTGAAGTGAGCGGCAAGATCGATGCCCGTGGCGGTCGGCCCGGCTATGAAGATATCCCCATCTATCCGCATGACATTGGCTATACCGTGCACCTGAGTTCACCGGCCAGCGCGGAAGAGGTAAAAGCCTTGTTCGAAGCAGTGGAAAAGACCTGCCCGATTTTGAACCTGCTGAAAAATCCACAACAGATTCGTGCCGAAATTCGCCACACCGCCAGCGTGCACAATGTGGTCGCGCGCGCAGAAGAGCCGACATTGGTCTGACGTGGCTGGCTGCCGGTGAGGCAACATAAAACAGATTAGCAAACGCGTTTATATTCGTTTTCTGAGGCGCGTGGAGACCTTTACCATCCTGTGCTGTCTTTGAATAATTGCATAGGAAATCATGTCCGCAACTCGCCGTCAGTTCATGTTGTCTGCCGCTGCCACGCTGGTCTCATCGGCCTGGCCCTCGATCTCGTTTTCACAAACCGAACCGCGCCGTGGTGGCGTGTTCAACGTGCATCTGGGTTCCGAGCAGCGCATTCTCAATCCCTCGTTGCGCGCTTCCACCGGCGTCTACATTGTCACCAGCAAGATCATCGAAGCGCTGGTCGATCTCGATGCCGACGGCAAGCCGGTGCCACAGTTGGCCACTTCCTGGAGTTCCTCCAAGGATGGCAAGACCATCACCTTCAAGTTGCGCGAAGGCGTCAAATGGCACGACGGCAAGCCATTCACCTCGGCCGATGTGCAATACAACGCACTCGAACTGTGGAAGAAGCAACTCAACTACGCCACCGCCTTGCAACTGTATCTGCATGCCGTCGATACGCCGGACGCCCACACCGTGGTGTTCCGCTATGAACGGCCAATGCCGCTCGACCTGCTGCTGCGGGCGCTGGTCGATCTCGGCTATGTGGTGCCGCGCCATCTGTTCGAAGGCCGCAACGTGCTGGAAAATCCGGCCAATACGGCACCGATTGGCACCGGTCCGTTCAAGTTCGTCGAATACCAGCGCGGCCAGTACATCATCGCCGAGCGCAATCCGGATTACTGGCGCAAGGGATTGCCGTATCTGGACCGTGTCGTGTGGCGCATCATCACCGACAAATCGGCCGCCACCGCCGCGCTCGAAACCGGCCAGATTCAACTGAGCGCCTATTCGCAACTGGCGCTGGCCGATCTCGACCGGCTGCGCAAGAATCCCAAGTTCGAAGTCCGTAGCAAGGGGCTGGAAGCCAATGTGTTCAACAACACGCTGGAATTCAACTTCCGCCGCAAGGAGCTGGCTGACGTGCGCGTGCGCCGCGCCATCGTGCATGCAATCGACATCAAGTTCTTCATCGACAATTTCCTCTACGGTTTGGGCAAGGCTGCGGCTGGGCCGATTCCATCGAGTTCCACGTTCTTCCCCAAAGGCAGCCAGCCACCGTATCCATTCGACGTCAAACGCGCCGAAGCCTTGCTCGACGAAGCCGGCTACAAACGCGGCAAAGGCGGTCAGCGTTTCACGCTCAAGCTGGTGCCGATCCAGAACGGCGAAGACGTACCGTTGCTGGCTACCTTCATTCAGCAATCGCTGGAAGCGGTTGGCATCAAGGTCGAGATCGTCCAATACGATATTGCCGGTGCGCTCAATGCCGTCTACAAGGACGGCAGCTTTGATATCGCTACCGGCTGGCATCAATATCGCGGCGATCCGGCGGTGTCGACTACGGTCTGGTATCGCTCCGGCAGCCCGGCCGGTGCGCCCTGGACCAATCAATACGGCTGGCAGTCGGCCAAGGTCGACAAGCTCATCGACGATGCTGCCACCGAGATTGATCCGGTCAAGCGGCGCGCACTGTATGCCGAATGGCTCAAGAGCGTCAATGAAGAATTGCCGATCTGGATGGCCACCGAGCGCGAGTTTTATTCGGTCGTCAGCCGCAATGTCCAGAACGGCCACAACAATGCGCGCTGGCCTTCCAGCAGTTGGCACGATACCTGGCTCAAAGCCTGAGCGGAGCGTAGCTGATGCGTTTCCTCGCTCTGGCTGGGCGGCGCCTGTTGGCTGCCGTGCCTGCGCTGTTGATCATTCTGGTCGGGCTGTTCCTGCTGCTGCAACTGGCGCCCGGCGATACCGTCGATGCACTGGTAGCGCAAATGGGCGGTGCCGACGCCACCATGATTGCCAATCTGCGCGACTACTATCAACTCAACGATACGGTGTCGGTGCGGCTGGGCGATTACCTGTGGCGGCTGGTGCATCTTGATCTGGGTTATTCCGCCATTTATGGCAAGCCGGTGTTGCTGGTGATTGCCGAGCGGCTGCCAGCGACGCTGCTGTTGATGGGTTCGGCACTGGCGATTGCGTTCAGCGTCGGCATGCTGCTGGGCGTGATTGCCGCGCGTGGCGTCAATCGCTGGCCGGATACGCTGATCTCGACGCTCGGCTTGGTGTTCTATGCCATGCCTTCGTTCTGGTTCGGACTGATGGGCATCTTCGTTTTCGCCATCTGGCTGGACTGGTTGCCTTCTGGCGGTTTCGCCTCCATCGGCTTGAGCTTGCACGGCCTGGCGCGGGTACTCGACATTGCCTGGCATCTGATCCTGCCGACCATCACCTTGTCGACCATCTTTCTCGCCATTTATTTGCGCATCATGCGGGCATCGATGCTGGAAGTATCGACCCAGGACTTCATCCGTACCGCGCGCGCCAAAGGCGCTGGAGAAACCCGCGTGGTGGTGCGCCACATGTTACGCAATGCCTTGCTGCCGATGGTCACGCTGATCGGTTTGCAGGCTGGCACCATGCTGGGCGGCTCGGTGGTGGTGGAGACGGTGTTTGCCTTGCCGGGACTGGGTCGGCTGGCCTATGAGTCGGTGGTGCAGCGCGATCTCAATACCTTGCTGGGTATTGTGTTTGTTTCGGCGCTGCTGGTGATCGCCATCAATTTCCTGGTGGACCTGTTGTATGCGCGGCTTGACCCGCGTATTGCAGGCACCCGCTGAATCTGCGCCGGGTGTCGGCTGACCCGGCCCCAATTCTCTAGATCGTCATGAATCTGCTCAAACGTTATCTGCACAATCCTGCCGCCGTGGTCGGACTGGCCTTGCTGCTGCTGGTGCTGGTCGCCGCGCTCGGCGCCGGCTGGGCGTACCCGCGCAATCCTCTCAGTTTGGCCGGTCGGCCGCTGCAATGGCCGGGAGAAAATGCCCGCTTCCTGCTCGGCACCGACCAGGTCGGGCGCGACATCGCGGCACAGATGCTGTACGGTGCGCGCGTGTCATTGGCTATCGGCCTGGTGGCCACCACGATTGCCGCCGCCATCGGTTTGCTGCTGGGCGCAGTGGCCGGGTTTTATGGCGGCTGGGTTGACGATGTCCTCATGCGCGTGACTGAGGCATTTCAAATTTTGCCCAATTTCCTGTTGCTGCTGGTGCTGGTGGCAGTGTTTGGTTCCGAGATTCAGACTGTGGTGCTATCGATCGGCGTGGTGTCCTGGCCGCCGGTGGCACGGCTGACGCGTTCGGAATTTCTCTCGCTGCGCCATCGTGAGTTTGTCCAGGCGGCACGCAGTCTGGGCGTCAGTGACCTGAAGCTGATCCTGCGCGAAATCCTGCCCAATGCATTGCCGCCGATCATCGTCTATGCCAGCGTCATCATGGCCGTGGCGATCTTGTTGGAGAGCGCCTTGGCCTTTCTCAATCTGTCCGATCCCAATGTGCCGTCGTGGGGCAACCTGATCGGCGCCGGTCGCAGCGTCATCCGGGTGCAATGGTATGTCTCGGCCATTCCCGGCGCGCTGATTCTGGTTACGGTGCTGGCGATCTCGCTGGTCGGCCAGGGTCTCAACGACGCACTCAATCCAAGGTTGCATCGCTCATGAAACCCATTCATCGTTTACCCGATAGCCCGTCGCCATTGCTGTCGATTCGCAATTTGTCGATCGCGCTGCCACGCGGCGCCGATCGGCCGCTGGCCTTGAATAGCGTCTCCTTTGATTTGCATGCCGGCGAAATCCTGTGCGTGGTCGGTGAAAGCGGTTCTGGCAAGTCACTCACGGCGGCGGCGCTGCTGGGACTGCTGCCGCAGGGCGTCAATATATGTGGCGGCCAGGCCTTGTGGCACGCAGACGGTGCAACGTCCGACGATTTACTGACGCTGTCGCCAGCGCAATTGCGCAGCCTGCGCGGGCGCCGCATCGGCATGATTTTTCAGGAGCCGATGAGTGCACTCAATCCCTTGCACACCATCGGCACACAACTCATTGAAGTGTTCCAGGTGCACACCGCACTAAGTCGGCGCGACATCGATGCCAAGGTGCTCGACCTGCTGCAAGCGGTCCATATTGCCGATCCGGCACGTACCTTGCGCGCTTACCCGCACGAGCTGTCGGGCGGACAGCGGCAACGCGTGATGATCGCCATGGCCCTGGCACTGGAACCGGCATTGTTGATCGCCGATGAGCCGACCACGGCACTCGACGTCACCACCCAGGCACAGATTCTGCAATTGATTCACGACTTGCAACGGCGGCGCGGTACGGCGGTGCTCTTCATCACCCACGATTTTGGCGTGGTGGCAGACATTGCCGACCGCGTGGTGGTCATGCAGCAGGGCAAGCTGGTCGAAAGCGGCACCGCCGACAACGTGCTCCAGCACGCGGTCCATCCTTATACGCAAAGCCTGATCGCGGCGGTACCCTCGATGCTGCCGCCCGCGCCGCGCAATCGCGTACAGGCATTGCTGAGCGCATCGGGAGCAGCGGCAAGCTCGGCAGCGCCGCCCGCGCTGACCCTGCGAGGCGTGAGCAAGACCTATCAACCACGCGGCTGGTTTAACCGCCACCTGCGTCCGGCGCCAGCGGTGGCAGACCTCAGCCTGACGCTGCCAGCCGGGTCGACACTCGGCATCGTCGGCGAAAGCGGTTCCGGCAAATCGACATTGGCGCGCCTGATTCTGGGTTTGCTCACCCCCGATGCCGGCGAACTGCTGGTATCGGGCCAGTTGCTGCCGAGCGGCGGTGCGGCCCAGCGCCGCGCCCGCGCCCGCCAGATCCAGATGGTGTTTCAGGATCCTTATAGCTCGCTCAATCCGCGCCACCGGGTGGGCGATATTGTTGCGCAGGGACCGCGGGAGCAGGGTGTCACACGCAGCCAGGCACTGGCACAAGCGCGCGACCTGTTTGCGTTGGTCGGGCTTGACCCGAATGCGCTACATCGCTATCCGCATGAATTCTCCGGCGGCCAGCGTCAGCGCATTGGCCTGGCACGTGCGCTGGCGTTGCAGCCGCAGATTCTCCTGGCGGACGAACCGGTGTCGGCGCTCGATGTCTCGGTACAGGCCCAGGTACTGGCCTTGCTGGCGCGTTTGCGCGCGCAGTTGGGATTGTCTATTCTTTTCATCACGCATGATCTGCGCGTGGCGGCGCAGGTGTGCGACCGTATCGCCGTCATGAAAGACGGCCGCATTGTCGAAGAGGGCGACACTGCTACCTTGTTTGCCGACCCTCGTCATCCTTATACGCAAGCGCTGCTGGCGTCGGTGCCAGGCCAGCATTGGCACGCGCTAACCGCCGCGCAAGTGGCCTGATCATTTTTCTGGAGCCTGAAATGTCTGAACGCATTGACCATGTCGTCATCCATGTGCAGCAACACATCGACGACGCTGCCGCCCACTATGCACAACTGGGATTTACGCTGACGCCGCGCGGCCACCACTCCAAGGGCACCAGCAACCACCTGGCCATTTTTGGCGACGATTATCTGGAGCTGCTCGGTGTCGAGCCGCGCAATGCCAGTCAACCCGGGGTTCAATGGGAACATCCGCAAGGGCTGGCCGGTTTGGTGTTCAAGACGGCCGATGCCGACCGCACCTGGGCCGACTTGTCGGCGCGCCAGATTGCCCTGGAAGGCAGCGCGCCGGGCGCCTTTCATCGACCGGTTGAGGTCGATGGTGAATGGCTGGGCGACGCCCGTTTCCGCACGTTGCGGATTGCCGCCGCGCTGGTACCCAACGGACGCGTGTTCTTTTGCGAACATGGCACGCCGGAACTGGTCTGGCGCCGCCAATGGCAAGAGCATCCCAACGGCGCGCGCGGGCTGGCCGAATATGTGTATGTCAGCCCCGATCCGGCGGCCTCGGCGACGCTGCTGACGCAAGCGTTTGGTGCCGAGACGATTTCTTTCCATGCCCACGGTGTGCGATTTCAGGCTGGCCCGGTGGCGGTCTGGTATCTGACGCGCGAGGGCGTGGCCCGGCATTACGGCATCGACATTGCCCTGGTGCCGCAGCAGATCGAGCGCGCCATTGGTTTGACAGTACGCGTCGCGACACGGGCGCAGACGCGCACGCTGTTGACAGACAACGGCGTGCAGGTGCTGGAAGGTGCTGGAGGTCAACTGGTGGTGGCACCGGCGCAGGCGCAGGGCGTGATTCTGGCCTTCACCTGATTACCTGATCACGCTGGCAAGCCCTGTTGTACCCGCCATGACAACGGCAGCGTGAACAGCAGGATGGCGGCCAAACTCACCAGCGCCACCGGCACGCCGGCGAAGTCACCGAGCCGGCCGAACAGGATCGGCGCCAGCGCGCCGCCGCCGATGGTGCCGGTATAGAACAACGCAAAGGCCTGTTCGCGCTTGCCGGGGCTGGTCAACTCCGGCACCACGCCATACAGTACCGAAGAGGTGCCATTCAAGGCCAGTCCCAGCAGCGGCAGCATCAGCATGACACCGCTCAGCGGCAACCACACCGCCAGCACGATCAGCAGGGCGGTGGCAGATTCGGTCAGCCAGACGGTTTTCATCATGCCGATGCGTGCGCCCAGATAGCCGCACAGCAGTTTGCCAAACGCGCCGCCGACAAACAGCAACGACAAGGCCAGGCCGATACCGGCAGTACCCGCCCCTTTGCTTTTCAGCAAAAACGGCAAAAAAGTAAGAAAGCCCATGCGCACGGCACTGTCGAGCGCACCCGTCATCAGCAGCGCCCGCAGGCCGCTGGCGGAGCCACTGCCGACGATGTTTTTGGCGGACTTTTTGTGCACACTGGCGTTGTCCAGTTGACGCGGCACCAGCCACCACAGCAAGCCAGCCGCGACCAGACCGAGCAGACCCATGAGCGTGACGCTGCTCTGCCAGCTCATCACCACCAGCAGCAATCCAACCAGACCCGGTATCAGCGTCTTGCCGATGTCACCGGCAAAATTGTATTGCGACAAGGCTTCCTTGACACCGCCGCCAGCCTCGTAGGCATCGGTCACCAGCGAGGACGCCAGCGGATGTTGCGTACTGGCGCCCAGGCCTCCCAAGGCCAGCGCCAGCATCAAGGTGGCCAGTCCACCGGCCTGACCGGCAATCAGATAGGCCAGCCCGGCCAGCGCGGTACCGGCGATCAGCATGCGGCGGCGGCCCCAACGCTTGGCCAGTCGGGTGGCCAGCAACTGAAAGCAGGCCATCACGCCGGAATAGGTGCCGCGCAACAAGCCAATCAAGGCATAGCTGATGGCAAACTGACTTTGCCAGAGTGGCAATAGCACATAGATCAGATCGGTCAGGCCGTCGTGAATGGCATGCGCGCTACAGGCAGCAATCAAGGTGCGACGGCGGCTACTGGTGTCGATGCTATCGGTGCTGTCGCTGTCCAGCGCGACGCTGGCTGTGGTTGGCTGGCGCATACGGGTATGGCTACTGTTCAGGTCCTGGTTTAACCGCGCCCGACAAAGGGCATATTGCTGGCCATCACCGTCATGTTCAACACGTTGGCGCTCAAGGGCAACGACGCCATATAACGCACGGCATCAGCCACATGCTTGACGTCCATCATCGGCTCGGCGGCAATCTCGCCATTGGCTTGCAGGACACCCTTGGTCATGCGCGCTGACAGTGCGGTCAGGGCATTGCCGATGTCGACCTGGCTACAGACGATGTTGTGCTGCCGGCCATCGAGCGCGATGCTCTTGGTCAAGCCGGTCACCGCATGCTTGCTGGCGGTATAGGCCGAACTGAGAGGGCGCGGCGTATGCGCCGAAATCGAACCGTTATTGATGATGCGCCCGCCTTGCGGCGTCTGCGTGCGCATCAGGCGGAACGCACCGCGCGCACAAAGGAAAGCGCCGGTCAGATTGGTATCGATGACGTTCTTCCATTGCTCGACCGCGAGTTCGTCAAACGGCACCGCCGGGGTGCCGACACCGGCATTGTTGAACAGCACATCGAGCCGGCCATAGTGGCTGGTGACGTTTTGATACAGGGCATCAACGCTGGCCGGATCGCGGATGTCGACCTGCAGTGCCAGTGCTTGCTGACCGGCAGCCGCAGCAGCGGCGACCGCTTCGTCCAGCAGTTCGCGGCGGCGACCGGCAAAGATCACGGCAAAACCGTCGGCCAGCAGGGCTTGTGCCACTGCCAGGCCGATCCCGCTGCCGGCGCCGGTGACGAGCGCAATTTTTGATGCGACAGCTTGGTTCATGCTGGATCCTTTGATGACGGTTGGGGAAAGGCAAAATGGTGCGCGCAATCGACAATCGATACGGTCATCATCGTTTGCGCCAGGCAACAGTGTACCTAACACCACGCGCGTTTGCTTGCCGCTACCCTCCAGCGACCAGGCCAACTGGCCGCTGGCCGCTACGCGCTTTAAATCGCCGCCAGTGCCTGCTGCAGATCGGCCAGCAGATCATCAATATGTTCGATGCCAATCGATAGCCGCACCGTGTCCTCGGTCACTCCGGCCTTGGCCAGCTCAGCCGGCGACAACTGGCGATGCGTGGTGGATGCCGGATGGGTGGCCAGCGACTTGGCATCGCCAATGTTGACCAGGCGCGTGAACAACTTGAGCGCATCCTGAAACCGGGCGCCGCCGCTGAGGCCATCCTTGACGCCGAAGGTCAGGATGCCGGAGGCCTTGCCTTTGAAATATTTTTGCGCCAGTGCATGATCAGGATGACCTTCCAGACCGGCATAGTTGACCCAGTTCACCTGCGGATGCTGTTGCAGATACTTGGCCACCGCCAGCGCATTGGCGGTGATGCGGTCCAGCCGCAAGGCCAGTGTCTCGATGCCTTGCAGGATCAGGAAACTGTTGAATGGCGACAGCGCTGCACCGGTATTGCGCAGCGGCACCACGCGGGCACGACCGATGTAGGCGGCCGCGCCCAGGGCCTCGGTGTAGACCACGCCGTGATAGCTGACGTCGGGCTCATTGAGCCGTTTGAAACGCTCCTTGTGCTGCGCCCACGGGAATTTTCCGGAGTCAACAATTGCCCCGCCCAGACTGGTGCCGTGGCCGCCCAGATATTTGGTCAACGAGTGCACCACGATGTCGGCGCCATGTTCAATCGGGCGCAGCAAATAGGGGGTGGCGACCGTGTTGTCGACGATCAGCGGCACACCGTGACGATGCGCAATCTCGGCAATCGCGGCAATATCGGTGATGTTGCCAAGCGGGTTGCCGATCGATTCGATGAACACGGCCTTGGTGCGCGCATCGATATGCTGTTCGAACGAAGCGGGTACGCGTGGATCGGCGAAGCGGGTTTCGATGCCGAACTGCGGCAGCGTATGCGCGAACAGATTGTAGGTGCCGCCATACAGCGTGGAAGCGGAGACGATATTGTCGCCAGCTTCGGCAATGGTCTGGATCGCATAGGTCACTGCCGCCTGGCCGGAGGCCACTGCCAGCGCGGCAATGCCACCCTCAAGCGCGGCCACGCGCTGTTCCAGCACATCCTGCGTCGGGTTCATGATGCGCGAATAGATATTACCTTGCACCTTGAGGTCGAACAGATCGGCGCCATGCTGGGTATCGTCGAAGGCAAACGCCACCGTCTGATAGATCGGCACGGCGACCGCCTTGGTGGTCGGGTCCGGCGAATAGCCAGCATGCACGGACAGCGTTTCGAATTTCCATTGCGGGGCTTGGGTCATGGCAGCTTCCAACGAGTGAGGTGGGAAAATGATGCTACCGAGCCTGCCATGCGCAACGAACGAATCGTTTTGCATATCCTTATCCATTTTTTCAAGCGATGCCTCAGGAGTACATCAGCGCTGAGCCTTCCACGGCACCAGGCGGTGCTCCAGGCGGCGCATGACCAGATCGAACAGATACGCGACGATGCCGATCAGGATGATGCCCATGATCACCACGTCGGTACGCAGGAAGTTGGAGGCATTCAATACCAGTTGCCCGACCCCGGCTGTGGCTGCCACCATTTCGGCGGCCACCAGCGTGGTCCAGCCGAAGCCGATGGCAATGCGCAGGCCGGTCAGGATATCCGGCAACGACGCAGGCAAGATCACATGGCGCAGCAATTGCCAGCGTGTTGCGCCCATCGACAAGGCCGCATGCAATTGTTCCGACAGCACACCATTGACACCGGCCTGAGTGGCAACCGCAATCGGCGCGAAGCAGGCCAGATAGATCAGCAACACCTTGGCGGTCTCATCGATGCCGAACCAGATCACGATCAAGGGCAGATACGCCAACGGCGGCAGCGGGCGATAGAACTCCAGCAAGGGATCGAAGATCGCGCGCACGATGCGATTGGTCCCCATCAGTAAACCCAGCGGTATGGCGCTGATTGCCGCCAGCACAAATGCGCCGAACACGCGCAACAGACTCCATGCCAGATGTTGCCATAACGGCAGACCGCCTTGTACATTGCCGTCCCAGGCCGCGCGTGCGGCCTGCCAGACCGCCGCTGGCGACGGCAGGAATAACGGCGCAATCCAGGCGCGGGCGGTAACGGCCCACCAGATCAACAGCAGCACAATGATGGTGGCGATGGTAACGCCGCGGGTCTTGCCGCTGCCGGGGCGCGGATAGACGCGGGCGGGCGGCAAGCGCGAGATTGCTGGCGGCAGTACTGCTGCTACTGCTGCGTTCTGCTCGGCAGCCAGCGCAGTCACTGAATGGAGGGAAGCAACGGAAGAGGAAGCCGGAGGTGTCATGGTCAACAGCGGGTCAGGAAGGGTGGTGCACTAGTTGCAGCAAGCGTTCGCGCCAGCCGATGAAGTCAGCCGACGACTTGACCGCGCGGGCGTCGCCAGAGGCCAGATAGGCACGTGAAAACGGCAGTTCGAACTGATCGGTAATGCGGCCCGGACGCGGCGACATGACAATCACGCGCGAAGCCAGAAACAAGGCCTCCTCGACGCTGTGCGTGATGAAGAAAATGGTCTTGCCGGTGCGTTGCCATACCTTCACCAGCAATTCTTGTATCGACTCGCGGGTGAACGCATCGAGCGCGCCCATCGGCTCATCCATCAACAACACGCGCGGATCGTTGGCCAGTGCGCGGGCAATCCCGACCCGTTGCTGCATGCCGCCGGAGAGTTGATACACCGGCGCCTGGGCAAATTGCGTCAACCCGACCAGGCCCAGTTGCTCCCGCGCGATGTCGTTGCGCTGGCTGCGCGAGACACCGCGAAAGCGCAAACCGAGCGCGACGTTGTCAATCACATTCAGCCACGGCAACAGAGCATGCTTCTGAAACACCACGCCCAGTTCAGGACTAGGGCCGGTGACGGCGACCTGGTCCAGCAAGACCTCGCCCTGTGACGCCTGCACGAATCCGGCCAGGCAATTGAGCAGCGTGGTCTTGCCGCAGCCGGACGGACCCAGTGCGACCACGAACTCACCCGGTGCGATCGACAGGTCGACATTGGCCAGCGCCAACGCTTCCTGCTGAGCGGCACCGGCAAAGCGCACCGACAGATCGCGGATAGCGAGCTGTCCGCCGGGCTGCAATGGGCTTATTGTGCTGCTTTGCGTACCCATGTGGCATTGACTCCTGTACTGTAATCGGGCAACACGTTCTGGATACTGCCCTGCGTCTTCAGGAACGCGGCGGTTGCCGCCAGCGACTTGGCAGCACCGCCACCGAGCCACTGCGCCGAGGCCTGCTGCTGCAAGGTCGGGAATTCATACAGGCTCAGGCTGGCCGGTACCTCGGCCGCTTCCGCACCGGACCATTTGGCAACCGCCTTGACCTGTGCCGAATCGGCAGTCCAGGCCGCCTTGTTGCGACGATAGTTGTCGTCGGTCGCCGCCAGTGTCTTGACCAGTTCGGTCAGGAAGGCATCGTTCTGGCGCGCAAATGCCTTGCTCACGACGATACCGTCGAAGGTGGCTTTGCCAGTCTGTTTAGCGATTTCACCGGAGGTGATCAGGACCTGGCCGCTCTTTTTTACCTTGGCCAGCACCGGGTCCCAGATGAAGGTCGCGTCGATGTCGCCACGCTCCCAGGCAGCGGCAATCTCAGGTGGACGCAGATTGACGATCTTGACCGTGCGAGGATCGACCTTGGCGTTTTCCAGCGCCAGCAAAGTGTGGAAATGCGAGGTTGAAACAAACGGCACGGCAATGCGCTTGTCCTTCAGATCGGCCAGCGTCTTGACGCCGCTGCCATTGCGCACCACCAGCGCCTCTGCATCGTTGATGTTATCGAGAATCCAGAACAGCTCAATATCCAATCCCTGCGACAGGCCGGAAGCAATCGGCGCCGAACCGGCCTCACCGATCTGCACCGAACCCGATGCCAGTGCGCGAATGACATCAGCACCGCTGGCGAGTTTGCGGAAGGTCACTTTGTAGCCGGTCTTCTGTTCGAAATTCTGGGTTTCCTGGGCATAGCGCCATGGCACTACCATATCCTGATAAGCGATGACGACTTCCTTGCTCTGGGCAGAAGCGTTGCCGCTCATGATGGCGGCAACGGTGATCGAGGACAACAGCAGGGCATGCAATGTTTTTTTCATTTTTTGGGATGGCCGAGTGGATGATTGTCCGAGTATAAAAGTCACTGTCATGGCGCAATACGAATATTTCCGGCTATGCATATGCATTGCCTGCACTATGAAAATCCGTGACTGGAACATCTGTTGGCGGCTATAGTCGAGGCTTGTTTTGGCAGTGGCACCCAATGCAATTTTTGACAACTGGACATGGGTAAGACATGAACCATCGGATCAGCACCGTCGCGCAGCTGGAAGCGCTGTATGGCGTCCCGCATGAGCGCGCGGTACGCAAGGAAATTGCGTTTCTCAATGAGGATTACCGCGCCTTTATCCAGGCGGCACCGTTTCTGGTGATTGCCTCGGCCGGAGCGGGTGGCACCGACTGTTCGCCCAAAGGGGATGCTGCCGGTTTTGTCGCCATCCTTGATGAGCGTACCTTGGCCATTCCTGATCGTCCCGGTAACAATCGGGTCGACAATCTGCGCAACATCGTCGAGGACGGACGGGTTTCGCTGTTATTCATCATTCCCGGCATTGGTGAGACCTTGCGCGTCAACGGCAGCGCCGTCATCTCGGTCGAGCCGTCCCTGCTGGAGCGCTTCGAAGTGCGCGAGAAGCTGCCGCGTGCGGTGATCGTGGTGACCGTGGAGGCGGCTTACTTTCACTGTTCCAAGGCGATCGTGCGTTCCTCGTTGTGGGATGTGGGGCAGCAGATCAGCCGTGACCGCTTGCCTAGTCCAGGTGCTATGCACAAGCGGCTGGCGGGTGGGGACTTCGATGCCGAGAGTTATGATAAGGAATTGCCGACGCGGACTCAGGCTGGGTTGTATTGACGTCGTACTACGTGGGTCAAACCGGCAATCTCTTTTCTTGGTTGCTGATGCTGTGTTTTCTTCGGACTACCTAGCCGGGTGCGGCCCGGCAGCCGCTTACTTTTCTTGTCTCGCCAAGAAAAGCTAAGCAAAAGAAGGCGACCGCGCGATCCCGGCCCCTGCGGGGTTCCCAGCGATGCGC
>Ga0066798_10000219_pt1 | contig 31860 bp, 39 predicted proteins | sample PersoiDNA2013203_FD_70961 | JGI IMG/M metagenome (GOLD analysis project Ga0066798, IMG submission 70961) | Permafrost soil microbial communities from the Arctic, to analyse light accelerated degradation of dissolved organic matter (DOM) -... | ecosystem: Environmental > Terrestrial > Soil >... | reverse complement strand
CAAAAAGAAAAGGCCCACCGAGCGGTGGGCCTTTTAAATACTGGTGCTGGCTGCAGGACTTGAACCCGCCACCCCCTGATTACAAGTCAGGTGCTCTACCAGATGAGCTAAGCCAGCAAATATCGAAGACAACGATTATAACCTATTTAATTCTGGTTAGTACAGGCCGCCCACCTTTTTTTGGTGGTTCCGGCTCATGATCTGGCGAACTTCCGCTATCAGTTTCGTTTTTTTCAGCCACAGGGACCGAGGAAAGTGTAGGTGCAATGCTTGTAACGGCTGCCGCGACTGGGGTATCGGCAAGTTCATCCGGATCTTCGCTGGCATCAGCAGCAGAGGGTGCTTCAAACGCCATGCCCTGGCCATTTTCGCGTGCGTAAATGGCAATGACATTTTCCACCGGCACCGAGATGTCACGCGACACCCCGCCAAAACGTGCACTGAAATTGATGAAGTCGTTGTCCATCTTGAGGCTGCTGGTGGCTTCAAAACTGATGTTAAGAACGATTTCGCCATTCTTGACGAACTGCATGGGCACCCGCGTGCTGGCGTCCACCACGACCGCAATATGCGGTGTATAGCCATTGTCTGTACACCATTCATAGATGGCGCGCAGGAGATAGGGTTTGGTAGAGACTTCTGGCATGACAAAGACCAATCTGAAAAACGGGTGGGCACAGCAAAGCTGCGGCCCGACAATCTTAAACGAGTTCGCCGATTGTCCTGGCGAGCAGGATCAACCGGCGAGCACGATCAAGCATAAGGCACTGCCCGAATTAACGGCGCATGACCTTTTCTGATGGCGTCAGCGCTTCGATGTAAGCTGGACGCGAGAAGATGCGTTCGGCGTACTTCATCAGTGGCGCTGCCGTCTTCGACAGTTCGATACCGTAGTGGTCGAGACGCCACAGCAACGGCGCCAGCGCTACGTCGAGCATCGAGAATTCGTCGCCCAGCATGTACTTGTTCTTGAGGAACAGCGGTGCCAGTGTGGTCAGACGGTCACGAATTTCATTGCGCGCTTTTTCGTGATTCTTTTCTGCGGTCTTGCTCTTTTCGTTTTCGAGCGTATGCACGTGAATGAACAATTCCTTTTCGAAATTGAACAGCATCAACCGTGCGCGCGCGCGCATTAATGGATCTGCCGGCATCAGTTGCGGATGCGGAAAACGTTCGTCGATGTATTCGTTGATGATGTTAGATTCGTAGAGAATCAGATCACGTTCGACCAGAATCGGCACTTGCCCATATGGGTTCATGACCGAGATATCTTCAGGTTTGTTGAACAAGTCAACGTCGCGGATTTCAAAGTCCATGCCCTTTTCAAATAGGACCAGACGGCAACGTTGCGAGAATGGGCAGGTTGTGCCCGAGTAGAGAACCATCATTGTTGTATTGCCTTAGAAACAAAGGGGTGAGACGCTGTACGTCTCACCCCGATACGTACACCCGCAAACAACACGGGCACGAAACTTACTTAACTTCTTTCCAGAACGACGCGTTCAGGCGCCATGCCAGTACCAGGAAGCCTCCCAGAAACAGCAAAACCCAGACGCCAAGACGTTTACGCGTATTTTGCGCAGGTTCACCCATCCATTGCAAGTAGCCGACCAAGTCAGCGACCGCATTGTCGTATTCTAACGCGCTCAACTTGCCGGCCGTCAACTGTTCAAAACCGATCACGGTTGGCGTCATCTTACCTTCTTCGTGGGGATCTTTCACCTCGGCCAGCTTGAGTTTGCGAATTCCTTGCAATTCCCATAACACATGCGGCATGCCGACGTTGGGAAAGACCAGGTTGTTCCAACCGGTAGGCCGGCTGTCGTCCTTGTAATAAGTGCGCAGGTAGGTATAGAGCCAATCAGGGCCGGAACCGGCTTCCGAAGCCTTGGCCCGGGCAATCACAGACAGATCGGGAGGTACCGCACCAAACCAGGCCTTGGCGTCTTGCGGCAACATGGTGTTTTTCATCAGGTCACCAACTTTGTCGCCGGTGAATAGGAGATTATCCTTGATCTGCTGGTCGCTCAGGCCAATATCGCGCAAACGGTTGTAACGCATGGCTGATGCCGCATGGCAATTCAGACAATAGTTGACGAACAACTTGGCGCCATTTTGCAACGCCGACAAGTCAGTCGTGCGATCCGGCGCCTGGTCTAGCGGGTAAGCGCCATCGCTGGCAAATGCCATGGCAGGCAGGAATACCAGCGTGGCAAGGAGTCTCTTCAGCAATCTCATTTTTATCCTCTTCGCGGCTGGCTTAGTGGGGCTGAAAGGTTACGCGGTCAGGCACTGGCTTGAACTTGCCTTGTGCGCTCCACCACGGCATCAGCAGGAAAAAGCCGAAGTAGATGAAGGTGCACAATTGACTGACAGTCTGCGCGATGTCGTTGAGCAACACATGATTCATCAACCGTAAGTTACCCCAGACACCGGGTGGCTTCACGCCCAGATAACCAAGCACCAGAAAGGCGATGCCGAAGGCGATGTAGATGTACTTATGCCAGCTCGGACGATAACGGATTGATTTGACCTGCGAGTGATCGAGCCAGGGCAGCCCTCCCAGAATCACGACCGAGACGCCCATGAGCACGACGCCAAAGAATTTGGCATCAAACCCGGACAACACGCCCGGTACTGCATCGCCCAAGCCCATATGACCGGCCACGATAGGAAACAGACCCATGGCAATGGCGATCAGCACGGCGAGCACCATCACACCAAGCCGGATCGCGCGATGGAAGGCGGTCTTGAGCCAGATCAACGCAGCATAGGCCAGCACGCCAGCGATCAGCCAAGACATGAAATCCGATGTGGTAGCTCGCAGAATCGAATAAAACGGTGTGAAATACCAGACTGGCGCAATATGCAGCGGGGTCTTTAGTGAGTCAGCCGGGATGAAGTTATTGTATTCGAGGAAATAACCACCCATTTCCGGCGCAAAGAACACCACCGCGCTGAACACCAGCAGAAACACGGCTACTGCCATGATGTCGTGCACCGAATAGTAAGGGTGAAACGGCACGCCATCGAGCGGTATGCCGTTGGCATCAACGTTTTCCTTGATTTCAATACCGTCCGGATTGTTGGAGCCGACTTCGTGCAAGGCGACGATATGCGCCACCACCAGGCCGATCAGCACCAGCGGGATGGCGATCACATGGAACGAAAAGAACCGGTTCAAGGTAGCGTCCGACACCACATAGTCGCCACGTATCCACAGCGACAAATCAGGGCCAATAAATGGGATCGCACCGAACAGATTGACGATCACCTGCGCTCCCCAGTATGACATCTGGCCCCACGGCAGCAGATAGCCCATGAAGGCTTCACCCATCAGGCACAGGAAGATAGCCACGCCAAACAACCAGACCAGTTCGCGTGGTTTGCGATAGGAGCCATACAGCAGGCCACGCACCATGTGCAGATAGACCACGATGAAAAATGCCGAAGCGCCGGTCGAATGCATGTAGCGCACCAGCCAGCCCCAGGGCACGTCGCGCATGATGTACTCGACCGAGGCGAAGGCCAGAGTGGCGTCCGGCTTGTAGTGCATCACGAGGAAAATGCCGGTAACGATCTGAATCACCAGCACCAGCAGCGCCAGTGAACCAAAGGCGTACCAGAAGTTGAAATTCTTGGGCGCGTAATACTCCGACAGGTGTGCTTTCCAGGTCGATGTCAGTGGAAAGCGGGAATCAACCCAGTTCAAGGCTTTGATGGCAACCGGCGCATCTTTGGGCGATTCTTTTTCGTGGAATGCAGCCATGTTTATGCCTCGCCTTTCTCATCTTTGCCGATGACCAGCTTGTTGTCACCTTCAAACATATACCGTGGAACCTGGAGGTTGTCTGGGGACGGTTTGTTTTTGTAGACCCGGCCGGCCAGGTCAAAGGTGGAGCCATGGCAGGGGCACAAAAAACCGCCATGCCAGTCATCGGGCAGCGAGGCCTGGGCCCCGGCTTGAAAGCGAGAACTTGGCGAGCAACCCAAATGCGGGCAGATGCCGACCAGCACCAGGATGTCCTTGTTGATCGAACGCCATTCATTGAGCGCGTAATCAGGGGTGGTTGAAAACTCGGTGCGCTTGGAAGTGGGATCGGCGACCTGATCATCGACTTTTTTCAGCGAAGCCAGCATTTCCGGGGTGCGCTTGAGTATCCAGACAGGTTTGCCACGCCATTCGACGGTACGCATTTCACCGGGCACCAGCGTCGCAATATCGACTTCGACCGGTGCACCGGCTGCCTTGGCCCGTTCCGACGGTTGAAAGGTGGAGACAAATGCCCCGGCAGTCGCCAATCCGGCAACGCCCCCCGCCGCACAAGTCGCGACGAGCAATCCACGCCGACTGGAATCGACCTGTTTTTCGTTACTCATATCAACCCCAAAAAATAATTTAGTGAAAATACGAAAACTACGCATAACTTCCAGCAACCGCCGATTATATCGAAGCGCGGAAGCGATTTAAAGCCAATAACCCTGCGAACTATGCTTTGTTGGGAACTTCGTGATTGCGGCGGTCTTCCCAGGTGACCGTGTTTTGTCTTGTTTTTTGTCTCGTTTCATTCTAGGTAAGCAGCAAAACTTGTTTGCAATTTACTTTTTAATCGAAGCACGATATAACCGACCGCATTGTTTTGCAACATTTTCCGGGAGAAAAATATGAGCATGATGCAAGAATTCCGTTCGTTTGCACTGAAAGGCAACGTTGTCGATCTCGCTGTCGGGGTCATTATTGGCGGCGCATTTGGCAAAATTGTCGAATCTCTGGTGCAGGACATCATCATGCCGGTGGTCGGCAAGATCTTTGGTGGTCTGGATTTCGCCAATTATTACTGGGCCCTCAACGGTCAGGCCGCAAACCTGACGCTGGTGGAGGCAAAAAAAGCAGGTGCCGTGTTCGCTTATGGCAATTTCCTGACTATTTTTATCAATTTCATGATTCTGGCCTTCATCATTTTTCAAATGGTACGCATGATCAACAAGGCACGTGAACTGGCAGCACATCCCAAGGTTGACGAAGCGCCAGCAGCACCGGCACCGATCCCGGAAGATGTACTGCTGCTGCGCGAAATTCGCGATGCGCTGAAGAAATAAGACCGGACTGGGCATGCAGACCGGCCGTAGCGCAGACTTACACTGGATTGTCGATATCAATGAATTGATGTACGACGCCAAATCGCTCTGCAATATGCGCGCCCAAGGCTTGCACGCCGTAACGCTCGGTCGCATGATGGCCGGCGGCAATGTAGGCAACGCCGGTCTCACGTGCCAGATGCACGGTCGGCTCAGAAATCTCGCCGCTGATATAGACCCCAGCACCGGCAGCGATGGCGTCCCCGAGATAACCCTGGGCACCGCCGGTACACCAGGCGATCGTTTGCAAGGCTTGTGCGGGATCGCCGATGAGCAGAGGCATGCGCCCCAGGCGACGCTCAATCAAACGTGCCAGATCGCCTACCGTGGCGATGCCGGCATCGGCGGCCGGATGCCCCAGCCAACCCAGCTTGTCCTCGCCGAAACGGCCGTTGCCGACCAGACTGAGCTGACGCGCCAATTGAGCGTTGTTGCCAAGTTCGGCATGGCCGTCCAGCGGCAAGTGGTAGGCAAACAGATTAATATCATGGGTCAGCAAGGCCTTGAGCCGTTTTTGCTTGGTGCCGATCACGCGGGCATCTTCGCTGCGCCAGAAATAACCATGGTGGACCAGCACGGCATCAGCCTTGAGGTCGATGGCAGCTTCCAGCAATGCCTGGCTGGCGGTCACGCCGCTGACCAGCAGGCCAATCTCGGCGCGCCCTTCCACCTGTAGCCCATTTGGGCAATAATCGCGGTATTGTGTGATATTCAGCGTTTGCGCCAGATAGCTGGCCAGTTCTTCCCGATTTACTGTGCGCGGGCTCATTTTTCCATCCTCATTTTTATTTCACTATGCGACGTTTTTGGCTGTTGTTTGCACAAACCGTAACAGTCGGTTTGGCAGTTTGGTTCATTGTAGCGACCTTGAAGCCTGATTGGGCCACTGGCGCCTTCAGTTCACGTGTACGTCCAGCAGCTTCCTCGGTGCAGATGCAAGAAGCTGCACCGGGCACCCTGACACCAAATTCATATCGTGATGCAGCACGCCTGGCGATGCCTTCCGTGGTCAATATTTTCACCACGACCGAAGCGCGGCCGCAAAAAAGCCCGTTTCAGGACGATCCATTTTTCAAGAAATTCTTCGGTGATCAGCTCGATGATCAGCAAGACGACAAGCAATCGAGCCTCGGCTCGGGCGTCATCGTCAGTCCGCAGGGTTATATTTTGACGAATAATCACGTGGTTGAAGCGGCAGACGAAATCGAAGTTGCGCTGACCGATGGCCGCAAGGCCTCGGCAAAAGTGGTCGGGACCGATCCCGAAACGGATCTGGCGGTGATCAAGATCGACTTGCCGAATCTACCTGCAATCACGCTGGCGCATGTCGAGCAGGCCTCGGTCGGCGATGTGGTGCTGGCCATCGGCAATCCATTTGGCGTCGGTCAGACGGTGACGATGGGTATTATTTCGGCACTAGGTCGCAATCATCTCGGCATCAATACCTTCGAAAACTTCATCCAGACCGATGCCGCGATCAATCCCGGCAATTCGGGCGGCGCGCTGGTCGATACCAACGGCAATCTGCTGGGCGTCAATACCGCGATCTATTCGCGTACCGGTGGCAATCTCGGCATCGGCTTTGCGATTCCAATGTCGACCGCCAAAAACGTCATGGAAGCCATCATCAACCATGGCCAGGTAGTACGTGGCTGGATCGGCGTGGAACCGCAAGACATCACGCCGGAACTGGCTGAAAGCTTCGGTCTGGTGAAGAAGACTGGCGCCATCATCGCCGGCGTGCTCAAGGGTGGTCCAGCCGACAAGGCAGGCATGAGGCCGGGCGATATTCTGATCAGCGTGGAAGGCAAGACGGTCAACGACACGACTGAGATGTTGAATCTGATTGCGCAATTGACACCTGGTCAAAAAGCCAAAATGAGCGTGTTGCGCAAGGCCCAGGAAACGCCGTTGGAAATCGTGGTTGGCAAACGCCCGCCGCCGAAGCGCGAAGAGCCTGAAAACTAAGCTGGCGACAGCCGTTCTTTAACTTTGCGTTATCCTTGTTGCCCTTGCCTCAGAAGCTAGAACCGACCATGCATATCCGAGATTTGACCCAGTTCCTGGCGGAACTGTCCGAAAACAATAACCGCGCCTGGTTTGTCATGAACAAACCACGCTACGACATCCTGCGTGCCGAATTTCTGGAACTGGTGATCAAGCTGATTGCTGATTTGAGCAAGTTTGATCCGGCAATTGCCAGTTGCAATCCGAAGAAAGCGCTGTTTCGCATCAATCGCGACATGCGTTTTTCGCATGACAAAAGTCCGTACAAGACGCATTTTTCGGCAGCCATCAGCCCCACCAACATGAAGAAACCCAGTTCGGGTGGTGGTCCGGTCTATTACTTCCACATCGATGCCGACGGCCTGTTGATCATCGCCGGCGGTGAATACATGCCGCCATCGGATCGACTGAGGGCGATCCGTGAGCAGGTTATTGCCGATGCCAGCGGTTTCAGCAAGATGATCAAACACAAAAGCATCAAGGACGTCTACGGCGGATTGCAAGAGGAAGGCAAGCTGGTACGCCCGCCCAAGGGCTTCGATGCCGACAGCCCGCATATTGAATACCTGAAGCTGAAGAGCTTCATTGTCTGGAAAGAAAGCAGCATCAAGAAAAAAATCCCGACCGATCTTGGTAAGGATTTGCTCGCCGCGTTCAAGGAGACCTATCCGTTGATTACCTGGCTGCGGCAGGTACCGCTGAATCTGAGCGAATAGGTTTTACTTCCGTCGATAGCCAAAGGCCACTGCATGCAGTGGCCTTTGTGTTTGCAACACCAGCGGGTGTGGCGTCTAATTACCGCTACTAGCTGCCTGGTCTGGCTCTTGCGGCGCGCGGGTGGCGCGCTCGAAGATTGGTGCTACCAGCAGGCCGATTTCATACAACAAGCACAACGGCACGGCCAACATCAATTGACTCATGATATCCGGTGGCGTCACCACGGCAGCCACCACGAAAGCGCCAACCACCACATAGGGGCGAATCTGCTTGAGCTTGGCCAGCGGCACCAGTCCCATGCGTACCAGCACAATCACAATGATCGGCACTTCAAACGTAATGCCGAAGGCCATGAACATGGTCAGCACGAAGTCGACATAGCTGTCGATATCCGGCGCTACCGAGACCGATTTGGGGGCAAAGTTGTTGATGAAAGGAAACACCACACCGAACACGAAGAAATAGCAAAATGCCACACCGGTAATGAACAGCACCGACGAGGAAATCACCAATGGCGCAACCAAGCGCTTTTCGTGGGTATACAAACCGGGCGCAACAAACGCCCACATCTGATACAGCACCCACGGCAGCGAAATGATCAGCGCTGCCAGCATAGTGACCTTGATCGGGATCAGGAACGGCGTGATGACGCCGGTGGCGATCATCTTGCTGCCGGCTGGCAGTGCGTGCAGCATCGGGCTGGCTAGCAGATCGAAGATATGTGCGGCAAACGGCATCAAGCACAAAAACACCACGAGCACGACGACACATGCCTTGACCACACGACTGCGTAATTCGATCAGATGCGAGATGAAAGTATCTTCGCTGCCTGACGTGTTCTGTTCTTCGGCCATGGATTTACTGCGCTAGAGGTAGGGAGATGGCAAGCAAGCCCATCGAAATTAGAAGAAGCCGGCAGATTTGCCGGCACCGACTGGACGGTATTTTGCCACGCGTGCGGCAGCAGAAACCACACGTGCACGCTGGCCGTTCTGGTTTTTATACCAAGATGGCACTGCCGAAGTGCGCGCCAGCTTTTTCTTGCGGAAGTTCTTGGCCTTGATGCTCAAGGCTTCCGGACTCGGCGTTGTACTCCAGCTGGTGCTTGCAGTGGTACTGCTGTCGTGCCATGCATCGTTGATGGTATTTTCGGTCTCGGCCAGGCTTTGCGAAATGCTGTTTCCAACATCGCTGGCTGCAGTCTCGACTTCCTTTTTCATGTTGCGCAACTCTTCGAGTTCGATTTCGCGCGTGACCTCGCTCTTGACATCATTGATGTAACGCTGGGCACGGCCAAACAAGGTACCGGCCATGCGTGCTACCTTGGGCAGACGTTCCGGGCCGATCACGACCAGCGCGACGACGCCAATTAAAGCCAGCTTGGAAAGAGCGATATCAATCATGACGAGGATAAGAACCGAAGGTGGATGCCGCGCAGCTGCAGGCGCTAAGGGAATGAACGGCCGGAGTGCAGACGGACATCAACGAAATGACAAGGGAATCAAGCGCCCGACAGGCGGCGACGACATCGAACAGCACAAGAAAACGCGCAATCAAATGATTGCGCGCATCATGACTGCAGCATCAGTTGCCTGATTTTTCTTTGTCTTTGACAGGCACGTCAATGATTGTTTGGTCCTTGGCAACAGGCTTTTCTTCTTCACCCTTGACGCCATCCTTAAAACCTTTGACAGCCTTGCCGAGGTCGGAACCCATATTACCAATCTTCTTGGTGCCGAATACCACCATCACAATGACCAGAACGATCAACCAGTGCCAAATACTGAACGAACCCATTTTTCTCTCCTAAGCAGACACGCTGTGTGTCCTGTATTCAAAAAATTCTTTGTTGCAATGTTCATGCCACCTTACGGCTGCACGAACTTGACGCGCCATGGATGCGCACCGCCGATGACATGCATGTGCAGATGGTACACCTCCTGACCGCCGTCAGGGCCAGTATTGAAAATTGTCTTGAAGCCACCGTGTTTGACACCGTCGGCATCGAGTTGGTAGCCACAGCCCAATTCCTGCGCCAGACGTGGCGCCAGCAGCGACATTTTACCCAATAGCGCAACATCTTTCTCGCCGCAATCAGCCAACGTGGCCAGGTGCAGTTTTGGCACGATCAGAAAATGTACAGGCGCGGCCGGGTTGATGTCATGAAAAGCAATCACATCATCGTCTTCGTAGATGGTCTTGGATGGAATCTGCTTGGCGGTAATTTTGCAAAAAATACAATTATCCAAAGTGGCTTCTCCTGAAGGATCGTGCGGTATTGCTATCCGTATTTTTATGTTGCGCAGAACTCAGGCATCCGCCGAACGGCTGGCTTTTTCTTCCAGGCCGGACAGACCTTCGCGCCGGGCCAGTTCATTGAGTACATCCTGGGGATGCAGATCATACTGAGCCAGCATTACCAGCGAATGGAACCACAAATCGGCACATTCATAGAGCAGCTTGGAGGCGTCGCCACTGACGCGCGCATCTTTGGCAGCCATGATGGTTTCGGCGGCTTCTTCACCGATCTTCTTCAGGATCGCATCGTCGCCCTTGGAAAACAGACGTGCCACATACGATTTCTCTGGATCGCCACCGTTGACCAGTTTACGGGACTCAATGACTTCCGCCAGCCGACGCAAGGTTTCACTCATGACGTCACCTTGGCGCTGGACTTGCGTGTGCGCTTGATTTTTTCTTTTTCAGGCGCGGCCTCCTGATCCTTCAGGACTGGCTCGACCGTCTGCCATTCGCCAGTGTCGGCGCTGCCTTCAAATTTCTGGAAGAAGCAGGAATGACGCCCGGTATGGCAGGCAATGCCAGCGATTTGCTCGACCTTGAGCAAGACCACATCTTCGTCACAGTCGAGGCGAATTTCATGCACTTTCTGGAAGTGCCCGGACTCTTCGCCCTTGTGCCACAACTTCTTGCGCGAACGGCTCCAGTACACCGCTTCCCCGGTCTGCACGGTCTTGGCCAAGGCGTCACGGTTCATCCAGGCAAACATCAAGACGTCGTTGGAGCCGACTTCCTGTGCAATCACCGGTACCAGGCCGACTTCGTCCCACTTTACCTTGTTCAGCCATTTTGCACTGATGCTCATGCCAGCCTCATCGGAATATGTTGATCGGCCATGAAACGCTTGGCCTCTTGTACGGTGTGTTGCCCGTAGTGAAAAATGCTGGCAGCCAACACGGCGTCGGCCTTGCCCAGCTTGATGCCATCGGCCAGATCCTGCAAGCCGCCAACACCACCCGAGGCAATCACCGGAATCGCCACCGCGTCCGAGACGGCGCGCGTCAGCGCCAGGTCGAAACCACTGCGGGTGCCGTCGCGGTCCATGCTAGTCAGCAAGATTTCACCGGCGCCAAGTTGCGCCATCTTGCGCGCCCATTCAACTGCATCCAGACCGGTGGCATTACGGCCGCCGTGGGTGAACACTTCCCACTTACCTTCGCCGGTGCGCTTGGCGTCAATCGCCACCACGATGCACTGGGAACCGTATTTACTGGCGGCATCGGCCACTAATTGCGGATTGGTCACAGCGGAGGTATTGATGCCTACCTTGTCGGCGCCGGCATTGAGCAAGCGGCGCACATCGTCAACCGCACGCACGCCACCACCAACGGTCAGTGGAATGAACACTTGCGAGGCCACGGCTTCGATGATGTCGAGCAACAGACCGCGGCCATCTGACGATGCCGTGATGTCGAGAAAGGTAATTTCGTCGGCGCCCTGTTCGTCGTAACGGCGGGCGATTTCGACCGGATCACCGGCATCGCGCAGCTCAAGAAAATTGACACCCTTGACGACCCGGCCGGCCGTCACATCCAGACAGGGAATGATGCGTTTTGCGAGGGTCATGATCAGGCTGCGTCGGTACCGTCGGTTGGTTCAGACAAGTTTGCTTCGGTCAATTCGTCGGCGCGCAGTTGTGCCGAGCCGAGATCAAGCGTGCCTTCGTAGATCGAACGACCGCAGATAACTGCTTCAATACCTTCGTCCTGGACATCGCACAAGGCTTCCACATCCTTGACACTGTGCACGCCGCCGGAGGCGATGACCGGAATCGAAACCGCCTGGGCAAGACGCACAGTGGCTTCGATGTTGACGCCGCCCATCATGCCATCGCGGCCGATGTCGGTGTAGACGATGGCTTCGCAGCCATAGCCTTCGAATTTCTGGGCCAGATCAACCACTTCATGACCGGACAGCTTGCTCCAGCCATCGGTGGCGACCTTGCCGTCCTTGGCGTCAAGACCGACGATGATTTGCCCCGGAAACGCACTGCAGGCATCATGCAGAAAGCCTGGATTTTTTACAGCAGCGGTGCCGATGATGATGTAGGACAGGCCGTCGTCGAGATAACGTTCGATGGTGTCAAGGTCGCGAATGCCGCCACCCAGTTGCACCGGGATTTCGTCAACGCCATTGGCTACAGCGAACTCGCGCACGGCCTTGAGGATGGCCTTGACCGCCGCTTCATTCTTCGGCTTGCCAGCGAAGGCGCCGTTCAAATCGACCAGATGCAGGCGACGCGCGCCCTGCGCCAGCCAATGCCGCGCCATCTCGGCAGGGTCTTGGGAAAATACGGTGGCTTGGTCCATATCGCCTTGCTTCAGGCGAACGCAATGACCGTCTTTGAGGTCGATGGCAGGTATCAGCAGCATGGCTACGGTAGTGACTGTAAGTAAAAAGAAAGCAAAAAGAGCAAGTTAGCGCAGCAATCGCGCCACTTACCGGTTGGTCGAACTTAGGGTTTCCAGTGTACGAAATTCCGATACAACTGCAAACCCGCGGAAGCACTTTTTTCCGGGTGGAACTGGGTTGCAAAGATATTATCGCGAGCTACTGCGCAGGCAAATGCTCCACCATAGACAGTTTCGCCGACGGTGTGTTCCATTTGCGCCGGTTGGGCATAGTAACTGTGCACAAAATAAAAGTAATCTTGCTCCTCGACGCCTTGCCAAAGCGGATGCGCAATCTTTTGATGCACACGATTCCAGCCCATTTGTGGCACCTTGAAGCGCGAACCATCATCTTGGATCTGACCGTCGAGCTGGAAACGCACTACCTTGCCCGGCAGCAAGCCGAGGCCAGGCGTATCACCTTCGTCACTCCAGTCGAACAACATCTGCTCGCCCACACACACACCAAACAACGGTTTGCTGCGCGCCGCCTCCAGCACGGCTTCCTGCACCCCGGATTCACGCAGACTGCGCATGCAATCAGGCATGGCGCCCTGGCCAGGTAAGACAATGCGATCGGCAGCACGGATATCGGCAACCTCGCCCGAAATGCGCACATCAGCTTCTGGCGCGACATGCCGCAGGGCTTGCGCGACCGAGCGCAGATTGCCCATTCCATAGTCCACTACAACGATTTTGTTCATATAGAAAAATGCAAGAGCACGAAAGTGCAAACGGTGCCGTCACGCGACAGCACTTGCCGATCACATTACAAGCTACCTTTGGTAGATGGAATCATTCCCGCTGCACGCGGGTCAAGTTCGATCGCCATGCGCAGGGCACGGCCAAAAGCCTTAAAAACGGTTTCGCATTGATGATGCGCGTTGATGCCGCGCAGATTGTCGACATGCAAGGTCACTTGCGCATGATTGACAAAACCGTGAAAAAATTCACTAGTCAGATCGACATCAAAACCGCCGATCATCGAACGCGTAAACGGAATGTGATACTCCAGGCCAGGGCGGCCGGAAAAGTCAATTACCACGCGCGACAGCGCTTCATCCAGCGGGACGTAGGCATGGCCGTAACGGCGGATGCCCTTCTTGTCGCCAATCGCCTTGGCAAAAGCCTGACCCAGTGTGATGCCAACATCTTCCACCGTGTGATGGGCGTCGATATGCAGGTCGCCTTTGGCTTGGATGTCGAGGTCGATCAAGCCGTGACGTGCGATCTGGTCCAGCATGTGATCAAGAAAAGGCACACCGGTATCCAGCTTTTGCTGGCCGGTGCCATCCAGATTGATCGCGACGCGAATTTGCGTCTCGTTGGTATTGCGGACGACTTCTGCAGTTCGTGGAGTTGACATGATCAGGGTAAAACTAATTTTTTACTAAAATGGTTCCGGGCTAGACATTTGCAAGAGTCTCGCGCAGTGCTGCCAGGAACAAGGTATTTTCTTCCGGGGTACTGACATTGACGCGCAGGCAATTCTGCAGCGCTGGATGCATTTTACCGGCATTTTTGACTAATACCTTACGTTGCAACAGACCAGCGAACACTTTATCCGCATTTGCCAAACGAATCAGCAGAAAATTGGCCGCCGAAGGAAATACTTCGATGCCGTCAATGCGCTCCAGGGCGGCCACCAGATCGCTCCTGCTAGCGCGCAATGCCGCCGCCTGGCGCTCCAGCTCGTGATGGTGTTCGAGCACAAATTCAGCAGCCGCCTGAGTCAACACATTGATGTTGTAGGGCGGTCGCACCTTGTCGAATTCCTGCAACAAAACGGCACTAGCCGCCATATAACCGAGGCGAATACCCGCCAGCCCCAGCTTGGAAACAGTGCGCATGACCACCAAATTGGCGAACTCCGCCAACCGCGACATGAAGCTGGCCTGGGCAAATGGCTGATATGCCTCATCGACGACCACGATGCCGTCCTCGCCCACCGCCCGCAATACCGCTTCGATATCGGCAGCCTGGTAAAGCGTGCCAGTGGGATTGTTGGGATAGGCCAAATAGACAATGGCGGGACGGTGCTGGGCAATCGCTGCCAGCATGGCGGACAGATCAAGCGTGAAATCGGCGCGCAGCGGTACGCCGACATAGTCCAATCCGGCCAGACGCGCAGATACCTGATACATGACGAAGCCTGGCTCCGGCGCCAACACCTTGGCGCCCGGCTGCGCGCAGGCCACCGACAGGATGGAAATCAGTTCATCCGAACCATTGCCGAGCAACACGTCAAAACCGGCTGGGACGCCCAGATGCTGACAAATTTGTTGTTTCAGATGCGTGTAGGACGGCACCGGATAACGGTTCAAGGCCACTGCGGCCAGGCGCTGGCCCAATTGCTCGCGCAAGGCTGCGGGCAAGATATACGGGTTTTCCATGGCGTCGAGCTTGAGCAAGCCGTGCGCGTCCGGCACCAGGTACGAGGTCTGCGCCCGCACGTCGGCGCGAATGATACGTTCAACCAGAGACTTGCGCATTGGATGGCGAGGTAGTGAGGGAATCAAGATAAGCCAGACGCTGGTCAATCAATGCGCAATAATCGGCATTGAGTTCAAAACCGACAAACTTGCGGCCACAGCGGCGGGCGGCAACCGCAGTGGTGCCACTGCCCATAAAGGGATCCAGCACCACGCCATCGACCGGGCAGGAAGCCTTGATCATGCGCTCAATGATTTCCAGCGGCTTCTGGGTCGGGTGATCGGCCCGCTCTTTGTGCTCGCGATGCAGACGTGACACGCTCCAGACATCCTTGGGGTTGTAGCCCAGTTCCAACCATTTAGCGCCGACGAAGATGGAGCGCGAACGCGCCTTCTTGGTTTGCGCGTCATAGGGGATGCGGATCGCGTCGAGGTCAAAATAATAGTCCTTGGCACGCGCGAAAAAACCAACCGTGTCATGTACCGAAGAGTATTTACGCGTGCCGCCGCCCATCGAGGGAACGCGACGGTCCCAGATAATTTCATTAAGCATCGTCATGCGCTGCTTGAGCATGACAAAAATTTCCGGGGAGTAACGCCAGGTCAGAAAAATATACAGGCTGCCATTCGGCTTGAGCTTGGGAATCGCAGCATCGATCCACTGCTCGGTCCAGCGCAGATAGGCGTCGGTATCGAGCTTGTCGGAATCGTTGCCGTAATCCTTGCCGAGCCCATACGGCGGATCAGCAATCAGCAAATCGATTTGACCATCGGGAATACGCGCCAGTCCTTGCAGCGCATCTTCACAGAAAACGCGATCGTGCCAGCTCATCGCAGACCCGATCCACGCAGCGATCTCATTTGAACCGATACTCAGCCGAACGCGCATGCGCTTGCAAGCCTTCGCCATAGGCCAGTTCTGCGGCGACCTTGCCCAGCGTTTGCGCACCGCCTTCGCTGACCTGAATCACGCTGGAGCGCTTCTGAAAATCATAAACGCCCAGCGGCGAGGAAAAACGCGCCGTCCGCGAAGTCGGCAACACATGGTTGGGTCCGGCACAGTAATCACCGAGCGACTCGGACGAAAAACGCCCCAAGAACATAGCGCCGGCATGGCGGATCTTGTCGGCCCACTGTTGCGGCGATTGCACAGAAATTTCCAGATGTTCTGCCGCGATCAGGTTGGCGATCTCGCATGCTTCATCCATGTCACGCACTTTGACCAGTGCACCGCGCTCGGTCAATGAGGTGCGAATGACATCCTTGCGTGGCATGTCTTCGAGTTGCCGGTTGATGCTAGCCTCCACCTTGGCGATATATTCGGCATCCGGGCACAGCAGAATTGACTGCGCCAACTCGTCATGTTCGGCTTGCGAGAACAAATCCATGGCAATCCAGTCCGGATCGGTGCTGCCATCGCAGATCACCAGAATTTCCGACGGTCCGGCAATCATGTCGATGCCGACGGTGCCAAACACACGGCGCTTGGCGGCGGCGACATAGGCATTACCTGGGCCGACAATCTTATCTACCTGGGCAATCGTGTCGGTGCCATAAGCCAATGCTCCGACCGCTTGCGCACCACCGATGGTGAACACACGATCAACACCGGCAATTGCGGCAGCCGCCAGCACTAGTTCATTTTTGACGCCATCAGGCGTCGGCACGACCATGATGACTTCCTTCACACCGGCGACCTTGGCCGGAATCGCATTCATCAACACCGAAGACGGATAAGCAGCCTTGCCGCCCGGCACATAAATGCCGACGCGATCCAGCGGTGTGACCTTTTGGCCCAGCACAGTGCCGTCAGCTTCGGTATACAGAAAACCATCTGAACCACATTCCTGCTTCTGGCGCTCGTGATAGGCGCGCACGCGATCAGCGGCAGTCTGCAAGGCCGCACGACGCGTCACCGGCAAGCCAGCCAGCGCTTGTTGCAATTCGTCCTGACCAATTTCCAGCGCAGCCACCGATTGCGCAGGCAAGCGGTCAAAGCGCTGGGTGTATTCCAGCACCGCAGCATCGCCGCGTGTTTTGACGGCTGCCAGAATCTCGGCAGCAGCGCGATCGATAGCCTCGTCCTCGCTGGCTTCAAATGCCAGCACGGCGGACAACTTTTTCTTGAAGCCGGGTTCGGTGGAATCGAGTTTTCGGATCGCTATGCCCATGATGTCGCCTTTGCTACCTGCATATATTCGTCAGTGTTAATGCGTGCTTACGCCTTGGCCTGTGAGACTCTTTCAAACGCCTCCAGGATCGGCTGCAAACGTTCGCGCTTGAGTTTCAACGCTGCCTGGTTGACCACCAGACGCGATGAGATATCTACAATGTGTTCGACTTCGACCAGCTTGTTGGCGCGCAAGGTACCCCCAGTACTGACCAGATCGACAATTGCATCGGCCAGGCCGACCAGCGGCCCCAATTCCATCGAGCCGTACAGCTTGATCAGATCGACGTGTACGCCCTTGGCGGCGAAATGCTCGCGCGCGGTCTTGACGTATTTGGTCACCACGCGCAAACGCGCGCCCTGACGCACTGCATTGGCGTAGTCGAAACCATCCTGCACCGCCACCGACAAACGGCATTTGGCAATATGCAGATCGATCGGCTGATACAAGCCCTCACCGCCATGCTCCATCAGTACATCTTTACCGGCCACGCCGAAATCGGCAGCACCGTATTGCACATAGGTCGGCACATCTGAGGCGCGCACAATGATCACGCGCACGGCAGGGTCATTGGTCGGCAGAATCAGTTTGCGCGAGGTTTCCGGATCTTCGGTCACGACGATGCCTGCGGCTTCGAGCAGCGGCAACGTTTCTTCGAAAATACGGCCTTTGGACAAGGCCAGCGTGAGCTGTTGAGTCATGATTCGGTTTCTTAGTTATTTGACGCGTTCGATCTGAGCACCGACGGACGACAACTTATTTTCCATTCGGTCGTAACCACGATCGAGGTGGTAGATGCGTTCGATCAGGGTTTCACCGTGTGCGGCCAGACCGGCGATCACCAGCGAGGCCGAAGCACGCAGGTCGGTTGCCATCACCGGTGCGCCGACGAACTTCTCGACCCCCTTGACGATGGCGGTATTGCCTTCGATATCGATGGCGGCACCGAGGCGATTGAGTTCCTGCACATGCATGAAACGGTTTTCGAAAATGGTCTCGGTGACATGACTAGTGCCTTCGGCCAGACAATTCAGCGCCATGAATTGCGCCTGCATATCGGTCGGGAAGCCGGGATATTCGGTGGTGCGAAAACTTACAGCCTTGGGCCGGCGTGCCATCTGCACGCGAATCCAGTCATCACCCGAGGTCAGGATCGCACCAGCTTCGCGCAATTTGTCGAGTGCCGCGTCGAGGAAATTGCTGCGTGTATTCTTCAGCGTCACGTCACCACCAGTGGCAGCCACTGCACACAGGAAAGTGCCGGTTTCGATACGGTCGGCAATCACGCTATGCGTGGCACCATGCAACTTGTCGACCCCCTGGATTACCAGTCGGTCACTGCCGATGCCTTCGATCTTGGCTCCCATGGCGACCAACAAATGCGCCAGATCGCTGACTTCCGGTTCACGTGCGGCATTTTCCAGCACGGTTTCACCATCGGCCAGCACCGCAGCCATCAACAGATTTTCTGTACCGGTCACGGTGATCATGTCAGTGACAATGCGCGCACCCTTGAGGCGTTTGGCCTTGGCATAGATGTAACCGGCATCGATGGTAATTTCCGCACCCATGGCTTGCAAGCCCTTGATGTGCTGATCGACCGGACGCGAACCAATTGCGCAACCGCCCGGCAACGACACCTTGGCCTCGCCAAAGCGCGCCAGCAAAGGTCCCAGCACCAGGATCGAGGCACGCATGGTCTTGACCAGTTCGTACGGCGCTTCGAGCTTGTTGATATCGTTGCCAGTGAGCGTCATGGTGCTGCCATCCTGCTCGACCCGCAAACCCATCTGGCGCATCAGTTTGAGAATTGTGGTGACATCCTGCAAGTTCGGAATATTCGACAGATGCAGGTTTTCGGCGGTCAGCAAGCCGGCGCAAAGGATCGGCAATGCGGCGTTCTTGGCACCAGAGATGGTGATCTCGCCGGAGAGGCGATGACCGCCGCGAATTAAGAGCTTGTCCATGGCAATGCTGACCTTATTTCTGGAATTCTTCGGGAGTGAGCGTCTTCATCGACAACGCGTGAATTTCTTCACGCATGCGATCGCCGAGCGCTGCATAGACCAACTGATGGCGCTGGATCAGCCGTTTGCCGGCAAATGCGTCGGACACAATCACGGCGGTGAAATGCTGACCATCACCCTCGACCTGCAGATGCGAACATGCGAGGCCGGCGGCGATGTAATTTTTAACAAGTTCAGGTGTGGGTAGCATATTGCGGCTCTTCACTAGGGTATTAATGGGCGCCGGAGCGCAGTTTGTAGCCACTCTTGAGCATGCGTACGGCCAAGGCAGACAATACGATCAGGAAGGTAGCGACAATCGCCAGACTGACAAAAGGATTGATGTCCGATTGGCCAAAGAAACCGTAGCGGAAGCCATCGATCATATAAAAAAACGGGTTGAAATGCGAGACGGCTTGCCAAAATGGCGGCAACGAGTGGATCGAATAAAACACCCCAGCCAAAAAGGTCAGCGGCACAATCAGGAAATTCTGGAAGGCAGCCAGTTGATCGAACTTTTCCGCCCAGATACCAGCGACCAATCCCATCGTGCCAAGAATCGCGGCCCCCAACAGGGCGAAGATAACGATCCACCAGGGAGCAACAAAACTCAGTTGACCGAACCAGGCCGTCACAACAAACACGCCAGCACCCACGATCAAGCCGCGCACCACTGCTGCCAACACATAACCACCAAACAGTTCCCAATGCGACAAGGGTGTGAGCAGCACAAACACCAGATTACCGGTAATTTTGGATTGGATCAGCGAGGATGAACTGTTGGCGAAGGAATTTTGAAGCACGCTCATCATCACCAGTCCAGGCACCAGAAAGCCTGTGTATTGCACGCCAGGATAGACCTGAACATGATCCTGCAGTACATGACCGAAGATCAGCAGATACAGCATTGCCGTCACGACCGGTGCTGTCACCGTCTGGGTGGCGACCTTCCAGAAGCGCAGCACTTCTTTATAAAACAGGGTTTGAAAACCGGTCATTTGGCGCCTTCCATGATCTGGATGAATACATCTTCCAGATCGGCTTGTTGCAATTGCATGTCGTCGATCACAGCACCTGCAGCACGCAAGGCGGCAAGTATCGGCTCGACATCGTTGTAGTCTGTCACGCGCAGGGTGTACTTTTGACCCGCCAGCAATTCTTCCGGATGCGTCAGTAAACTATGCAGACTCTCGGGCAAGGCGCCCTGCTTCAGACGCACCAGCAATTGGGAACCGGAAATGCGGCGAATCAGCGCCTCGGTCGAATCGAGCGCCACCACTTGGCCAGCCTTGAGCATGGCAATACGGTTGCACAATGCCTGCGCCTCTTCCAGATAATGCGTGGTCAGGACAATGGTATGGCCTTCCCGGTTGAGACGACCGATGAACTTCCACAAGGTCTGACGCAACTCCACGTCAACACCGGCGGTCGGCTCATCCAGTACGATCACAGGAGGTTTGTGCACCAGCGCCTGCGCCACCAGCACACGTCGCTTCATACCGCCCGACAGCGCACGCATATTGGTATCGGCCTTGTTGGTCAAGTCCAGATTGTCCATGATCTCATCGATCCAGCGATCATTGTTCTTCAGCCCAAAATAGCCGGATTGCATGCGCAAGGTTTCGCGCACAGTGAAGAAGGGATCGAACACCAACTCCTGAGGCACCACCCCCAACTTGCTGCGTGCGGCGCGGTAATCGCTGACGACATCGTGGCCATGGATCGTGACCGATCCAGAATCGGCCCGGTTCAGACCTGCCACGATAGAAATGAGCGTAGTTTTGCCGGCGCCATTGGGGCCGAGCAGGCCGAAAAATTCACCCTCTTCAATCGAGAGCGAAACCCCACCCAGTGCCTTGAGCGACTGATAGTGTTTTTCGACGTTGTTAATCTGGAGAGCAGCCATTTTGCCTGGTGCGCTTTTAGGACACACTAAAAAGGTCAAGCTACACGTCTTTACCTTATGGCAACAGCGCGAGCAGCGAAACATTCGATTATAGGGGATTTCCGTGCTTGCAGCCGGATTGCCGGCAGCAGTGCGCAAGCCAGGCCTGCGCAGAGAGGAAGGTCAGTGATGTCGGTCGGAAGCGGAGTTTGGCGCTGCCAGCAAGGCAGCAGCACCGTACAGATCGGCCAGGCTTTGCAGATTGACCGGCAGAATGCCGAATTGCAGCACCATGCCACGCTTACGCGCGGCGCGCTGCCACGCCAGCAGCGTCGCCACTGCCGAGGAATCGACTGTGGCCACGGCGCTCAGGTCAAACGCTATCTGACCTGCCGCAATCGCTTGCAAACCAGCCGCCAGCGTGGCACTAGCATTGTCGACCGTTAATGTGACGCCGGGCTTGAACATGACAAATTCCTGTGATGACGATCTGGCGGGTTGACGCCAGATGGGCTGGATTACTTCTTGGCCGAACGTGCTGCCAACTGCTTGTTCTTGTCCGTCAGACTCTTGATCAGACCATCGATACCACCCTTGGTGATTTCGCTGTTGAAAGTGCCTTTATAGGCTTCCACCAACCAGGCACCCATGACATTGACGTCATACATCTTCCAGCCAGTTGATGTTTTCTCCATGCGATAGCTCAACTGGATCGGCTCACCACGGGGCTGGGACACTTGCGAACGCACTTCGACTTCAGTGTCACTCGGATCAGCGCGCAAAGGCTTGTATTCGATCTTCTGGTCACGCACCTGCGACAGCGCGCCGGAATAGGTGTAGATCAACAGGGAGCGGAATTCGGTCACCAGTTGTTGTTGCTGTTCTGGCGTCGCCTGCCGCCAGTAACGACCAGCTGCCAGCGAGGTCATCCGTTGCGAGTCAACGTAAGGCAGAATTTTTTCTTCAACCAGCGCAACGACACGACCGATGTTGCCGGATTGAATTTCTTTATCGGTCTTGGCGGTAGACAAGACATCTTCGCTGATGCGCTTGACCAGAACGTCAGGAGCTTCCTGCGCCAAAGCAGCAGCAGAAAATGTCAAAGTGACAGCCGATACCGCGACTGCTAATAATTTAGTGAAAAGATTCATATTCGATTAATCCAATGTTAGAACAAGACGCTGTCGACAACCATTTTCCTCTATCGACAGCCGCCATCTGTACAAATCAAGAATGTGACAACATGCCTCTATCTGGCGTCTTAAATGATGACATTACGCAGATTTTCAAGCGACTGCGGGCAGTCTTGCTGCCCGCTTGCAACGCAACGACCAGCGCGCTTATGGCTTGATCACTTCTTCTTTGGTGCCGTGATCATGCTCATCCTTGCTGCTGTCAATCTGCGCCTGACGGCTTTGCAGATAAGCATCACGAATGAAGTCATATTTGTCGAGCGCTACATCTTCAAGCAGATTGCTTGCATCCAGCAACTGCGCGCGCTTATCGATGATGCGCACCACCGAACCGACATTACGCCAACGCACCGGCTGCTTGTAGCTCCATGGATCTCCGTAGAAATCAGCCGGCAGCGCCACTGTATCGCGCAACGTCGATGGGCCAAACAAAGGCAGCACCACGTAAGGACCAGAACCGACACCCCATTTACCCAAAGTCTGGCCGAAGTCGGACTTTTGTTTGACCAAACGTGCTTCGGTACTGACGTCGAGCACACCACCCAAACCGAAGGTGGTGTTGACCGCCACCCGCATTAAACTGGTAACACCGGCTTCGCCACGGCCTTGCAACAATTGATTGACGGCCGACCACAAATCGCCGATGTTACCGAAGAAATTGCTGATGCCGGTTTGCACGAATTGCGGCAAGGCAAAACGGTACGCCTCCGCAGCCGGCTTCAATGCCACGGTATCGACCGTGTCGTTGAAGCTGAACATGGCGCGATTAAACCCCTCAAGCGGATCGTTGGGGGTGGTCGAGGTGGCACAACCACCGAGTGCACCGATCAGCAGCAACGCGCTAATACGAGCGGCGAATTTCATTTTGAATCATCCTTTCCCTCTGCCGCCTTGCTATACAAGAACTGACTGATCAGGTTCTCGAGCACGATGGCCGATTGTGTCATTTTTATTTTGTCGCCTGCTGCCAGATTATTGGCATCCCCGCCTGCCTCCAGCCCGATGTATTGATCACCCAACAAACCAGAGGTCAGAATCTTGGCCGAACTATCTTTCGGAAACTGGAATTTCTCATCGAGATTGAGCGTCACCAACGCTTGGAACGTCTTGTCATCGAAGGTAATTGATTCAACCCGACCTACCACGACGCCGGCGCTTTTGACTGCCGCGCGTGACTTCAAGCCACCGATGTTATCAAACTTGGCGGTCACAGTATAAGTCTTTTGCGTCAACGACAACGTGCTCATGTTGCCTGCCTTGAGCGCCAGGAACACCAAAGCCGCCGCCCCCAGCAAGACAAACAAGCCCACCCATACGTCTAATATTTTACGTTGCATATTACTGCCATCCTAAAAATCAAGTGAAGTCCGCTGTAACTGTGCGCGGACGCTCTATCGCCTGTCGTTCAGCACCGCCTCAGCTGAACATCAATGCCGTCAGCAGGAAGTCCAATCCCAACACCAGCAGCGAGGCAATCACTACCGTGCGCGTGGTGGCACGCGCCACGCCTTCCGGCGTCGGCTTGGCTTCATAGCCCTGGAACAAGGCCACGAAAGTGACCGCAATACCAAACACCACACTCTTGAGCACGCCATTGGCAATGTCTTTCCAGACATCGACACCGGCCTGCATCTGCGACCAGAAACCGCCTTCATCAACACCGATCAGCATCACCCCAACCACATAAGCACCAAGTATGCCAATCGCACTGAAAATCGCTGCCAGCACCGGCATGGCAATAATGCCCGCCCAGAAGCGTGGCGCAATCACGCGCTGCAGCGGATCGACCGCCATCATTTCCATGGCCGACAATTGCTCGCCCGCCTTCATCAGGCCAATTTCCGCCGTCAGCGAAGTCCCGGCACGGCCGGCAAACAGCAGCGCCGTCACCACTGGGCCCAGTTCACGCGTCAGCGACAAGGCCACCAGCAAGCCTAGCGCCTGTTCGGAACCATATTTATTGAGCGTGTAGTAGCCTTGCAAGCCAAGTACAAAACCGACAAACAGACCAGAAACCGCAATGATCACCAGCGAATAATTACCGATGAAGTGAATTTGATCGCTGACCAGTCGCGGCCGTCGCAACAGACTGCCCGACGAACGGATAATCATCCACAACATGCGCGCTGCAAAACCCAGACCCAGCAGGAATTCACGCGCAGCACGGCCAATTGCGCCGAAGAAATCAAGAATCATGATTGCGCCCCCAGACCGACATCATCGGCCAACGAACGTCCCGGATAGTGAAACGGCACCGGACCATCGGCCTCGGCATGAACGAATTGCTTGACGTAGGGGTCATGCGAAGCCCGCAGATCGGCGGGCGTCCCTTGCGCGACGACCTTGCCTTCCGACAGGAAATAGACATAGTCGGCAATCGCGAACGACTCATTGACATCGTGCGACACCAGAATTGAGGTCGATCCGAGCGCATCATTGAGTTTGCGGATCAGATTGGCGGTCACACCCATCGAGATAGGATCCAGCCCGGCAAACGGCTCGTCATACATCAACAAAGCCGGATCGAGCGCAATCGTGCGCGCCAGCGCGACGCGACGCGCCATACCGCCTGAAATTTCGGCCGGTTTCAGTTGCGCCGCATTGCGTAGACCGACGGCATTCAATTTGAGCAACACCAGATCGTGTACCAGCTCTTCCGACAAATTGGTATGTTCGCGCAGCGGAAACGCCACGTTGTCGAAAACGCTCATATCGGTGAACAAGGCACCGTTCTGAAACAGCATACCCATCTTGCGCCGCAGCAGATAAAGTTGCGCCGTGTTGAGCGCGGGCACATTTTGCCCCTCTACCTCAAGCGAGCCAGATTGCGGACGCAGCTGTCCGCCGATCAAACGCAGGATCGTGGTTTTCCCTGAACCAGAGCCGCCCATGACGGCGATCACCTTTCCACGTGGGAAGTCCATACGGAGCCCCGACAAGATCGGGCGGTCCCCATAACCAAAGTGCAGGTCTCGAATTTCAACGATATTAGGCAAGACAGATACCAAGAATTCTCCAAAGGCGACATTGTAGAGCAAAAAGATCAATTGCTTTGAACAAGGCCATAGCGAGTGTAAATAGAAACGGCGTCAATGCCTGAGTTTTCACATACAGAAACAAAATAGCAACACTTTCGCCCGCAATTTCGCTGCGATTGCCGTTTGTTGCCGTTGTTTCAGCGCACATAGTGCGGCTTGAGCTCCACTGGCATAGCCAGTTAATTCGCCTGCCAGCACGGTACAGACCAAGCCGGCACTATAGTCGGGGGCCGCGACTTGTTACAATACCGCTTTTGATTAAGAAAGAATTTTGTCATGAGCCTCAAATGCGGCATCGTGGGCTTGCCCAACGTCGGTAAATCAACCTTGTTCAACGCCTTGACCAAGGCAGGCATCGCTGCGGAAAATTATCCGTTCTGCACGATTGAACCCAATGTCGGAATGGTTGAAGTCCCCGATCCGCGTTTGCAGGCGCTGGCCGAAATCGTTAAGCCGGAACGCATCCTGCCAGCCACAGTCGAGTTTGTCGACATCGCCGGCCTGGTTGCGGGCGCGTCCAAGGGAGAAGGCCTGGGCAATCAGTTTTTGTCGCACATTCGCGAAACTGACGCCATCGTCAACGTGGTGCGCTGCTTTGAAGATCCTAACGTGATCCACGTGGCGGGCAAGGTCAGCCCACTCGACGACATCGCAGTGATTCAGACCGAACTGGCGCTGGCCGACATGAGCACCGTCGAAAAGGCAATCCACCGCGAAAACAAGAAAGCCCGCTCCGGCGACAAGGACGCTGCCAAATTGGTCGCGTTGCTGGAACGCATCATGCCGGCGCTCGACGATGCCCAGCCGGTGCGCGCGCTTGGCCTGGACGCCGAAGAAATGGCGCTGATCAAGCCGCTGTGCCTGATTACGGCCAAGCCAGCCATGTATGTGGCCAACGTCTCCGACTCGGGCTTCTCCAACAATCCCCTGCTGGATTTGCTGACCACCTACGCAAAAGAGCAGAATGCCCCGATCGTGGCGATCTGCGCTGCTATCGAAGCTGAAATTGCCGATCTGGACGACGCCGACAAAGGTGTGTTCCTGGAAGATATGGGCATGGAAGAGCCTGGCCTGGACCGCCTGATCCGCGCCGCCTTCAAGCTGCTCGGCCTGCAAACCTACTTCACTGCCGGCGTCAAGGAAGTACGCGCCTGGACCGTACCGGTCGGCGCCACCGGCCCGCAAGCGGCTGGCGTGATCCATACCGACTTTGAACGCGGCTACATCCGTGCCCAAACGATTGCCTACGACGATTTCATTACCTACAAAGGCGAAACCGGCGCCAAGGAAGCGGGCAAGATGCGTGCTGAAGGCAAGGAATACGTTGTCAAGGATGGCGATGTCATGAACTTCCTGTTCAACGTCTGATGAGCAAACCATCTGCATGAGCACCAACAAGAAGAGTAAGACTGCAGCGGCTCACGCCGCTGCCAGCGACACTGCCAAGCACAACCCGGCACTGGCCGAGATTCGTCCCGGCCAGTCGATCGAGTTGCTCAAGGAATTGCATATCCTCACGCGCGACGGCAAGCTCAATCAGGACAGCCGCCGCAAGCTCAAACAGGTCTATCACCTTTATCAGTTCATCGAACCGCTGCTGCAGGAAATCCGTAGCGAGCGGCCCGATGTGAATCTGGTTGACCATGGCGCTGGCAAATCGTATCTCGGTTTCATCCTGTACGATCTGTTCTTCAAATCACTCGATGGCGCCTCGCGCATCTACGGCATCGAAACCCGTGAAGAGCTGGTGCAAAAATCGAGCGCGCTGGCCCAGCGTCTTGGCTTTCCTGGAATGTCCTTCCTCAATCTGTCGGTGGCGGAATCGATTGATTCAGAAGCACTACCGGCCGCCATTGATGTCGTCACTGCCTTGCATGCCTGCGATACCGCAACCGACGACGCCATCCACTTTGCTCTCAAGAAACAAGCCCAGTTCATCGTGCTGGTACCTTGCTGCCAGGCCGAGGTAGCGTCAGTGCTCAATCGCAACAAAGGCAATTCATTGGCGCGCACCTCGCTCACAGAATTGTGGCGACATCCGTTGCATACGCGTGAATTCGGTAGCCAGGTCACCAATGTGCTGCGCTGTTTGCAACTGGAAGCGCACGGCTATCAGGTCAGCGTCACCGAACTGGTCGGCTGGGAGCACTCGATGAAGAATGAACTGATCATCGCTCGCTACAAAAATCTGCCACGCAAACGTCCTGCAGAACGACTGCAAGAAGTGCTGCAATCACTCGGCCTGGAAGAAATGCAAACCCGCTTTTTTAACACGCTGTAACGAACCAACAACATCTAGACACCCTCACCCCACGAATCGCTGGCAAATGGTAAGCTTGCAAACAATACAACATAACCGACGGTATGTTGCAGCGAAACAAGAGTGCCTCACAAAATATAGATAGTAAGGCGCGCCGGTGCAGACAATGCGGTACGGCAATAAAGGGCGACGCCGCTAACGGTATTTTGCCCGGCACTCTAAAGGGCGCGTCGGCGGTATTGCCGGACGTGAGGGGTAAGCGGCTGAAAGACCGGAGCAACATGATTAGCGCTGTCGACACCAACGTATTGATTAACGACAATCAGCAACTACGTGCAGAATTACATGACTTCCTGGAGCATGCGCGCGTCAACCAGCAAATCATGCAACGCCATCAGGCTTTTGATCTGCGCCTGATCGGTTCCAGCGAATTTCGTGACCTGATCGAAACGATATCGCGCATGATGCCGACGACCTTTCAATTGGAAGCGGTCACGCTGACGTTGATCGATCACGACTTCTATATCCGCCACATCCTGCACGATCTACAGATTCGCCTCGACGAGTATCCCAATCTGTTGTTTCAGGTCGAACCAAATCCATCCACACCGATGGACAAACCCAGCCTGGGGCCTTATCGCGCTACCCGGCACCACGACCTGTTTCCCCATTATCAGCCCGCCAGTGTGGCGATCCTGCCGCTGATCCGCCATCAAAAACTGATCGGTTGCCTGGCACTGGGCAGCGCCCATGCCGACCGTTTTACCGACAGCCTGGCGACCGACTTCATCGAACGGCTGGCATCGGTGGTCGCGATCTGCCTGGAAAACGTCATCAACAATGAGCGCCTCAAGCATATCGGCCTGACCGATCCGCTCACCGGCGTGAACAACCGTCGCTATATTGAACAGCGCATGCAGGAAGAGATCAGCCGCGCCCAGCGTGAACGATCGGCGCTGTCCTGCCTGTTCATCGACATCGATCATTTCAAGCGCGTCAACGATCAATACGGCCATCAGAGCGGTGATGATGTATTGCGCGAAGTCGCCAACCGCATCAAGAAGGAATTGCGCCTCAGTGATTCGCTCGGGCGTTTTGGCGGCGAGGAGTTTGTTGTGCTGCTCACGCAGGCCACACTGGAAGACGCTGCTCGCATTGCAGAACGCATCCGCACCAGTGTCGCGCGCCAGCCAATTACCATTGTCGGCACCACGGAAGCGCTGCAGATTACTGTATCAATCGGCGTCGCCGCGCAAACGCCGCCAGAGCGAGATATACCAGCCGACGTCGTGCGCACCAAGATGCTGGCGATGGCCGATCAGGCGCTATACCGCGCCAAGGAAAGTGGTCGCAACCGCGTCATGCTGGCAACGCCTGAACTTTAAATCACAAAAAATCCATGCGTGCCATCACGGCCTAGCTGCTCGACCAGACCGAATTCCCAATCGAGATAGGCCTGCATGGCCGAGGCGGCATTATCGGTACCTTCATAGGGACGACGATAGCGGTCGATACGCGCTGATGCCAGCGCCGTCTCGCCCTGCTCCATCTCCAGCCCGGCTGCCCTCCATGCCGCGTTACCTCCGTCAAGCAAATACACTGGTTTCCCAGTCAACGCTGCCACGTCAGCGATTGCATAGGCTGCCAGCAAACTGCTACCGCAAGTGACCACATAGCGCTCGGCAACGGGCAGTTGCTGCCATGCCTGCGCCAGCGCAGAGCGCAAGACAAACCAGGCGCCAGGAATATGCTGCTTGACGTAGTTAGCGCTGGTGGAAAAATCGAGAATCACAGTTGGCGTCGCTTGTGCGCGCCAGGCATGCAAGGTCGCTGCGCTGATTTTTTCCGATGGTGGTGCTGGCGGCAACTGTCGCAGAGCTACGCCTGCGATACTGAAATGCGCCGCCGTCAGTCCGTCCAGGACATACACATCCCAAGCCATTTGCGCCAGCCAGGATGCCGTCATATTGGCGCGTACACCGTCGTCATCGACCAAGACGATACGGGCACCTCGAACGCTGGCGTTTGACTCGGTTTCCTGCACCAGTTGGCCGCCGGGCGCACTTGAAAATCCTGGTAGATGCCCTGCTTCGTATTCCTGCGGCGTGCGGACATCGAATAAATAAGTAGTCCGTGCTGACTCATCGCGCAAGCTGGTCAGCGCCTGCCACGTCAATCGTTTGACACCAGCACGCTCAGCCACCGTCCGCGCTGCGCTGGCCGCCTGTTGCCGCACTTCAGTTGCACTCGACACTGGAAAACTGCGCTGGCTGCCATGCTCCAGTTGCTGTCCCGCCAGCGTCCAGCCAATGGTGCCATTGCGCAAGGCATGCACCTGATTGGGAATGCCGGCATTGACCAGAGACTGCGTGCCGATGATGCTGCGCGTACGGCCCGCACAATTGACGATGACTCGGGTGGACGGATTAGGTGCCAAGGCATGCACGCGCAACGCCAGTTCGGCACCCGGCACACTGATCGAGCCGGGAATGTTCATGTTCTGATATTCGTCGAAGCGACGTGCGTCGAGCACCACCACGTCGGCCTTGGCGTCCAACAGTGCCTGGACTTCCGGGGCCGACAGCGACGGTGTATGACGCTGGTTTTCCACCAGCTCGCCAAACGATTTGCTGGGCACATTGACATCCTGAAACAACTCGCCGCCAGCGGCTTGCCAGCCCTGAATACCACCGGCGAGCACTGCGACATTACTGTACCCAAGCTGGTGCAGACGCAAGGCCGCCGCTTGCGCCAGCCCTTCGCCGTCATCGAGGGTGACAATTGCCGTATCGCGACGCGGAATGCGTGCGTAGGCCAGCAACTCCAAATGGGAAAATGGCAGATTGGCAGCAAACAAAGGATGCGCAACCGCGTGCGGCGCTTCTTCCCGCACATCGAGCAAGGCGATTTCCTGGCGCGCCAGCAGCGCGGCGCGCACGTCTTCATAGCTGCGGGTGGCGATGGTGTCACTCATAGTGTCGTGGTCTCTTGGGATGCGTCCCAGATATTGGGCAAGGTGGTATTGGAATAGCCGGAGATGAATTCCTTGCGCGTACCGTCGTCCAGATAGACCGACCGACGCACTGCGCCAATATTGGCGCCATAGACATGGATGCTGATCGACACGCGATCATCGTAGACATTGCGCACGCGATGGATATCGTCTAGACCAGCAACCTGCGGCGACACTGCCTCCACTGCGCCGGCCTGCAATTGCAGCGGCTCACCATGGGTCGCCAATCTGCCATCCTGCCAGCGATAAGTTTGTGCATCCTCGGCACCACGCAACATGCCGATCAGACCCCAGACAGTATGATCATGAATAGGTGTCTGCTGCCCCGGTCCCCAGACAAAACTGACCACCGAAAACCGTTGCGCCGAATCGGCGTGCAACAGATATTGCCGGTAGTACTGCGGGTCTGGTTGCGCATAGGCCACCGGCAACCAGTCGTCAACGGCCACCAGTGAACGCAATAGTTCGCTGCCCTGGGCGATGATACTGGCTTCGTCTGTCGTGCATTCCAGCATTGCTGCGAATGACGTCACGAAGTGGCGCAAGCGCTGGAAATTGGGTGGTGCTAAAGAGAGGTCTGACATGGCGGCGGCTTCATTGACAATGACGTCGATGATACCGCGTTGGATGAGGCGAGTTGAAATACCAAATTTTTCTATGCAAGCAGGCTTTTGTCATGTTGCCCTGCTGGGCGCACCACGGCACAAAGCATCAGCTTTTGGCCGTTGCCTGGATTTGCTCGTACTTGAGCATCAATTGTTCATTGGTTTCGCGCCAGGCGGGGTTGAACGGAATGCAGCTGACCGGGCACACCTGCTGGCATTGCGGTTCGTCGAAGTGCCCCACGCATTCGGTGCATTTATTAGGATCGATTTCATAGATCTGCGGCCCCATGTAGATCGCTTCGTTCGGGCACTCGGGTTCGCAGACGTCGCAGTTAATGCAATCATCAGTGATCATCAATGCCATAAAAACTCCGCTTTCATCTCATGCTGCCATGTTGCCCGGACCTCATTGCCTGACGCCGGGCAACATCGTTATTGCAAATCCAACTTTGCCATTTTTTCCTTCAGCCATTTTTCGACCGACGGGAAAACAAATTTTGATACATCGCCACCCAACAGGGCGATTTCACGCACGATGGTGCCGGATATGAATTGATATTGGTCCGACGGCGTCAGGAACAAGGTCTCCACGTCAGGCAACAGATAACGATTCATGCCGGCCATCTGGAATTCATATTCGAAGTCCGATACCGCACGCAAGCCGCGCACGATCACGCGGGCATTGTTTTGCCGCACGAAATCCTTG